>Ga0302324_100002910_pt1 | contig 38840 bp, 35 predicted proteins | sample Palsa_T0_1_FD_201949 | JGI IMG/M metagenome (GOLD analysis project Ga0302324, IMG submission 201949) | Peat permafrost microbial communities from Stordalen Mire near Abisko, Sweden - Palsa_T0_1 | ecosystem: Environmental > Terrestrial > Soil > Palsa > Peat permafrost | place: Sweden: Abisko... | reverse complement strand
GACCATTGGGAAGCCGGCCGGCAGAGCTTTCGCCCGCGTGCAGCGCGACGGCCGGCTCGTACAGGCAGCGCCAACCGGCGAGGCGCAGGCGCAGCGAGAGGTCGACGTCCTCGAGGTAGGCGAAGTAGCGCTCGTCGAAACCGCCGGCCGAGAGCACCGCCGAGCGGCGGTAGAGCGCGGCGCCGGCACAGGCCCCGAACACCTCCCCGGACGTGTCCCAGCGCCCGTCGTCGCGCATGAAGCGCCCTCGCTGCTCGCAGACGCCGTCGCGCCTGAGGACGTCGCCCGCGTCGTACACCCGCCCGGGGTCGCTCAGGGACAGCATCTTGCACGCCACCGCCGCCGCGCCGGCGTCGGCTGCGAGCGCGCTTGCCGTCCGTGCCAGCCAGTCGGGCGCGAGCACGATGTCGGTGTTGAGCAGCGCGACGAGGCTGCCGCAAGCCTCGCGCAGGCCGCGGTTGGCGGCATGCGCGAAGCCGGTGTTGCGAGCGAGCGCGACCACACGGACCCCGGGATGCTCGCCCTGCAGGTAGGCGAGCGACCCGTCCTCGGAGCCGTTGTCGACGACGATCACTTCAGCCGGGGCGAGCTGCTGCGCAGCGATGCTTTCCAGCAGCGCCGGCAGCCAGGCGCGACCGTTCCAGTTCGGCACCACGACGGAGACGGAATCCTTCATCGCTGTGGCGCGGTGATCGAGGATGATTGGGTCATGCGCGCTCGCGTTGCCGTCTTGGTGCTCGCCGTGCTCGTCTGCGCCTGGTTCGCACTCCAGATCCGCGAGTCGCGCGAGACAGACCGCGTGACCGCGATCATCTCGAGCTCGGCCAAGCTGAGCAGAGCGCAGTCGAGCACGGCGCGGTCCTTGCTCGAGAACGCCAAGCTGCTGAACCCCGACACGGCGGTCACGGTGCTCCGGGCGCGGCTTGCGCTCGGGGAGGGCGATCCCGCCGCAGCGAGGCAGATCCTGGCCGGAGTGCTCGCGCAGGAGCCGATGAACCTGAGCGCCTGGGCCTGGATGGTGCGGGCATCGCAGGATGACCCGCACGAGCGCCTGATCGCATTCGCCCACGTCCTGCAGCTCGTGCCCAAGGTACCGCCGCCGCCCTGATCCCGGACCCGCGTCACTGCGGCACGCCCGCCTGCGCGCCCCTACGTCCGAGCTCCGCCTGCGCGAGCAGAGAGCCCGCGAGTACGAGCCCGATCAGTGTCACGGCAGGCATCTCCCAGTCCCAGTCGAGCGGCGCATGCGCGGCGTATACGACGACGCCGGCAATCGGGCCCGCCGCCAGCGCCGGGGCGGCCCGGTAGGCCTCGCGGGCGGCGAGCGCGATCCCGCCGACGAAGGCCGCCAGCAGCACCACGCCGACGAGCCCGAGCTCGGCCGCGGTCTGCAACGGAAGCGAGTGGGCGTCCTCGGCGTAGTCGTCAAAGGGACGGTGGCTGAGCCAGTAGACGGCCCAGCCGCCGGCGCCGATCCCCCGCAGTGGCTGAGCGGCGAAAGCATCGATGGCTACGCGCCAATACGCGTAACGGTTGCTCTGGAGTGACACGTACCGCGTCGCCCCCGGGCTGAGTGGCTGGCTGCTGTGCTCCTTGGCGCCGGCAACGACGGCCAGACTGAACCCCGCGCAGATGATCGCGAGCGCGATCACCGGTGCGCGCCTCGGAAGTCGCACCGGTGACGTGCCCGTCCTCGCAAGCGCCCAGCCGGCCGCTGCGGCGCCGAGCACGACGAGCAGCGCCAGCACGAGCGTGATCGCGCCCTGGCGCTCCCGTATGGCGAGCCCGCCGGCGAGCGAGGTGACGCCGCGGAAGGGTGCGGCGGCAGCCGCCGCGAGCGCACCTGCGGCGATCGCCAGCAGCACGCCGCGTACCTGCTCTCGCGTCGGCGCCGCGACGACAAGCGCCACGAGGCCCGCCGCGCAGGCGAACAGCGCCCCGCGGGAGAAGCTCAGATAGAGGCCCATCCCGAGTGGCGCGCACGCAGCCGCAGCCGCCGCCCGCAGCCGTGGCGGGCGGTCCGCGTCGCCGGCCAGGTGGGCGCACAGCACGAGGCCGATCGCCGCGACCTCGCCCATCGCGTTCCAGTATGTGAGCGGTTGCTCGAGTCGGCCCTGCGCGGTGATCGACCGGGAGAAGCTCAGCAGTCCCGGTGCCAGCCGTTCTGAGATGCCGTACCCGATCACCACCAGCGCGCCCCCGGCAAGCGCAGGCTCGACCGCCGCGAGCGCAGGACGCGCGCGCAGCAGCGCAGCCGCGGCGAGCAGCACCCCCGTGTACGTGACCACGATCTGGCCCGCGTCGTAGGCACCGCCCGCCGTCGGTGCCCACAACGCCGACGCCAGCGTCCACACCGCGAGCAGCGAAAGACCGGCGAGCGCCACCACACTCCACCGGTGGCGGGGCAGCGGACGGTCGCACACAATCATCGCGACAGCTACCGCCGCCCACGCGATCAGCCCCGCCCATACACGTGGCCCCTCGAAATATCCGCCCGCGAAGAAGGCGAGCACGGTCGGCCCGGCGAGCAAGGCAACGCGAGCACCGGTCAGGGCAGCGATGCGCGCGGCTGCGGGCCAGCGCTCCACCGAGCGGCTAACCCGAGATTTCCCTGGACGCACGCCGAGCGAGCCGCGCGGATCGCAACGGCCTGCGGTAGCTAACGGTGCGTGCGTCCACCGCAGCGGCGCCGTCGACCTCGAGCCGGAAGTTGGCCTGGAAGTTGGCGCGCGAGAAGCGCGCCGCATTGCGCACACACGCGCCCGGGTCGACGGCGCCGTCATCGAACTCCGTGACCGCCAGCGCGAGCTCGTCCGCACCGCCAGAGAAGAAGCATCCGGTCACGCCGTCCTCGATCGTCTCCAGTGCCCCGCCCTCGCCACGCGCGATCACCGGCCGCCCCGCGGCCTGCGCCTCGACCGCCGCGATCCCGAACTCCTCGACGGATGTCACCACGAGCGCTCGCGCGCGCTGGACGATCTCGGCCACCGCCGCGTCGGGCGCCCTGCCGCTGAAATGGATCGTCGGCCCGGCACTGCGACGCAGGCTCCGCGCGTCGGGGCCGTCGCCGACGACGACCAGCGGCAGGCGCAAGATGTTGAATGCGGTGATCGCGACCTCGATCTGCTTGTGGGGCATCAGCTTCGAGACGACGGCGTAATGGTCCCCCACGCGTCCCGCAGAGAAGCGGGCGGTGTCGACAGGCGGGTACACGACCGCGGATTCGCGGCCGAAGTAGGCGCGCACGCGCGCCTGGGTGGCGTGTGAGTTTGCGACGTAGCGATCGGTTCGCTGAGCGGCGATCCAGTCCCACTGGCGCCAGCGACGGAAGGTGCTGCGCAGGAATGCGCGCGTAACCGGGTCGCGCGTGCGCGTCAGCGTGCGATCACGGTCGTTCCAGGCGTAGCGGAACGGGTTGTGACAGTAGCTCACGTGGGTGGTGTGCGGGTCGCAGATGACCGCGTGCGCCCACGCTGATGAGCTCGAGATCACGAGGTCATATGCAGACAGGTCGAAGGACTCGATCGCGGCGGGGTACAGCGGCAGCAGCGCTCGAAAGGTGCGCTCCGCCGGTCGCAGGCGCTGGAGGAACGAGCTGTGGATCGTGCGTCCTGCGAACCTGCCCTCGGTCCCCTCCTCATCGTAGACCGCGGTGTAAAGGTCGGCGTGCGGCCACATCTCGCACAGCTCGATGAACACCCGTTCGGCGCCGCGGACATCGAGCAGGAAGTCGTGCACCAGAGCGACCCGCGGCGAGTCGATCGAGAGCCCCATCCCCATGCGCCCAGTCTAGGTGGTCGGTTTCGCAATTACGCGGCGCACTAAGCCCGTGTCGCCGGCCACGAAGTAGCCTGGCGTGGGCAGATGCCGGTCGTCCTCTTCGTCAGCTACGCAGGCATCTGGGGTGGGGCCGAGCGGCTCCTCGTGCAGTTCGCAGGCGCGCCCCGGGGGGAGATCTGCCTCGCGTGCCCCGATGGGCCGCTGGCCCGGGCCGGCCGGGACGCCGGTCTCAGGGTGTTCCCGTTGCGCGAACACGCGCTCGAGGTCCGCGCGACCCTCGGCGACCGGGTCCTGTCCGCCGCACGGCTCACTGGCCATGCGGTCGAGATCCGGACCCTGATCCGCGACCTTGACCCCGATCTGGTCGTGGCCTGGGGGATGCGTTCCGCGCTCGCCTGCCTGGCAACGGCCCGGAGCGGCGGGCGGACGGGTCCCGTGGTCGTCTTCCAGCACAACGACCTGCTGCCCGGAGGGATCATCAGCGCGCTCGTGCGGGCCGCCGCCGCGCGCGCCGATCTGGTCATCGCGCTCTCGCACGCGATCGCCACCGACCTCGATCCTCGTCGCCGGCTCGCCGGCAGGCTGCAGGTCGTTCACCCGGGCGTGGACGCCGGGACGTTCGCATCCGACGCGGCTGCGGCGGTGCCACCGGAGGTGCTCGTACTCGGCGCGCTCGTCGACTGGAAGCGGCCTGACCTCGCGCTCGAGGTGTGCGCGCTCGCCCGGCGCCGGCACCCTGAGCTGAGACTGCGGCTCGTGGGCGCCCCGCTCGCCGGCGAAGACGCGATCGTGGCGCGGCTGCGCGAGCGTGCGAGCGCGCCGGACCTCGCCGGTTCCGTAGAGCTCACGGGCGCGGTGGCGGATCCGCGGCCGGCCCTCGAGCGCGCCACTGTCCTGCTCCATTGCGCCGAGCGCGAGCCGTTCGGGCTCGCCGTGCTCGAGGCGCTCGCCGCGGGCCGACCGGCGGTCGTCCCCGCAGCCGCCGGCCCCGCCGAGATCGTCGACCGCGCGTGCGCGGTCCTCTACCCGCCCGGTGACGCGGACGCCGCGGCGGACGGGATCGTGGCGCTGCTCGACGATCCGGCGCGAGCCCGCAGGATGGGCGCCCACGGTCGGGTCCGAGCGTGCGAGCAGTTCGGTCGCGCGGCGGCGCTGGAGCGATATGCGGCGGCTCTCGCGCCGGTGACACGCCCCGACCGCACGCCGCGACCGGTCACGGGCGGCTCGCTCGCGCTGGTAACCGTGACCCACGACTCGGCGCTCGAGCTGGGGGCGCTGCTGCGGTCCGTGGACCGCCATCTGCCGGGCGTGCGCATCGTGGTCGCCGACTGCGACTCGCACGACGACAGCGCCGCCGTCGCCCGGAGCTGGAGAGGCAGCGGTTCGGTCGACCTGGTGGCACTCGAACAGAACATCGGGTTCGGACGCGCCTGCAATCGCGCGCTGCAAGCGGTGACCGAGCCGGTCGCGGTGCTCCTGAACCCGGATGTCGAGCTGGTCGACGATTCGCTGTTGGCGCTCGCGCAAGAGGCGGCGAGGGTTGACCGGCCCGAGCGGCTACTGGCGCCGCTGGTGCTGGCGGGCGACGGTTCGCGCCAAGACTCGGTCCACCCGCGTCCGACCTCGCCCGCCGACCTTGCGCGGGCGCTGGTGCCGCCGGCGCTCGTGCCTGGGCCTGTGGCGCTGCCAATCGCCCCTTGGCGCGGACAGAGGCCGCGGCGCGTCGGCTGGGCCGTGGGGTGCGCTCTGGCCGCCAAGACCGACACGCTACGCCGGCTCGGCCCGTTCGATGAGCGGATCTTCCTCTACGGCGAGGACCTCGACCTCGGACTGCGCGCCGCAGCCGCCGGCGTCGAAACGTGGTTCTGGCCCACTGCCCGGGTGCTTCACCACCGCGCGCACTCGACCGACGCCGCATTTGGCGGCGAGCCGTTCGAGCTGCTCGCGTCGGCGCGCCGCGAGGTCGTCGCGCGAGTGCTCGGGCCACCCCGGGCGCGGCTCGATGACCTGGCGCAAGGTGTCACCTTCGCCTCGCGCCTGGCGCTCAAGCGCGCGATCGGGCGAGCGAGCGAGCGTGAGCGGCGCCAGCTCGACGCATTGCGGGCCGCGCGGAGGTGACGTGATCAGCGAGGCTCGACGCAGACCGTGGCGAGTGTGCCCTTCTTGCGACAGCCCTCGAGCGCCAGCGCCCCCCGCCGGAACGCCCCGTACGCCGGCGTCGCCAGCACGCGGTTGAACTCGAAGCTGAACAGGCCGGAGTAGTTGAACGTGTACGCCCCGGGGTATTCGTGCCCGATCCACGTGTACAGGTAGAAACCGAGCAGGTCCAGGCGGCGCCGCGCGGCGGCCAGGAGCGGCAGCAGCGCCGCGATATCGCGCGCCTGACCGGCCTCGGTTGTGGCGAAGCCGTAGTCCTGATTCGCGGGCACCTTGCCCAGCGAGGAGGGCCAGCCCGTCTCGGTGACAAGGATCGGCTTGTGCGCGTCGCCGTTGCGGTTCATGACCCTGCGGTTCAGCCCGATGATCTCGATCACTCCCTGCGGCATCGCCGTATACGGGTGGACGGCGGCGATGTCGAACAGCTTCCGGACGCCGGGGACCTTGTAGATCTGCGCCAGGTACTCCCACGAGTAGTTGGTGAGGCCGGCAAGGACGACCTTGGCGCCGGGGTCGGCCGCCTTGACCGCGGCGTGCGCTGCGGACAGCAATTTCACATAGCCCTCGACCGAGGGCTGTGCCGACCAGTACGCGATCAAATTCGGCTCGTTCCAGATCTGCCACATGCGGATCGGGTCCTTCGGGATCTGCGGGTTATCCGTCCAGAACGTTCCGCGCGGTCCGTAGCGGTCTACGAGCGCGGTCATGAAGTCGGCGTACGGAGCCGTCGCAGCCGGCGGTGACCCTGCGCTTGCGGGCGGAACCGCATCCCACGCGGGCGCGTAGATGACCACCGGCAGTACCGTCAGCCCACGCTCCGCCGCGAGCCTGACGACGTTGTCGATCGCCGACCACTGTGTCGGCACGCCGCCGACGTCCTGGAAGCTCGACCGTTGCGCAACCGGGACGCCGGCGAACGTCGCGAAGGGCTGGGCGCCGGCCCAGTTGAACGTCACCCGCAGGCTCTCGACGCCGCTCGCGACCATCACGTCGAGCTGGTGCGCGAGGTTGACGTGCGAGCCGAAGATCGGGCCGTCGGCCATCATGCCGACGAATCCCTTGGGAACGCGAGCGGACGCCGGGGCGGGGGTCGCGGCGACCACGAACACAGCCGCGAGCGCGACGATGGCGGGACGCATGCGCATCGGTTTGCCGAGTCTAGGCGGCCCGAGTCAGCGCCCGGTCAGTGAGCTCGGCGGTCCGCTGCCACGGGAACTGTGCCGCACGCGCAGGCCCGGCGGCCACGAGTCTCGCCCGTACCCCGTCGTCGCACGACGCCGCCAGAGTCGCGTCGGCGAACTCCTCGGCACGTCCCGGGTCCGCAATCAGGGCAGCTCCGCCGCAGGTCTCCGGCAACGCACCGTGGGGCGAGATCACGACCGGCGTCCCGGCGGCCATCGCCTCCAGGCACGGCAGGCCGAAGCCCTCGTAGAGCGAGGGCATCACGAGCGCCAGCGCGCCCGCGTACAGGCCGGGCAGGTCTTCCTCGGCGATGTACCCGAGCCGGCGCAGCCCGTCGGCGGGGCTGCGGAGATAGGCCCGGTCCGATCCGGCTACGACGAGGTCGATCCCTCGTCCGCCGAGCGCGCGCGCGGCGAGCCCGAGCGCGGCGAGGTTCTTACGCGCGGAGGGCGTTCCGAGGGCGAGCACGTAGGGACGCGCCAGCGCGTACCGCCTGCGCGCCGCGGTGGGATCGACTTCGGGGGCGAACCGCTCGTCGACGCCCGGCGCGATTACCGTGATGCGCTCCGGCGCAGCGCCGAGGACCTCGACCAGCTCGCCGCGGGAGAATTCCGACACGGTGATCAGGAGCCGAGCGTGTCGGGCCAGCCACGGCAGGACGCGTCGCTGATACTCGACATACGGGCGCGAGTACGCCCCTGGATGCCGAAGCGCGGCCGCGTCATGGATCACGACTGCGTTACGCGACGAGAGCACCGGAGCGAGGTTCGCCGGCGAGTACACGAGCGCGCACCCCGCCGCCTCTAACGGCAGCACACCCTGCTCCCAGACATGACCGGCGCGATGTGCCAGTCCCCCGGGGGGACGGATCACCCGGTAGCAGTCCGGGCGCGCGGCGGGCAGGCGGACCGCCATCTCCCGCGCGAGTCGCTCGACGCCCCCGATCTGGACCCGGACAGCCGCGCGAGCGTTGATCGCGATCTGCTTCACGCCCAGCGCGACCCCGTCGGCACGCCCGCGGAGCTACGTTGCTCGCGCCGCCCGCCGCAGGGCGAGCCCGCCGGCGAGGACGACGATCCCGAGCGCCGCGCTCAGCGTTGCGGGAAACCCTGTTCGAGGTAGCGTAGCGGTGGATCGGACTGACACCGGCGACGGCGCAGACTCCGTGAGCGCAGGTGGGGTCGAAGCGACGAGCGGTTGGGCCGGCGCGGGCGTGGGAGTCGGCGTGCTCGTGGGAGTGGTCGTTGACGTGCTCGGCGTGGTCGTGGATGCCAGCGGATCTGTGTACTGCTGATCCCCGGCGGAACCCCCGGCAAGCGCCGTGGCCGGGGCGAGCATGCATGCCGCGACGAGCAAGACGAGGCACAGGTAGCGCACGTGACGAGTGTTATCAGACGGTCACAGCGCCGTCAGCCGACCCCTTCCCGCGAGCTCGAGCCCGGTCAGCCGACCCCTTCCCGCGGGCTCGAGCCCCGTAGCACCCTGCTGTCGTCAGCGAGCCGGCGGGTCACGCGGGCCGCGTCGAGGTGCTCGAGCAGCGCCTGTGCATACTTGCGCGACGTCGCGAGCTCGTCACGCAGGCGCGCAAGCGTGACCTGACCCTCTGCGACTGCGATCCGCTCGACCACCGCGCGGACCTCTGCGATCGCGTCCGGATGCGCGTGCATCGAGCGACCGATCCGCACTGCTCGCCCCGCGGCGTGAAGCGCCTGAAGCTGATCGGCCTCGGCGCCAAGCTCGGCTTCGCTTGGGGGCTCGTGTCCGGCCGCGCGCAGGCGCTCCTCGAGCGCGAGCGCTGCGGCGTCGAGCGGAGGCGGGGCCGCGGCCACGGTCGCAGGGCTGGCCGGCGCCTCGGCGACGGCATGCTGCCTGCCGCCGGCGGCGGCCTTCACGATCAGCCCTCCGCCGAGCGTGTTCGGGGGGGCGATCCGGCGTACCACGACTCGGTCGCCGTCGGCCGCGATCAGCGGCCGCTCCGTCCGTAGCTGCCACAGATCCCCACCGAGGCGCACCGCGCGTGCCGGCGTCGCTCGGGTGCCGTGGTGCAGCTGCACGCGCTCGCGATCGCCGAGGCGCTCGTGCAGCGCGAGCTCAGCCTCGAGCCTGTAGGTGGCTTGAATGGGAGCGTCGGCGCCGGCGAGGACGTCACCGCGCGCCACCGCGCGACGCTCGAGCCCTGACAGATTGACAGCTACTCGCTGTCCCGCCGCGGCCTGATCGACTGCCCGATCGTGCACCTGCACGCCCCGCACTCGCGCCACGCCCTTGCCGGGCAGCAGGTCAAGCCGGTCGCCGCGACGGATCATCCCGGACCACAGGGTCCCCGTCACGACCGTCCCCGCGCCCTTGATCGTGAACACGCGATCGACGTGCAGGACCGCCGGGCGGGGGTCGGCGGTCCGGCTCGGCGTGCGCGCGGCGGTGCGCTCGAGCGCAGCCGCGAGCTCGGCAACTCCGGCCCCGGTGCGCGCCGAGCAAGCGACGAGCTCGACATCGTCCGGCAGCAGTTCGGCGGCGGCCGCGAGCGCCGGACCCGGGTCGGCGATGTCGGACTTCGTCACCGCGACGACGCCACGGCGAACCTCGAGCGCCTCGAGCACCCGGATGTGCTCGAGCGTCTGCGGCATCACGCCGTCATCGGCCGCGATCACGAGCAGGAACAGGTCGATTCCGGTCGCGCCGGCGACCATCACGCGCAGCAGCCGTTCGTGGCCCGGGACATCCACCAGCGACAGCATCCTGCCGCCGGGCAGCGCGAGCGGCGCGAATCCGAGCGCGATCGTGATCCCACGCGCCTTCTCCTCCGGCAGGCGGTCGGTGTCGACGCCCGTGAGCGCCTGCACCAGCGCGGTCTTCCCGTGGTCTATGTGCCCGGCGGTTCCAACCGTCAGCGGAGCATCCGCACCGCTCATTCCAGCGCAGCGCGGACCGCCCGCGCGGCCTCCTCGGCCTCCTCGTCGCTGAGCGTCCGCGGATCGAGGAGCAGGCGCCCATGCTGGATTCGCCCGATCACCGGCGGCTCTCCGTTCCGAAGGGCATGGGCGAGCGCCTCCGCCCCCTTGCCGCGCCCGTCGAGCGCGACCACGGGGCCGGGCAGCTCGAGCAAAGGCAGCGCGCCACCACCGACGCGTGCCGTGCTCGCCACCACCTCTCCCCCGATCGCCTTGGCGAGCGCCTGCGCGCGCCGCTCGAGCTCGTCCTCGGACGCAGTGAGCATGGCCAGTACCGGCACCTCCCGGCGCGCCAGCTCCGGATCTCGGTAGAGCGCCAGCGTCGCCTCGAGCGCGGCCAGCGAAAGCTTGTCGATCCGGACCGCCCGGGCGAGTGGGTGGACCCGCGCGGCCTCGATCGCCTCACGCCGGCCAACGATCACGCCCGCCTGCGGTCCGCCGAGCAGCTTGTCGCCCGAGAAGCAGACGAGCGCGGCGCCCGCGCGCACGGAGCGGCGAACCGGCGGCTCGTCGGCGAGCAGTTCGAGCTCGTCGGCGAGCACCCCAGAGCCGACATCGTCGATCACCGGAACCCCGAGCGAGCACAGGGCCTCGATCTCGACCTGCTCGACGAATCCGAGCGTCCTGAAGTTCGACGCGTGCGCACGCATCAGCGCCCCGGTCTGCGACCCGATCGCTGTGCGGTAGTCGCCCAGCCGCGTGCGATTGGTGGTGCCGACCTCGACCAGACGCGCGCCGGCCTGAACCACAATCTCCGGGATTCGAAACCCACCCCCGATCTCGATCAGCTGGCCGCGCGAGACCACGAGCTCGCGCCCGCCCCCGGCGAGCGCCGCGGCACACAGCAGGACGGCGGCCGCGCAGTTGTTTACCGCCAGCGCCGCCTCCGCGCCCGTGAGCTCGCACAGGAGCCGCTCGACGTGCTCGTGGCGCGAGCCGCGTCCACCACTCGCCAGGTCGAGCTCGAGGTTGGAGTAACCGCGCGCCGCCCGTCCGACGGCGGCGCGAGCAGCGCGCGCGAGCGGCGCGCGCCCCAGATTCGTGTGTACGACGACGCCGGTGGCGTTCAGCACCCGGCGAAGCGAGGGGACGAGCCGGTCGTTCGCCCGTGCCACCAGGTCGACCTCGTCCTCGGCGCCGCCCAGCAGCTCGGCCCGGCGCTCGGCCAGCGTGGCCCGCGCCACGGCGACCGCCAGCCTGTCGACCGACGGTAGACCGCGGAGCGCCTCGCGCGAATCCCCGTCGGCGTCGGGCTTTGTTCCATTCATCTCACGGAGCGGCGAAGGAGTCGAACCTTCCCACCGTGGGGCTGCCACGGCTCGCCGGCTTTGAAGGCCAGTCGGGGCACCGGCCCCGGCCGCTCCATGCCGCGACTATACGACCGAGATCTCACCCGGCTCACCGTCGAGCATCCGCCCGATCACTGCTCCCTCCAGCTCGCCTGCCCGCGCCGGCGGAATTGACACCAGCAGCCCGCCCGAGGTCGTCGGATCGCAGATCAGGCGGCGGCGCGCCTCGGTCACGTCCGCTGCGAAGGTGGTGAAGGTGTCGGCGTAGGAGCGGTTGTTGCGGCCGCCGCCGGAGACACCCACGCCGTCGTCGAGTAACGAGAGGACGCCGTCCAGCGCCGGCACCGCCTCCGCGCGCACCTCCGCCGCGAGCCCGCTCTCGCGTCCGAGACCGTGCAAGTGCCCCAACAGCCCGAAGCCGGTCACGTCGGTCGCCGCGTGGGCACCGGCCGCGAGCGCCCGCCGGCTCGCCTCGGCGTTCAGCGTGACCATCACCGCGACCGCCTCGGCGAGCTGGCCAGGGTCGGCGGCGCCGCGCTTGTGTGCCGTTGTGATCGCTCCGACGCCGAGTGGCTTGGTCAGCACGAGCGCGTCCCCGGCCCGCGCCGAGGCGTTTGTCAGCATCTCGGCGGGGTTGACCGTTCCGGTCACTGCGAGCCCGTACTTCGGCTCCGGGTCGTCGATCGAGTGACCACCGACGATCAGGCAACCGGCCTCATCGGCCACCGCCAGTCCACCTTCAAGGATGCTGCGGAGGACCTCGCCGCCGAGCCGCTCGAGCGGGAACGCAACGAGACTGAGCGCCGTCAGCGGGACCCCGCCCATTGCGTAGACGTCGGAGAGGGCGTTGGCGGCGGCGATCCGGCCGAAGTCGAACGGGTCATCGACGATCGGCGTGAAGAAGTCGACGGTTTGCACGAGCGCGAGGTCGGGTCGCACCTGGAACACCGCCGCGTCGTCGCCGCTCGCCGACCCGACCAGCAGTCGTGGGTCGCCCGGCGCCGGAAGGGCGCGCAGGATCGGCAGCAGGTCGGAAGCTGGAAGCTTGCATCCGCACCCGGCGCCATGCGACAGGGATGTGAGCGTGACCGGTTTCAGGCTTTCTTGCTCTTGCTCGTGCTCTTGCGCTTCGGCGCGGCATCAGGATCCGGGTGCAGCCCACTGTTCGCCGGCGAGAAGATGCTCACCTCACCCACGTCCCAGCGGATCCTGTATCTCGGCCGCGGGTCGCCGCGCAGAACCTCTTCGATCACGCCGTGGCGAGGTGTGCGTAGCCCCGACGTCTGCGTCCGCGCGCGACGGCCACTCTTTTCGGCGACGACACGATCTCCAACCTCGAATGCCACGACTTGGTCTCCTCTCGGTCCGGGGGTGCGACAGGCGAGCATGATACGGAACCTCGCCGGATGCGCTTCAGCACCCGTGCAATGCCGGTGCCAACTTGCTTCGCTTACGCCTAACCGCCTCCGGCGGGGGTAATATTGGCGCGCTTTTGGCCGGGTCCATCCAGGTACCGTCCGGCCCTTTGGCAGGGGCAGGAGGTCCATGAGGTAGAGGGAGTTTCCATGAGACGCTCGTCGGCATTTGGCAGGCTGAGACCGAGTCGGCCGAGTCCCGCGATGGTCGTCGCGTTGATTGCGCTCGTGATCGCCTGCGCAGGGACGGCGACCGCCGCCACGGTTCTGATCCACTCGAGCTCGCAGATTGCCAACGGGGTGATCACAGCGCAGAACATCCACGCGACCACGATTACGGGCAAGCAGATCAAGAATGGATCGATCGGCGCGAACCAGCTGGCGAACAACTCGATCGCGACGGACAAGCTGACCGCAGGCGCGCTCAAGTCGCTGACGAGTGGCGGCAAGGGCAGCAGCAGCACGACCAGCACGAGCAGCACGACCGACAACACGGGCATCGGCTCGGCGATGGAGTGGGACCGCGAGAGCGGGCCGTCGTCCGGCTCCGGCGAGCAGACGGTGATGACCGCGACCGGTCTGACGCCGGGCGTGTACGCGATCTTCGCCGAGACCAACGTCAGCGACACCAACTCTGCGGGCAACCCGTTCGAGACCGAGCCCACCGTAACCGCCGACTGCCAGATCAACACGGACTCCGACGTGGCGTACGGGAGCACCGTGATCGGAGGATCGTATTTCGCCGGCACGGGGAACGTGAACATGGAGATCACGCACACGTTCTCGGGAACCGGCACGATCACGATGCAGTGCTCCTCCGCGCAGTCCTCGTGGACAGCCGCCGGCAGCTCGATCATCGCGATCCGGCTGAGCAGCGCCCCGAAGGTGGCCGTGACGAGCTAGCCAGCTTCGCCGGCCCCGTCCGCCGCGGTAAGGTGCGCCTCGCCGCGGCGGAACGGAGTCCATGCCTGGCGGAACGGAGTCCATGCCGCGGCGGAACGGAGTCCATGCCTGATCCACAAACGATTCGACGCCTAGCCGAGCTGATCGTGCGCTTCGGCGCCAACGTCCAGCCCGGGCAGATCCTTGCTATCAGCACCGAGCCCGGCAAGGAGGAGCTGACTCGCGCAGTCGCCGACGTCGCCTACCAGCAGCACGCGAGGTTCGTGGATCTTGCGGTCTTCGACGTCCAGCTGAAGCGCTCGCGTGTGCTTCATGCGGCCGAGGACACGCTCGACTTCGTACCACCGTGGTACGGCGAGCGGATGGAGGCACTCGGCGAGCACCGTTGCGCGAGGATCTCGTTCTCAGGTCCAGCGGCGCCGCACGCGCTCGACGGACTCGACCCCTCGCGCGTCGGGCGCGACATCCTCCCGGCCACACGCGAAGGCATGGCGCTCCTCAACGCACGGTCGACCAACTGGAGCGTCTGTCCCGGCCCCACGCGGGCATGGGCCGAGCTGGTCCATCCCGGTCTCGGCGGAGAGGAAGCGCTCGAGCTTCTGTGGCGACAGATCGCGCATATATGCCGCCTCGACGAGCCCGACCCCGTCGCCGCCTGGACGAGCCGTCTCGATGCACTCGAGACGACTGCGGCGACGCTAAACGAGCGTCGATTCGCGGCGATCCGTTTCGAGGGGCCGGGCACCGACATCAGCATCGGGCTACTCCCGAGCAGCCGCTGGCAGGGCGCTCGCTTGTCTACGGTCGACGGGATCGTCCACGCCCCGAACATCCCGACCGAGGAGGTGTTCACGACGCCCGATCCTGCACGGGTGGACGGCGTCGTGCGGGCCACGAAGCCGCTGTTCGTCGCAGACGCGCTGGTGAAGGGGCTACAGATCCGGTTCGAGAACGGGAGAGCGGTTCAGATCGATGCCGACCAGGGAGCCGACACTGTCCGCGCGCTCGCCGGCCGCGATCAAGGCGCGGACAGGCTCGGCGAGGTGGCCCTTGTCGACCGCGAGGGACGGGTCGGGCCTCTCGACACCGTCTTCTTCGACACCCTGCTCGACGAGAACGCGGCCAGCCACATCGCGCTCGGGCAGGGATTCGAATTCGTCGTTGACGGCCATGATCACGACGCGATCAACCGGAGCCAGATCCACATCGACTTCATGATCGGCAGCGACGACGTCACCGTCACCGGCATGACCGGCACGGGCGAGGCCGTGCCGGTGCTGAGCGGCGGGGTCTGGCAGGTGTGAGCTTTGCCCTGGACAGTATGGACGCACGAGGTCCAGCCTCATGCGTCGATACTGACTACGCTTGAACGAGCCCAGGAGAGGTGCCGGAGCGGCTGAACGGGCGCGACTGGAAATCGCGTAACGGGGGTTGACCTCGTTCGGGGGTTCGAATCCCCCCCTCTCCGTTTGTTTGTTTGTGCACCGCGGTCTCGGCGATCTTCGTTGCCAACTTTCCAACCTCGGTCATCTCACCCCGTTTCCCTGGTTAATGAGAGAACAGATACGGGACCCACGGCAGGCGCTTGTTGGTCACGACCGCGCAGAGAGGACGTAGCCGCGTGGCGACGAGGCCCGAAGCCACGATCACCCGGCCGGCGCGGCCTTCGCTACGCCTGATCAGAGGCCGCGCGCATGACACGCCCGGGTGGACATGCTTCTGCGGCGAGTGCACGCCAACGCCCGCAGATGAGCCGGTCTCTCCGCTCGCGCATGTCTGCGGGCCGTACGGCGCGGGCCTGCTGCTCGAGACGCGGCTCGACGCGTTTCCGACCCGCGATGACGCCTTTCTCGTAATCGACTCGCGCCTGAGGGTTCAGACCGTTTCGCGGCAGGCGGCGACGCTGCTGGGCGAGAGCGAAGAGGACATGATCGACAGGCCCGTGGCCGAGTTCCTCGAATCTGCCGACACGGAGGTTCAGGAGCCCGAGGATTTCCTCCAGCTGATCCGCCACGCGAGCACGGACAGCGACGAGCGTCACTCGGTGTTCGTGCGGCCGCAGAACGCGTTCGGCATCCGCATGATCGCCAGGATCGCCCCGTGCGGACCGCCGCGCGCTGCGCTCGTGCTGCTCCGGAGCCGGGCTCTGCAGGTCGAGATATGCCACGGCGCCCTCCGCTAGAGAGCGACACGCTACCGGCGTAAGAGCGACGCCCTCCCGGGCGTAATTGCGACGCCCTCCCGGGCGTAATTCAGGCCGCAGGTAGGACCTGCGGCGCCCCGCAGGACACCAGAGCATCCGGCATCACGATCGTGCCGTCGTCCTGCTGCCCGTTCTCCAGCAGCGCCACGATCGTCCTCCCGACCGCGACCGCGGTTCCGTTGAGCGAGTGCACGTGGGCGAGCTTCCCCTCCGCGTTGCGGTAGCGGATGTCGAGCCGCCGGGCCTGGAAGTCGGTCGTGTCCGAGCAGGAGGTGAGCTCCCGATAGCGCCCCTGGCCGGGAAGCCACGCCTCGCAGTCGTACTTCTTGGCCGCCGAAGCGCCCAGGTCGTTCACGGCGATCGCGACCACGCGGTAGGGGATCTCGAGCTCGGTCAGGATCGACTCCTCGATGCTCAGCAGACGCTCGTGCTCGGCCGCCGAGTCCTCCGGCGCCACGAACGAGAACATCTCGACCTTCTCGAACTGGTGCACCCGGAAGATCCCACGCGTGTCCTTGCCCGCGGCACCGGCTTCGCGCCGAAAGCACGACGAGAACCCCGCGTACCGTGCCGGCAGCTCGTCCGCCGCGAGGATCTCATCCCGGTGAAATGAGGCCAGTGGCACTTCTGAGGTTCCGACGAGATACAGCTCGTCGTCGGGGAGCCGATAGATCTGCTGCTCGGTGTCGGGCAGGAAGCCGGTCCCGTAGAGCGCGTCCTCGCGCACCAGCACGGGCGGGATCACTGGCTCGAAGCCCTCTCCGCGCAACTTCTCGAAGGCGTAGCGGACAAGCGTGATCTCGAGCATCGCGAGGTCACCGAGCAGATAGGCGAAACGCGATCCCGACAGCCGCGCAGCCCGCTCCATGTCGATGCGCGGGCCGGCCAGCTCGAGGTGGTCCCTGCCCGTGGCCCCTGCCTCTCCCGCCTCGCGCAGCACCTCGTCCTCGTCGGGAGCGTCCGGTGCCGGAAGATTTGGGAGCGATGCAAGGACGCCGTCGCGTTCGTTCCGCACCACCAGCTCACGATCGCTCAGCTCGCGACCTCGCGCCGCGAGCTGCGCGAGCTGCTCGCGCTCCTCGGTTGTGGGCGCGCCCTTGCGACCCCGACTCGCGCGGTTCTGCTCGGCTCTGAGCTCCTCGAGCTCGGAGGTGAGGGCGCGCCAGAACTCGTCGAGCTCGAGCAGCCGATCGACCGCCTGAGCCAGTCTCGGGTCCCGCCGGGCAAGAGCGGCCCTGACCGCGTCCGGATCGCGGCGGATCAGCCTGATGTCGAGAACGCGGGGCCTCCGTCGGAGTCGTCGACCGCGGCCACCACTAGGTATGCGATGGCTTCGCCTTGATGACTTTGCCGGACGGGGAGATTACGTACCACAGGCCACCATTGAGATTGAGCGCCTGCCCGCCCGCCGTGCCGGGTGCGGTGTCGGCCACGTACGTGTACAGCGGCCAGCCCGAGTACGTGATCACCTGACCACCCGATGGGTTTGGGTCACTTCCCAGCAGCGATTGCTTGACCGATCCCGAGGCAGCCGCCTTCTCGCCATTCGGCAGCGACGCCGGGGGCCAGATCGATGCGCATCCGCCGACGCAGGTGACTTTCGCGTCGTTGTCCGGTTCGAAGATGTAGAGCGTGCGTCCTTGAGCATTGACCAGTACGGGTCCCAGGCCGGGGATCGTAGCGCTGGATATCTTGGGCCCGGTCGCCACGACAGCCTTTGGTTTGGCCTTGGCAGGCGCCTTCGCGGCCTTCTTCTTCGGCTTCGTGACGGACTTCTTCGGCGTCACGGGCGGAGTTACCGGCGCCGTCGGCGTCACGGGCGGAGTTACCGGCGCCGTCGGCGTAGTAGTCGTCGCCGGGACCGCGGCTATGGTCGTCGCCGTCGCCGGGGGGATCGGACCGATCGGGAGCGCATCGCACGGCTTAGCGCCCAGTTCGGTCTGGCCCTTGCGGCCCGCGTACTGGGACACGAACAGCGCCACCTCCTGCGCCTGCTTGCCGACGACGATGTTCTGCGGCATTGTCGCGCCCGAGAAACCGCCGTTCTCGATCGCGTAGAGAACGCGGAGCGCAGGCCGCTCGCAGCGCACATTGAAGTTGGGGCCGTTCGTCACCAGACGGGTCCTGATGTTCGAAGCTGAGCCGTGGGTCCCGGCGTAGGAGAGGGTGTGGCACCCACCACAGCGCTGCGAGAACAGGACGGCGCCCGCATAGGCTGCCGCGTTCGTCTTGGGCACGCTGATTTTCTCGGTCCCGCACCCGGCAAAGAGGAGCGCGACCGCCAAACTGGCGCCCGAGACCAGGAGGACCTTGAAGCGCCGTCTCATGCGGGCCGAGATCATACGGAACAATCGAGGTTCGATGTCACGCGTCCGAATGCCAGCTCCCGTCCGTGCCGCGGTCGCGCTCTCCCTCGTGCTCGCAGTTGCGGGGTGCGCCAACACGATTCGGGTGGGTGGCGGCCGTACCCTCCGCATCGCTTTGACCGAGTACCGGCTGACCCCCGACACCGTCCGCGCCTACGCGGGAAGGCTCACGATCATGGCCCGCAACCTCGGCACGCGGACGCACGACCTGGTGGTTTCGCTCGGGAACTTCAACGAGGCCGCGCCCCTCTATCTCGCGCCCGGCGCCACCGGGACGGTCACGCTCGATCTCGAACCGGGGCAGTACATGCTGCGCTCCACGCTCCTCGACGATCAGGCGCTCGGCATGTGGGGGACCCTCGACGTGGTTGCGCTGCGTCGACACTAGCCGCCAAGCATCGCAGCGGCCCGGCGAGCATCGCAGCGGCCCGGCGAGCATCGCAGCGGCCCGGCGAGCCCTCGCAGCGGCCCGGCGAGCCCTCGCAGCGGCCTGGCGAGCCCCGACGCCGACCGCCTGGTTGCCGCCGAGGTGGACGATCGCGCCGCGAAAGCTTATGGCGAACGTCTCGTGGCCGGCGCCGGGGATCGAACTGGAATTCGTCGCGCGCCGGTCGGGTCCTGCACTAGCTATAACCCTCCTCGATGGTCGCGATGTCCGACACTGAGTTGTTCCGCGAGGTTTTCGGTCACTTTGCCACCGGCGTGGCTGTGATCACGAGCTCCGGCGCAGGCCGATCCGGCGGCATGACGGCCAACGCGCTGTGCTCGCTCTCACTCGATCCGCCGCTGGCGCTCGTGTGCTTCCAGGAAGGGGCGCGAACGCTCCCGATCGTTCGCGACTCCGGTCGCTTCGGGGTCAACGTGCTCGGCTCCGAGCAGGAGCGCCTGGCCGGCGTGTTCGCCTCCAAGGTCCCGGAGAACGAGAAGCTCGACAACGTCGAGCACACGTTCGCGCACGGTGTACCGATCATCGCCGGAGCGCTCGCATGGGCGGTATGCGACCTGCGCGAGCTGATCGCCGGCGGCGATCACACGATCGCGATCGGTGAGGTGATCGAGATGGGGCAAAGCACCGGCTCGCCGCTGATCTGGTACCGCGGCGGGTACCGCACGCTTACGGAGTAGATGGCGGGGGCCAAGGCGCGATGAAAGACGTCCACATCGCCGTCGGCTCGGCCGTGATCGCGCTGTTCGCGGCCACCGGACTTTGGGGCGCCTGGCGCTGGTGGCGTGTCGAGCCGAGCCAACTGTTCTGGCGCCTGCTGCGGACGAGCCAGATTGTTCTGCTGATCCAGATCGCCCTCGGCGGCATCCTCGAGCTCGAGGGCCGCAAGGCGCCGTCGCTGCACATCCTCTACGGCCTGCTGCCCCTTGCCGTCTCCTTCGTCGCCGAGCAGCTCAGGATCTCCACAACCGAGATGATCCTCACCGGCCGAGGGTTCGAATCCGCCGCCGAAGTCGGGCAGCTCCCCGAAGAAGAGCAGCAGTTCATCGTCCTCTCGATCGTCCGCCGCGAGATCGGAGTGATGGCTCTCGCTGCGCTGGTGATCGTGGCGCTGTGCCTGCGCGCGGCGATGACCGCGTCTTAGCGCGGGGGGCGGGCGGTCCGGGCCCTGCACCATTGCGTAGGACCCAGCACACCGCTCGAGCCCACCACCAAACAGAAGCCTGGTGCCGGGACCGAACCGCCCGCCCGGCCCCTCCGCCACGGGGACCGAACCGCCCGACCACCCCCACGGCGAGGGGGTTACGTAACCAGCGTCACAAGCCGAGCAGCCCCACCCCTGATATAACCGCGAAGGCGTGCTTCGAACCTATCTCCCCGCGATCGTGTTCCTCGTACTTGGCGGGCTTGTTGGATCGCTGTTCGCGGTCCTGAACCTTTTCCTCGGCAAGCGCCATCCGAACCGAAACAAGGCGGACCCGTACGAGTGTGGTCTGCCCTCCGACGTCCAGCGCGGCTTCCGGTTCGGGATCAGCTTCTATCTGGTGGCGATGTTGTTCATCCTGTTCGACATCGAGGTCATCTTCCTGTATCCGATCGCCGTCGAGCTCCGGTCGTTCGGGACATTCGCACTGAGCGAGACGATCGTCTTCGTCGCGCTACTGACGATCGCATTCGGCTACATCTGGCGCCGGGGGGCACTCGAATGGAGGTGATCCGCCAGCAGCTCGACTCTCCTGGCGACTTCCGCTCGCGTCAGCTCCAGGCGCGCGACATGCTGCGCGGCGACCTCGAGGGCGACGCGCTCGAGCAGTACGTCACGGACCGGGTGCTGACGACAACGCTGGACAAGGCCGTCGCCTGGGGCCGCTCGAATGCGATCTGGCCTGCGACCTTCGGCCTCGCGTGCTGCGCGATCGAGATGATGTCGATCGTCGCGGCCCGGGTCGACATCGCGCGCTTCGGGTTCGAGGCCTTCCGCGCCTCCCCGCGCCAGTCCGACCTGCTGATCCTCTCCGGACGGGTGTCGATCAAGATGGCGCCAATCGTGCGCCGGATCTACGACCAGATGCTCGAGCCGAAGTGGGCGATCTCGATGGGGGCGTGCTGCTCCTCGATGGGCGTGTTCAACAACTACGCGCTCGTCCCGTCGGACAAGTTCATGCCGATCGACGTTCACGTTCCCGGCTGCCCCCCTCGCCCGGAGGCGCTGGCTCACGGGATCCTGAAGCTGCGCGCGAAGGTACAGGGGCATCCGCCCGAGGGCTGGCGCGAGCGCTACGGCGCCGTCGGCACTGAGGAGGTCATCCTCGAGGAGCCGGACGGTGCCTGACGCGACCGGCCTCGAGCTGATCGCACACGACCTCCGCGATGCAGACGGTGAATCGGTCCTAGGCACGGTGTTCCTGCACGGGCGGGCCACCGTGATCGCCGAGCCAAGCCGGGTTCACGGCCTGCTCGAGCGCCTGAAGGACCGTGGCTACAGCTTCCTCGCGAGCCTCCACGGATGCGACTACTACCCAGAGGAGCCGCGGCTCGGCGTGCTCTACGAGCTGCTCGACATGCACGAGGTCGATCGCATCTCGGTCAAAGCGCGAGTCCACCTCGACGCACCGCACATCGCCTCCGTCGTCGATCTCTGGCCCGGCGCCAACCACCCGGAGCGTGAGGTCTACGACATGTTCGGCGTCGTCTTCGACGGCCACCCCGATCTGCGCAGGATCCTGATGCCCGAGGACTACGAGGGATATCCGCAGCGCCGTGATTTCCCGATCGGCGGCGAGCCGGTTCTGTTCACGCACAACGAAGAGAACTCCTACGGGAAGTGGCAGTGAGCGCGACGAGCGACTACCGCCGGCAGGAGGAGTCGATCACGCTTTCGAGCGAGTCGGCCGGTCAGGGCGAGACGCATGAGCTGCTGACGCTCAACATCGGACCTCATCATCCGGCCACCCACGGTGTGCTGAGGCTGCTGGTGACGCTCGAGGGGGAGATCGTCCGGGACATCAAGCCGATCATCGGTTACGTGCACACCGGAATCGAGAAGACCTGCGAGGACAAGGCTTACTGGAAGGTCATCCCTTGCGTTGAGCGGATGGACTACCTGAGCTACTACTTCAACGCGATGGCTTTCTGTGGCGCCGTCGAGACGCTCCTGGGCATCGAGGTGCCGCCGCGGGCGCAGTACCTGCGCGTGATCCACCTCGAGCTCAACCGGATCATGTCCCACCTCGTCTGGCTCGGCACGAGCGCGCTCGACCTCGGGGCGATGTCGATGTTCTGGTACTGCTTCCGGGAGCGCGAGACGATCCTCGACCTGTTCGAGATGTCCTCCGGCCAGCGGATGCACACGCGCTACTTCCAGGTCGGCGGCGTGATGGAGGATATCCCCGTGGGGTTCGCCGAGAAGCTGGCGGCGTTCACCAAGAACATGCCCACCCGCGCCGACCAGTATGCCGCGCTGCTCGAGCAGAACGAGATCGTTCTCCAACGGCTACGCAACGTCTGCCCCCTCGACGAGCAGACACTCCTCTCGCTCGGTGTCACCGGCCCGCTGCTCCGGGCGGCGGGCAACCCGTGGGACCTCCGCAAGGCGGAGCCCTATTCGTCGTATGACCACTTCGAGTTCAAGATCCCGGTCGGCACGGTCGGCGACAACTACGACCGCTTCCGCGTCCGTCACGCCGAGCTGTACGAGTCGACGAAGATCATCGACCAGGCGCTCCAGGGACTCCCCGAGGGGCCGCACATCACGACCGACCGCAAGGTGGCACTGCCGCCACGCCACGAGCTCGCGACGTCGATGGAGGCTCTGATCCATCACTTCAAGCTCGTCACCGAGGGCTTCCGGGTCCCGGCGGGCGAGGCCTACTACCCGATCGAGTCGCCGCGCGGCGAGCTCGGCTGCTTCGTGCGCGCGGACGGCTCCGCCAAGCCGGCCCGCGTTCACATGCGCGACCCGAGCTTCGTCAACCTGCAGGCGACCGCGCCCATGTGCAAGGACGCCTACATCGCCGATCTGATCGCAACGCTCGCCATGCTCGACCCGATCCTGGGGGGCATCGACCGGTGAAATCACTCCGACTACATGGGGTTCTTCCCCCCTGGGGCATCGCCCGGTGAGCGCGACGCCGGCTCCGAGACACAACGATTGGGACCGCCCGCAGGCCCAGGCGGTCCCGCGCTTCGAGCACGGCTCCCGCGTACCCGGGTGGGACGACGCGGTCGACCTGACCAAAGACCCTGCCGTCGTCCCTGATCCGGCGAGGACCGCAGTCCCTGCCCGGCTGCGCCAGGAGATCGAGGCCGCGATGTCACGGTACCCCGACCGCCACTCGGCCTCGATTCCCGCACTCCACGCCGCGCAGGAGGAGCATGGCTGGTGCTCGCCCGAAGCGATCGATCAGGTCGCCGCGGTGATGCGCGTGACCCCCGCATATCTGACCTCCGTCGCGACCTTCTACGACATGCTGGTTACCGAGCCGAAGGGCCGCAACGACGTCTTCGTGTGCACCAACATCTCGTGCTCGCTGCTCGGCGCGGACGACCTGTATGAGGCGATGAGCGCGGCCGCCGCGGACGAGGACGACATCACCGTCCGCTCGTTCGAATGCCTCGGGGCCTGCGACATCGCGCCGATGGCTTCGGTCAACGGCCAGTATGTCGGCCCCCTCGAGCTCGCCGACGCCGAGCGGATCGTCGCCGACCTGCTCGCCGGGCGAGAGGTGCTCGCCGAGAAGCAGCTGCGATACAGGCCGTGTGCCGACCCGGGGGCTGCGGGATGAAGAAGATCCTGTTCGACCGGATCGACGAGCCGGGGCTGAACACGATGGCCGTCTACGAGCGCCGTGGCGGCTACGCGTCGCTGCGCAAGGCGATGACGATGAGCCGCCAGGAGGTCCTGGACGAGCTCCTCGCATCGTCGATCCGGGGCCGCGGCGGCGCCGGCTTCCCGATGGGCAGGAAGGTTTCGTTCCTCCCCAAGGGCGACATGGACAAGTACCTGGTCTGCAACGCCGACGAGTCCGAGCCGGGCACGTTCAAGGATCGAGAGCTGATGCAGAAGAGCCCGCACATGCTGATCGAGGGGATCGTGATCGCGTCCTACGCCGGCGGAATCGATCGCGCCTTCATCTACATCCGCGGCGAGTACTCCTACCAGGCCGATATCCTCGACGCGGCGATCGAGGAGGCGCGCGCCGCCGGCTACGTCGGCGAGCGGATCCTCGGATCCGAGCACACGCTCTCGCTCGTGCTCCACCGCGGCGCCGGCGCCTACATCTGCGGCGAGGAGACGGGGCTGCTCGACTCGCTCGAGGGTAAGCGCGGCAACCCGCGACTGAAGCCCCCCTTCCCCGCGATCGAGGGCCTCTACGACGGCCCGACGCTGATCAACAACGTCGAGACGCTCGCGACGATCCCGCACATCATCGCGATGGGAGGCGCCGAGTACGCGAAGATCGGCACCGAGACCTCCACCGGGACCAAGCTTGTGTCCGTCTCAGGCGACGTCAAGCGACCGGGAAACTACGAGATCGAGCTCGGAACCCCCTCCCGCGAGATCATCTACGGCCTCGCCGGCGGCCCACCCGACGGTCGCAAGGTGAAGCTCTGGTTCCCGGGCGGATCGAGCGCGCCGGTTCTGACCGCCGATGACCTCGACACCCCGTACGACTTCGACTCGATGGCGAAGGCGGGCTCGATGCTCGGCTCGGGGGCGATCATCGTCGTCGACGACTCCCACCCGGTGCTGGACGTCGCGATGAAGCTCGCGAAGTTCTACGCCCACGAGTCGTGTGGCAAGTGCGTGCCATGCCGCGAGGGCACCAACTGGACGGTCAAGATGCTGCAGCGGATCGAGTCGGGCGAGGCGACGCCGATGGACCTCGACATCATGGCCTCGGTACAGGAGCAGATCATCGGCAACTGCCTATGCGTCCTGGGCGACGCGATGGCGATGCCCATCGGCTCGATCATCGAGAAGTACCGCCCTGAGCTCGAGGCGCACATCGAGGCCGCACGAGAACGGGCGGGAACCGGAGCGCTCGAGGACGTGATCGCGATCCCGGTGTACTGATGCCCCGCCCGGAGCAAAAGACGATTCAGCTCACGATCGACGGCCGCGAGGTGAGGGCGACCGAGGGTGAGATGCTGGTCGAGGCGGCCAGGTACGGCGACATCGAGATCCCCTACTTCTGTTTCGAGCGCAAGCTGGGAAGCCCGGTCGGCGCCTGCCGCATGTGCCTGGTCGAGATCGAGGGGATCCCGAAGCTGCAGACGTCGTGCTCGACCGCGGTCAAGGACGGCATGGTCGTCCACACCCAGACCCAGCGAGTGCGCGTCGCGCAGCACGCCATCGTCGAGTTCCTGCTCGTCAACCACCCGCTCGACTGCCCTGTCTGTGACAAGGGCGGCGAGTGCCCGCTGCAGGACATCACGTTTGGCTGGGGCGGCGGTCGCTCGCGCGTGATCGAGCCGAAGCGCCATTTCGTGAAGCCGCTCGCGCTCTCGCCGCTGGTAGCGATCGACCGCGAGCGCTGCATCCTCTGTTACCGCTGCGTCCGCTTCTCGCAGGAGATCGCCGAGGACTACCAGCTGATCTTCGCCGAGCGGGGTGCGCACACGTTCGTCGCCACCCACGACGGTCACCCCTACGTCGCCCCGTTCAGTGGGAACATCATCGAGCTCTGCCCGGTCGGGGCGCTGACGTCGCAGCCCTACCGCTTTCGCGCCCGACCTTGGGACATCGAGGACGCCGGCGGCGTGTGCACGCTGTGCCCGGCGCAATGCAACGTCTCCTTCACCGTACGCGAGGAGAAGGTCATGCGTGTGCTCGCCCGCGAGCACCCCGAGGTCGACGACGGCTGGCTGTGCGACAAGGGGCGCTTCGCCTACCAGGCGATCCACGTCGACGAGCGGATCACGGCGCCGATGGTGCGCGACGGTGGCAGCCTCCGCAAGGTCTCATGGGAGCGCGCGTTCGAGGTCGCCGGCGGCCTGGGGCGCCATCGCGGCCGGACTGGGGCGCTCGTCGGCGGCGGCGCCAGCAACGAGGAGGGCTTCCTGCTAGCGCGGCTGCTCCGCGACGGACTCGGCTCGGGCGACATCGATTCCCGCGTCGGTGGCGCGGTCGCGCCGGAGCTTGCGCGCGCCCTAGCGGCGCCCTCGCTGCAGGCAACCGTGACAGACCTCGAGTTCGCCCACACGGTGCTCGTGCTCGGCTGCGAGCCACAGCACGACGCGCCGATTCTCGACTTGCGGATCCGCAAGGGCGTTCGCCGCAACGGGACCAAGCTCGCGGTCGCCACCGCGAGGCCGAGCGCCCTTGATCCGAACGCGGAGCTGGCGGTCAGGTTCGCACCCGGGAGCGAGGTCGCGTTCCTCGCCGGGCTCGCCGCCGAGCTGCAGGCCGGTGCGGGCGGAAGCGATCTGGCACGCCTGCTGCGCGACGGCGGCGACGAGGTCGTGATCCTGTGGGGCGAGCGGATCGGCGCCGCCGCGCTCCCGCACCTGCTGAGCATCGCGGGGAGCCTCGGTCTGGCGTCGCACGAGGGCGCCGGGCTGCTCGAGATCCCGGCGAGCGCCAACGGACGTGGGCTCCGCGAGGCAGGCGTGCTGCCCGACGCCGGTCCCGGCTACTCGGAGCTACCCGCCGAGCTCGTGGGCCGCCCTGCCGCAGAAATCGCCTCGGCCGCCGCCGATCGCGAGCTGACCGCCCTGTACCTGTTCGAGACCGATCCGGTCAGAGACCTTCCGGACCGGGCCGGATGGCATCGGGCGCTGCACCACGCCGGCCTCGTGGTCGCGCACGCGTCGGTCCTGACCGAGGGGATTCTCGAGCACGCCGACGTCGTCTTCCCGGCGGAGTCGCACGCCGAGAAGGAGGGCACGGTCGTCCACCCCGACGGCCGCCTGCAGCGGCTGCGGATTGCGATCGCTCATCCGGACGAGGTGCGCGCGGGCTGGTGGGTGATCGCCGAACTGGCGCGACGGATCGGTCATGAGCTCGGCGTCTCCTCGAGTCCCGTCGCGTTCGAGCAGCTCGTGGAGGCGGTGCCGTTCTACGGCGGACTGACGCTCGACCAGCTCGCCGGCCGCGGCGTGCGCTGGCCTGCCCGGGCGCAGGCCGCGGCGCTGATGAACGGTCACCTGCCCTTGGCCGGCCGGGCGGGCGGGTACGCACCCGCCCCGCTCGCAGCCCCGGCACCCAGCCCATCAGCCAACGGATACCTCCGCCTCGGCGTCCACCGGCCGATCTGGGCCTCGCCCGAGGTGGAGATCTCACCGGCACTCAAGTTCCTGATTGCCCGCCAGCACGCCGAGCTCTCACCCGAGGATGCTCAGCGCCTCGGGATCGCCGATGGCGAGGCCGTCCAGGTGGCTTCGAACGGCACGGCGGTGGAGGCGACGGTCTCTGTGCACTCGGGCGTTCCCACCGGAACCGTCTTCCTCGCCGACGGCCTCGCCGAGAACTCCGCCAACGCGTTCACGGATTTCGACGTCGAGGTGCGCAGGCCGTGATCGCGAGCGGCGCCGTCGACTACTTCGAGCCGTGGTGGATCCAGATCGTCAAGGCGCTGATCATCTTCGGAGTCGCATTTGCGGTCCTGCCGCTGCTCACGGTCTACGAACGGAAGCTCCTGGGACGCTTCCAGCATCGCTACGGTCCCAACCGGGTCGGGCCCTTCGGCTTGATGCAGCCGCTCGCCGAGATCGTCAAGTTCGCGACCAAAGAGCCATCTCGACCGAGGACGTCGATCGGCTACATGTTCGTGGCCGCGCCGGCGATCGCGATCCTCACAGCCGTCGCGGCGCTCGCAATCCTGCCCTTCGGCAACGTCCAGAACATCTTTGGACGCCCGATCGGCCTCTACGGCATCGACGTCTCGATCGGACCGCTCTACGTGTTCGCGTTCGCGGGGATCTCGTTCTACGGGATCATGCTCGGCGGCTGGTCCTCGGGATCGAAGTACTCGTTCCTCGGCTCGATGCGCGCGGCCGCACAGCTGATCTCCTACGAGGTCTCGCAGGGGCTCGCGCTCGTGGGAGTCGTGATCACCGCCGGAACCCTGTCCCTGACCGGAATCGTCCACGCGCAGGTCGGGATGTGGTACATCATCCCGCAGGCTGTCGGGTTCCTTGTGTTCCTGGTCGCCTCCTTCGCCGAGACCAACCGCTCGCCGTTCGACCTCGTCGAGGCCGACGCCGAGCTCGTCGCCGGGTACATGACCGAGTACAGCGGAACCGGGTTCGTGGCCTACCTGTTCGCCGAGTACGTGAACATGATCGTTGTCGCCGGGATCGCCACAACGATGTTCCTCGGCGGCTGGCTGCTCCCGTTCGGGATCCACCCGCCCGGCTGGGTCGATCCGATCGTCGTCCTCGCCAAGATGATGCTCTTCATCACGCTGTTCATCTGGGTCAGGGCGACGCTTCCGCGGCTGCGCTACGACCAGCTGATGTCGTTCGGCTGGAAGGTGCTCCTACCGCTGGCGACGTTGAACCTCCTGATAACCGCAATCCTGGTGGTGCGATGACCCCATACAACCCCGGCGCCGACGTGATCGAGGTCATCCGCGTGCCTGCGCCCGGCCCGGTGCACAGCACCTATCGCGCCTTCGGCGCCACGCTGAAGGGCATGAAGACCACGTTCGCGCGGATCGTCGAAGGTCCGCTGACGATCCAGTACCCGGAGGAAAAGACGCCTGTCTATCCCCGCTTCCGCGGCCGCCACAAGCTGCATCGGTTCGAGGACACAGGCCTCGAAAAGTGCGTCGGCTGCTCGCTGTGCGCGGCCGCGTGCCCGGCGGACTGCATCCGCGTCGTAGCGGCCGAGAACACGCCGGAGAATCGCGTGTCGGCCGGAGAGCGTTACGCGGCCGTATACGAGATCAACCTCAGCCGCTGCATATTCTGCGGCTACTGCGAGGTCGCCTGCCCGTTCGACGCAATCACGATGGGGCATGACTACGAGATGTCGGACTACACGCGCTCAGACCTGATCTTCACCAAGGAGATGCTGCTCGCCGAGCCGATCGAGCGGACGCCGCTGCGTTCGGAAGGGGAGTAACTCAAGCAGATGAGTGCGGTCCTCTTCTTCATCGCCGCGATCGGCACCCTGACCGGCGCGATCGGCGTCGTGATGCTGCGCAACCAGTTCTACAGCGTGCTCGCGCTGGTCTTCCACCTGATCTCGCTGGCCGCGCTTTTTCTGCTCCTGCGCGCCGAGTTCGTCGCCGCCGCGCAGGTGATCGTCTACGCCGGAGCCGTGATGGTCCTGTATGTGTTCGTGGTCGCATACGTCGGCGGCGGCGAGGAGCTCGCCACCCGGTCCTCGCTCCGCATCCTCGGACCGCTGCTGGCGACTGCGATCGCGATCGAGTTGTGCATCGCGATGCTGGGGACCGCGCTGAAAGGCATCTCCGGTAAGGGGGCGCCATACGTGCCCGGCTTCGGCACGCCGGAGCACATCGGCAAGCTGTTCCTGACCAAATATCTGTTCCCGTTCGAGGTTGCGTCGCTGCTCCTGCTGGTCGCGGCGATCGGCGCGATCGTGCTGGCGCGCCGCCGGCGGGGACTCGAGCCCGACGCGGAGCTGGAGGCCAGATACCACCCGCCGCGTCCCGCCTGGACCGGCACGATGGCGGAGGCAGGCGGGATGACGCACTTCGACGAGCCCGACGGGCGCCCGGAACGCGAGCCGGTGGTCGGGGGCCAGCTCTAGCGCCATGGCGATCGGGTGGTATCTGGTTGTGTCCGCGCTGATCTTCGCGATCGGTGCCGCCGGTGTGATCGTCCGGCGCAGCCCGCTCGTGATCCTGCTCTGCCTCGAGCTGATGCTGAACGCAGCCAACCTCGCCCTCGTCGCGTTCTCACGGATGTGGGGCGGCGAGGACGGACAGGTGTTCGCGCTGATCGTGATGGTCGTCGCAGCGTGCGAGGTGACCGTGGGCCTCGGGCTGATCGTCGCCATGTACCGCCGCGGGCTGCCGATCGACGTCGACGACCTGCGGGAACTCCAGGGCTGAGCGTGGCGGCAACTACCTTCGGTTGGCTGGTCCTGCTGTGCCCGGTCGTCGGAACGGCGGTTATCGGGTTCGGCTACAGCCGTCTCCCCGGGCGCTCGCCGGGCTGGATCGCGACCGCTGCGATCGGGCTGTCGTTCGCATTCGCGATCGCAATGCTCGTGGCGCTGCTTGACCGCAGCCCCGCGCACCGCCAGCTGACCTCGTCACTCTGGGATTACGCGAACAGTGTCGGCGTCGACGCGAGGCTCCAGATCTTGGTCGACCCACTGTCGGTCTTCATGGTGCTTGTAGTCAGCGGCGTCTCGACCCTGATCCACCTGTACTCGATCTCGTACATGACCGCCGACCGCGGTTACTCGCGCTATTTCGCGTACCTGAACTACTTCGTCTTCTCGATGCTGCTGCTGGTGCTGGCCGGCAATTTCCTGCTCCTGATCGTCGGGTGGGCGTTCGTCGGCGCCGCCTCCTACCTGCTGATCTCGTTCTGGTATCGCCGCAACACCGCCACCAAAGCCGGGATCAAAGCGTTCGTGATCAACGTCATCGGGGACGTCGGCCTGGTGCTCGGAACCTTCTTCATCTTCACCCACACCGGCACGCTCGGCTTCCTACAGACATTCGCCGCCGCCCCGCACGTCTTCCACCACGACAGCACCGACCTCGTCGTGGGCTGCCTGCTGTTGCTGGTTGGCGCGTTCGCGAAGTCGGCACAGATCCCACTCCACACCTGGCTCCCGGACGCGATGGAAGGCCCAACGCCGGTCTCGGCGCTGATCCACGCCGCAACCATGGTCACCGCGGGCGTGTATCTGATCGCGCGCATGCACCCGCTGTTCGAGCTGGCTCCGACGGCCGCGGACGTGGGCGCGGTCGGCGGCTGCCTCACGCTCCTGATCGCCGGGACGATCGGCCTCGCCGTCACCGACATCAAGCGGGTGATCGCGTACTCGACGATGTCCCAGATCGGCTACATGATCATGGGCGTCTCGGCGGGGGCGTATTCCGGTGCTCTGTTCCTGCTGATGGCGCACGCCTTCTTCAAGGCGCTGCTATTCATGGGAGCAGGGTCGTTGATCGGCGCCATGGCAGGTAACCAGTCGCTCGACCGGATGAGCGGCTTCCGGCGCGCGATGCCGTTCACGTTCGGCTGCTTCGTGATCGGCGGTATGGCGCTGGCGGGGCTGCCGCCGTTCTCGGGCTGGTTCTCGAAGGACGACATCCTCGCCTACCTGCTGCACCGCGGCGGCGGCTTCGAGGTGATGGGGATCGCCGGCTACGTCGGCGCGATCCTGACCGCGATCTACACGTTCCGGATGATCTTCCGCGCCTTCCTCGGGGATCCGTGCCCGGAGGCGAAGGAGCTCGAGGAAGGCCACATCGCCCACGTCGAAGTGCCGACGAACCCGCAGACCGGCGAGGCGGAGGACACCGATGTCGGGTTCCCTGGCCCCGAGCATCACATCGCCGAGCGCGAGTGGCCGATGAAGATCGCGATGGGAACGCTCGCCGTGCTCGCGATGGTCGGTGGCCTTGCCCAGATCCCCGGGGTTGACGACACGATCAGGAACTTCCTCGCCCCCAGCTTCGCAGGCTCGCCGCTCGCGGCCGCCCAGCCGTCGACCGGCTCGGACTGGATCGGGCTCGTGATCGGCGCCGCCATCGCGATCACCGGGATAGCGGTTGCGTATCGCGTCTGGGTGCTGATGCCGGGCACCTCGACCCGGATACGCGAGCGCATGTCGCCGCTGTACCAGCTGTTCGTCAACAAGTGGTACTTCGACGAGCTGATCGAGTTCGCGATCGTGCGGCCCGTAGCTTCGTTCGGTCAGATCGCCAACACGGTGCTCGATCCCGGGCTCGTGACCACGATCGTCACCGACGGCACCGTCGGCCTCGTCCGGGCCGGTTCCGCCGCCGTTCGCCGGGCGCAGACGGGCTTCCTGCGCTACTACGCGGCGCTGATGCTGGTCGGCATCACAGGCGTCGTCATCTACTTCCTGATCTCGAGCTGATCAGCGTCCGATGACCCTCTCGATCCTGATCTGGCTGCCGGCCGTGATCGCGCTGCTCGCGACCTCGCTCCCGCCACGGCTCGTCGGACGCGTGGCTGCGATCGGAAGCCTCCTGCCGCTGGCGCTCGCGATCTCGTTCCTCGCGCGCTTCAAGACGGGGCAGGCAGGCCTTCAATTCGTGACCGACCACATCTGGATCGGCACATTCGGAATCCACTACAAGCTTGGTCTCGACGGACTCAACGTGGCGCTCGTTGTCCTGACGACGGTGCTGTTCACTGCCTCCCTCGTCTGGGCGGCGTCCCGCGAGTGGGAGCGCCCGCGCCTCTTCTACTTCTTCTTCGGCCTCGCCCAGAGCGCGGTCCTGGGGGCGTTCTGTGCTCAGGACCTGTTCCTGTTCGTTGCGTTCTTCGACCTGATGCTGGTGCCGTTCTACTTCCTGATCGGGATGTGGGGCACCGGCGATCGCGTGCGAGCGACGACGAAGCTCGTCATCTACACGCTCATTGGGTCGTTCTTCATGCTTGTCGCCGCGATCGCCACTGCCGTGCTCGCATCGAACGCCAACGGCACCCCGCTGACCTTCGTGATCTCATCGCTGCAGCACCTGCCGCTGAGCCACACCTCGCAGGACTGGATCTTCCTCTGCTTCGCGGTCGCGTTCATGGTAAAGATGCCGCTCGTGCCGTTCCACGGATGGCTGGCCGACGGTTACAAATCGATGCCGATCCCGGCGGTCGCTGTGTTCAGCGGCATCCTGTCGAAGGTCGCGGCATACGGGTTCCTGCGGATCGTGCTGCCGCTGTTCCCCTACGCATCGGTCCACTACCAGACGCTCGTGCTGCTGATCGCACTGTGGTCGATCCTGTGGGCCACGGCGCTGGCGTTCACCACCACGAACGCCAGGCTCGTGGTCGCATATTCCTCCGTCGCCCAGCTCGGCTTCATCACCCTCGGGATCTTCTCGCTGCGCCCCCAGGGCGGCCAGGGAGCGCTGCTGCAGATGCTCAACCACGGCCTCGTCACGGCGCCGCTGTTCTTCATCGTCGCCGCGCTCGCGGCCCGTTGCGGCGGGTCGGAGGACATCCGGGAGATGGGTGGCCTCGCGTTCCGCGCGCCGGTGCTCGCGACGCTGTTCCTGATCGTCGCGCTGGCCACCCTCGCGATGCCTGGCTCGTCCAACTTCGTCGGTGAATTCATGATCCTGCTCGGCGTGTTCAAGGCCAAGCTGGCGATCGCGGTGATCGCGTTCGCCGGCGTTGTCGGCGCCGCTGTGTACGCCCTCCGCGTGTACATCAGGACGATGCACAACCGCGTCGGGCCGAGAGCGCAGTCGCGCGAGATCTCGTTGCGCGACGGGCTCGCGATCGTGCCTCTAGTGGTGGTGATCCTGGCGCTGGCGCTGTATCCGCAGTTCGGGCTGAAGCGGTCTCAGCAGACGCTGAAGACGACGATGGCCCCCGCGGAGATCCAGGATGGGCTCTCTCCGGCGGCGGTCGCCGCAGTGACCGGATCGGGACGGCAATGACGGCGCTTCCCCTCGCCGCCGCCCACATCAAGGGCCCTTACATCGACTGGGGGGCCTTCTCCCCGTTCGTGGTGCTCGCGGTTGGGGCCCTGCTGGTCCTGATCGTCGGCCTGCTCAGCAGCTCGATCGCACGCGAGCGAGTCGTGCCCGCGCTCACCGCGATCACCCTGGGGGTGACGATTGCGTTCGAGATCCACGGCCTGCACCATCAGACCTCGATCATCTCAGGCGCACTCAGGATCGACGACCTCGCGCTGATCCTCGATCTCGTGTTCTCGATCTCCGCCCTCGCCGCCGTGGTCCTCTCGGCACGCGAACGTGCGGCGAGCCGGGCCGGGCACGGCGAGTATCACTCGCTGCTGCTGTTCTCGGTCTTCGGCATGGCCGTTCTCGTCAGTGCGCAGAACCTCGTGACGCTGTTCGTCGGGCTTGAACTGCTGTCGATCCCGCTGTACATCCTGTGCGCTTCGGACTCGCGCCGCGCCGCCTCGCTCGAATCGGGGCTCAAGTACCTGGTCATCGGCTCAGTCGGCTCGGCGACGCTCGCGTACGGGCTGGCTCTGATCTACGGCGCCACCGGCTCGACCGACTTCGCTGCGATCGCAAACGCGATCACCGGCAACTCGGTACGGGCGGGTGGGCTCCTGAGCGACCCGCTGCTGTTGACCGGAATCGGGCTGAGCATCGTCGGCTTCGCATTCAAGGCGTCGGTCGCACCTTTCCACCAGTGGACGCCCGACGTCTACGAAGGAGCGCCGACTCCGATCACCGCGTTCATGGCCACGGCCACGAAGGCCGCCGCGATCGGTGTCTTCCTGCGCTTCTTCGACGTCGCGGTGATCGGTGCGCAGGACACCTGGGCGCCGATGCTCGCCGCGCTCGCGACGATCACGATCATCGTCGGCAACGTCGGCGCGCTCGGCCAGTCCTCGATGAAGCGGATACTTGCGTACTCGGGCGTCGGGCAGGCCGGCTACATGCTCGCGGGCGTCGTCGTCGGCACCCAGCTCGGCATCGAAGCGACGGTCTTCTACATCATCACCTACCTGCCCGTGAACATCGCGGCGTTCGCGGTGATCGTCGCCCGCGAGCGCGAGCGCTCGGGTGGCGATGACATCTCGGCACTGGCCGGCCTCGGCGCGAGGCAGCCCTGGCTCGCCTGGCCGATGACGATCGCCATGCTCTCCCTCGCGGGCATCCCGAGCACGGTCGGCTTCATCGGCAAGCTCTACCTGATCCGGGCGCTCGTGGCGGGCGACTACACCTGGCTCGCGATCATGATCGTGATCGGGTCGATGATCTCGCTCGGCTACTACCTGCGCGTTATCGCGACGATGTGGATGAGCTCGCCGGAGCCGGCGGTGGCGCCTGTCCGTCCCGCCGTCGCCGGCCGTCCCGCCGTGGCCGGCCGTCCCGCGATCGCGGGTGGCTCGCCGGAGGCGGACGCGGCCGATGCAGGCGGCTGGCCGGCAGCCGACAGCGCCGTCGCGAACGCCGAGGTGGTCTTCGTCGCGGTCCTGTTCAGCGCCGCCGGCATCTTGTTCGGGATCATCCCGTCGCCGCTGCTCAACCTCGCCGCACACGCGGGGCGGGCGATTACCGGCATCTTCTAGCGGGCCAAGGACGGCTCGGTAGCGCGTTAGGGACGGCTCGGTAGCGCGCCAAGGTCGCGCCCGGTCGGCCATCCCCGCCGGGAAGCGCCCGGTGGCCGCCGCGATCCCGGTAGATTCTCGTCTGCCGCCGCCTTGGCGTAGCGGCGGCTTTCGACGCCCGGGGAGGGATCAATGACCAGAAGACTGTGCCTGCTGCTCGCCTGCGCGCTCGTGCCAATCGCGCTCTTGAGCGCCTGCGGCGGCAGCAGCAACAGCAAGGCCGACAGTCGCGCGCAGCAGCTCAGTGCCGTCAGGCACAACGCGGCGCGTGCCTATGCCGACTGCCGGCGAGCGACCACGAATTCCGCGCTGTCGCCGAGTGAGCGGGCCATACTCCAGTCCGAGTGCTCGGACATCAAGTCGGGCAATGCCAGCGCGCTGACCTCGGCCGGGCGGCAGCTATGCGTGCTGGAAGCCTCGCAGCTACCAAACCCCGAGCGAACTACCGTTCTGGCGCGCTGCAAAGCAACCAAGCTCTAGGGCACCGGGAGTGGCCGCCGGCCTGGGGCTCGCCGCCGGCGGTTCCCCCGGCCGCACCGCTACGATCCGCCGCCCGTGGATTATCCCGTCGAGAGCTTCAGCGCCGAGGAACGCCGGCGGCTGAGCGCGCATTTCACGAACCTCGACCGACCTGTATTCGCGCTCGTAAATCTGCCCGAGACGGTCAAGGGCGCGCTGTTCGCTCGCTACTCGCGCTACCAGGGAACGCTCCGCCGCCTGTTCCTCGACGAGTTCGCCGACGGACTGCCGGAGCCGGTGGATCCGGGCGACGCCGCCGAGCGCCTCGGCGCCGAGGGAGACCGCGCCGCCGAGCTGTACGACCGGATCTTTGTCGGCTACGGGGATGACTCGGTGGCGCAGCTCGGAGGCGCCCACCTCGCCTGCGAATTCGTCTCCAATGTGCTTACGAAAGTGCTCCAGCGCCCGCGTCTCGGCGCCTATCTCGAGCAGTCCACGCGGTATCTCAGCTACGACACCCCAATGCCCGACCCGCCGGGAGGCTTTCGCTACTACCGCGACCCCGAGCTCGGACCGCAGTACTCGGCCGCGATGGACGAGGTGTTCTCGATCTACTCGGCCTCGCTGGGCCGTGTGTCCGCCTGGGCCGAGCAGGAGTTCCCCCGCGCGGACGGAGAGGCCCCGGCGGCACACGCGCGCGCGGTGCGGGCGAAGGCACTCGACCTCCTACGCGGCCTGCTACCCGCAAGCTCGCTGTCGCATATGGGGATGTTCGCGACTGGCCAGACCTACGAGCAGCTCGTGCTCCACCTGCTCGCGCATCCGCTCCCTGAGGCCCGTAGCTACGGCGGCATGATCCTCGATGAGCTGCAGCTGGTGGTCCCGAGCTTCGTCGCGCGGGTGCAGCGCCCGGACCGGGGTGGCGAATGGGTGCGCTACCTCGAGCAGCGCGAGCGCGCGGGCCGGCGCTGGGCCGAGCGCCTCGACCTGCGCGAGCCGGTCGACGGGCCCTCCGTGGCGCTGCTCCGCGCAGACGGCGACGAGGACCACCTGCTCACCGCGCTGCTGTTCGAGGCGGCGGCCTGCTCGGAGTCGGTGATCGCCGAGGCGGTCGCGCGACTCGGCGTAGACGAGCGCGCGGTGCTGCTATCCGAGCTCGTCGGCGAGCGGGCGAACCGCCGCCACCGTCCGGGAAGGGGGTTCGAGGCGCTCCGCTACCGCTTCGAGATCGTCGCCGACTACGGAGCCTTCCGCGACCTGCAGCGCCATCGGATGCTGACCGTCCAGTGGCAGGCGCTGACCCCCGACCTCGGCGCCGGAGTGCCCGATCAGGTCGACCTCGCCGGCTGCGGAGACGAGTACCGGCGCGCGCTCGAGATCTCCGAGCAGGAGTATGAGCGGCTGGTGGACGTCGGTCTGGCTCGAGCGGCGCCTTACGCGCTCTGCCTCGGCTACCGGATCCGCTTCATCCTCGACCTCAACGCCCGTGAGGCGATGCAGCTAATCGAGCTGCGCTCGGGCCGCGAGGGGCACCCGAGCTATCGCGCAGTCGCGCACGAGATGCACGCGCAGATCGCCGCGGTCCACCCTGTGGTCGCGGCAGCCATGACCCACGTCGACCGCGTCACGGAACCCCGGCTCGAGCGGATCCTGTCAGAGATGCGGACTCAGGCCCGGACCGGAGCCTGAGCGCGGGACCGGCTCACTTCCTGCTTTCGAGCTCCTGCTGGCGCAGCTCGATCCGCCTGATCTTCCCGGTCAGCGTCTTCGGGAGGTCGGGCACGAACTCGATCCGGCGCGGGTAGGCATATGCGGAGAGGTGGTCGCGAACGTACGCCTTGATCTCGTCGGCGAGCTGATCGGAGGGCTCGTGATCGGCCGCGAGCACGATGAACGCCTTCACCACGTTGCCTCGTCGCTCGTCCGGCGACGCAACGACGGCGGCCTCGGCCACGGCAGGGTGCTCGAGGCAGGCGGACTCGACCTCGAACGGCCCGATCCGGTAGCCGGCGGCGATGATCACGTCGTCGGCGCGGCCTTCGTACCAGTAGTAGCCGTCGGCGTCGAAGCTGGCGGCGTCCTTGGTGTGGAACCACTCGCCGCCGAACACCTCGACTGAGTCCTCCGGCCGGTTCCAGTATCCGATCGGATAGTGGGGGTTGGTGCGCGCCTTCAGGCAGATCTCACCGCGCTCACCGACGCCGACGGGACGCTCGTCCTCGTCGAGAATCGCCACCTCCCAGCCCGGGAGTGGCTTTCCCATCGACCCGTCGCGGACCTCCATGAACGGGAAGTTCCCACACAAGGGATAGGACTCGGTCAAGCCGTAGTAGTCGAGCACAGTTACGCCGTATTGCTCGCGGAACCAGCGAATCGCCTCTGGATTGAGCGGCTCGCCGGCCGAGCAGACGATCCGGAACTTCTGCGGGTAGCGTGTGCAGGCGTCGGTGATCGACATCATCGAGCGAATCGCGGTCGGCGTCGCGAACACGTTCGTGACGCCGTGGCGGGAGAGGAAGTCGAGCTGCTTGCCCGGTTCGAAGCCGGCCTCACGCTGGTACACGGCCTGTACGGCGCCGTAGCGCCACGGTCCGATCAGGGGGCAGATCCCGGCTGCCCAGGCCCACTCTCCCATGCCGTGGAACACCTCGCCGTCACGTACGTCATGGCAGTAGACGTACTCCTCGTGCGCGAGGATGTAGCGATGGGCGTGGAGAATCCCCTTGGCCAGACCGGTCGTGCCCGAGGAGTAGTAGAGCTGCGCGGGGTCATCCGCCGCGGTGTCGACGCACTCGAACTCACTCGAGCCGCCGCTGAGTAGCTCGTCGTCGAGGATCAGCACCTCGTCCACGAGCGAGCGCTCGATCCGATCGGCGTTCGCGGCGTTCGTCACGAGCACCTTCGCCTGTGAATCGACGACGCGGTGACGGATTCCCTCGTCTCCGTACAGAACCGACATCGACAGCAGGATCCCGCCCATCTTCCACGTCCCCAGGAACGCTGCCGCGGTCTCCGGCGTCGGTGGGAGCAGCATTGCCACCCGATCACCACGCTCGACGCCGTGCGCGACGAGGATGTTCGCGAAGCGCGCGGACAGATCCTGCAGCTCGCCCCAGTTCACGCTGCGCTGGTTCCCGCGGAAGTCCTCGTGGATCATCGCGAGCTTGTCGCGCGGATGCTTGTCGCAGACGTCGGCGGCGATGTTGTAGCGATCCGGCACCTCCCACCGGTGCTCCGCGCACGCCTGCTGATATGACGAGAACCTGGTCTCCGTGTTCGAGCTCATGATGCTTCCTCTCCTCTTTCGAGCGCCAACCCCATCATCGCGCCCCCGGTCCGGCTTCCGCAACCGTCTTTTACCCGGATAGCGTGGTCGCGGTCGGTCTCGGCGGGCCAGGGCCGGGCGGGCGGGGCGGGCGGCGCGACCCGCGCGAGCCGCGCGAGCCGGCGGCCGGCGGCGGGGCGGGGCGG
>Ga0302324_100002909_pt1 | contig 38860 bp, 31 predicted proteins | sample Palsa_T0_1_FD_201949 | JGI IMG/M metagenome (GOLD analysis project Ga0302324, IMG submission 201949) | Peat permafrost microbial communities from Stordalen Mire near Abisko, Sweden - Palsa_T0_1 | ecosystem: Environmental > Terrestrial > Soil > Palsa > Peat permafrost | place: Sweden: Abisko... | reverse complement strand
ACGGCTCGCAGAGCCGTCGCGCCGATGCGCCGCCGCCGCCCACCGCAATCGCGATCGATCTGGGTCCCGACGATCTCCCGTTATATGCGCGTGCCTTGAACCTCGTTCCCGAGCCGTTGGCGGAGCCGCCGTGGATCAACGTGCAGCGCTTCCTTTCATCGATTGGCCTGGCCGTCCCAGAGATCTTCGCTGACGACGTAGGAGCGCGCATGCTGCTGGTGGAAGACGTCGGGGAAATGCCGCTGTTCGAGGCCGCGCTGCAGGGCGATGGCGGCGATCTTTATCGCCTGGCCGCCGCCGAACTCCTGATCCTTCATATTGATGGCACACGCCGGATCGACGCTCGCTGTATCGCGTCGCGCATCGCCTACGACGAACGACTCTTTCGGTGGGAGTTGTCGCAGTTCGTCGAGTACGGCATCGGCGAGCTTTCCGCGGCGGCCGATACGGCCGCAATCGCACCCGAACTCGATGACCTCGCGGCGCGGCTTGGGCGCTATCCGCGCGTCCTGTCGCATCGCGATTACCACGGCCACAACCTCTTCCTGCAATACGCGGGCGCCACGCCACGCTTGCGGGTGATCGATTTTCAGGATGCGCTGATGGCGCCGGCGGCGCAGGACCTCGCGGTATTGTTGACCACGCGCGACACCGCGCGCGTCATCACACCGACGATCGAACAGCGGATGCTGGAGTACTATTTCGCGGCGCAAATCCGCCGCGGCACGCCGATGGCGCTGAGCCTCGACCAATTTATCGAGAGCTACCGCCTCTGCGTGCTGCAACACGCGCTCAAAGTGATCGGCCGCTTTACCTGGCTCGAACGCAACGGCAAGAGCGGATACGCCGCGTACATTCCGTATGCGATCGATCAGGCGCGGCGCGTACTTGCCGGCCGCAGTGATTTCGTTAACTTGCGGACGGCGTTGGGGGCGTAGGGCAATCGTTATCGCACGAAGATGGGGCGCGCGCTGCAATCGGTGAGCGGCGCGATGATGCGATGAAGGGCCTGGTGCTTTCCGCCGGCTATGGCGAGCGCTTGCGTCCACTCACCGAGACCACGCCCAAACCGATCCTCGAAGTGGGCGGCCGTCCGTTGATTCATTATCCGCTGCTGATGCTCAAACACGCGGGCATCACGGACGTCGCGATCAACGTTCATCACCTGGCGGCCGAAGTTGAACACGCACTAGGCGACGGGTCGGCGATTGGCATCCGGATTACCTATTCGCCGGAGCGCGTGCTGGCGGGCACTGGCGGTCCATTGGCGGTGCTGCGGGACTACTTCGGCGATGAGCCGTTCGTGCTGCTGAATTGCGACACGATTCTCGATCTCGACCTCACCCGCATGATCGATTTCCATTGCGAGCGTGGCGGTCTGGCGACATTCGTACTGCGCGGAGGAGGCGATCCTGACGCCTACAGCCGCATCGAATGCGACGATCACGGGCGAATTGGACGAATGCGCCTGCTGCACGGCCGCACCCGCGGCGAGTTCGTCGATTACCCCGCCGGCCTGGACGCGAGCGTCGCGGCAAGGCTGACGCCGTTTATGTATTGCGGGGTGATGATCTGCGAGCCGGAAGTCTTCACGATGACGCCGGTGAAGCCGCCGTTTTCACTGATGGGTGACCTGTTCGCGCCAATCGCCGCACGCGGAGTGCCCCTCTTCGGTTACATTCAAAGCGGCTTCTTTCGCACGATCGACGACCTGGCGGGTTACGAGGCGGTGCGTCACGAGTTCGGGACGACGCCGCCGCCGCTCGACTATCTGCGTTGAACGCGCGCCACCGGATGGCCCGAATAGTGCCAATATGTATGGTACGTCGTGCTTGCGAGGCGGCGCGCAGTCAATCAAGCTGGGCGTAAGAGGTCATTAGATGTACAAGGTCGTCGGCTTATGGGGGTCGCTCAAACCCACGGACGTGGAGAGCTTCGAAAAGCATTACCTGGACGTGCACGTGCCGCTCGCGCGGAAGATTCCGCACTTGCGCAAGCTGGTGTTGACGCGCGCCGAGTCCGGCCTGGAAGGGACGCCGCCCCCGTACCATCGAGTAGCGGAGCTGCATTTCGACAACCCCGAGGCATTCCATCGCGCGACCGAAACGGTGCAATGGCGTGTGATGCGTGAAGATGGGGGCAAACTTGCCGAGCGTTTCGGTGTAACGATAGCAGCAGTAATCGGTTGGGAGCGGGAGTAGCAGGCAGCCCCGCTTAGCGAGGAATCGGGCCCGCGACCTGGCGGGCATCATCAAGTGTGGGTTGACCGTGATATTTAAGGCACAGAGTCAACCTATCAGATGCTTGCTCGCGATCGCCGCGCCATCGCGCATCGCACGCAGTTTTTCCCACACCACTTCCTCGGCCACCGGGGCCAATCCGGTGGTGGTCTCAAAGCCGCAATCGGTTCCCGCAATGACCCGGCGCGGATCGCCGATCGCAGTTGCCACTCGCACGATGCGCTCGGCAACGACCTCCGGATGCTCGACATAGTTCGTAGTGGTGTCGATGACGCCGGCGATCAGGTTCATCCCGGCGGGCAATCGATGGCGCTCGAAAAAGCGGTACTCATGCTCGTGGCGTGGATTCGCCATCGAGATCATCAGGGCGCCGACGCGGGCCTGGTACAGATGCGGCAGAATCTCGTCGAGAGCAACGTCGTGATGGTGCGGGCCTTCGTAATTGCCCCAGCAGACGTGAAGGCGCACCGACTCGGGCGGGATCTTTTCGAGCGCGCGATTGATGGCCGCGATGACGAGATCGACGAAGCCGACGAAGTCCTTGAGCGGGCGCTGCGCGAAGGTCACGTGGCGTTCCATGGCGAGGTCGGGGGCGTCGATCTGCAGGATAAAGCCGTGATCGACGATGGTCTCGTACTCGACCCGCAGTGCGTCGGCGAGGGCGGTCACGTATGCCTCGAGGCTGGCGTAGTGTTCGTTGAGCATCGCGGCCGCGATGATGCCGGGGGAGGGCGCGGTCATGAAGGTTTCGGCGAAACCGGGCTTGAGCTCGGCGAGGACTCGCGCGAAGTCGTCGCACTCCCGATTAAGCGGCGCGCGATCGAGGTACTTGACGGCGGCGATGGCCTTGGGCGCATGCAGCAGATCGACCTGCACCCGTGAGCGGATCTGGCTCATGATCATTTCGAGGAAGCTTGGAAACGCGAGCATATCGGCGAAGGAGGGGCGATCGCTCTGTCCGCCGAAGCCGCTCATCCGATGCTGCACGTAAGTGAAGAAGCTCTCGCGGGCCTGCTCGCCGTTGTTGGCGATGTCGATACCGGATTCGGCCTGCAGCTTGACGACGTGACGGGTCGCATCGAGGATCGCGGCCTCCATCGCGGCCGCATCGACCGGCTCGTGGCGGCTGTGACGCCCCAGCATCTCGGCCAGGGCGGGAGGCCGGAGCAGGCTGCCGGCGTGCGTCGTCAGGATTCGTTTGTCCGATCGTTTCATCGCGTAGTACCCCGCTGCTCCCCGTCGATTACACCAATCGAGCGGGTTTGCCCATCGATTTGTTCCGGCGCGGCGGCGCAATAAAATTGTCGAGACTCAGGAGAAGCATCCATGGACATCAGCAAAATATCCTCCGGCCTTGCGCCGCCGCGTGACATCAACGTTTTCATCGAGATTCCGCAAGGGGGATTGCCGGTGAAATACGAACTCGACAAGGAGTCGGGCGCGCTGTTCGTCAATCGCTTCCTGCACACGACGATGTTCTACCCGGGCAACTACGGCTTCATTCCGAATACGCTATCGGAGGACGGCGACGCCTGCGACGCGCTGGTGGTCTCGCAGTCGGCGGTGGTGCCCGGCGCCGTTGTTCGCTGCCGTCCGGTCGGCGCGCTGATGATGGAAGACGAGGCGGGAAAGGACGAGAAGATCATCACGGTTCCAGTCGAGGCGCTGAATCCATACTACAAGGGAATCAACAGTTACACCGACCTGCCAATCCTGCTGCGCGAACAGATCCAGCATTTCTTCGATCACTACAAGGACCTTGAGAAGGGGAAATGGGTGAAGATCATCAAGTGGGTCGGGCCCGAGGAGGCCGAGGAACTGATCATGGCGGCGATCGCCCGGCTGCAAGCCAAGGGCTGAACGGGATCTCGCACAGACGGATGACCCGCGATCGCGATCGGGCTATTGTTACGCGACTTCGCGGCCCGCTTGACAGGATGGTTACAATGGAAACCAGGAGGATAATTCCATGAGACCAAAGGCACGAGCATTGACGCACGTCGGTTCCGCGCGCGATCAGTTCCCGGTGCCGGAGCCGATGCCTGACGGCGCCATCCTGGACGCTTACTCGCAGGCAGTGATTCATGCCGCGGAAGTCGTCAGTCCGTCGGTCGTTTATATAGAAGTAACGCACGCTCCCGCGGGACAGCGTGCCGGAGGCGGCGCGAGCCCCTCGAGGCCGTTGCGGCCGGGTCCGCATTCGACCGGTTCCGGCTTCGTCTTCACGCCCGACGGCTACGTCCTGACCAACAGCCACGTGGTGCATGGCGCGGGACGAATCGATGTAGCGCTGAGCGACGGACGGCGCACGCGCGCCGAATTGGTCGGCGACGATCCCGATACCGATCTGGCGGTCATCCGCATCGGCGCCAACGACCTGGTCGCCGCGCACCTGGGCGACTCGCATACGATTCGCGTCGGGCAGGTGGCAATCGCGATTGGCAATCCGTACGGCTTCCAGTACTCGGTAACGGCGGGCGTCGTAAGTGCGTTGGGCCGATCGCTGCGATCGCAATCGGGACGGCTCATCGACAACGTTTTGCAGACCGACGCGGCGCTCAATCCCGGCAACTCCGGCGGCCCGCTGGTCAGCTCGCGCGCCGAGGTCATCGGCGTGAACACCGCGTCGATATTGCCGGCGCAGGGAATTTGTTTCGCGATTGCGATCAACACCGCGAAATTCGTTGCCGCACAACTCATCCGCGATGGCCGCGTGGAACGCGCATGGCTCGGGATCGCCGGACAGAACGTCGAACTTCATCGGCGCGTCGTCCGCTTTCACGATCTGAAAACACAGAGCGGCGTGATGGCGGCGTCGATTGAAATCGACAGCCCGGCCGATCGCGCGGGTCTCAAGCGCGGCGACGTAATCGTCCGGTTCGGCGGCCAGCCGGTCGCAGGCAGCGACGATCTGCAACGCTTGCTGACGGGTGATCAGGTCGGCAAGAAATCCGAGATCGTGGTCATCCGGGGGACGGAAAAACTCGAGTACGAGATCGTCGCGGGATCGCGTCCTGCGCCGCGATCGTAAATAAGCCGAGCTTTCCGCAAAAAGCAGTTCCGCGCTGGAGGCGTATCGCGCGGAGCGGTGCCGCCGGTACGGAATTTCACTTGCCGTTTTGACTCAACTGCGACAATATCCCTCGCGCTAAAGACACAATCGGCGAGGCTCCGGTTTGCGAGCATGGCGCGGATACGGCGGCGGAATACAGTCCGCTTATCGGACATCGCTCGCGAACGGAATCCACCAGCAAATAACGCAGAGGATTGCCGATCGGCACATTCGCAGGGGGCGGCGGAATATGTCGGGGAACAAGATGAAGCCGGATTCGAGTTCGCGAAGGAAGATTGGATTAATCTCGATGATCGCATCAGCGGCGCTGATGCTGACGCTCGAAGCGTCGCTGGCGCGGGCGCAAACTCAGGTTCCTCAATCGGCGGGCGATGCGGTTGCTTCGTCTCCGTCACGTAACGGTGCGGCAGCCAACCCTGCATCGGCCAGCGCGGCCGCGGCTCAACCGGCGAGCGATTCGATTCCGCCGGGTACCACAATCACGATGCAGAACTGGCAGCAGTATCAGCAGTACATGCCGGATGGGATGGCGGCGCTGTTCGCGGGCAAGTATTTCTGGAAAATGCCGGCGGACGTGAAAATGGAAGTCGGCCCCACAGTTGTACATCCACTGCCGCAATCGTACATGGAGGCGACGGAGAAATACTCGGGACAGACCCGGCTGGTCGAACTACCGGATGGCGGGCTCACGTTGACGGGATATCAGGGTGGGATGCCGTTTCCCAATCCCGCGGAGCCGCACCAGGGGTGGAAGGTGTTGGCAAATCTCTGGTATCGCTACCTGCCGCATCTCATCGTGGATTCTTACGGCAACGGATGTTTCATCAATAGCAGCGGGAACATCAGTTGCGAGGCCGCGCAGATAGTAAATCGGCAGCTCTCATTCAATACTGACTCGGATACGCCGGCGAGTTTTCCGGGCGCAGAGGGAAAATTCGCTACGGAATGGCTGATGGTGCTGGAGCCTGAGCAGCAGCGCTATACCGCATCTCTGACAATCTCGTACGCGGACCCCTCCAAGCCGGAAGATACGTACATCTTCATTCCGTCGTTGCGGCGCTATCAGCCGGTTTCCACGGCGGCGCGATGTAGTCCAAACCAGGGCTCCGACTCGACGGAAGAAGATTATCGGTTCGGATTCAATTCGAATATCACCGAGCTCAACGCCGATCTGATGGGCGAGAAGAAGGTCCTCGCCATGGTGGATGCTAACTTACCGACGGGCAAATTCCCCGACAATTTCGACATGCCGCTCGGATGGCCTGAGCCGTCGTGGGGCAAGTGGCAGATGCGCGATATCTACGAGATCAGCGCCAGCAAAATACCGTCGAAGGCCTCAGGGTACTGCTACGGGAAGCGCGTGATGTACGTAGATAAGGCCACTTATGCGCCGCTTTGGGAGGATCTCTACGACTCGAAGATGGAGCTGTGGCGAATTTTCGGGCTGTTTATGCGGGCGGCAAACATTCCCGGGATCGGTCCGGTGACAGCGTCGGGATCGATGGTGTGGGCATTCTGGGACGTGCAAAATTCGCACGCGACCTTTTTTATCGACCCGGCTCCAGGCCATGCGTTCTATCTTAATGATCAGGCGCCGAAAGAGTTTCAGGACCTGGAGAAATATACGTCGGCACCGGGACTCAATCTGATCATGCGCTAGGGCGATATTTCATTCGTGCGATCGCGGCAGATAGTCACGACCGCGAGAATAAGTGGTCGCGTAGTGGATGGTCTGAGTAAATACTCAGTCGAAGTCGATTACTCAGTTGGTCGGGAGGATTAGCGAATGAAAATCGGCATCTCGATGCTCCTCACCGAGAAGACCGGCAATGCGGGCGCGATCGCACGCGAGGCGGAGAACCTCGGATTCGAATCCTTCTGGGTGGCTGAGCACCTGGTTATGCCGGTGAGCTACTCGACCTGGTATGCACGCGGCAAAGACGGCAAGGTGCCCGAATTTTACGCCTCATTGATAGACCCGTTCATCGCGCTGGCGACGGCCGCAGCGACAACCAGGACGATCAAGTTGGGCACGGGGATTTGCCTGCTACCCGAGCGCAATGTAATCGAAACCGCGAAGGCCGTAGCCTCGCTGGATCTCTACTCAGGCGGCCGCTTTATCTTCGGGGTTGGCGCGGGCTGGTTTCCCGAAGAGGCCGCCATCATGGGCGTCGATTTCAAGCGACGCTGGCTTCATCTGCGCGAGTCCGTTGAGGCGTTGCGGGAACTTTGGACCAAAGAGGAAGCGAGTTATGCTGGTGAAATCATCAAGTTTCCCGCCGTCCGGCTCCATCCCAAGCCAGTACAAAAGCCCGGGCCGCCAATCATCCTGGGCGCGCACGAACCGAAACACGCGATGCGCCGCGTTGCCCGCTATGCCGACGGCTGGTGTCCCGGTGGACTCACGCCGATGCAGGCGGGCGAATGTATCCCGCAGATTCGTTCGATGGCGCGTGAGTTCGGACGCGACCCGGACAGACTCGAATTCTCGGTTTTGCAGATGGCGGCCAGCATCGCGGGTCCTTCAGATGAAATGATTGCGCAGTATCGTGAGGCGGGCGTCACTCGCATCGTCGTTCTGCCGATCGCGTCAGCCGAATCCGATGGCGTCAGCCTGGTGCGAGAACTCGCGCCATTAGTCACTCGGGCAGCGAAGCTGTAATCACACTTTGCCGATAAGGTTACGTTCGGCTATCGATATCGCGCGCAATACTTCGCTTACGTCGCGGCCGCGCGGCGGCAGAATCAATCGCCCGACTCCAAGATCGGCGTAGCGGCGCGCAAGGTCGCGATCGAGATCGCCTTTCGGTGTAATACTCACTTCAATCTCATCGAAGCGCCGATCCGCCAAGGCGCATGCCGTTCGAATACCCTCGATACAGACGCGCGCCGCTTCGAGATCCAGGGCATAGCCGTACCAGCCATTGCCTAGTCTCGCGGTGCGGCTGAAGGCATGTGCGGTCTTACCGCCAAAGACAATTTCGGGATGCGGCCGCTGGTGCGGACGCGGCTCGGCGCGCACGCCGGCAAAAGATAAATAGCGGCCGTGAAACTCCGCGCGGTCCATGGTCCACAGCGCCTGCATCGCGGCGAGCATCTCCTCCGCCCTGCGTCCCTTGCGATCGAAGGGCATACCCACGGCTTTAAACTCGAACTCGAGGTTGCCGATCCCGATGCCGAAGATCAGACGGCCGCCGGACATCACGTCAACCGAGGCGAGTTGCTTGGCCAGCACCACCGGATTGCGCAGCGGCAGGATCATGATGCCGGTGCCGAAGCGCAGCGTGCTCGTGTGTGCTGCCGCGAAAGCTATCGTGATATTGAGATCGACGAAATCGATTCGCGGAGGCATCGGGGACACGGCCGTCTGCGGATCCGCGAGCGCGAGATGCTCGCCACCCCAGAAGCTTTCAAAGCCTGACTGCTCCGCGGCGCGCGCGACTTCCGCGATCGCCTCGGGCGTTATGCACGGCCGCATGTTCATGCCGAATAAGCCGAACTTCATGCATCGATGACTATCATGAAGGGCGCTCACGGTTCACGTCCGCGTCGCCAGGGCCAAGCGTGCGGCATTGACGCTATCGCGATGAAAATGTTCTGTTGGGCGAAGCGGCTTTGCGGAATGGGTAGCTCACTCTCGATTCAGATCATGCGGATTCTCAACAGCGAAGAAGAAACTGAATTCAAGTCATCAAGTGGAGGCAAATGCGATGGGGACTCTACGGGGCGAAGAGATAATCGCGCACTCTTTCAAGCGGGAAGGCGTTGACACGATCTTCTTCATGATGGGCGGCCCTACCGGTGGAACCGCCGGCGCCTGTCTCGAACTCGGGATGAAGGGGATCTACGTCCGTCACGAACAAGCGGCTGCGATGATGGCGCATGCTTACTCGCGCATCAGTGGAAAGCCCGGCATCTGCATCGCACCGATGGGTCCCGGCGTCGCCAACCTGGTGACTGGATTGGCGAATGCGTGGGCCGATGCGGCTCCGGTGATCGCCATTGGCGGGGCCTCACCGATGCGCGGAACGACGCTCGACACCTTCCAGGAAATGGATCAGATACCGATGATGAAGCCGATTGTGAAAGCGGCATATCGGATCGATCTCGGCTATCGCATACCGGAATACATTAGTATCGCATTCCGCGAGGCCCTCGATGGAAAACGGGGTCCGGTGTACCTGGATCTTCCCGGCGACATCCTGTCGGGCAAGGTTGACGAAGAAAAGATTCATTGGGTCGAAAACTCCCGCACAGATGCGCGGCCGGCGGGCGATCCAGCAATGGTGCATAAGGCCGTCGAACTGTTGGCTAATGCCCGCAAACCCCTGGTCATCACGGGGAGCGGAGTGATCTGGTCGCGTGCCGAACAGGCGTTGCGCAATTTCATCGACGCGACCGGAATACCATTTTTCACCACTCCGCAGGGCCGCGGCGTGATTCCCGAAGATCACGCGCGATCGTTTCCAGCAGCGCGATCGACCGCATTTCGCGAAGCGGACGTAGTAATGGTTATCGGGGCTCGCGCCAATTCGATGCTTTCATTCTTGCGTGCGCCGCGCTTCTCGCCGGACGCGAAGTTCATCAACGTGAACCTCGACGGCAAGGAAATCGGTCATAATCGCACCGCCGACGTAGGCATAATCGGCGATGCCCGACTGGTGCTGGAGCAGTTCCTCGCGGATTCCAAGGGCCGCTTCACTCCCAATGAGGAGAGCGCGTGGGTATCGCAACTGGCTGCTAAACATCGGTCGAATCTCGAACGCAATGCGCCGCTGCTGCATTCGAACAAGGTCCCCATCCATCCGCTGCGCCTGTGCAATGAGGTGAAGGACGTCATTTCGCGCGACACAATCCTGGTCGTCGATGGTCACGAGATACTCAATTTTGCGCGCCAGTCGATTCCGATTTATGAATCCGGGAGCAGCCTCAACGCAGGCCCCCATGGATGCATGGGAGTGGGCATTCCGTTCGGAATCGGGGCCCAGGTGGCGGCTCCCGATAAGCCGGTCGTCGTCCTTAGCGGGGACGGCGCGTTCGGCTGGAACGGGATGGAAATGGATACTGCGATTCGCCACAAACTACCAATCGTCGTGGTGTTATCCAACAACGGCGGATTCACCTCGCGTCAGACGGGCGGGACCGTGGGACGGGACCTCGGCTTTCAGCGTTACGACAAGATGGTCGAAGCACTCGGTGGCTATGGCGAGTACGTGGAACAGCCGAAAGATATCAAGCCGGCGATCGAACGCGCGATCAAAAGCGGTCAGACCGCATTAGTCAACGTATGTACTGACCCGGATGCGCAAGCCACTACCGACATGGGATTTGCGGGATACTAGGATTTCGTGGCGGTCGCTGATGCTAAATCTCAGTCGGATGGCCAAAGGATAGTCGCGGACTAGTATCTTCACGAGTTGATATTGGTAAATAACTAATGTTTGAAGGATTCGAAACTAGAAGCATCGCGGTCAACGATGTGACTATCAATGTGGTAGTCAAAGGCAACGGTCCACCGCTGCTACTTCTGCATGGATACCCGCAAACTCATGTGATGTGGCACAAGATCGCCCCCGCGTTGGCAGAGCACTACACCGTGGTCGCCACCGATTTGCGTGGCTACGGAGACAGCAGCAAACCGGTGGGCGACGACCAACATCTGACCTATTCAAAACGGAGTATGGCAGCGGATCAGGTAGCAGTGATGACCACCCTCGGCTTCGCCCGCTTTTGCGTGGCGGGGCACGATCGCGGCGGACGCGTAACCCATCGGCTGCTGCTGGATCATCCCGACCGGGTTATCCGCGCGGCTGTATTGGATATCATCCCGACGCCCGAGGTATTCAAGCGACTGAATAAACTCGTCGCGACTGCATATTATCACTGGTTCTTTCTCATTCAGCCGCGAGGCCTGCCGGAAACATTGATCGGCGGCAATCCCGAATACTACTTGCGCAACATCGGTTCGTGGGGGCGCGCGGATGCTTTCACGCCCGAGGCCTTCGCCGAATACTTGAGATGCTTCAGCAATCCGGCGTGTATCCACGCCACCTGTGAGGACTATCGCGCTGCCGCCTCGGTAGATTTGGAGCATCACGCCGCCGATGCCGATCGAAAAATCACGTGCCCTCTGATGGTACTCTGGGGAGAAAAGGGACTGCTTGGCCGCATCTACGACCCTATCTCCGTCTGGCGGGAATACGCCGTCGAGGTCCGTGGCCGCGGCATTCCAAGTGGACATTTTCTACCTGAAGAGGCTCCTCAGCAAACCCTCGATGCACTACTTGAGTTCTTCGCGGCTTGACCAGTTCCGTGTTTGACCCGCGAATCGTGCTTTATGCAGATAGTAAGTTGGAGATAAGTGATGGACAAAGTCAGAAGGCTAAGCCGGTCGGTGAAGGACCGTGCCGTAATCGTGACCGGCGCTGCGAGTGGTATGGGACGCGCGACCGCTCATCTGTTCGCACAGGAAGGAGCACACGTTGCCGTCACCGATGTCAACGAAGCGGGGGTGCGCAGCGTAGCTGACGAAATAAAAGCGGAGGGAGGAACGGCCGAGGCTTGGCGCCTCGACGTCCTCGATGGCGACGCGATCAAGCGGGTGGTAGCAGAAGTAGCCAGTCGGTTCGGTAGAATCGACATACTTATCAACAACGCCGGCTTCATGGCATTTCGCCGCCTTGACGACGAAGGCTTTGACGCTGTATGGGAAAAAGCTCTCACCGGATTACTCACTGCGCAGCAGCGACTGGTTCGCGCAGCACTGCCGTACCTGAGGAAATCCGACGCGGCTCGAATCGTCAATATCGCGTCCACTGAAGGGCTCGGCGCTACGCCGGGAGACACCCCTTACGCAGTCGCCAAAACCGGAGTCATCGGTCTGACCCGTGCGCTCGCCGTCGATCTTGGACCCGAGGGAATCACCGTAAACTGTATTTGCCCGGGGCCGATTCGGACTGGGTTGACGGAATCGATCTCCGAGGAGCACAAGGAGATTTTCGCCAAGCGGCGAACTGCGTTAAAGCGGTATGGGCACCCCGAGGAAGTCGCTCACATCACGTTCAGCCTTTGCCTGCCATCGGCTTCATATATCACCGGCGCGGTAATTCCAGTGGATGGCGGTTTGACGATTCGTAATGCCTAACGAATTAGCACGCTTAAGTCTGCCAATATCTCAGTTGTAGTTGTGTAGTAGAAGGAACTGAAAGACTGGGGGTGGAAGTTGAATTCATCTGATTTCCAGATCTCTGAAAAACTGAACTTTACTTCGCGAAGTTAGCCAATTTTGTCCTCGCCCTATTAGTATGCAATCTATCGGCTGAGCCACCAAAAGGCCACGGTATTTAGTCAATGGGGCACCCTAAGCGATAGCCAGGAAGGCAATTTGACTTGAAAATGATGCGAGGACGGTGAATTGATTCAATGCGGCGGCGTCTAATAGGGCAAGGGGGTCAGCACTGATATACGTACTGCAGAGCGCCCTGAAGATTTGGAGAAGTTAGCCATGAAAAATGACAAAAAAACAGACGGCGAGCCACGAGTTCTTACGGTCGGCGAAGTCGCAAAATATCTACGAGTTCATCAAACGACTATCTATCGGCTGTTAAAGACTCATAAGTTACCTGCGTTCCGGGTCGGGTCGGACTGGCGGTTCAATCTCGAGACGATCGAGAAGTGGATGCACCAGGAGCGTGAAGCGAAATAGCTGAAAGTCCACCGCGGGTCCCGGCTAGTTCGGGTCCGCGAGTGGGATGAACATCACCAAGCGCTCGGAATTTCCGATCCCGCGCGAGATGTGCCCCTTGCCCTCGACGTCCTCAGCGAGCAGAACCGTTCCCGGACCAAAGCGCCGCGTCTGGCCGTCACTCACAGTAATTTCAACTTCCCCGCTCAGGTTCACTACGAATTGTCGTCGCGGCGCGTTGTGCCAATCGACGAAGTATTGGGCGCCATTAGTCTCGCGAAAGATTACGCCTCTGGCCGCGATCATCTCCGACATCATCGACGAGTGATCTGACGCGCGCATGTCCGGCGCAACGTCTTCCAGGTGCGTCTCGCCAGCCGCGTCTGCATATATGCGGGTATATTTCACGACATTCCCCTAGTCACACGACAGTTCGAGATTCGGCGATAGCGCGTTGCGGTTCGGTCGCACCGTGCCGAATCGATCGATATATGCGCCGACACTCGCCGACTCTAATCGAGAATGGGTTCAGTTCAAATCGATTGTCACGCCAATACAAGCTCATCTTTGCGCCTTCACACTCGTTGAAGGTAAACGCTATCAGGCGTATGGTCGCCGATCAGCAGGACATTTCGACTGCTCATCGGCCAAAGCGCCGGGCAGGAAATCTGTCGCGCTCGGCCCTGGTACGATTCCGCTTTCGGGAGTCAACGGGAGGCGATCAGCAATGGCACAATCCGAACCGGCCAGGCGGCGACCACTGGAAGGCGTGCGGGTTATCGATCTGACCAAAATCGTGGCCGGCCCAAACGCGACTCGGATGTTGGCGACGATGGGCGCGGAAGTAATTCGCGTCGAATGGCATGATGATCGCGCGCTCGACCTCCTGCGCGGCGTTCGTCCCCTTGCTCCGGGGGGAGAGCCGGACAGCGTCAATCGCAGCGGTCTCTTCAATAACATCAACGCCGGCAAGTACGGCATCACGCTCAACATGAACCTGCCGCAAGGTCGCGACCTGTTCAAGCGGCTGGTCGCTCAGGCGTCCGTGTTATGCGAGAACTACAGTCCGCGGCAGATGGAGCGCTGGGAACTCGGCTACGAGGTACTGAGTAAGATAAATCCCGGCCTTATCTATATGCAGATCACTGGGATGGGAAAATCCGGGACTTACAATTCCTATGTCAGCGTAGGTCCGACCGCGCAGGCGCTTTCGGGATTGACGCACATGTCAGGTTTTCCCGAACCGATGCAACCGGCGGGATGGGGCTACTCATATCTTGATCACTCGACTGGCTACTATGGCGCAATCCTCGTCCTCGCCGCTTTGCTGCGTCGCCGTCGAACTGGGCGCGGATGTTACATCGATTTGTCTCAGACCGAAGCCGGAATCATGGTCTCGGGGACGGCGACGCTGGAAGCGCAGTTGACCGGCAAACCTACCGACCGTCACGGCAATCGAATGCAGGCCGCAGCCTGGGCTCCTCACGGCGCTTATCCATGTCGCGGCGTTGACGAATGGATCGCAATAGCTATTCAGGATGACGATCAATGGTCCTCGCTGGTAACCGAACTCGGTGCGCCGGATTGGGCGCGAGATACACGCTTCAGCAAATCGGACGGACGCAAGGCCAACGAAGATGAACTCGATCGCCTAGTGGCGGAGGCAACGAAATCAGTCGAACGCTACGATCTGATGCGTCGCCTGCAGCAGCGCGGAGTCCCCGCCGCGGCGGTGCAAAAGGCGGACGATCGGTGCGAACGGGACGAACAACTCAAGGCGCGCGGCTACTTCGTGCCTTTGCCGCACAGCGAAATAGGAACCTGGGCGATCGAAGGTTTTCCGGCTAAGTTCGATAAGCTTTCAGCCGATGTCGGCGGCCTTCCGCATCGCGGCGCGCCTGTGATGGGCGAAGACAACGACCGTATTTATCGCGATTTGCTCGGGCTCACGGCTGAGGAAATCACTGCATTGCGAGAGGATTGGATCATTTGAATACCGAAGCAGTCCTAAGTTCGGCGCTCGCCGGAACGGTCATTCTGGAGTGTGGCGACGAGCGTGGAGAATTCGCTGGTGTGTTGCTCGCCGCGCTCGGCGCGGAAGTGATCAAGCTCGAAGGGCGCACCGGTTCCGCGTCGCGGCGCCTGGGTCCGTTCACCACGCCCGAGCGCGGACCCGAGCACAGCCTCTGTTTCAGCCGCTACAACCTCGGCAAGAAAAGTGTCAGCCTGGAAATCGACCATCCGGCGGCGCGTGATGCTCTGACGAGTCTTGCGGCGCGCGCCGACGTCATCATTGATTCCGGTGAAGCGGCAGCGATTGATCGGCGACTGAGTATCTACCAGGAAATCCAGAAAGCAAATCCGCGGCTCATAGTATGCACGATTACGCCGTTCGGGCTCGATGGCCCCTATCGCGATCTCAAAATGACGAATCTGACGCAACTCGCTCTGGGCGGTGTGATGGCGGTGTGCGGCTACGATCCGCGTGCCGACGGAATATACGATACGCCGCCGATCGCACCCGAGATGTGGCAAGCGCTGCATATCGCGGGAGAATACGCGGTGATCTCAATCACCGCCGGGCTCAACTTTCGCGAAGTGACCGGCGAGGGCGATTTCATCGACCTGTCGATTCACGAGGCCGTCAGCACCTGCACCGAGGTTGCGATGCCGACCTACATTTATAATGGCGCAGTCGTCCAGCGGCAGACCGGTCGTCACGCCGCCGAGGGACGCACGCGACCGTGGCTGCGCCGCACCAAAGACGGACGCTACGTCAAGGCGTTCCTCTTTTGGGGCGGACGCGACGTTCGAGTCATCGGTGAAATGCTCAATGAGGCTGGGATTGAGCACGATCTCGAATCGGACGCCTACCGGGAGTTGCGGAAGACTTCGCCATCCGAGGCTCAGGCGCATTTCAGCGATCTCATCGACAAATTAGCCGCGTCGATGACCGCCGAGGAACTATTTCATCGCGCGCAAGCGAAGGGCCTGCTGTGGGCGAGCGTCAGGTATCCCGAAGAAAATATCGATGATCCCCATTTCCAGGCACGCGGCACGTTCCAACCGATCCACCATCCCGAACTTGGCCGCGACCTCAATTATCCAGTATCAGTGGCGACCGACGGCAAGGATCGCGCGACAGCTTTTACCCGCGGTGCACCACACCTTGGCGAGCACAATCGCGAAGTTCTGAGCTGGGCGGGCTTAACCGAAAATCAGATAACGGATCTGGTCCAGCGGGACGTACTCTGAAACGATTCGCTCTGAATAGTTATTGACGAACCGAATGACTATTCATCCGCGCGCGAGTTCACTGCGTACCAGCGCTGCTCCAGCCTCCAGCGCTTTCATTTTGCCGCGTGCCGCAGCCCGCGAACGTGGCGCCAGGCCGCAGTCTGTACTGGGAAATAGATTATCCGGCGCGACGTACTGCAACGCGATTCGAATTCTCGCCGCTACCGTCTCAGGTGTCTCGATTTCTTCGGTTCCCACATCGATCACGCCGACCATCAAGTCCTTCCCTTTCGCCAGCGCCAATACCGATGGATCCACTCCCGATGCCGCGCATTCTACTGAGATTTGACCAATCGTGCTGGTTCTCAGTAAGGGCAGCGTGCGGTTGTAATGGGTCCAGTCGGTGTTTTTCGTTTTCCACTGCAGCACCGGCCCGATGCCATAGCCATAGCAGATATGCACCGCAGTTTTGGATCGGACCCCCTGAGCCGCGCGTTCCAACGCACTAATTCCCCACTCCTCAACCTCATCGAGATAAATGTTGAAGCATGGTTCGTCGAACTGAACAATGTCGCAGCCGTTATCTGCCAGCTCGCACGCTTCCTCGTTGAGCAGCTTCGCGAGATCCATCGCGAGCGCGCGCCGGCTGCCGTAATGCTCGTCGGCGAGCGTATCGGCTGTCGTCATCGGGCCGGGCAAAGTAACCTTCACCGGCTTGTCGGTGTGATGTCGAAGAAATTGCAACGCGCTCAGCATCGTCGGACGCGCGCGCCGCAATGGACCCACTACCCGCGCCGCATCGACCATCACGCCGTAGCGATTGCCGCGCGTCTGAATCTTGACCATCCGGCTGTAGTCGATCCCTTCCAGCCCTTCGCAAAATCCCCAGATATAGTGCCGCCGCCGCTGCTCGCCATCGGTCAGAATACTCAGCCGGGCCTCCTCCTGATCATCGATTGCCAGCAGCACCGCATCGTCCTGGCCCTCGCTCAACGTGTCGCCCTCGAGACGCCACTGCGCATAGATCTGGCCGGGTTGAGCGAGCCAGGTTGGACGGGGAAGACTGCCGACAATCATGGTCTGAAGCATATTAGTCGTTTCCTTTGACGTTCAGCGATCTTCGTAGTGGCCGCATTTTCGATGGTCGTTACTTCGCCGCCGAGAACGCCGTCGGCATCAGCATCGAATTGGCGATCGACGCTACGATCAAGCCGTCCTCCTCGCTTTTCCGACGCGCCTCGATCCATTCGGGATCTCTCTGGAACGCCCCGAATTTCGAGTCTCGATCGGCGTGTGAATCCCACTGCAGGATGTAGATCAAATCCTGGTTCGATTCGCCAATCGCGACAGTCCAGAACCCCAGTTGCTTGATGCCGTGCTTTTCGAACAGGCGCACAGTGACGGTTTCGAACCGCTTCAGCAACGCAGGAAGGCGGCCGGGTAAGCAATGATAAGTTCGCAATTCGTAAATCATCGATTTCTCCACTTCTCGCGCGGATCGCGGCTAACTGAACGATTAGGTGAACCACGGGTCGAAGGTCAAGCAATCCGTCCGGACGGAAGTCAGAGGAACCCGTTCGATTGCCAGTATCGGCCGAAACCACTATGAGACCAGCTCCGTCGTTGGGGCTTCTTTGTCGTGCGGCGCGCGCGCACTCGAGACCGCGACCACCATCAACCTCACGCGAACGTTACGGATCGTTCCGGTGACGCTCGGTATCGGAATGGTCTGGAATCGCGGATCGATCGGCCCGCTGGCAAGGCCAAACGGCCGTCGTTCATAGCGGGATTCGTGGCCGCAGCGGCTCCGGTGACATGGGTTCCAGTGCTCAAACCGGCCGGCCAGTTGGTATTCCTGAGCGCCCAGTGGGTGTTGGTTATCACGCTTTTTTGATCGGTTCAGGATTGAGCCGCAACGCCCTGCAAATGGTTGGAGGGCGACTTCTAATCCAAGGCTTCGTGCTTTCGATATTGATGGGCACCGCCACTCTAGCCGCAATCCTGCACGGCTTGATGGATAGACCACGCTCCCCCATCAGGCGGTCCACGCACTTATGTGCCCGCGGCCACGACCGGTATCACGACCCGAAATGTGGTGCCGGCGCCCAGAGCGCTTTCAACCTCGATTCGGCCCCGATGCGCCGCGACGATGCGCTGCGAAATCGCGAGGCCTAAACCCGTGCTCGACTCTCCACCGGTGGGTCGCGCACTGGTGCGGCCAAACGGCTGAAACAGGTGGCCGATTTCGTCGGCTGGTATTCCCACGCCCTGATCCGCGACCTCGATCACCACGAGTTCATCGCGACGGTCAACTCGGACCGTCACTTCATCGCCCGGTTCAGAAAACTTGATCGCATTGGTAAGTAAGTTGTCGAGCACCTGCCCGATTCGGACCGGGTCGATCCGCACCACCTTCGGGGCGGACTCGACTTCGCACTTAAGCGCAATCCGCTTGCTCTGCGCCTGCATCCGATTCAGCTCAATATGGCTGAGTACGACTTCGGCGATGCTGAAATCGCACAGTTCCATACTGAGTTCGCCGCTTTCGATTTTCATCAGATCGAGCAAATCGTTGGCCATCCGCAAGACGGTCTGTCCCGATCGCGCGATACCCTCCAGGTATTGGCTGCGCTCCTCCGCGGAGAGTTGCGCATCCTCCAACAGAAGGTCTGCATAACCGTTGATTACGCCGAGCGGATTGCGAAGATCGTGAGCAACAAATCCGATGAGCCGGTTCCTTTCGATCTCCTTGTGAGCAAGCTCAGCGTTGCGCTTGGCCAACTCGCGCTGAATACCCGACATCTCGCTATTTAGCTGTGCGAGCTCCTCGATCAGTTTCAGATCTGCCTGACCTTGCTCATACATTCGAGCGCCTGCCCGCTTGATCTCCTCTGACAGCGTGGTGTCGCAGACCAACTCACCGGGTGGAGCCTGGCACAGGCGCACGAGCCGTGCCTGGGTCGCGGCCGCCAAAATCACGACATGCCCATTGCCGGTCGCCGCGCCAACGAAATGCCACTTTACCGAGGTTGATCGCAACCCTAACTCGCGCCGGCTCGCAAAGCCGAACTCAAGAGCTTCGGCCAGCAGATTAGCGGCCTCCGCCGCCGCGTCAGGCTTGAGCAACTCATGGAAAGTTGATCCCCGGGCGCCAGCCAAATCGCCGGGGTCGAGGATTATTGACTCGATGCTTCCTCCGGAGCCGCACTGCACCACCAGGGCTCCGTTGATTGCCTTCAACACGCTCATTCCGTGCGCTCGTTCATGCGCGACTCGATCAGAACCCTCGCGATTTCAACCGCGCCCGGCGCATCGCGTGCGTAGCCATTCGCTCCGCTGTGATCCAGAGCATTCGGCCAGACGTTGAAGACCCCTCCACCAACTAAAACCAACGTTTCCTTGAGCGCGTTTGACTCCTGGATGGCAGCAATCGTCTTCATCACCTGGGGCACCACCACTCGACCGTTGGCAGACAGCGCTATCAGCTTCGCTTTCCGCCTGATCGACTCCGAAACGATCGTACTGCCACAGACGTTCGCCCCCAGATAGCAGGTGTCCCAGCCGTCAATCTCGAAGAAATCCGCGACCATGCGCACGCCAATGGAGTGCAGCTCACCCTCCACTGCCGCCGCGATCATCGGGATCCTGCCCTGGTGTCCCTGAAATATCCTCGGCTCAAGGTACGTGAGAATCGATTCGATTACCGCCGTCGCATAATATTCCTGTTGCACGTCGAGTGACCCGCAGCTCCAGAGGTTCCCAATCCGATACATGGTAGGCTGGATAATCTTAATTAAGGCGTCGGGGATGGGGAGGCCGTCGCTAACTGCATCCAGGACCAACGCAGAAGCGCCAACGCTGTCGTGGCTTACCAACAGCTCCAGGAAGCGCTCGATGGTCTGCTCCCAATCCCGGTCGCACTGCGTTTTTGCCGAAGCGCCACGATTCACGACCCCGGCGGAGCGGGTCTTTAGAAAATCCGTCATCGGATGACCTTCAGCATTTTCACTATCTGGAGTAGAGCAAAAGGCGTTCCGTAACGGTCCTCCCAAAACCGTGCGCATCCCGATTCGAACCGACCCGATGATCAAAAGGCGCAAAGGAAGACTTCTGAAGTATCGACGATGCCAACCTCTCGCAGCGCACGAAGATCGGCACCTAGCGCGACAACCTGAGCGGCTTAAGCGACCAGCCGATGAGCCTCGCATAGCGCCCTGAAACGGCCGTCCCTACGCTCGTTGAGCTCATCCCATCCGCCCGATTCAACCACGGTGCTGTCTTCCAGCACATAGATCATGTCGGCCCAACGAATCGCGGAAAGCCGATGCGCGATGATCAAAACCGTTAGATCGCCGCGTAGGGCCTCGATGGCGCCGAGCACGCGGGCCTCGTTGTCGTAATCCAGGCTGTTGGTGGCCTCGTCGAGAATCAACAATCTTGGCCGCCGCAGGATCGCGCGCGCCAGGGCGATTCGCTGGCGTTCACCTTGAGATAGCATCGTGCCGCGCTCTCCGACCATGGTGTCGAGGCCTTGCGGCAGGGCGCGCACAAAATCCTCGGCCGCGGCCAGGCGCAGCGCATCGACAATGTCAGTCTCGCTGGCGCCGGGACGCGCCCAGAGCAGGTTTTCGCGCACGCTTAGGCGAAAGAGCGCGGTCTCGTTCGCGACATAGCCGATGCATTCGCGCCACGCACGGGCTGCGCCGGGAACCAACGGCACGCCGTCGATGATTATGCGGCCGGAGTCGGGCGCATAAAGTCCCATGAGGAGGTCCCCGAGAGTGCTTTTACCGGCACCGGACGGGCCGACGATGGCGGTGATGCGCCCGGCGGGAATCGCGAGGTTTATTTCGCGCAGCGCCGGAGCGCCCCCACTGTGGTACGAAAAGGAGAGATCTTCCATGCGAATCTCGCGGCGGAAGACGGGGGCCTCGATCGCCGCTGGCGGAGGCTCGGCGGCGGCTGTGCAGCGCGCTTCAAGCTCCATCAGATTGTGAAATGACGGCAGGGCATTGATGAAGTTCCGATAATGCAGGTGGATCGTCTGAATCCGCGGCATCGCCCGCATATATATCAGCAGGAGCAACAACAGTTCCGCTGGCGCAACCTTGACCACGCGCACTGAAACGTACAGTACGGGCACCAGGACCACTGCGGCACCGATTTCAAACCACCCTCCGACGGCAACCTGTTCAGTCGCCGTCTTAACGTTGGTCTCCGCGATACCTCGGCTGATCTCGGAAAAGATCGCGTAGTTGCGATCGGTCGCGCCGTACGTCCGCGCCGTCTTGAGGCTCTGCAGGTGCTCCTCGGTGGCCGCATAAAGCGTATTCGTGATGCGCGCGAGTTCGGCTCCGTGATCTTCTATGCGTCTCGTTTTGGCGAGCATCAACAGTGCCAGCAGCCCTCCCGCCGCCAGCACCATCAGCGTGATCGCCGGCGACAAGACCAGCGCGACGACCAGGTAAACACCGGCCAGCGCCACTTCGCCCATGATCATCGTCCACGATGAAACGCATTCGGCGACGCGTCCGATCTCGGCGGTCAGCGCGTGCGTGAAGTCGGACAGCCGGGTGCGCGTGACGAACAGCCAATCGGCTCCGGCAATCGCCCGATAAAGCCGCCGGCGCAGGTCGTCCTCAAAGGTCTGCTGCACGATCCACGCCGAGACGCTTCGATTGCGCTCCAGGATCGTGCGCAGTCCTACCACCACAACGTAAAGCACCAGTAGATCGAGAAATCCCGGGTGCGCGCCAATTGCTGCAAAACCGCGCCAGACCAAACCCGCCAGATGATCGGCCTGACCCTGATCGTGAAGGTCGAGGCCGGCGGTCTGGAGCGTTGGGAGCAGCAGCGCGAAACCCGCTCCCTCCGTCAGCGGCAGCATCACGACCAATGCGAGCGTCCACCAGAAGCGGCCCCCCGCTGACTTCACCAACGCCCGTGCGAAGGCGATCGTTCGATGGTTCATGGCGGCGCGCCGCGCAAGCGCTTGAGCGGATGCGGAACGTCAACAAACGCCCGGCGCCCTTGCTGCCACACCAGCCGGAACGGCCGCAGCGCGTAGTAAAGCGGGTGGAGCGCCGGCGGCAGCCTGATGAAGCCGAAGTCATCGGTGTCGGGCTTAAAAACGCGGCCTGCGACGTAGCGCATCCGTTCGCGAGCGCCGCCGTCAATCGCCCGCGTCGGCACCATCCATTCGGAGGTCAGCGGCGCCCTTTTATCGGCATTCACAAACAGCCGCCGCTCCACTCCCGCCGCCAGCGATGTCACCGTGGCGTCTTGCTGAATCGCTCGCGCCAGCAGCGGCGGAATCAGGGCACCCAGCAAATCCGCCGCGAGCACGGTCCCCAGGAGCAGCATCCGCAGAGATCCGGTGCGGCGGGCGGCGTCCACAAGCGCGGGCAGGTCGGCATCCTTGCGCGCGCGCAGAGCCGCGTCGAAATCGCAAATCCCGCCGAGATTAATCCAACCATGCTTGGTCGCGTGGACCGCGAGGAAAAGCACCAGGTCATCAGGCGCAAGCGTCAGCACCTCGGCCCCTTCAACGCTAATCGAAATCGCGCGATCCCAGACCTCGGCCCCCGACGGCCCATACGCAAAATATACCGGATTGAACTCCCAGTGCAGGTCAACGGTCCAGGGACTGCCGGGACGAACGAATTCGTCCTCGCATCTGCGCGCGATGGAAATCTCGGGGTGCTGCCGGTCGTAGGTGAGCGGCCAATAGCCCGCCGCAATCAGGACTTCGGCCGCGTCCGCCGCCTGCGCCGGTCTGACCAGCAAATCGAGATCGTTGAATTGCCGCAGCGCTACATTGCCCCAGGCCTGCAGCGCCAGCACCGGTCCCTTGAAGGCGATTGCCGGGATGCCGCGCGCGCTGAGCAGCCCCGACACCCGCCCGAGTTCGCGCGCGACGTGAATGTTGTTGAGCGTGTTGCCGTAGAATTCCGCACGTAGCGGCGCGATTGCGGACGTCGGAACACCATCGATAGCCTTGAGCTGTCGATAAACCAGCGGCAGTACGCCATGCGATCCCGCCGTCAGTATCAGCCGGTTCCAGTCGATGAGGTCGATTTCGACGCCCCATTCACCTGCGCGGCCGCGACTTCCGCAGTCAGCCGCGCCGGCGGCCGCGGTATCGCACCGCAGGCAATTCAGAATCAGGCGCTCTTCGAGACTGAAAGCCGCACCAGTGATGCCATCGCCGTTCTTCACCTTGTCTTCGAGAGTACCCGCGCGCCGATCCCGCGCCAACGCCGGTTATTGAACTTCGGCGTCCGCGATCACCGCCTCGCGCACGGAGGGGAGCGCCGCGAAGTCATTCGGTATGATCAGGCGGCGCATTTGCACGGTAGCCGCGATTCGAACGATCAGCTTGAAATGGCGCGTCAGCATTGCGGCGTCCGTCAGATCCAGCGGGAAGCTTGCGCCGACTAATAGCGGAAACGCTTCGGCCGCCGAAATCCGGGTGACTGAAGGCGCTGCCACGGCGCCATTCCGGTCCGTCGACCGCTGCAAAAAGTAGATTCGTGTGAGCGGCAGCGAATCGGCCCGAAAGGCTGCAGTCCGGCTGAGCATCCGGGACTTACTGGTATAATGAGCGACCGGCAGGCCCTGCTCATCGAAAGCCAGCAGCGCCTCCATTGAGTCCTTCCATAAACGCACGCCCGGATAAGCCGGCGTTGCGACGATTCTGCCGCCCTCGTCGCGGATCACCAGGCAATCGTCGCAAAAGGCGTGCATCCCGGACAGGTGAAAGCTTGCCGCGAGTGTCGATTTGCCCGCGCCCGCGTCGCCAATGAACGCGCACGCCCCGTTAGCCGTCTCCACCGCAGTGGCGTGCAGCGATTCGATCCCGAGGACATTGAGCACGCGCGGCATCACATGATCGATCGCAAGGTGGCGCAGCGTGGTCTCGGATGCGCCATCCGCGGCGTGGGCGCAGATGACCTCGTGCCCGGCGCGGTCAAGCGTAAAGTCGGCCATCCCGGGAAACCGCAACAGGTAACCACCTTCGATCTTTGCCGAATAGAGCCACGGTGTGCCGTCCGGATCGAACGACTGATTCAGCCATTGCGCCGGTTCTTCGATTTCACGACGCGGACCGATCAGATGGAGGTTGACGTGTTCACGTCCCGGGCTGCGCAGATCACGCAGCGGCGGAAGCTCGGGGATCTCGAGGTCACAAAAGATCGTCAGTCCATAGGCGCGGTACGCGAGCCTCCGAACACGGTTTGCGCGCGATTTCGCTCCCGCTCTGCCCGGCTTGAGACTCACGCTTCGGATGTACCGTTCCAGCCGCCGTCCACCCCGCACTCAAACCGCCGCCACTGCCGTATTGGTGGCGGATCGTGCGGTGGCGGCGGTCGGCGACTCCCACTTGAGTATGACCATGCGATGCCAGAGTTCCATCGCGAAGACGCTCCAAACGGGCCAGATATTGGAGTTCGGGTAATTCTCGATGCGATTGCGGTAGGCCGCCTGAAACTTGACGCGATCGATCCACCCCGCCGATTCGAGCGTCATCGTATCGAAAAAGCGCTCGCCCCCCATCCGGTCGAGCGCCTCAATGAACAGCATGGAGAAGTCAGCCTTGTCACGCCGCGCGAGTACCGAATCCGGCACTAGTCCGCGCATCGCGTTGCGCAAAATGTATTTGCGGCGGTAGTCCCGCGCCAGTTGCTCAGGCGGCAGGGCCATCAGAAACTCATACAGCCGCCGATCGTGAAACGGATGACGCTCCTCGATCCCGAAGCGCGCGTGCGAGCGGTCGAAAATGTCCAGGCCGTGCGCCAGCCATCCGCTATTGAAGTTTTCGTATAGCGCGTACTGCGCGAAGCTCATGCCGGACGGACGTGGCAGCTCCCATTGAAGGCGATCCGAAAGCCCGACGCGTTGTGCAAAATCGGGATTGATAAAATCCGGCAGGACCACATGGTTGCGCAAGCGCCGTCCGAGTTTGTGCAGTGGCGCCGGCAACAACGGCCACACCGCGTAACGCAAAAAGAAATCAGGTATTCCGCGATCGTTCGCCTTTGACATCATCCGCGAATCGTCGCGAACGCGTTGCCAGAGCTTTATCCAGTGACCGTTGCTCAGCAGGTCCGCATATTCATGCGCGCTGCCGCTCATCCACTCGTCCGATCCGGAGCCGGAAAGCAGCACCCGGAAGCCCTTCTGCCGCGCCGCCGGCCACGCCTGATTCCACATGCCGCCGTTCGGGTACTCGGTGAAGTCGCGATAGCGCTGCACCGCTTCTGTACAGATCGGCAGATCGACGACCACCGGTTCCGGGTAATTCGCGGTGAGTCCAAGCTGCTCTACGGTTTCGAAGATGTAGGAACGTTCGTCGGCCTCGGGGTCGTCGAAAAGCAGGGAAAACGTCTCGAACGGCGCATCAGCGACCTTGCCTTCACGCCGGAGCAAACTAATCATGCCGACGACCGAGGTGGAATCGAGTCCCCCGCTCAGATGGGCTCCCACCCCTCCGATCGCGCGCGTGCGGCAGCGCACCGCCTCCGCGAAGATCTCACGAAAATGGTCCGCGTACTCTTCATCGTTGCGGTAGCGAATCTGCCGTCGCGGATCGAGATCGAAGGACTTCCGTTTGACGATGCCGCCGGCGTTTACCGTCATCTGATGCGACGCCGGCAGGCGCTTGAGATGCCGAAAGATGGTCTCCTCGCGGCCTTGCAGCGCGCTCGTCAGATATTCGCCCACCACCCCTTCATTGGGTGTGGTCGGTACCGAGGAATCCGCGAAGATCTGCTGCAACTCGGTCGCCGCGATAAAGCTGCGGCCATCGCAGTAGTAATTGAAGGTTCGGATTCCAATCGGATCGCGCGCGCAGAACAGTTCGCGCTTGTGCGCGTCCCAAATCAACAGGGAAAAGTCGCCGATCAGCCGCCGCGGCATGTCGTCGCCGTAGCATTCGAACGCGCGCAGCACCAGTTCGGCGTCGGTGTCGTCGCGCAGATTCACACCCGCGATACGCATCGCGCGGGCCAGTTCCTCGCGGTTGTCAACGCGCCCGTCGAAGACCATGTGATAGCGGCCTTCAGGATCACTCAGCGGCTGCGTTTCGCGCACCGCCTCGGGCGTGGTGTGGAACATCTGATAGCCCATTGCGACCGGCCCTTCGATCCAATGGCGGCAGCCGTCGGGCCCGCGATGAGCAATCGCAGCAAGCATCCGCGCGAACGTCTCGCGATCGGCCGGACGCCCGTCGAGATTGTAGATTACCGCAAATCCGCCCATTTGGATGGAGATCTATACCTCAGGCAGCCGAGCCGGAACGAGTCGTTCGCGGCGGTGCGAGCGGTACGTACTGATCCAGTTCGAATTCACCGATGACGATCGTCCCGCCACTCTCAAGCCAAGCGTGGGCCGCCAGACTTGCGTCTGCGTCCTTGCGTACGCCGATCCGCAGCTCCGACTGGTAGCCATACTTTCCCAGCAGCGCTTGCGTCGCCAACGCGCGAACCAGGCAGTTCGAAGCCCCCGGAACGAACCGGCTCGCCGCACGCACCGCCCATGAGACGCGATCGACAGTGGGCCGCGAAATTGACCACTTCGGCGGCGGTCCACACCATGCGTGTGGACGCGAGCTTTGACCGGCCACTAATGCGGATTTGCTCCTGACGCTGGCGAAACTGCCGGTGCGGAGAGCCATCCACGTGACGGCAAGCGTCCGCGCGGCCGCCAGCACCAGCCCGCGATCACGCCAATCGAGCCGCAGCAGTTTTGCCGCCAGGCTCATCAACTATTTGCCATGCTCATCGGCGATTTGAATGAGCCCGCGAGCGTCCAACTGGGCGAGCAAGCTCAATAGATCGCGCTCGCAGCGCGCCCGATCGACATCGTATTCAACGATCATCGCATCGACTACCTGGCGCACCGGTTTCGGACTCGCGATCAGGTTCCAGACCTTCGCACCGACCGGGTCGAGACCATGGTACGCCCCACTGTTCAGGTTCAGAATCGCCGCTTCGCCTTCCAATTCACAGGAAACCTGATCGGCCGCTACCGAAACGATCGAATCGAGCGAGATTTTCGCGCTGTTTCCCAAGGTGTGGCGGCCTACCGGGCAGATTCTGGTGCTGCAAGCATCGGGCGTGCGCTCGATCATATAGCGAGGGCTTTCTTGCCGCAACTGAATGCAGCAACCCGCTTCCATCGCTCACCGGGTAAACCCGCGCCGAGGTATTTCATCGCGGGTGTGGCCATACTTGGGCGACTCTGCCCCCGGACCTCAACCGGCGACCGCCCTCGCCGCATCGCCAGGTGGGATCTCGTACCGCGTGATGAAGCGCGGCCGGCGCCACGCGATATAAGCCGGGAGAATCAGCACGCCGGCGATCATGTTGGTCGCCATGAGGAAAATCAGCAGCACGCTCATCTCGTTATGGAACAGCAGCGGCGAAAACGCCCACGGTAGAATGCCGCCGATCATCACCGCAAAGGTGCTGAAGACCGACGCCCCGGTGCTCCTCAATGCGGTCTCGACCGCCTCATCCACGGTGGCCCCGCCCATCACCTCGTCGCGAATGCGCGCGACCGTATAGATGCCGTAATCGACGCCGAGCCCGATGCCCAGCGAAATCACCGGTATCGTGTCAATGGTCAGTCCGATGTTGCGCGCATTCATGTATATAAACGCGCCAAAATTTGCCATTACGCATGAAACAATGAAGAGCGCGCCCGCTGTAAGCGACCAGAAACTGAACGCGCAGCAGAGAAAAATCACTAGCAGCACGAACGTAAGATTGATGATGTCGAGCCGGTACAACACGTCATTCGCGGCCAGATAAAGCCCGGCTACCCCGCCGAGATAGCTGACGCTAACCTTCGCCAGCGCCGGATCGGGAGTGACGCGCTCGTCAACGAACCGCCTGATGTCGTCGCGCACCCGGTTCAGCCGTGCGAAAGTGTGATCCGGCAGCAGCACTCGGATGCAGGTGCTCGTCATATGCGGCGAATGGGCGAAGAAACGCTCCATCTCACCCGGCGCGGTGCCGCCCAGGAACATGTACCAGAGATTGCCGCCAAGTTCGGTCCCGGCCGGGATGCCGTCGAACTTCGGGTAGCCGTTATGGAACATCATGTTGAGCGGCCTGATCGCCACGTTGGTGAACGAGGGCACCGCGACCGCGTCCCCGCGGCCGATCAGGTACGCTGCAAGGTCATCGCTCATCCGCATGACCTCAGGACCGATGCTCGACTGCGCATCCGGATAGTCCGGCGTTGAGAGCACCACCCAGCCGATGTCGGTCGGGAAGAACTTGCCAATTTCCGCGATGTCCTGGTTGACCTTCGAATCCTGCCGATAGAGCGGCGTACCCGGCGTTTGATAACCGATTCGCGCCCGTTGCCCGGAGATCACGCCGAACAGGATAAAGATCGCTCCGCCAGCCAGGAATGCCGAGCGCGCCAGGCCCGGCGTCACCGGCACCTTCACCAGCCAATCGATAAAGCGGCTGAAAACGCCCCGCCGTTCGCTTTTGCCGTAGCGGCTCAGCCAGCTCCGTTCGCGGATTCGCGGGCGTGGCAGATAGCTCATAAAGATGGGCTGAAACACGAACACCATCGTGAGGCTCCCGGCGAGCCACATCGCGCCGCCGAAGCCGATCTCCTTCAATACCGGTATCCCGCCAAAGGAGATGAAGATGATCCCCGCGATGTCCGCGAGAATCGACAGCAGGCCGGGCGGCAGCATCACATCGGTCGTGGTCGCGCATGCGAGCAGCTTGTCGTCCAGGCGATCTAGTTCGTCGTAGTAGCGTCCCTGCCATTGGATTCCGTGGCTGAGATCGCGCGCCGTCAGGATAAACGGGATGACCAGCATCACCGGGTCGAAGTTATAGCCCATCACGCTGACGAACCCGAGGCCCCAGATGGCGGAAAATGTTCCGGTCAGAATCGGCGCCCACCAACTGCTGCGCTCACCGATGCTCAGGTAAAGAATGGTCAGCATCAGCGCTATCGCGATCAGAAAGATGACCTTGATCTGCGCCAGGTAGTTGTAGCCCCAGCCCGATATGACCGGCTCGCCCGCGACGAATATATCCGTGTTCGCGTCTTGGTATTTGTTGACGATCGCCTGAATCCCGTCGAAGAGCTTCTTGTAGTCGATCTCCTCCTCGTTGAAGCTCGCCGTCACCATCGCGCCCTTGTCATCGTAGGTGATCAGGCCCTGGACGGGCTCGCGATGCGTCCTGACGTTGCGCCGCAGTTCGTCGAGCTTGGCCGGCGTCGTGGGCACCGTTGGATACATGTAATTGGTGGCGATCAGCGCGCCGGGAACCGCGCGCGAGAACGTCACCCGGTACGAAGAGAGCGAGAACACCTGGTTGTGATCGACGCCGGGCAGGATATTAACGTCGTTGGTGATGTCCTGGATCTTGGTAAGCGTCTTGACGTTATAAAGGTCGCCCTGCTTGACCCGCAGCATCACATATAAAGTTTGCGCGCCGCCGTATTGATTCTGAAATTTCCGGTAGAGCAGCGTGTTCTGATGGTTGGACGGAAAGAAATTCTCGAAGCTGGTCGCGATTCGGACGTGCGCCGCCCAGTACCCCATGAATGCGGTGATCGCGATTAGCACCAGCCCGATCGGAGCCCGAAATTGCAGGATGTACTTGCCCAGCCCCCAAGGCTCGCTCGTACGCGAACTGGCCATTATTTGAATCTCCGGTTGGTTCCCAAGTGTAGGGCGGGCTCAAAGCGGTCCCCCGATGCATTGGCAGCCCTGCCCTCACTGGGACACGATTCCGTACCATCCTCGCATGCCCATAGCAAGCCCCGTGATTATCCGGCACCCGCTAATAATCAGGCCGCCAGCTTCTAATGCGGCTCAATGTGCGGCGGGCGCACCGCCTAGCGTCTTCTGCTTGCGCATAACGAATACGAGCGGCGTCAGGAAGAAGAAAATATAGGAGATCAGCCGAAAATCATCGACGAAAGCCATCACCGACGCCTGCCGCTGCACCTCCTGGTAAACCATCCCCAGTAAGGGCGCGTCGCCATACCGCGTAAGCCCGTTCATCTGATCGGCGGCCGCCGGAAACGAATGTCTCCAGATGCCAAAGCGGAAGGGATCGATCTGCTGCGTCAGGTACGTCTGATGAATCTGCGAATGGCTGCTCACCATCGCCACCAGGATCGCAATCCCGATACTGCCGCCTATAGTCCGCACCATGTTGAACAGCCCCGACGCCGTCGCCATCTCTTCTTTAGATACCGCCGAAAGGCTCAACGTCGTCATCGGGATGAAAATGAAGCCCGATCCGATTCCCCGATACAGGCCTGGCAGCGCGATATTCCAGAAGTCAATCTGCTCGTTGAAGTGCGCCATACTCCACGTCCCGTAGCCCCCGATCATGCATCCGATCGCCACCATGATCCGCGCGTCCACGAGGTTGAACAGGCGCCCGGCAATCATGATCGAGGCAAGCGTGCCGAAACTCTGGATCGACAGCACGAAGCCCGCGATCAGCGGCGTATAACCAATGATCTGCTGGCAATACAACGGGATCAGCACGTAGGTGCCGTACATCGCGAACATCACGATCGTGGTGAAAATCGTGCCTACCGCGAAGGTTCGATTATTGAGCACCCGCAAATCGACCACTGGCTCCGGGGTTCTCAACTCCTGGAAAATGAACAACAGCACGCCGGTCGTCCCAAGCACCGTCAGCGTGATGATCAACTGCGAATTGAACCAGTCCAGCCGTTCTCCCTTGTCGAGCATGATCTGGATACAGCTCACTCCGATCACCAGGTAGAAGAGCCCCCACCAGTCGATTCTCTTGATTCCACGCTTCACATAGGCCGGGTCATGAACGAACATCGTGACCATCGTGGCCGCCAGCAGCCCGATCGGCACATTGATGTAAAAAATCCAGCGCCAGCTGTAATTGTCCGTGATCCAGCCGCCGAGCATCGGTCCCATCACCGGCCCCAGCATCATCCCCAGGCCCCACACCGACATCGCCACCGCCTGTTCCTGCGGCGGAAACGTCTCCATCAGAATGGCCTGCGACATCGGCATCATCGCGCCGCCGCCGAGCCCTTGCAGCACCCGAAAGATGATCAGGATCGGCAGGTTGGGCGCTGCGCCCGCCGCGAAGGAGCTCCCCACGAACAACAGTATCGAGAAGGTGAAGAAGCGCTTGCGGCCGAAATAGGCCCCGCACCATCCAGTCAGCGGGATCACGATCGCATTCGCAATGATGTACGACGTCAGCACCCACGCCGCTTCGTCCACGCCCGCCGACAGACTGCCACGAATATGCAGCAGCGCGACGTTCGCGATCGTCGTGTCAAGCACCTCCATGATCGTCGCGAGCATCACGGCGATCGCGATTATCCACTTGTTCGGTGCAGCCGCGCTGTGTTGCGGAGGCGAGGAACTCTGTGACGGAGCGGCGGCCATGGAGGACTACGGCGCCATCCGGGTACGGGCGGTCTGGGACGGCCCGGACCCGGGGAATTTTACGGAGTGGCTCACGGTCTTGGCTCTGGGTCGAATGCCGCGATGAGCTTGCCGAAGATGTGTCCGGTGATGCAAGCGGTTGCGAAGGATCAGGGAGGCGCCGGTGCTATGGCAATTGGGGGACCCAGACATCCCGGACTCAGGGGACTTCGATCCCGAGACGTCTAGTTGCCAAGCGTGCCGATGCCTCCCCGAAGATTTGTTCTCGCATTCCCCCTCAGCCAGCCGCCCGGCAACTTGCCCGGCCCCCCGGTAATCGCCTGGGCACAGGGCGGCTGGACCGCTCCGGCAGTGGAATCTGTCGGCTGTCCCAACGGTACGCATTTTAAGCATTTCGTACCACTCGGGTCAAATGGTTTACGCTCAAGGCTTTAGCTCGGACGCCTGACGCGCTAGAAGTAGTCCACGGATGATTTCCGCTATGCCAAAAGCCGAAAATAAACCGCTGCCGGTTCGGTTGCTTCGCGTCCTGGACGAGGCTGCGGAGCTTTTTGGTCAGGAAGGTTTTCTCCATTTCAGCACCGACGATCTCGCGCGGCGCCTGCGATGTTCCAAGCGCACCATCTATGCGGTCGCGCCGGGTCGCGAGAAATTCTTCGAAGCGGTGATTTTCCGCCGCGTGGCGATCGCGGAAGAAGCGACGATCGCCCCGATGAGGGACGCGCCGAACGTGCGCGCCGCGGTTCAAGGATGTATTCAGGCCAGCGTCGATCAGGCTCAGGAAGTCAATCCGCTCTTCATGCGCGACGTGATGTTGTTCCCGGCGGGGCGGCGCGCTATCGACCAATGGCGCTCGGATATCGCCGACGAACTGGAGCATCTCATCGAACGCGGTATCAGCGAAGGTCTGTTTCGCCGGGTCGATCCGCGCGTCGCTGCCGAGGCCCTGCTGACCTCCGTCCTGCGGATGTGCGAGCCCGATTTCTCGGCAAATTCCCGCACTACGACGGCAGAAGCGGTGCGCCAGGTTTACGAGATTTTCTGGGCCGGCCTGTTCCAGGGCCGCCATCGAAAGCTATCCCCGCGAAAAACTTCGCTAAACCACGTCCAGCCGGCGTCGGCGCGCCCGAAGCAATCGCATTCCAAACCGCCCCAATCGAAACCAGCGAATGCGAAACCGCCGAACGGTAACCTGATGCATCCGGCTGCGTCGCAATCAAAGCGACGACGGCAACCGGTTCCATCGAAGCGAGCGTTGTCGCTCGCCGAAGAAACCGACCTCGCCATAATTTGAGTCGGATGTTAGCTCGCGCGCAGGTACACGAGGCCCTCCATCAATCGGCGCGCCGTGCGATAGACCGTCGCCTGTTCCGCCATCCATCCCTCACCCACGCGACGCACGCTCGCGCCGACGACCGTGAGCCCCGACGGCTGCGCGATCCTCACCGGCGCGTCGGACGAGGTCGCCACGCGCGCCATCCGACAGGCGATACTGCCCGGCAATCGCGACGCCACCGCAAGGCACATCGCTCCGGTCAGCGGTACCGCGCGATGAGGCTGGCCGATCGAGATCATCCGCACCGTCAGGTCAGCATCCTCGACGCCGATACGCTCACCCGCGAGCGTTCGCGCCTCGCGCGGCCCCGCGATCATGGCGACCTTCGGGATACTCGGCTTGCCTCTCGCTTCACCGGCGCTTCGCGCGATTCCCATCCGCAGGCTGGCGGCAATGCGAATCGCTTCGAGACGATCCAGCAAATCGCGATTCGTATCGAGTTCTTCCGGCATCTCGATTCCGCTCATGCCGAGCGATTGAGCCGCAACGAACACGCATGGATTCGCCGCATCGACCATCGAGACTTCGACCACGCCGATACCCGGCACGTCGAGGCGGTCCGCGACGTTACTGGTAGGCAGTAGCCTGCCGGTTCCGGCCCCACCCGGATCGAGAAAGTCCAGCCGCACCGGCGCACCCGTCCCTGCCACTCCCGGCAGTACGAAATCGCCATCGACAGCGGCGCGTCCGTTATCGATTGCAAAACGCGCGACGATGATCTTCTTCGTGTTGGTATTGTGAATCCGCACTACAGCTTCATCGCCGGCCGCTTTCACGAGACCTTCATCCAATGCGAAGGGTCCAATCGCCGACGACATGTTGCCGCAGTTCCCGCTGTAGTCGACGGTCGCGCCCGACACCGATACCTGCGCGAAGGTGTAGTCAACATCCGCTTGCGGATGAGTCGGCGGGCCGACCACGCACACCTTCGACAGCGAGGAGATTCCCCCGCCCATGCCGTCGAGTTGCCGCCCGTTCGGATCGGGACTTCCGATAACGCCGAGAAAGATTGGGGTCCATTGTGCACGATCCCGCGGCAAATCCTCAGCGCGGAAGATAATCGCCTTGCTGGTGCCTCCGCGCATAAAAACGGCGCGCAATCCGATCTGGTTCATAATAAATTTTAAGGAAGCTGAAACCTTACCTTAACGCACCTCGCAGGCTCGTCGCGACCTAACCCCCAGCCCCTATCCCTAAAGGGAAGGGGTGTCAGAGATCGAGCAGCACGGAGATTCAGAGCGATCCACCAGAGTGTGAGTTCGGCTCGCAGGCTCGCCTAGTGTTTGCTCGCCGCGTTCGCGCCGGCGATGCGGCCGAAGACTGCACCGGACATGAGGCCCGAGCCGCCGGGATAGTTATGATGAAACAGGCCGCCGACCATTTCGCCGCAGGTGTAGAGACCCGCGATCGGATTCCAGTCGGTGCCGATTACCTGCGCGCGATCGTTCACTTTCAGACCACCGAACGAGAAGGTGATTCCGCCGGTCACCGGCCACGCGAGGAACGGAGGCGCATCGAGCTGCTGCGCCCAGTTCGATTTTTGCAGCGCGAGTCCGCGCGTCGTCATGCCGTCGCGATCGCCCGGGTTGAAGCTGCCGTGACCCGCCGCGAGGTTGTACTCGTCGAGCGTGCGAATGGCGGTTTCGCGATCCAGATCGAGCTTTTGTACCAACTCGCCGAGACTCTCTGCTGCGACCGGCTCGCTGGTGGCGTACCGCGGCTCCAGCAGATGTTTCACCTTCGCATCGAAGATTTGATAGGCGACCCCGCCCGGCTGGTTGAGGATAATTCCGCCGAACTTGGCGTAGGTGAAAAAGGCCTGGTCCTCGCCCTCATCGACGAAGCGGCGGCCTTCCCGGTTGAGCATCACGCCGTAGGGATACGACAGCCGATTGGTCTTGTCGGTGAGCTGACGGTCGCCGAATGCGGGCGCTTCGGCGTTGATCGGGGTCGCGTGGCATCCGCTCCATTGTCCCCACGGCATCGCGCCGATCTCGAACGCCATACGCAAGCCGTCGGCCTGGTTATGCGGCGTGCCGCGCACCTTCGCATGATCCCACGGACGCCCGAGATATTGCGCCCGCCACGCCGCGTTGGCCTCGAACCCGCCGCACCCGAGCACCACCGCCGAGGCGCTGACCTCATGGACGCCGTTCGCATCGCGGACGATCACTCCGCTCACGCACCCGCGATCGTCTTGCACCAGCCGCACGGCCGGGCTGCGGTAGCGAATCTCGACGCCTTTGCGATTCGCCGCCGCGAACCACATCCGCGAGAGCCCGACCCCTTCATGCACTGCGCGCACGATCGCGCCCTTCGGCCATTTGATCACGTTGCCGACGCGGACCGCGCCGAGCGAGACGGCAGGCTCGAAGCGAATCCCCTGATCGGCCATCCAGCATGCGGTCGCAAACGAATTACCGATCAGAATTCCGGCCAGCTCCGGATCGGTGCGATTACTGGTCATGCGGCGCAAGTCGGCCCAGAACGCGTCGCGAGGATACGCCTCGACGCCTTCGACGAAACCCTCCAGCTCGCGCGCCTTCGGCACCAGGCGCAGAATCTCCTCGACGTCGTCGAACGCAATCCGCAGCAGCCCGCCGCTATAATGCGTATTGCCGCCGCGCAGCTCTTCGGTCGCCTTCTCGAGCACCAGGACGCGTTCAGCGCCGGCATTACGCGCCGAAACGCTCGCCGCGAGCGCCGCGTTGCCAGCACCGACCACAATTACGTCGTAATCCGCCATCTCTCCGCTCATTCTCCGCCGCCATCGACCGACCATTTACGTCGGAGGGTTTCGCTTGGTTCGCGTGACGCGCAGCACGCATGGCGCTGCCTAACTCTCTCACGAATTGACTCTTGCGCTGTCCGAACCGAATAATTGCACAATTCGCGATAGCGCCAAAAACATCGCGGCCACGTAGCGCTGTTGCACTTGTCCGTTCTGGGACCTGCAATTATGCGAGCAACGCGAGCGGCACTCCATGAATATCAAGGTTGCAGAGGGCGGAGCCCGCATCTCAGATTCTCAGTTTTTGCGCGCCTCGCAGACCACTTTCGATCCACGCAGCTCGCGGACTCGCCTGCTCGTTTCGCTTCGCTCCACTGGCCCGCTCGCTTCGCCTTCGGCTCCGCTAGTGATGGGAAGTCTGAAACCTTGTCACCAGGCGAGTTTACGAGCCGAGCTAACGAGTCTGCGAGGTGCGTTAGAATGAAGTTTCAGAAAAGAGTCAAAGTTTTGCGCTCTTCAACCACCATCCTATCCCCCGGATCGAACGAGGCCACTCGATGACCTGGCTCGATAACGACGGCAGCGCCTCCGCACCACCCGGCGATCGCCTCGCACAGATCTGGCGCGGCCCCGACATCCTGCGTATCCCCGGCGCTCACAACGCCCTCGCCGGACTCCTCGCCAGGCGCGCCGGCTTCAAGGCGCTCTATCTCTCGGGCGCGGCGCTATCTGCGAGCCTTGGGCTAGCCGACCTCGGAATCCTTGGCCTGGACGAGCTTTGCCTTTTCACGCGGATGATCTCGCGTGCCACCGGACTGCCGCTAATCGTTGACGGCGACACCGGCTACGGCGGCATCCTCAACGTGATGCGCACGGTGCGCGAACTCGAAGACGCCGGTGCCGCAGCGATTCAGATCGAGGATCAGCAACTGCCGAAGAAGTGCGGCCATCTCAACGACAAACGGCTGGTCGCTCCCGAAGAGATGGCGGCGAAGATCGCAGCAGCGGTACGCGCCCGCCGTCACTTGAAAATCATCGCGCGCACCGACGCAGCCGGCGTCGAAGGCCTCGAAGCCGCGATCGCTCGCGCCCGCCTCTATCGCGAAGCCGGCGCCGACGCGATTTTCCCGGAAGCGCTCACCACCGCCGATATGTTCCGCACCTTCGCCCGCGAAATCGACGCTCCGCTGCTCGCCAACATGACCGAGTTCGGCCGCACCCCTTACTTCACCGCTGAGCAATTCGCGGACTTCGGCTTCGCGATGGTAATCTGGCCGGTCACATCGTTGCGCATCGCCGCCAAGGCGATCGGCGGCCTATACGAAACACTGATGCGTGACGGCAGCGCCGAATCCCTGCTCGACCGCATGCAGACGCGGGCGCAACTTTACGAAACTATCGGCTACAACGAATACGAGGCGCTCGACCAGACCATCGCGCAAAGCGCCGTACCGCCCGACCTCCGCCGCAAGCCATGAGCTACCACGATGCCTTCGACCTATGACGTAATCGTAATTGGCGGCGGCAATGCCGCCTTCTGCGCCGCACTCGCCGCGCGCGAGAGCGGTGCGAGCGTCCTCGTCCTCGAATGCGCCCCGATAGCAGAACGCGGCGGCAACAGCCGCTTCACCGCGGGCGCGATGCGCGTGGCGTACAACGGCGTTGACGACCTCGCGCGCCTGGTACCCGATCTTACCGCCGAGGACCGCGCCAACACCGACTTCGGCGCCTACACCGCCGACCAGTACTACGACGACCTCTGCCGCGTCACCCAGTACCGCACCGACCCGCAACTCGCCGAAACTCTGGTCGGGCGCAGTTTCGAGACGCTCCTCTGGATGCGCTCGAAGGGCATTCGATTCGCCCCCATTTACGGACGCCAAGCCTTCAAGGTTGACGGCAAGTTCAAGTTCTGGGGCGGCCTCACGGTCGAGGCATGGGGCGGCGGTCCCGGGCTGGTTGACGCACTCTATGGCGGCGCCGAACGCGACGGCATCGAAATATGTTACGAGAGCCGTGCCCTCGGACTGATCCACAATGACGACGGCGTCAACGGCGTAATCGTCCGCCGCAACGGCCGCACCGTGAACCTCGCCGCACGCGCCGTGGTAATCGCCTCCGGCGGTTTCGAGGCCAACGTGGAATGGCGTACGCGCTACCTAGGCCCGGGATGGGACCTCGCGAAGGTGCGCGGCTCCCGCTTCAACACCGGCGACGGCATTCGCATGGCGCTGGAAATTGGCGCGATGCCCTTCGGTAACTGGTCCGGATGTCATGCCGTCGGATGGGACCGCAACGCGCCCGATTTCGGCGACCTCGCCGTTGGCGACGGCTTTCAGAAGCACAGCTACCCATTCGGCATCATCGTCAATCGAGGCGGCCTGCGATTTGTTGACGAGGGCGCGGACTTCCGCAACTACACCTACGCCAAGTACGGACGCGCAGTGCTCGAACAGCCCGGCCAATTCGCCTGGCAAGTATTCGATCGCAAAGTCACGCATCTGCTGCGCGACGAATATCGCATCAAGCGAGTCACCAGGGTCTCGGCCAATACGCTTGAAGAGTTGGCCGGTAAACTGGAGGATGTTGACGCCGACAGCTTCCTTAAAGAAGTCCGCACCTACAACGACGCCGTGCGCACCGAGATACCGTTCAATCCCAACATCAAGGACGGGCGTTCCACGCACGGTCTGCAAGTCAACAAGACCAACTGGGCAAATACGATAGACACGCCGCCCTTCGAGGCCTACGCCATCACCTGCGGAATAACCTTCACTTTCGGCGGCTTACGCATCGACGGGGACGCCGCCGTCATCAATACCGACGGCGCTCCGATTCGCGGCCTCTACGCAGCCGGCGAACTCGTCGGCGGCCTCTTCTACTTCAATTACCCCGGCGGCACCGGCCTGATGTCAGGCTCAGTCTTCGGCCGTATCGCGGGCGCATCCGCCGGCCGCGCGGCACGAGGATAGCCGTTACACGGCTATCCTCGTGCCGCGCGGCGCATCCCCGGGGGCGGCCCGGCCCAACGCCCCCCCCCCCGGGGGGGGGAGCCCGGGCGGCCCCCCCAACCCGGCGGCGCCCGCGCGCCCCCGGCCCGGCCGCCCGCGGGCGGGCGCCCCC
>Ga0302324_100002908_pt1 | contig 38871 bp, 26 predicted proteins | sample Palsa_T0_1_FD_201949 | JGI IMG/M metagenome (GOLD analysis project Ga0302324, IMG submission 201949) | Peat permafrost microbial communities from Stordalen Mire near Abisko, Sweden - Palsa_T0_1 | ecosystem: Environmental > Terrestrial > Soil > Palsa > Peat permafrost | place: Sweden: Abisko... | reverse complement strand
CCTCACTCGATTCTGAAAGTCTTCTGATTGCATTAAGTGTTTATAGAATTCATTCGCGGAGGCTTCCGCATGTGACAGACGCGCCTCATGCGCCTCAAATTTGGGCGCAAATCCGACGTTCAATACATCCGCTAGAAAGCCCTCGTAATTCGGAAGATTCCCCGGTTCCAGGTACTCGACGATCGGATGAATGGACTCGCAATGCCGGGAATCGCTTCGCCAGGTGAGGTTGCATTTCTCGAGAAAGAAGACCTCGCGGCGCAGGTCTTCAATCAGAGGATCGAGGATTGTGTGAATCTACGCCTCGACGCGTCTCGAGTGCCAGGGAGGTTCCTGCATTGTGGTTCCGGAGGCCATGACACCTCTGGCTTACGCCTTGAAGCAAGTCGACGAACTGAAAACTGCCGGGGCGGTAGGCTACAGCGGGAAATTTAAGGGCAGAAATAAAAAACGCGGGTCCGGCCGGTTATCGGCGGGACCCGCGTGGTAGGACTAGAGGCTAGTGACGTTCGATGCCTGGAGACCCTTGGGTCCCTTGGTGACTTCGAATTCAACGGCCTGACCCTCGTTCAACGACTTGTAGCCATCGGCCAAAATCGCCGAGAAGTGAACGAAAACATCTTCGCCGGTCTGGCGCTGAATGAATCCGAATCCCTTTGTAGCATTGAACCACTTTACTGTTCCTTGTTCTTTCACTGATGTTCCTCTTTTGATTTAAGCTATTTGCGCTTCACGTTCCTGACTTCGAAGCCGGAAACCGGTGTCGAAGCAAGTGCCTCTGTCCGTACAACAAAAAAGGCCGCAAGCAGTTTTTGCTTGCAGCCCCTTCTTCGAATCTAAAGGTTTTACAAGAGCAACAAACGCAATGGCAGAGTAGCATAGGCGAGTTGTGGAGTCCAGCACTTTGTTTGATGGGCGCGGCGCTGGTGTGGCAACGATTGCCCCGGGCGATTTGCGTCTGGGCTCTAAACTATTGCTAGTAGTGGAAATAGAGCCGCCGCGAAAAGCGGCACTCGGGCTAGCTCGCGCCTGGATACGGCTCTGACTATGAGGGTGCGGAAGAACACGTTGCTTGCTGCGCGGAGTGCGATCTGATGAAGGTGCTGCATGTGGACACGCGGCCGGATTGGCGCGGCGGGCAGAGCCAGCTGCTCTTGCTGTTGGAGGGGCTATGCGCGCGCGGGCACCAGGCTGAACTCGCGGTGATGGAGGGAAGTCCGCTCGCCGAGCGTGCGCGAGCGGCGGGAATTCTGGCGCATGCGCTGCCTGCCGGGCTGTGGCCGTTGGCCGGCCCGCGGATGATTCGCCGGCTGGTTGCGGCATCAGGTTTCGAGATCGTGCATGCGCACGATCCGCACGGCCTTACCGCGGCGTGGCTCGGACGCGTGCACCGCGCGGCCGCGCTGCTCGCGCACCGGCGGATTGCTGCTCCGCTACACGGCAGCCCGGTGGCGCTTGCGCGTTACCGTGCGGCGCGACGGCTGATCGCGATTTCGCGGCTGGTGGCTGAAAAGCTGGTTGGATCGGGAATTCAGGCGGCGCGAGTGGTGGTGGTCTACGACGGTGTGCGCGTGCCGGGAGTAGTGAGCGCGGAGGCGCGCCGGGAAGCACGGCGCGTTTGGGGCGTTGCGGACGACGAAATTCTGATGGGATACGTGGCGCATCTAGTCCCGGGCAAAAATCACGAGGCGCTGCTGCGCGCGCTTCCGAAGATGCTGAAACTCCGTCCCGGGTGCCGGCTGATTTTTGCGGGAGATGGACCGCGGCGGAGAGAGCTGCAGGAGTTGTCGCGGGCGCTGAAGATCGAGAACCGCGTAATTTTCGCCGGATTTGTGGGAGACGTGGCGCAAGTCTATCGGGCGCTGGATGTGTTCCTCTTCCCGGCGCTTGAAGAAGGCTTGGGCTCGTCGTTGCTGGAGGCGATGGCGCACGGCTTGCCGTGCGTCGCGGCGGCTAGCGGGGCGGTGCCGGAAATAATTGAGAATGGGCGCGACGGGATTCTACTCCCGGTGAGAGCGGCTGGAGAATTCGAGGCGGGGCTGGTGCGGACTTGGGCGGAGTGGGCGGATTTCCGAGACGCAGAGCGTCTCGGAAAGGCGGCGCGAGTGCGGGTGGAGCAACACTTCAGCGATTCGGTGATGGTGGAGTCCACGCTGCGGGTGTACGAGGGGGCGTTGTAGCGGAGATTTAGAATCGGAAGACAAAAATTCTACACGGGAATCCGATATACGGCGCGCGGAGCATATCGATGAAAGTCGAAACACCCACCCTAGCCAAAATCGGGGAAGATCGAGGCGCGCAAAAATCGCGGAACCTTGGTGCAAAGCCGGTGATTAATGCTGTTGGTTGTTGCAGGACATTACGCCCACCCTTCCCGGAAAGCGGGAAGAGTGGGGGTACCCGGAAAAGATAAAAGCGTCGAACCGTAGAACCGAAAGTCAAAACTGCGCGGCGCGAAGTTTGCTATTTCAGATACGTCGCCAGCCAGTCTTGAAACGTGTGGTACCAGAATTGGCTGTTCTGCGGTCTCAGCACCCAATGGCCTTCGTCAGGGAAGATCACCAGCTTCGATGGCACGCCTTGGCGCTGCAACGCGGTGAAGAATTCCAGCTCCTGGGTATACGGGATGCGGAAGTCGAGTTCGCCGCCGATTACCAGCGTGGGCGTCTTGAATTTTCCGAGCGCGCCGGCAAATTTTTCCGACGACCACTTGTCGTAGAGCTCTGGATGTTCCCATGGCGTTCCGCCGTATTCCCATTCCTGGAACCACAATTCTTCGGTCGCGTACATGCTGCGAGCATCGTACGGACCGGCGTGGCTGATCAGGCATTTGAAGCGGCCGGAGTGGGTGGCGATCCAGTCGATCATGAAGCCGCCGAATGAGCCGCCTGCTGCGGCAAGGCGCGAGCCGTCGATGAACGGATATTTAGCGATGGCCGCGTCCACGCCATTCATGAGGTCGGTGTAAACCTTCCCGCCCCAATCGTGGCTGATTTCTTCGGTGAAGCGCGATCCGTAGCCGGTGGATCCGCGCGGATTGATCATTACCACCACATATCCGGGCGCAGCCATCGCTTCGGGATTCCAGCGGTAGCTCCATGCATCTTCCCAGGCGCCTTGCGGGCCGCCGTGAATGAGCAGGAGCATGGGATATTTCTTGTGCGCATCGAAATTCGGCGGACGCAGCAGCAGGCCTTCCACTTGAGTATTACCGGCCCCGGCAAACCAGAAGGGTTCGGCGGGCGCCAGATCCAGTTGTGAAAGAAGGGGAGCGTTGGGTTGAGCGATCTCGCGAACGTTGCCGCCGTTTGCGTCGGAAGCGAAGAGGCCGGCCGGCGCGGCGAGCGTGCCGCGTGTGAATACCAGAGTCTGCCCGTTGGAGCTCACTTGGAGATCCGAATAGGCGGCGTCTTTCAGAATCGTTTTCACGGCCGGGGCCGACGCGACGGCCGATGGATCCGCGCTGATTTCGAAGACGGGAATCTCGGCATGCTCTTCGGACTGGAAATAGATGCTGCGGCTATCGGGAGTCCAGAGAAAGCTGCCGACGCTGCGATCGAGTTTTTCGGTGAGGTTGATGTGTTTGCGGCTGGATCGCAAGTAAAGCATCAATCGCCAGCGATCGCTTTCGTATCCTGGCTGCATCTGCGCGAGGTAGGCGATGTATTTCCCGTCGGGTGAGTAGACTGGGCCCCAATCGTTTCCGGGATTGGTGGTGACGGCCGCGGGGGCGCTGGAGCCGTCGGACGGAACGGTGAAGAGATCGCCGTTGGTGCTGGTAGCCTGCTCGCGATCGGAATTCGCGGTGAAGCAGATTTCCTTGCTATCGGGAGAAAACGCGATGGCTTCAGGGCCGCCCAGAGTAAAAGGCGGCACGTCGTAGTCGGCGCCGGGGGTGAGATCTTTCGGCGTGCCGCCTGCGGCGGGGATTACGAAGAGATGGCTGCGTTTGCCGTCCCACCACGCAGTCCAATGGCGAAACATCAGCCGATCGTAAACGCGGGGATGGATTTTGCTATTCGCTTTTTCGGCGTCGCGCTGCACGTCGCAGACCTGGTCCGCGCAATCCGGGTAGACGTTGGAAACGAACGCGATGGAATTGCCGTCGGGCGACCACAGTTCATTGTCGGCGCCGGCGGGGAGGGAAGTGAGCGAATGAGGTTCGCTGCCCGAAGCGTCGAGACTGATCCAGGCAACCTGGCTGGTGCCGTTAGCGGAGCTGAGAAACGCGATCTTGCTGCCGTCGGGCGACCAGCGCGGGCGTTCGCCAGCGGCAGTCAACTGGCGCGGTGTACCGCCGTCAATTCCAACCAGCCAAATTGTTTTCGCCATGCGGTTGGCGGGGACGTCGGGTGTGGCCACCGAATAGGCCACCCATTTGGCGTCGGGAGATATCTGCGGATCGCTCAGCCGATGCATGGCCAACAAATCATCGACGGTCACAGCGTGCTTGGATGGTTGCGCTTGGGCCTTAGCGGGCGGCGCGGCGAAGATAGTCCCGCAGAACGGGAGCACAGCCGCAGCCGCGACCAAAATCACGACGACGCTCCAGGCGATCGATGTGCTGCATGTGCGGCGCGCGCGAGATTCAATCGTTGCGTTGCTCATCTCTAAAGCCTCCGTCAAACTTTTCCGGGCAGCCGACGGCCCAGGCATATCCGTTCGGATCGGCGACGATCACGTCGCGCCATCCGTGCGGTTTTTCTTGTGCGGATTGCAGGACCGTAGTGCCGAAATTGCGTGCGCGCCCTTCGAGTCGATCGGGATCGATATTGAATAAGCGCAGCTCAGCGCCCAGGCCGCGCGCGCTTTCATTTTGCGAGCGCGGGAACCACGGATGGCGATCGTAGGTATGATTGGCGTGGATCATGAACTCCACCGAGCCGATCCTGAGCGCGGCGAAATCCGCATCCTTATAGTGGACGCGAGATTCGAGCACCTGAGTGCAGAATTCGATCGATTTCGCGACATCGCGGACCAGCAGGTTGACAGTAAAGTTGGGAAGGCTGCGCCCGTATTCCTCGGGGTTCTTCCACGGCTCGCCAGTCGTTCTTTCCGTCGTCATGCGAATTCGTCCCTGCGCCGAACGCTCGCGGCCGCAGCATAAAAATTACTTCCGGATTGCCGATGCAGTCAGCAACAGGCCAGAGGCTAGTATCAACGCCCCGGCAATTCGGGGGATCGGAAGGATGCGGCTGGTTTCTTCGATCGCTTTCATCGAGCCGATTCTTACCTCCCGATGACTGGTGCGGAGCCGCACTCGCGGGTGGATCAGCGCAGCGATTCCTGCAATCACCAGCAGAATTCCAAATACGAGCCAGGCTTTTTGTCCCATTGGCGCAATCCTATTTTGCGGCGGAAGTGGTTTCGTCGGGAACAGACCCCGGCACCGGCGCCAGCGGCCGGATGATTTCGTCGAGTATATCGGGCTTGGAGTTTACGCGTTCCAGATGCGGATTGCGCAGGCCGCCGTGATAGTCGATGGTGACGCTCTGAAAATAGTTGCCATTGGCGGTGAGCAGGACGATCGGATCGTGCGATGTGGTGGATTTCAGAAGAGCGTCTTCGAGCACGTCGGGAGAAAATTGTTCGCCGTTGACGGCGGCAATTTTCATCAGTGGGCCGATGCCTGCGTTATAGGCAGGGCCACCGTAGAGGACATCGCGGATGGTGGCATCGGAGTCGACGATGAAACCGATGGAAAACATCTCGTCCACCAGGCGCTTGGCGTCGGCTTTGTTGTCGATGAAGCGATTGGGCTGGTCGTTGTACACCACTTTCCAACCGCCATTTTCGATGCCGCCGAGCGGAGCGCGGGGCGAAGTGGAATCCAGGCGAGTGCGAAGAAATTTTGCCCAATCGTAGGGTGCGACGGCATTAAGCCCGGCGACAACGTCTTCGAAATTGTAAGTCTTCAGCGCGGGCTGGCCTCCGGGGCCGCCGTGAAATGCGCGGCAGAAATCGTTCATGGATTTTTGGCCGCTGGTGAGCTGGCGAATGGTGGTGTCGACGTCCAGCCACAGCAGCAGCCCTTCATCGTAATAATCGGTGCTCCGCCTGTAATCTTCCCACGCCGGGTAGGCGAAATAGAGAAGCTGAGCGGCGTCGGCAGTGTCCTGCAGCGGACGCCAGGTGCGGCCGGCGCGATTATCGAAAGTGGCGGCGAGGTACGCAATTTCTTCGCGCCATTCGCCGGGAAGATAGAGCCCACTGCGCGCGGTGAGAATGCTGCCCAGATATTCGGTGAGCCCCTCGTAGACCCACAGCAGGTCGCCCTTCATCGGGGTGTTGTAGTCGGGAGTGGCGAGGCCGGCAGGGCGGCGGAATTTGCCGTTCCAGGAGTGCACGAATTCGTGAGGGAGAAGGGTGGCGAACTGGAGGCGTAGGTCGTCGTCGATCAAGGTGCGTTCGTCGGAGCGATCGTCGCTCGATTCGTGATGCTCGAGTCCAAAGTGGGCCACGTCGTCGCTGAGGCTGAGCAGGAAATGATAGTCGCGGTAATGGCGCACGCCGAAGAGCTTCCCGGTTTCGGCAACGAGCTGCTTGAAGTCCGCCTGCATGTCCGCGGGCATTTCCAGGGCCGCGGCGCTATCGGCGGCAATATCGATTTCGTGGGAGGGAGTCTGGCCGGGGGTTAGCTTGATCACGCGATAGAAATTCCCGGAGATCACTGGGGAATCGACCAGTGTGGTGAGCGACACCGGAGTGAATTCGATGGCGTCTCCGTCTTGCCTGGCTACCGGGAGTGCGGTGCCGAACTTCCATCCGGAAGGCAGTTTCAGGCTGGCGGCGAATGTAATTTGGTCGGAAGGAAGGCCTTTGGGATATAGCAGCACGGTGTTCCAGCTCAGCAGGTCGAGCTGCGCGGTGGAGGATGCACCGGCGGCGAATCCAGCGGAGGGTTGGACCAGCAGGAAATCGAGTTCGGCGTCAAGGGAATCGACGCCGGCGGGAATTTCCAGATGGAAGGAGAACATGTCTACCAGGTCGCGCCGCCACGGAACGGTTTTGCCGCCGGCGCTGAATTTCACCCCGGCGAGATCGGTGATGGGATTATCGGGCGCGTGATCGCCGGGAATCCACGCGGGATAGTAAAGAGTGAGCGGGCCGGCGCGAACCGGAATTTTTAGGGCGGCGTGGATAATCTTCTGCCGCACACGGGTAGCGTCAACTGCCAATTGAATGGTGCCGAGCGGGTGTTGCGGCGTTTGCGCCTGCGCGCCGGTGAAGGGGAAGGCTATCGACACCAGCGGTACGATCACCCACCCAAGTCGCAGTCGCTTCATAAGGCCCATATTGTTTTCCTTAATTACCCGTAATGCCTAACTGCCAATCGAGAAAAGCGAGAAAATTTGTGTACTCGACGATCTGTTTTTCCACCGAGCCTTCATCGGAATGGCCAGCCTGAGTGTCGTACATCAGCAGCACCGGCAGGCTGGAAATGGTGGCCGCTTGCAGGCGCGCCGCCATTTTGCGCGCGTGCAGCGGAGCAACGCGGGTGTCTCCATCGCCGGTGATGAAGAGAACCGCGGGATATTTTGTGCCGTCTTCGACATGATGGTACGGGGAATAGGCGTAGAGCCATTTCAGAGCGTCGGGTTGGTCCGCCGATCCGTATTCAGAAACCCAGTACGGGCCGTCCATAAATTTTTGGTAGCGAATCATGTCCAGCAACGGATAGCCGCAAATCACAGCGCGAAAGAGATCCGGGCGCTGGGTGAGAGCGGCGCCGACCAGCAGTCCGCCGTTGCTGCGTCCCCAGATGGCGAGGTGATCGGGACTGGTGAATTTGTGGGCGATCAGGTATTCGCCCGCGCCGATAAAATCGTCGAACACGTTTTGTTTGTTGCCGAGCATGCCCGCATGGTGCCAGGCCTCGCCAAGTTCGCCGCCGCCGCGCAGGTTGGGTACGGCAAATACGCCGCCCTGGTCGACCCAGGCAACCGCGTAATCCTTAAATGAGGGCGTCTCGCTGACCGCAAAGCCGCCATAGCCAGTGATCAGTGCGGGGTTGTTACCGTCAGTGCGCAATCCTTTCTTGTAGAAAATGAACATGGGAATGCGGGTGCGATCTTTGGATTCGTAGTAAACCTGGGTCACTACAAAGTCCTCACTGCGGATGGGCAAGCCGGATTTCATCCACGCCGCAGGCGGTGATGCTTCGGCGACACTGGTGTGAAAAACAGCGGGTGGGTAAGCGAAGGATTGAAATCCGAAAAAGAGATTGTCGCTCGACGACCGGCCGCTCACGCCATAGACGCTGCCCAGCGCGGGGAGGGGAATTTCGCGCCCGTGCGAGCCGTCGAGGTCGAAAATCTTGAGCGTCGAGGCAGCCTGGTGCGTGTATACCGTGGCGATTTTCCCGCCGGTAAGTGCGGCGTATTCCAGGTGAGCGTCGCCCTCGGGAATCACATCGCGCCAATGCTCGCGACGGGGATGCGTGAGGTCAACGGATAGCAGCCGCCCTTGCGGCGCATTCCAGTTGGTGTACATGTAGAGCGTGTCTCCGGCGACGTCGCCGGCAAACCCCGCGACAATGTCCTTGACGATGGCGACCAACGGTCCGTGGTGGCGCAAATCCTGCGTATAAAGTTCGGTGTGGTCGAAGCTCGAGCCGTAGGAAACCGTAATCACCAGATAGCCGCCGCTTTCCGATAGGCCCACGCTGATGATTTTGTCGATTCCATAGCCAGTCCCGAAAATTTCCTTGTCCTGCGCGGGATCGCTCCCGGAGGTGTGGAAGTAAACGCGAGGACCTATGGGCGTGGCGCGGGAATAGTAGAAGCCGCTGTTATCGAGCAGCGAAGCGATGCCGAAATAAACGCCCAATGGCAGTGTGTCTTTTAGATCCTGAAGGGTATCCGCATCCTTGATGTGGACGGTTACTTCGTCGCGTCCGCCTTGGCGCAGTCCATAGAAGACGAATCGGCCGTCTTGCGAAACGTTTTCCAGCGTTACATTGATGGAATGATCGGGGCTGAGCGTTTGCGGGTCCACCAGCAGGTGGTCTTTGCCGGTAAGACCGTCGCGATAGTACAGCGCGCCCAGATCCGATGTTTTGTCCTTGTAGAGAAAGAAGAGGCGGCCGTTTCTTTCCAACGGAATTCCGGGAGAATCGATTCTCATCAGTTCGCCGAGGCGCTTTTGCAGCGCGGGGCGCTGCGGCAGGCCGTCCAAGGCGAGTTTGGTGCATTGATTCTCGGCATCGATCCAGGCGCGAGTTTCCGGGCTGGTTTGATCTTCGAGCCAGCGATAGGGATCGGCAACGGTGGTCCCGTGAATGTCGTCGCGGATATTGTCTACGCGCGCTTTGGGCGGGCAGACTGGAGAAGCACTGCCGGCGGGAGGGGCGTCGGATTGTGCCTGCGCGAAGGAGGGGAGCGGGAGGAAAAACGGTGCGGCGGCGAGAAGAAGGAGAAAGCGCGTGACGCCGGAAATTCTTCTACAACGATGACGATGCGATGACGGCGACCCGGCGGCGCCCGCTGATCTGGCTGCTCGCATACTCGATCCTCCCTTCACGTTCCTCAAGTATAGTGCGGGGCCCTGTTGATGCTTATAGCCGGTCAGGAAGGAAACGGCGCCGCGGCGCGGACTGGCTGGCGCGTTTCGTCCTAGCGCGAGCCGCTGTTCTTCTTCTGGCTGTTCACTCAATGGGAGTCGCAGTTTTTCGAGCGGGATTGAAGAAGGGCAACTCTCGCACGGTGGCGCGTCCGTTGTGGCGAACGGCCTCGACCGTAATCTCGATCCGCAGTTCCGTACCGTTGGCGGAATGATCGTGATCGACGCTGGCCAGCGCAATCATCTTCTTGAGCGTAGGCGACCAGGTGGTGGAAGTGGCTTTGCCGGCCTGGCGGCGGCCATGCGCGGCGTAGACTGGCACCGGGACGCGCGACGCAGTGCTGGCCACCTGCGGCGCGAGGCCGATGGAATCGTACAGATTCTCGATGTCTGGCCAGTCGATATCCAGTCCCACCAGCGCGCGCTCGGGCCCGCGGCGGTTTTCTTTTTCGAGCGCGGCGCGTCCGATGAAATATTCCTTATTCAGATTCACCAGCCGGCCCAGGCCGATCTCGTACGGCGAGTACTTCTGCGCTTCGATCATCGCCTTCTTGCTGCTAAAGAAATCCACTTCGATCAGGATCAGGCCGGCTTCGATGCGGGCGACATCGAGCGCCAGCATCCCCGCGGGGTGGATGTCGAACTGACGGCCCTCAGCCATCAACGCGTCCCACACCTGGGGAGCCTCGTTCCAGGGCATCCAAATTTCGTAGCCCAGGTCGCCGGTGTAGCCGGTGCGGGAAATGTCGACGTCGACGCCGGCGATTTTCGCGCGTGTGAAGCGGAAATATTTCAGGTTGGCGATTTCCGGTCCCACCAGGCTCTTCAGCAGGCGGCCGGACGTGGGGCCCTGGAGCGCGAGGGCGGCCACTTCGGCGGAGACGTCGTCGATGGTGACGTCGAGGCCGAGAGCGTTCTGGCGGAACCAGCGGAGGCTGGGGTCGGCGGCGGTCCAGCGATAGTCGTTCTCGGCGAGGCGGGTGATGGTGCCGTCGTCGATTACCTTTCCATCTTCATCGCACCAGCAGCAGTAGATCACCTGGCCGACGGAGACTTTTTGAATGTCGCGGGTGATCACGCGATTGACGAATTTGGTCGCGTCTTTTCCGGTGATCCGATATTTGTAAAGCGGACTGACGTCAATCAGCGCGGACGAATTGCGGATGGCGTTGTATTCGTGCTCGTGGTGCATCTCGTAGACGCTGACGGCGTAGTAGCCGGACCACTCGCGAAAATTCAGGCTCTCGCACAGTTTGAACGTTCTGTCGTGAACAGCGGTTCCGATGGGCACAAAAGTCTCCCTTCCCAGTGTGGAGCATGAGTGGTCGCGCGAGTGAGCCGCTCCGGCGAAGCACAATTCAGCTCGGCGGATTATAGTTGGTCGTGAGCACCGGCTGCAAGAAGACAACTAGGTTTCGCGCGATAGAAATCCGGCCGCCCCGCGTCACTCAGTGAGGCGGACCGGTGAGGGCAGGGGAATTGCACGTAATGCGTTGATCTGGATAATTTGATAAGATGAACATGGATTCGCTTTAGGTTCGCCTCGGACAAAATGCTACTCGACTTCGACATCAAGAAAGCTATCCGGGTATAACAGTGTAGTCCAACCCCCAATATTTTTTGTGTATCGCCGATACGAAGTGCTTTGGATCGCCTAGCGGCCCCAACCATTTCCTATTGAGCGGGGCCTTGTGGCGTTGCGAGAGGGGTGACCTGAGGTCAACGCGTGCGGCATCGTCTATTGTAGGATAGCGCTGGAAGCTTGTAGAATGTGCCGCCGCGCGTGGCAGCCGAAATTGCCGCGCGTGGGCCCGTTGGCGGCCCCGCACAGAGAATTCTTCAGACTTCGGACGCCAAAACCAGAGAGAACACACTCGAGCACATGCGTTACGACGTCATCATCATCGGTGGCGGGCATAACGGCCTGGTAACGGCCGCTTATCTCGCCAAAGCCGGCAAGAAAGTGCTGGTGCTAGAGAAGCGCACCGTCCTGGGCGGCGCTGCGTGCACCGAAGAGATTGTCCCGGGCTTTAAATTTTCCGTTTTTTCCTACGTCGTCTCGCTGTTGCGCCCGGAAATCATTCGCGATCTGGATTTGCCGCGCCACGGCCTGGAAATTTTGCCGTTGGACGGCACGTTCACGCCGATGCCCAGCGGCGATTATCTCTGGAGGGTGAACGATCACGGCAAGACGCGGCGAGAAATCGAGCGGCACTCGAAAGTGGACGCGGAAGCGTACGAGGAATTCGGCAAATCGATGGTCCAAATGTGCCGCTTCGTGAAGCCGATCCTGGGAATGGTGCCGCCGGATCCCACCACACTCGATCCGCGCGATCTGAAAAAGATGCTCTTCCTGGGCAGGCGGTTTCAGGCGCTGCCATACGAAGATATGTACAACCTGGTGCAGCTCATGACCATGAGCGCCGCCGATTTTCTGGACCAGTGGTTTGAGACCGACGTATTGAAAGCCACCATGTCGGCTTCCGGAATCATCGGGACGTTTCTGGGAATTCGCTCGCCGGGCACCGCCTACGTTTTATTGCATCACTACATGGGAGAGATCGACGGAGCGTTCCGTTCGTGGGGATTCAGCCGCGGCGGCACCGGCGCGATTTCCGATGCCATTGGAGCAGCGGCGCGCGAGGCGGGCGTGGAGATTCGCACCGGCGTATCGGTCGGGCAGATTATGGTGAAGGACGGCCGCGCCACCGGCATCGCGCTAAGCACCGGCGAGGAAATTCAGGCGTCAGTGGTCTCTTCGAGCGTCGATCCCAATCTCACGTTTTTGAAGTTGATGAACGAGAAGGACCTGCCTTCGGAATTCGTCGACGAAGTGCGCCGCTACAAATACCGCGGATCGTCCGGCAAAGTGAATATGGCGCTGAGCGGCCTGCCGGAATTCAGTTGCCTGCCCGGAAACGGGCGGCATCTGCGCGGGGCGATGTCGATTTCGCCCAGCATGGAATATATGGAGCGCGCTTACGACCAGGCGAAATACGGCGAATTTTCCAGCCGGCCGTACATCGACATGGTGATTCCGAGCCTGACGGATCCTTCGGTCGCGCCGCCGGGGCAGCACGTGCTGTCTTGCTTCGTGCAGTACGCGCCGTACAAATTGAAGCCGGGCACCAATTGGGATGCGCAGCGCGAAGCTTTCGGCGATGCGGTGGTGGACACGATTTCGCAATACGCTCCCAACTTGAAAAGCCTGATCATCGGCCGGCAGGTGATCACTCCGCTGGATATCGAGCGCAGCATCGGGCTCACTGAGGGCAACATTTTCCAGGGCGAACTTTCCCTCGAACAATTATTTTTCCTGCGTCCGGTGGCCGGCTGGGCGCGCTATCGCACTCCGATCGACAACCTTTATATGTGCGGATCGGCCACCCATCCAGGCGGCGGAATCATGGGTGCGCCAGGACGTTTGGCGGCGATTGAAATTTTGAAAAATAAGAAGGCGAGCTAGCCCATGGCCCGCGCGTGCGACATCATTATTCTGGGTGCGGGACACAACGGGCTGGTCGCCGCATTTTACCTAGCTAAGGCCGGATTCAAGCCGCTGGTGCTGGATCGGCGCGACGTAGTGGGCGGCGCCGCTGCGACCGGCGAATTTCATCCGGGCTTCAAATGTTCGACGCTGGCGCACGCGTGCGGGCCGCTAGATGCTTCGGTGGTCCGCGACATGCAGCTCGAACGGCACGGGCTCACCATGCTGGAATCTCCGGTGCGCGTATTTGCACCGCTGCCGGATGGGCGCAGCTTGACGCTTTTCCGCGACGTGGGCGAATCCGCCAACCAGATTGCAAAATTCTCGAAGGCCGATGCGGTGAAGTATGGCGAGCTCAGCGACACGCTCGCGAAAATGTCTCCGCTGCTCCAGCAACTGCTGGCGATGACGCCGCCGGAGATCGCGAAACCCGGCGTGTCGGACCTTTGGAACATGCTGGGTGCCGGGCGGCAACTGCGCGGTCTGGGTAAGAAAGACATGATGCGCCTGATCCGCTGGGGTCCAACAGCGGTGGCGGATCTGGCATCGGAATTCTTCGAGACCGAAGTGCTGCGCGCGGCATTCGCTGCGCGCGGAATTTTCGGCGCGGCGCTGGGACCGTGGTCGGCCGGCAGCACCACGCTTTTGCTGTTGCGCGCGGCCGGCGATCCACATCCGGTGGGGACCTCCGCCTTTCCGCGGGGCGGAATGGGCGCGCTGGCCCAGGCGCTGGCCGATGCGGCGCGCCAAGCCGGCGCGGACATTCGCACCGGCGCCGACGTAGCGCAAATAGCGATAAAGGACGGCGCGGTTACCGGAGTGGTGCTGGAGAGCGGCGAGGAAATTTCCGCCAGCACGGTAGTCTCTGGCGCCGATCCGCGGCGGACGTTCCTAAAGCTGATCGATCCGGTGCATCTCGCGCCCGGTTTCGTGGTGAAGATGCAGCACTACCGTTCCAAGGGCGTGGCCGCGAAAATGAATCTGGCGCTCGACGGCATGCCGTCATTTACGGCGTTGCAGGGGATTTCCGCGGCGGGCGCGCTTTCTTTGAATGGCGCATCGAGCGCACTGGCCGGGCGGATTCACATCGGTCCGGACATCGATTATTTGGAGAAAGCGTTCGACGCTTCGAAGTATGGCGAGTTTTCGCGCGCGCCATATCTGGACGTCACCATTCCTTCGATTCTGGATCCTTCGCTGGCGCCGGCCGAACAGCACGTGATGTCGGTGTACATGCAGTTCGCGCCGTATCAATTGCGGGAAGGGGACTGGTCGACGCAGCGCGGCGCGCTCGCGGATACCATCGTCGAAACCCTGGCCACGTATGCCCCCGATCTGCCGGAGCGAATCGTCGGGCACGAACTGTTTACGCCGCAGGATCTGGAGACCCAGTTTGGCTTGACCGGCGGGCATCCGTTCCATGGCGAACTGGCGCTGGACCAGATTTTCACGATGCGACCGCTGCTTGGATACGCGCGCTACCGCGGACCGGTGCGCGGGCTGTACATGTGCGGCTCCGGAACCCATCCGGGAGCTGGATTGACGGGCGGCGCCGGATCGAACGCCGCGCGCGAAATTCTGAAAGACATCAAACCCTAGCCGCTCGCATCACCCTGCCTCGCGAATTTTTAAAACCAACCGATTGCGCTCCCCGTTTTTCGCGAAAAAAGTGGATTGTAATCGGCTTAGGCGTTGTTGTAGATTAATTAGGCATCGACAAGGAAAATCATGAGCAAGCCGTCCGATTTGATTCAGGGCACGCTCGATCTGCTGATCCTAAAGACCCTTTCGCTCGAACCCAAGCACGGCTGGGCGATTGCCAAGCGCATCGAGCAGGTGAGCCATGACGCATTGCAGATCACCCAAGGCGCGCTGTATCCGGCGCTGCATCGCCTGGAACAACAAGGCTGGATTCGCGCCGCCTGGCGCACCACCGAAACCGGCCGCGAAGCAAAATTCTACGAACTAACCAGGGCCGGCCGGACGCAACTGGCCAGGGAATTGGAGCAGTGGGAGCGGCTGTCGAGCGCGGTCGCTCACGTGATCGACATGGCGTAGGAGGCGGCGTGCCAGAAAATCAGATGGACGAGCGGCGCTGGTGGACGGTACTTCGGCTGCGATTGCGGACGATGTTCAAACGCCGCCGCGTTGACGAAGAGCTAGACACCGAATTGCGCTTCCACCTCGAACAGCAGACGCAAGAGAACATCGCGCTCGGGATGTCCGCTGCTGCAGCGCGTGAATCCGCGTTGCGCCGTTTAGGCGGAGTCACCCAGATCCAGGAGCAGTGCCGCGACATGCGCCGGACAAACTATCTTGACGATTTCCTGCTGGACCTGCGCTATGCCGCGAGGACCCTGGCCAAGAGCCCGGGGTTCGGGGTGGTGATGATACTCACGCTGGGGCTGAGCATCGGCGCGAACAGCGCGATTTTCAGCGTGATCGACGGTGTGCTGCTGAAGCGGCTGCCGTACCCGGACCAAAAGCGCATCGTCCGAATATTTTATTCGCACAAAGATTTCCCCAGCTTCCCCATGAATCCTTTTGACTTCAGGGATATTCGATCCCGGAACCACTCCTTCGAGGCGATCGCCGCCTTCAGCCACCGCGACCTGCAACTCTCTGGCCAAGGTCAACCGGTGCGGTTGAGTGGCTTTCAGGTGACCTCTGGGTATTTTTCCGTGCTGGGCATTCGACCTGAGCGCGGCCGTGAATTCGAAGAAAAAGACGAACAGAAGGGCAATGGCAGCGTGGTGATACTCAGCGACCGCATCTGGCGGAGCGAATTTGCTGCCGCGCCGGACATCATCGGCCGCAAGGTGACGCTCGACAATCAACCGTTCATCGTTCTGGGCGTGATGCCGCCGGGCACCGCGCATCCCGGGAACGAATACCAGCCGGTGGCCTACGGCGATACCGTGGACGTTTGGTGGCCGTTCACCTTCGACGGAAATCCCGCAAGGCGAGGCTCGCACTACGTCGAGGGCATCGGACGCCTCAAGCCGGGAGTGACGCCGGAGCAAGGCCAGGGTGAATTGAACACCCTGATGGCCCAACTTACGCGGGAATACCCCGAGGCGCATACCGGTTGGAGTATTTTTGCGGTCCCGCTGCATAGGGAAATCGTCGGCTCAAGCCAAAGGATGCTGCTGGTGCTGTTGGGAGCGGTGGCGCTGGTGCTGCTGATCGCTTGCGCCAACGCCGCGAATCTCATGCTGGCGCGAGCGGCGTCCCGGCAGCGCGAAATCGCGGTGCGATCGGCGCTGGGCGCGCCGCGGTCGCGTTTGATTCGCCAAATGCTGACCGAAAGTATGTTCATCGCGCTGCTTGGAGGCGGTCTGGGAGTTGCGCTGGCGGCGGTTTGCGTTAAGGTGCTGGTTTCGTTGTTGCCGGCCGGTTTCCCGCGCGCCGACGCGATTCATCTGAACCCCGCCGTGTTCGCCTTTACGTTTCTGGTTGCCATCGGCACCGGCCTGCTTTTTGGAATTGCGCCTGCGCTGCAAACTTCACGCTCCGATCCGCAGTTGAATCTGCGCGAGGGCGGCCGCGGCGCCACTGGCAGCGTGCGGCATCATCGGCTGCGGAGTGTGTTGGTGGCGACTGAGGTGAGCCTGGCGTGTGTACTTCTGGTGGGAGCGGGCCTCATGCTGCGGAGCTTCGTCAACCTGCTTCGCGAGGATCCGGGTTTTCAGCCCGAGCACGTGCTCACCGCTAGCCTTTCGCTTCCGCAAGCGGACTATAAGACCGACGACGCAGCTTCCCATTTCTACGATCAGCTATTGCGCAATTTGAGTTCCGCCCCGGGCGTGAGCGCCGCGGGCGCCGGCAGCGACGTACCCTGGACCGGGTACGACGATAACGCGGGGTTCGATATCGAAGGCAGGCAGCCGGGTGAAGACTTCCACGGGCGTTACCACGCGGCCTCGCCGGATTATTTCCGCGCGCTGGGCATGCCGCTGGTCCGTGGCAGATTCTTCACCGAAGCGGACAAAAAAGACGCTACTCCGGCGCTGATCATCAATGAGGCTATGGCGCGCCGGTATTGGCCGGGGGTCGACGCCCTGGGGAGACGCATCACCTTCCAGACTTCGCCCAAAGAAAAAGATTGGATGACGATTGTCGGCATCGTCGGCGACGTTAAGGACCAGGCAGATAGCAGCCACACCGAGCCGGCATTCTGGTGGCCCGTAGTACAGCAGCCGTTTGCGTCTCCGACCACGTCCATTGCGGTGCGCGCAAAGGGCGACGCCAGCGAGTTGGCAGGCGTGGTGCGCGACGAAGTTCACAAGCTCGATCCCACCCTGGCGGTGGCCGACGTGCGGCTCATGGACAACATCGCCGATGCATCGGTCTCCACGCCGCGCTTTGCGTTTTTCTTGATCGGACTCTTCGCCGGGCTAGCCATCGTTCTGGCGGCGATCGGAATTTATGGCGTGATTTCTTACTCGGTCACCCAACGAGCCCATGAACTAGGGTTGCGCGTGGCATTGGGCGCGCAGCGATGGGACGTGCTGCGCCTGGTTCTCTCGGAAGGCATGCGCCTGGCGATGGGCGGGGTAGTCGTGGGAGTAATCTGCGCGCTGGCGCTGGCGCGCGCGATGCGCAGCCTGATTTATGAAGTGGGCGCGGCGGATCCGTTGACGTTTTCGCTGGTTGCCTTGTTGGTGGTGGGCGTCGCCTTGCTCGCCTGCTATTTGCCCGCTCGCAGAGCAATGCTAGCCGATCCGGTGGTGGCCCTGCGGTCGGAGTAGAATCGTTGCTTCGCGCCGGAGCGCATCATCCATGCCGCTGCGCGCCGAGCAGCCAGATTTGCAGCAAAGCAAAAGTGACGTTGATCACCGTCGCGATCAGGAACGCCTTTAATCGGGCGATGCCCTCCACCTCTTCGAATACCAGCATCAACACCGCGATCCATGCTAGTCCTCCGACCCACATCCCAATGAGCCCCATAGCCCCAAAAATTTGCACCCACCATACGAGAAGAAACGGACGCATCACTCCGATGTAGGTCCCGGTGCCGCCGAAAAACAATTTGGCGACCAGATGGCACAAACCAAGCTGCAGGAAGGTAATTGCGGCGAGGTACACCACCTCGAAGACCACGCTGATTCCGATGCGGATCAGGATCATCGGCGCAGTCCATGCTTGTGCTTGAATCACTCGAAGCAAAACAGGAAACAAGCTAACCACGCAGATGATTCCCGCGGAGAGAGTCCAGACCGCCGCGCCGTAGTAAGTGGCATTCGGATCGCGCGATGCGCGGTGAATGGAGACTTCGTCCCAGGTAACAATTTTCCAGGCCAGCCGGAGGTAATAGCGTGGAGCGAACCCGTGGGGGAACGGCGCGGATTCCTCCGGCGACGCATAGGCGGAAGCCACGCCCGTGCAGTTATGCGCTAGACCGTAATCCTGGCCGCAGACGGCGCATATCATCGAGGGCTTCCTTCTTGGTTTATTGCCGGGCAGAACATACATCCGGACCCCAGCGGGATGCAAGCATCGTCGTTCGCACCCATGAGCACGGCATAAAATCTACTTTGCCCGCGAACACTTTGCCCGCGATCAATTGACTCGCCTTAGCGCGGCGCCTAAGATGGCGCACACGGAGGGGTGTTCTCTCATTGATCGGTCGAAACATCTCGCACTACCGCATCGTCGAGAAGCTCGGCGGCGGCGGCATGGGCGTGGTCTACAAGGCCGAGGACATAAAGCTGCACCGCTTTGTTGCCTTGAAGTTCCTGCCGGACCAGGTTGCCAAAGATCCGCAAGCTCTGGCCCGCTTCCAACGTGAAGCGCAGGCCGCCTCTGCACTGAATCATTCGAATATCTGCACCATCTACGAAATTGACGACCAGCATGGCGACGCATTCATTGCCATGGAGTTCCTCGACGGGTTCACCCTCAAGCACCGCATTTCCGGCGCGCCGCTGCCATCCGAGGAACTGCTGGAGCTAGGAATTGAGATTGCCGACGCGCTGGATGCCGCGCACGCAGAAGGGATCATCCACCGCGACATCAAACCCGCCAATATTTTCGTAACTAAGCGCGGCCACGCCAAGATTTTGGACTTCGGCCTGGCCAAAGTCAGTTTGGCAAGCCGTTCTTCGAGCAACATGGAGTCTCTCGACACCGAGACCGCTTCGGTGAACGCGGAAGACCTGACCAGTCCGGGCACCATGATGGGAACGGTGGCGTATATGTCGCCTGAGCAAGTGCGGGCGAGAGAGTTGGATGGGCGGAGCGATCTGTTCTCCTTTGGGGTCGTGCTGTACGAGATGGCCACCGGTCATCTGCCCTTTCACGGAGAAAGTCCAGCGGTCACTTGCGAAGCGATCATGAACCGTGCCCCGGTGGCGGTGGCGCGGCTGAATCACGAGGTGTCTGCGGAACTGGAACGGATCATCAATAAAGCGCTGGAGAAAGATCGTGAGCTGCGCTACCAGCACGCCGCTGATGTGCGCGCCGACCTAAAGCGGCTGAAACGCGAAACGGAATCGGGGCCGGGCATATCAGCGAGTTCGGGAGCGGCGCCGGCGGCACACGATACCGGCGGCCATCCCGTTGTCCCGGTCGCCCAGCAACCCTCGCCGTCATCCGGTCCTGTTCCGGCGGCTGCTTCATCGGGTGCTGCGAGAGTCGCCGAAATTCCGGCTACCGGCGGGAAGAAACTCGGGAAAATTCTGATTCCCGCTGCAATGGTTGTGGTTGCCGCGTTGATCGCTGGTGGTGTTTATTTTCGTTCGCGCCCAGCGGCGACGCTCACCGAGAAAGACACCATCGTCTTGGCCGACTTCACCAACACCACGGGCGACGCAATCTTCGACGACACGCTGAAAACAGCTCTCTACGTTTCCCTGCAGCAATCGCCTTTCCTGAATGCGCTCTCCGACAGTGAAGTGACGAAGACGTTGCAACAGATGACCCGTCCGCCAACCACGAAACTCACGCCGGAAGTCGCCGGCGAGCTTTGCCAGCGGGCAAGCAGCAAAGCCTACGTTGCTGGGTCGATCGGTAGTCTGGGCAGCGAATATGTGCTGAGCCTGAAAGCCGTGAATTGCCGGAGTGGAGACCCGCTGGCCGTGGAGCAGGTAACGGCGGCGTCCAAGGAGAAAGTGCTGGACGCCCTGGGCGGGGCAGCGTCCAAGCTCCGCGGCGAATTGGGCGAATCGCTAGCCTCCGTGCAGAAGTTTGATGTTCCGCTCGATGAGGCGACCACCCCGTCACTCGATGCGCTGAAAGCGTACAGCCTGGGTGTAAGGGCGGCTGATGAGCAAGGCTCCGCCGCAGCCCTGCCCTACGGTCAGCGTGCCATCGAGCTGGATGCGAATTTTGCCATGGGTTACGCGGCAGTGGGCACCGACTACGCCAATCTCGGCGAGCCAGGGCGTGCCAGCGAGTACTTTGCCAAGGCATTCCAGTTGCGGGAACATGCCAGCGAACACGAAAAGCTTGGCATCGCCGCCGTCTACTATTCGTATGTCATCGGCGAACTGGATAAAGCGGCCCAAACGTATCAGGGGTGCATTGAGAACTATCCGCGGGAATTCCGAGCGTACGGCAATTTGGGCACCATATACGGCGAACAGGGGCAGTATGAAAAAGCTGTGGAGGTCGACCGGCAAGCCCTGCGACTCGCACCGGATAATCTAACCATTTACACCAATCTCGCCAACTTCGCCCTTGCCTTGCAGCGGTTCGACGAAGCGCGGCGGAATATTCACGAGGTACAAGCGCGGAAAGGTGACGATTACATACTCCGCGACGCTATCTATGCTCTTGCTTTTCTCGGGGCGGACTCTGCGGCTATGGCCGAACAGCAAAAGTGGTATGCCGGCAAGCCCGAAGAAAACCAGGGACTGGCGCTGGCATCCGACACCGCGGCATATGCTGGTCATCTAGGCAAAGCACGGGAACTGACCAAGCGGGCGGTGGACTCCGCCATTCGGGCGGACAGCAAGGAAAGTGGGGCCATATGGCAGGCGAATGCTGCTCTGCTACAAGCGGCTTACGGCAATCCTGCGGAAGCGCGGCAGTCAGCGGCAGAGGCTTTGAAGCTCGTGCCCGCGAGCCAGGGAGTCGAGGTTGAATCCGCCCTTGCGTTGGCCATGGCGGGCGATACGGCCCGAGCCGAGTCCTTGTCCCAAGACCTAGGGAAACGCTTCCCGCTGGACACTCAGATGCAGTCGCTTTGGCTGCCAGCGATTCGGGCGCAATTGGCGCTGAGCAAACGGAACCCTGCTGCCGCCCTGAATGAACTGCAAGCCGCTACCCCCATCGAGTTGGGGCAAATTCAGTTCGTCAATAATATTTCCTGCCTCTATCCGGTGTACGTACGCGGCGAGGCCTACCTGGCCGGCGGACAGGGCGGTGCTGCTGCGTCCGAGTTTCGGAAAATACTCGAACACAGCGGCATCGTCTGGAACTGCTGGACGGGAGCGTTGGCGCATCTGGGAGTGGCGCGGGCCAATGCCTTGCAATCGAGAACTGCGCAGGGAGCGGACGCCGATGCCGCCCGTGTCCGTGCGCTAGCCGCCTACAATGATTTCCTCACCCTATGGAAAGACGCCGACCCCGACATCCCCATCCTAATCGCCGCCAAGTCCGAATACGCCGAGCTCCAGTAGTTAGATGTCCACCGAAATGATCTATACCCTACGGCGCTTCCGAAATGTAACCTTCCCACCGGAACATGAGGATTCGGATCACTACCGGTACAACCTCCCCGCGAGGTGCGCAGGCCCGGCCCAAAAGCGTGAAAACCGCTGGTGGCGGAAGCTCCTCTAGTCTCCCAGCAAGAGTCCCGATTTCTAATCGCAACACCGCCAGGATTGGGTCGCCTATGTGCCTGATTCTAAAGGCCAGAAAATCGCCGAATCCAGGCAAATTGCGAAACACGAGAGCCGGAGAACGATTGGATCCCGGCCCCAAAGCCGCAATGTCTAAATGGCAACACTGCCAGGAATGGGTCGTCGATTTGCCTGATTCTAAAGGACGGAAAATCGCCGAATCCAAGCGAAATATCAAAATGCCAGGCGGAAGCATGATCAAGTCTATTGGACTCAACCCCCTAATTTCCAAATCGCAACACCGCCAGGAATGGGTCGCCGATGTGCCTGATTCTAAAGGACGGAAAATCGCCGAATCCAGGCAAATTGCAAAATGTGAGCGACGAAAACTGGTCTGATCCGGGCCTAAATCTCGAACGGGAGGCAATGGCAGGCGGCAGGCCGGCTGGGTAGTGGCGGGCCGGGCTTTCCTGCTAGAATACTTTCAATATCAGGAGGGTTTATCCATGGTTTCTTCCGCTTCCACGATTGAGCGCAGCGAATTTCAGAATGAAGTGCCGGTGGATTTTTCCAATCCGGAAAATCGTAAGGCGGCGGACGCGGCGTTGGCAGTAGTTGCCGGGCAGCTCGGCAAGGAATACCCGCTCATTATTGGCGGCGAGAAATTTACCACCACCGAGAAAATTCGCTCCACCAATCCCGCCAAGCCAGATCAGGTGATCGGCGTATTTCAGAAGGCTACCGTCGAGTTGGCCAATCAGGCCATCGAAGCCGCGGCCAAGGCGTTTGAACGCTGGAAGTACGTTCCGGTCGAGGAACGAGTGGCTTGCGTTTTCCGCGCGGCAGAAATCATGCGCCGGCGGAAATTCGAGTTGGAAGCGTGGTTGTGCTACGAGATCGGCAAGACGTTTCCCGAGGCTGACGGCGACGTGGCTGAGTTGATCGATTTCGCCGAATACTACGGGCGGGAAATGTTGCGCCTGGGCGCTCCGCAGCAACTCGTTCCGATTCGCGGCGAGAAAAATCGGATGCACTATATTCCACTGGGCGTCGGCGTGATTATCCCGCCCTGGAATTTTGCCGCCGCCATCATGGGCGGGATGACTCTGGCCTCGATCGTGGCGGGAAATACCGTGGTGGTGAAGCCGTCGGGCGATTCGCCGACGATTGCAGCGATCTTCGTGGATATTTTGTTCGAGGCCGGTGTGCCGCGCGACGTGGTGAGCTTTCTGCCGGGCCCGGGGAGCACCGCCGGGGAAGCTATGGTGAAGAACCCGAAGACGCGCTACATCGCGTTCACCGGGTCAAAAGAAGCCGGGCTGCGGATCAGCGAACTGGCCGCGCAAGCGCAGCCGGGGCAGGTGTGGATCAAGCGCACCGTGCTGGAGATGGGCGGCAAAGACGCGATCGTGGTCGATGACGAGGCCGATCTCGACGCGGCCGTGGAAGGCGTGGCGACGGCGGCGTTTGGTTTTTCCGGGCAGAAATGTTCGGCATGCTCGCGCGCCATCGTCACCGAAAAAGTGTACGACCGCTTTCTGGAGAAGCTGGTTCCCCGCGTGAAATCCATCACCATGGGCGCGCCCACCGATGCCAAGAACTATATGGGCCCGGTAATCAACAAAGCGGCAATGAAATCGATTTTGGAATACATCGAAGTGGGAAAGAAAGAAGGCCGGCTACTAACCGGCGGCGCGGCTGCGGATGGCGAGGGATATTTCGTCCAGCCCACGGTGATTGCCGACGTAAGTCCCAAGGCGCGTATTTTTCAGGAAGAAATATTCGGCCCAGTGCTGGCGGTGACTAAGGCGCGCGATTTCGACGATGCCCTGCGCATGGCCAACGACACCGAATTTGGCCTGACCGGCGCGGTGTACTCGGAGAATCCGGAGAAGCTAGAAAAAGCGCGCCAGGATTTTCACGTCGGCAACCTCTACCTGAATCGCAAGTGCACCGGCGCGGTATGCGGCGTGCATCCCTTCGGCGGGTTCAACATGTCCGGCACCGATTCCAAGTCTGGCGGCCCGGATTATTTGCTGCTATTCCTGCAGGCCAAAACCATCAGCGAGAAAATTAAGTAGCTGATTCAGCTTTTCTCTCTGTGAGCGATCTAATACTTCTGCTCCGATCTCATCCACAGATCTGATCTATTCCCCACGCACGCCCGTCGTGCTAGGTTGGCCGTTATCACCATGTATCACATTGTGATGAAGTATATTGACAGCTACGGATTGCCGCCGCATCCTCGGTTATGCCGGGGTTATGGCGATTCCAGTGCTCTGGGCTCAACGTGTTTTGCCTTCTTGGCCACGCTCTGTGTCGAAAGCAGAAGGGACGAAGGTGCACGATTAGCGAGCCTCTATATTTATTCTTGAATTAACTACCCGCCTCGTTGTATAGAATCCACGTAAGTCGACGAGGCAGATGAAATGAGCTCGCAGTCAGGTCCCGAACCGGAAATGGAGATAGAGGTCACTGAACTTGGTCTCAAAGTCCGTGCGGTTCTCAATGCCGCAGATGTCCTGGAAGTCGAGGATCTGCGCGCCGTCCGTCGAGTTGCTCGCGAAGCCACAGGCAGGCCTGACCACCGTGAACTCCCGCATGACGAGGCTCAACTTCACGACATTCTGATTGAAGCTGTCGTGTTTCTTCGAGATAACGACGCCCAAAAACTTACCGATCTAGCGAAATTTGCTAATGGCATCATCCGAGTGCGGTTCTCAGCCATCCAAACAATTTCGGAAATCCGACGGACGCTCCCTTTGACGCCGTGAGCCCTGGTCGAGAGTTAGCGGACCTTACCGCTGCCTGTTGCAACGCGCCTGCTCCGGACGCACTCTGTTTGTCTTTGCACTCATTGTTGTGTCTTCGACCGCGTTGCTGCCACGCCATCTCTTCCGCATATGGCCGCGCTGAATCCTCTCTTTGCCCGCAATTTCGTGAGTATCTGCAAGAGGGTTTTGGCGGGTGACGACTTTCCCGATGGCCCGCAGTTGTGGATCGACGCTTTATTGTTTTACAGAACCAGCGGGCCGGCAAATGTTGTCCGCGCCCTGGCACTAATGGCTCAGGCACACATCCTTGTCGATCTTCCCAACGCCTTATTCGAGCTGGAGAAGACGGAGAACATTCGGGTAAACGAAGAGCAGTATCAAGCGGTTTTCGATCACATAATCGCCTGCCTCAATAGTTTGGACGCCAACTTGGTCGACGCCGAGAGTGTCCAGGACTATCTAATCTCAACCCTTGCAATGCATTTCGGCGTGGTGAAGAAGGCGCGCGCGCTGCGAATTAGGAGTCTAAGCAAGGCGGCTTGGGTACGCTACGAACGCCACCGAGAATTTGCTGCGCTGCAGCGAAGAGATGAGAATCCGAGCCCTCCCGCGAATTAGCCCTGCACGTACAAAGTAACTCCGAAGGGGAGCGGAGTCCGAGCCGAGCCTGATTCAACCTAACTAAAGCGGTGGGGTCGCCGGCTCTTCCATCGGCTTTGGCCGCAGGCCTAGCCCCCATCTGAAAATTGCGTAGGCAAGTGGGCCGGAAGCCAGCAGCCACGGCGCCCAACGCAGGACGAACGGCTCGCTGTAATACACCTTCACGCCGCAGAGAATCGCCGGGAAAATCAGGATGTACAGCATGCCCGCGCCGCCGCCGGGAGTGCGGAACAATCGCGGAGCATTGGGCATTTTGCTGCGCATCTTCCATGCGGCGAGCAGCGTGAGCAGCGAGGTGGCGATGCGCGTCCAGATATAAATGTTCACCAGATCCACCACCCGGAATTTCGCCAGGATGCAGTAGATTACCGTGGAAATGGCGATGGCCCGCGTCGGAGTGCCGTATCGCGCATGCAATTTCCCCAGCCACGCCGGAAGGTAGCCGTCTTCGGCCATAGCTGCGGGGATGCGCGTGGTGTAGAGGATGGTGCTGTTTGAAAGCGCGGCGGTGCCGATGATCGACGCTACCAGCATCGAGATTCCCAGCCATGGGCCGCCGATCAGGCGCGCCGCGGGGACGATGTATCCGGTTTGCCAATCCTGCCAGTTGCCGAGAACGGCCAGCGCCAGGGTCACCGGAACGATGTAGGTGAGGATATTCATGGGCGTATTCCAGGCCAGGATGCGCACGAAAGTTTTCTGCGGATCTTTCATCTCGCCGGTGACGCTGGATAGCTGCTCGTAGCCGGCGTAGTCCCACATCGTCAGCGCCAGACCTTTGCCGAAGACGCTGCCGAAGGGTTTTCCTGGCGGCACAAAAGGAAGCACCGGATTGAAATGCCAGTGGAAAAGCGAAACCACGCAAAGCCAGATCACCGGAATCAACACCGCGACGAGCAGGACCACGGAGAGCCACCCGGCGACCGAAATCCCGCGAGCGTTGAGATACGCCAGCAAGCACAGCACCAGCGAGGCGCCCAGCCATTTCGTCGAGCCAGTGAGCCACGGCAGATAATCGGCAAGGTAGTCCATTACCAGCACGCCGTAGAGGCTGTTGAGCAGAAATGTGCCGGCCCAATTCCACCAGCCGCATTGGAATCCCCAGAAATCGCCAAACGCCGCGCGCGACCACCTGTAGAAGCCGCCCTGCACCGGAAGAATGCTGTTCAACTCAGCCGACGCGAACGACATGGGAATGCTCCAGAAGAACGGCACCAGCGTCAGAAAGACCAGCGCCATGCCCGGTCCGGAGCCGGAGAAAATTTCCTCGAAGCCGAAAGGTCCACCGGCAGTGTAGCCGTAGAAAATAGCGAGAAGCGGAAGAAAACCGATCTGGCGCATGGCGCCGCGATTGGCGGACGATGCTGGGTTCAGGTCACCGGATTCGGTTGCCATGGCTTAGGTTGTGGAGGCGGAATGATAGTGAACCGGGCGCAGCATTTCAATCGGATTCGCCCCGTTTGCACCGGGCGCTAAAAAGCAACGGATGGTTCAAGCCATGGATCGAGAGTGGCGCCGCGGTCGCGTGACTCGGGGTCAATACCACACATCGCCGCGAGGATCAGGCAATTGCAATACGCAGTCGTAAATGACAAATTAGCGTTCGCTCCGATTCAGGGGCCGCGAAGGCGGGCGCTCTCGCCGCATCGCGGAACGCGCGATGCGACGCGAGCGATGGATGCTAGCGCGTCGCTCGGCTTTATTAAGGTAGAGGCAATCAGCAGAGGCACTGCGGTACTCGGTTGCGACGCAGGGGCCGCGATGGAAGCTAGCGCGGCGGCACGGTTTTATTAAGGTAAAGGCAATCGGCGGGGCAAGGCGGTGTTCGGTTGGCGCGGTCGGGTTGGGTTTGATGTTTGTTGCGTGGGGGGACGAATGAAGGGTCGAAAGTGCTGGTGGATTGCCGGAGTGATTCTGATTTCGCCTGCTGTGGGGCGCGCGCAAAGTGCGGCGACTGCGACGGCTCCGCGGAAGCTGGAGGTGGACGACTATTTCCGAATTCGCGATGTGGATGATCCGCAGATCAGTCCGGAAGGGAAGTGGGTTGCGTACACCGTCACCACCAAGGATCTGAAGGATGATGAAAACCACGATCGCATTTGGATGATGCCGGCGGCAGGCGGTACGGCGATCCCGCTATCTGCCGACGGCGTGGATTCCACCAGTCCTCGTTGGAGCCCGGACGGAAAATATCTGGCGTTTATCTCTGGAAGACACGATAAGCCGGAGCAGGTTTGGCTGCTCAACCGCGACGGAGGCGAGGCGCAGCAACTTAGTAGTACGCAGCAGAACGTGAAACATTTTGCGTGGTCGCCGAGCGGAGATCGCATCGTGCTGGTGCTACAGGATCCCACGCCCGAGGAATTGGAGGCGGCCAAGGACCGCGAGGAGGGGAAGGACGCGAACGAGGATAAGCCCAAGCATGCGAAGCCTTGGGTAATCGACCGGCTCTATTTCAAAGATGATGAGGTGGGGTATCTGGACCGGCGGCGGACGCACCTGTACGTGCTGGATGTGGCTACAAAAAAGACGACCCAGGTGACGTCGGGAGATTACGACGATTCGCAGCCGGCGTGGTCGCCGGACGGGAAGCATCTCGCGTTTACCAGCAATCGCACTGCGGAGCCGGATCGCAACTACAACTCCGATATCTGGACGGTGAACGCGGGCAACACCGACCAGGGAAAAACTCTGCACCAAGTGACCACCAACCCAGGTGAGGATAATTCGCCGGCGTGGTCCCCGGACGGGAAATGGATCGCGTTCGTGAGCCGGATCGAACCGAAAGCGCTGGACTACGAGACGCGTCATCTGGCGATAATCCCTGCGACCGGCGGAGAAGAGAAAGTTCTGACGCTGGCGCTGGACCGCTGGGTGATCGATCCGCGATTCTCGCCAGATGGGAAATCGATCCTCTTTATTCTGGAAGACGACGCCACGCAAAACGTGGCTTCGATCGCGGTGGAAGGCGGGCCAGTGAAGCGCTGGATTCCATTCCGGCCGATGGTCACGGCCTACTCGATCTCGAAGCAGGGAACCATTGCGGCGGTGGTCAGCGATCCGCAGCGTCCGCCCGAGGTGTACGTGCTGGATGCTAGCGCGGCGCCGAGGCGGCTGACCACGGTGAACGATGCGTTGATGGCACAACTCCAACTGGTCAACGTCGAATACGTGCATTACAAAAGCAAGGACGGGACGCCGGTGTCGGCCTTCTTGTACAAGCCGCTCGATTACGTTCCGGGAAAGCGGTATCCCACCATTTTGATGCCACACGGCGGCCCGGTGTGGGCGTTCTATTCCGAGTTCTATTTTGAGCCGCAGCTATTCGCAGAAAACGGATACGTCGTGATCACGCCGAACGCCCGCGGGTCCACCGGTTACGGCCAGAAATTTTCGCAGGCGATCCTTGCGGATTGGGGCGACAAGGATTTTGAAGACTATATGGCCGGGCTGGACTACACCATCGCGCAGGGACTTTCGGATCCCGATCATCTGGGGGTAAATGGGTGGTCCTATGGCGGGATCATGACCAACTACTGCATCACCAAATCGAAGCGCTTTAAGGCAGCGATCACCGGCGCGGGCGAATCACTTTACATCACCGATTACGGCCATGATATTTACGAGAAGGACTGGGAAATGGAGTTGGGAAAGCCGTGGGAAAATCGCGCGCTGTGGGAAAAACTGTCACCTTTCAATTCGGTGCAGAACGTCAACGCCGCGGTGCTGATTATGGGAGGGGACGTCGATTGGAACGTGCCGATCATCAACTCCGAGCAGCTTTATCTGGCGCTGAAAAGTTTGGGCCGCACTACGGAGCTAGTCGTTTATCCGGGGGAGTATCACGAGTTCAAGGCGCCCTCGCATATCAAGGATCGCTTCGAGCGGTATCTCGATTGGTACAGCAAGTATTTGAAGGGGACTAGCGGTACGGCGAACGCCAGTGCGGGCGGCGCGTCCGGCGTGCCCGCGAATTAAAATGTTCGCGCGATGGGAATGGCCGGCCGCGGGAGTTATTGTTTGGCGTCGGGGATGATGTCGTAGGCGTAGCGAATGTTCACCCGCGATCCCGAGCGGAGGTCGATGCGTAGCGTCTCGTAGAGGCGCTCGCCACCGGGCTGGATTGAAAATTCCCGTGTGATCCTACGGTTGGTTGCGATTTTCTCGTCAGACACCAGGTCGGCGTCCTGCCACCGCGCGTCGAGTTCCTGATACTCATTGTCTTTGCTCTTCTCGATCTTTCGGCCGTCGGTGTAGAAGGCGATCTTGCGGCTGCGACTGTCGATCAGGTCTACCTCGCCGGGCTTCTGGGTGAAACTGAGCGAGTCGGCGGGATCGAGAAGCCTCTGCACTTGAGGAGTAGTATCTTCTCCCTGGTTGCGCCCCATCCCTCCACGCTGGCCGCCACCTGGAAAGGGGGAGGGGCCGCCTAGGCCGCCACGGTTACCTCCATAGGGACCGTTGTTGCCATTTCGGTTCGAACTCGTAGTGGCGTCGTCCATTTTCTTGTGCCCGTCGTCGCTGTCATCCAGGTTGAGCTTCCAGGAACCCTTTAGGCTTTCTTTAGTGGCGGGCTTGAGCTCTCTTGGTTGTTCGGTGGTGGCCGGCCGATCATCGTCTTTGGGTTGCGCCGGCGCCAACGGACCCGGCGGCGCCTGGGCGCGGAGAAGCGAGGGAGACGCAAGTTGGACGCTCGCGAGAAGCGCGATGAATGCAAAAGGGAACAATGGTTTCAGGTTCATAGTGGCTCTCGGTTAATTCGGATGCACGGTCATCCCAAATAGATGGCCCCCAATAGTTTAGCAAACTAAGCGTTTGGCAGGGACTTGGCGCCGGTTGCGGGAACGATTCTCTGTGGCGCTGGGCCACCGCGCACAAGACAGTGAAAACATGCGTTGCGAAGTGAGCAACTGGCGGTAAAACCAAAACCCTGTTTTCGTCATCTATAGTGGTGTAGGCAGAGTTTAGTGTTCTACCGGGGCGGCCGCGCAAGCACATTCTGGCGGCATCGTTGTTAGATGCCAATCATCCGCCTGCCCAGCCCCTGCTCAGACTCGCAGCAATCTGCCAAGCGCTGAAAAAAAAGTATTCAGCGCAACTGTTCCGCGGGATATGGGTTTAATTCATCGGAGCGAAAACCATGAACTCGATCAAACGAACCAGGAACACTTTTTCGACGTTAATCGCAGTAGGCGCCCTGGCGGCCGGATTTGTGCTGAGCGGCCTGCCGGCACGCGCGCAGGACCAGGCCGCGCAGAACGATGCAGCGGCGCAGGCAGCCGGCCCGGACCAGCAGAATTCAGCAGATGCAAACAATCCGGCGCAGGCGAACAACAATCAGAATCCGAACAACGACCAGAATCAGCCCGACAATCAGAATCAAAATAGCGATCCGAACGCGGCGCCTCCTGCCGGACCGCAGCCCGCTGCGCCGCCAGCGGCACCCGTTCCCGCGACGCTCAATGTGCCCGCAGGTACGGTGGTTGCGGTGCGCGTGCAGGGATGGCTATCCACCGAGCACAACAAAGTCGGCGATACGTTTACAGCCACGCTGGACGGGCCCATCGTTGCGGACGGATGGGTAGTCGCGCGGCGCGGTCAGACCGTGTACGGACGGGTTACGCTGTCCGACAAAGGCGGCCGGATCCATGGCGTTTCGCAGCTCGGATTGGCGCTCGGACAATTGACCCTCGTGGACGGACAGCAAATCGCTTTGCAGACGCAGACGGCGGACTCCAAAGCGGGAACATCCAATGGGCGTGACGCCGCGGCCGTGGGAACCACCACCGGAACCGGCGCGGTGATTGGTGCCGTTGCCGACGGCGGCGCGGGTGCAGGAATCGGAGCGGCGGCGGGAGCCGCAGCCGGATTGCTCGGCGTGCTGACCACGCGCGGCCGGCCAACCGTGATTCCTCCGGAGACTTTGGTGACCTTCCGGTTGCAGGCTCCGCTAGCGATTTCCACGGAAAAGAGCCAAGTGGCATTTCAGCCGGTAACGCAGCAGGATTTCAATAACAACGCGCAGTCCAACGACCAGCGTGCGAGGCGGCCCGGCTACTACGCGCGCGGACCCTATGGACCTTACTACAATCCCTACTACGGGAACTACTACGGGTATGGACCTGGGTTTTATCCCGGACCGTATTTCTACGGTGGACTGGGATTCTACGGTCCAGGGTTCTACGGCCGGTGGCGCCGCTAGGCCGTAACTCTCTCAGTGGAGTACGCGATCGCCGAGTGGGAAATTTACCCCACTCGGCGATTTTTTTTGGGAGTGGGCTGGCGGGCGAGGCCGGATTCCAAGATTGCTTCTAAGCGATTAGCCGGGGCGGAAGTTTGCTAGAATACAGGGCTGGGTATCCGTTCGAGTGTGGAGGAGTGAGACATGGGCAGCGTACCGGAATTGGTTTCTTATTACGGCGGAGCGTGGCAGCCGGCGTTGGGCAGCGACAAGGTGGACGTGGTGAATCCGGCTACGGCCGAGAAGCTAGGGCGGCTCTCGCTGGGCAACCGCGCCGACGTGGGTGCAGTGGTGCGCTCCGCGGCGGCTGCGTTTCCTGCATGGCGCCGGACTCCCCCTGAAGACCGTATTCAATACCTCTTTAAGCTGAAAACCCTGCTGGAAGAGCACCAGGACGACCTGGCGCGCACATGCACGATGGAGAACGGAAAGACGCTGACCGAATCGAAAGCGGAAATCCGCCGGGCGATCGAGAACGTGGAGGTCGCGTGCGGCATACCCACCATGATGCAGGGCTACAACCTGGAAGACGTAGCCAGCGGAATCGACGAAATGATGATTCGCCAGCCGCTGGGCGTCTGCGCGGCGATCACTCCGTTTAATTTTCCGCTGATGATTCCGTTCTGGTTCCTGCCGTACGCCATCGCCTGCGGCAACACGTTCATTCTGAAGCCGTCGGAGCGCGTTCCGCTCAGTTCGCAGCGGACGTTCGAGTTGATGGAACGGCTGCACCTGCCGCCCGGGGTTCTGAACCTGCTGCACGGCGGAAAAGAAGTGGTCGATGGATTGTTGGAACATCCCGACGTTCGCGCGATCAGCTTCGTGGGATCGACGCCGATAGCGAGATACATTTACGCGCAGGCGGCGGCGCATGGAAAACGGGTGCAGTGCCAGGGCGGAGCGAAAAACCACGTGTTGGTATTGCCGGACGCGGACATCGACAGCGCGTCGAAAATCGTGAGCGACAGCGCGTTTGGCTGCGCGGGGCAGCGCTGCCTGGCGGTTTCGGTAGCCATCACCGTGGGCGACGCGCAGAAGAGTTTCACCGATGAGATCGCCAACGTGGCCAGTTCGCTGCACGTCGGCAACGGGCTGGAAGCGGGAGTTCAGATGGGCCCGGTGATCACCCCGGAAAGCAAGACTCGGATTGAAGGGCTGATCGCGAAGGGCGCGAGTAACGGAGCTAAAGTTCTGCTGGACGGCCGCGGCGGAAACGGGAAGCCAGCGACGGGAAATTTCTTGAGGCCTACATTACTGGACAGCGTTCCGGCGGAAAGCGCGCTCTCGACGACGGAGATTTTTGGCCCGGTACTGAGCCTGGTGCATGCCAAGACGCTAGAGGAAGGCATCGAGATACTTTCGCGCAGCGCGTACGGGAACATGGCTTCTATTTTCACTAACAGCGGGGCGGCGGCGCGGAAATTCCGGTACGAGGTGCCGGCGGGGAACGTGGGGATCAATATTGGAGTGGCTGCGCCGATGGCTTACTTTCCGTTTACCGGATGGAAGGAAAGTTTTTTTGGGGATTTGCACGGGCAGGGGCGAGATGGGGTGGAGTTTTATACCGACAAGAAAGTGGTGGTGGAGCGGTGGCCGAAGGAATGGTCACGAAAGTTCTAACCGGGCCGCAAAAAGGTTAAGGGTGGAAATTCCCGGCCGGCTTCGCACTTCGCGGAGCTGGCCGTTTGTGCTTAATGGGGAAATGATTTTTGTTAGGCGGCTCGATTCTGGCGCGCTGCGGCGTGTACGATGGTGTTCATGTTACGACGTTTGTTGTGGGCATCCTGGGCCATGTTGTTCGCGGTTCCGCTTACTTGTTGGGCTTGCACGTGCCAGGAATCTACGCCCGGGACCTGCCAGGGCCTCAATGTAGCGGATGCGATCTTCGTGGGCACGGTTACCGTCGCTGAAATCGTTCCGGCGGCGAACGCCGATGATCCGCAAGTGCTGCATTACCGCTTTCGAGTGGATGAGCGATTCAAAGGGGCGGAGAACCGCGAGATCGACGTGTTTTCCGGCGGGAACGACGCCGATTGCGGTTATCGCTTCAAGAAGGGCGCGCAGTACCTCGTTTTTCCCTATTCATCGGATGATGGACGCTTGTTCGCGACGATCTGCAGCGGCACCCGGCCCGCTCGCGAAGCTCGGGCGATGTTGCCGCAATTGCGGGCGATGAAAAGAAACCAACGGGTGGCGTCGATTTTCGGCGTCTTGCGCCGCACCGATCCACCCTACGACGCGGTGAAGGACCCTGAAGCGGCCGCGGGCGATCCTACCTACGATTCACTCAACGATTTTGATGAGGGCAGCAGCCCGACCGACCGGGAAACCGTCAGCGATTCGGCCGACGACCCCGGCGCGGTAGGATCCGCAGGCCGGCCGCTCGGACATATCGAGCTGAAGATCCGATCCCGCATCGATCGCTTCGAAACATCCACGGGCCCATCCGGCGTCTATTCTATTTATGGAGTGCCGGGCGGCGAGTATCAGATCATCGCGCACCTGCCGGCGCATATGGAGTTGACGCTGCCAACGCTGAAGGGCGGACTGCCACCGCTGCGGGTTGCGGATGGCGGCTGCTATGAGTACGACATCGCCGCGCTGCCCACCGGTGAAATTCGCGGCCGGGTGCTGGGCCCGGACGGAAAAGCGCTGCCGACGGCATCTGTGGAGCTGTACCGAACGGGCCGCTACGAAGACGCTAAGTCCGGGTGGTGGGAATTTCAGACAGAGAATGGCGGCTTCAATTTCGAACACGTCGCCACCGGGGACTACCTTCTGGTTTTCAACCGGCAAAATCATCGCGATCCGAATTCACCTTACCGTCGCACGTTCTACCCTGCTGCTTCCGATTTGGCTGCGGCGCAACCGGTGAAGGTAAGTGACGGCGGGGAGGTGGTGAACGCGGATATCCATGTAAAGGTCGGATTCGCGACGCGGAAGGTGAAGGTTCGCGTCAAATGGACGGGTCACCCGCTGCCGGGAAATGTGTTCGTGACGGCGAAGGCGGACGAAGGAGAAAATCCGGCGTCGCGAAAAGTGGGCGATGGGCTGTACGAACTGACGCTGCTGGGCGATATCCGCTACACCATTTCGGCGTGGACGTACGCGAAAATTCCGCGCAGCGCGTCGGGAGGGCCTCCGTCGCCGGGCACTCCGCCAGCGGAAGCAGACCCTGATCCACCGGCGGCACCGGGCGGGAGCACGCCCGCGGACTCCGCGGGGGCGTCCGCAACCGGAGATGCAAGCGTAGCGCCGGTCGCCGGTGCTGCGGCCGCTCCCGCTGCTCCTGCGCGGGATCAGGGCCCAATGACGTGCGGACCCGGCGGGCGCATTGAAACCTATCCGACGGTGGTGAATCCCGCGGACGCTCCCACGAAAGAGATTGTGGTGACCTTCCCCAAGCCTACTTGCGGTGAGTAGATAAGCCGCAAGCTCCAGGCGTTTCAAGCTTTCGCCCTCCAATTGAGATACACGATCCTACGGATAGAAATGGGGTAGTGCTGGTATTGGGATTTGTGCCGTAATGGGGTACAACATTGGTGTTCGCTGCCGAAAGGTTACCGCTACGAGTGATGGCTATGGAACCTCGACGTGCATGAAACACTCAGTTCGATGAACTCCACGCTTTTCGACGCGGTTCGATCGAGCCCGTTTGATCACACTTTCGATCAGTTCAAGAACAGTTCCAGGAGGAACTACAGATGATGAATCGCATATTTCTGGCAGTAGTCTTGACGCTCTCATTGGCTCCGCTTGCTCCCGCGAAAGCTCCGGACGAACAGAAGGTGCAGGACCGGCTGAAGAACGCAGGAGAAGTGATGCATGAAATTCTGAATATTCCGGACGATATCCCGCAGAACCTGCTGGATAAGGCCCGCTGCGTGGTGGTCCTGCCGTCGGTTTTGAAAGCGGCCTTCGTGGTTGGCGGTAGCTACGGCCGCGGGGTATTGATTTGCCGCACCGGACCACACTTCGAGGGATCGTGGGGCGCGCCTGCGATGTACGCGCTGGAAGGCGGCAGCATCGGTTTCCAGATCGGTGGGGAAGCAACCGACTTCGTGATCCTGGTAATGAACGATCGCGGAGCGAATAGCTTGCTGCACAGCAAAGTGAAGCTGGGCGGAGACGCTTCGGCGGCAGCGGGTCCTGTGGGACGCACTGCTTCCGCGGACACCGACGCGTACATGCGTGCGGAAATGCTCACTTACTCACGAGCGCGCGGAGCGTTTGCCGGCGTATCTCTCGAAGGCTCGAGCCTGCGCCCGGATGGAGATGCCAACGCTGAACTCTATGGCAAAGGCGTCACCGCGGGCAAGATCATCACCGAGCATGCCTTTCACGCGCCTGCAGAGGCGGACGGGCTGATTCACGCGCTGGACCACGCGACACCGAAACTAGTTCCCTAAGCGGAACTGTAAGGCGATGTGAGCGGCGGCAAGATGGGTGATCCGGCGGCGCGAAGTGGCGCAACGGAGACCCGCTTGCCGTCTCTCGCTGTTTTTTCTTGTTCGCGCGGCCCTCGGCTTAGCGCCAGTGTGTGCTCCTACGCGACCTCTGCTCCAACCCATCTGCGCCACGCGGCCCGAACGTAGTAAATTGAAATCGGCGTCTCTTCGACGCCGTTTTACCTGATCGATCTGCACCATCGCACCCCAGGGGGCGTAAACGCCGTTCATGCGTGCGCGAACCGTGGATTCGAAACAGCGCGGCCGACGGCCGAAAATCCGCGCTTGCGCGGCGACGCTGATGATCCTAGCGCTGGTATTCGCTGGAGCGATTCCCTCGAGCGGATATTCAGTGCTCACCCATGAGGCGATCGTGGATTCGGCGTGGGTGGACGCGATCGTACCTTTGCTACACAAGCGGTTTCCCAACGCCACTCCGGACGAGATCCAGAGCGCGCACGCCTATGCGTATGGCGGCTGCGCGATTCAGGATATGGGGTACTACCCGTTCGGCAGCCATTTTTTCAGCGACCTGGTGCACTACGTCCGCACTGGTGATTTCATCGAGGCACTGATCCGGGATTCTCACGACATCAATGAATTTGCGTTTGCGTTGGGGGCGATGGCGCACTACGCCGCGGACAACAACGGCCACCGCATCGCGGTGAACCCGTCGGTCGGCCTGTTATATCCGAAACTGCATCGCAAATTCGGTGCGGTGGTCACCTACGAAGACGACCCCAAGGCGCATCTGAAAACGGAGTTTGCGTTCGATGTGTTGCAGGTGGCACGCGGGCACTACGCGCCGGACGACTACCGCGAACACATCGGCTTCGAAGTTTCCGATGAGTTATTGCAAAAGGCTTTCCTGGAGACTTACGGCGTGGAGCTGAAATCGATGTTCCCCGATTTCGCCCTGGCAGTTGGCTCCTATCGACGCGCGGTGAGCAAGGACATTCCGCGAGCCACCAAGGTGGCCTGGCAAATCAAGAAGGACGACATCCAAAAGGAGCATCCGGGGACGACGCAGAAAGCGTTTCTGTATCACCTGTCACGTGCGAGCTACGAACGCCAATGGCACAAGGAATATCAAAAGCCCAGCCTGTGGGACCGCATTCTGGCTTTTCTGATTCGCATCATCCCCAAAATCGGGCCGCTGCAAGTGCTCACGTTTCGAACGCCCACCCCAGAAACCGAACGGGTCTTCGCCGCGAGCTTCAACAGCTCGGTGACCGATTACGAAGGGTTATTGAAACAGGAGAAGCAGACCGGGCGGGTGGCGCTGCTGGACGACAATTTTGATACCGGGAGCGTTACGGCGCCCGGCCAATATGCGCTGGCGGACAAAACCTACGCACTGCTAGTGGACGCTTTGGCGAAGAACCAATTCGCGAACGTAACGCCGGAACTGCGAAGTGCCATCCTGAATTACTACAGCGATCTCTCCCTGCCGTTTGCTACCAAGAAAGACTCGCACGAATGGAAGGCGGTGACCGAGGAATTGGCGGAACTGAAGGCCTACGCGCCTAAGGTCGCGCTGCGCTAGCAATAGGGTCGCTATCCGTATCCGCTCCAGCCGCCGCGGCGGCAGCCAACTGAGCCTTGTCCTCCTCGGGCGGGCTGGCCTTGGCGATTTCTCGCAGCGCGTCCGCAAGGCCGGTGGCGATTCTTTCGGTGTGCGGCATGCCGATGCGCGCCGCGGCGCGAGGTTCGTCACCACAAAATTTCCAGAGTCCCACGACTACCTTCAGATTGGGAGCTTCGGCGCGAAGTTCGCGATAGTTCTGCCGCGCGCGGGCCAGAGCGAACGGCGGAAGCGCGGAGATGCACACCACGTCGGGAAGTTGCCGCAAAAGTTGATCTCGGGTCTCGGCCAGCGCGCCGGCCGCCACCGTATCAGCGTCCCAACCCTGGCGCCGCAGTGCTTGCACCAGCATCGCGCCGGCGATTTCGTCGGCCGTATCGCGGGCCGCCAGGCAGATCACCCGGCCACGGGGCGCTGGCGCTTCGGCGCGATCGTGTTGGTTTGAATCGGACTGCTTTCCGGATGCCGGGTCGGCGGCGACCCGAGCGATCAGTTCGCGGACAGTGTGGAAGATGAACTCTTCGGTGGGAGCGTCAATGGCATTGCGATGGCGGTCGCGCTTGGCCAAAACCAAAGTGGGAATAAGCATGCCGTCGTACATTTCGAGGTCCGACTTTTCCTTGCGATCTTTGGCGAAGAGCACCAGGGCGCCACGGCGGTCGAGCGCCAGTAGGCGCTGATAGAAGCCGGCTTCCGGAGTGAGTGGCGGATCGTCGCTAAGTAGCACATGCAGGAAGTGCATGTTCGGAACGTAGCGACTCATCACGATCAGGCACACGGTCATTGGAGTTGCCAGAAGCAAGCCGATCGGTCCCCACAGGACGGTCCAGAACATCGCCGCCAGAAGAATGGCGATGGAAGAGAGTCCGGTGTGCTCGGCGTAGAGCAAGGGCTCGACCAGGTTGGAAACCACGATCTCAACGACGGCAAACACGCCGATGGTCATGAATGGTTCCGTCCAGCTATCGGAAATAGCCAGCGAAAGCAGGATCGGCATGATGGCGGCGATGGGCACGCCCAAGTAGGGCAGGAAGCGCAGGGCCCCGGCGATCACTCCCCATAGAAACGCGTGGGGAATGCCGATAAAGTGCAGCGCGGATCCGATCACCACGGCGTAACTGGTGTTCACCAAGCACTGGAGAAAGACGTAGCGGCTGATGCGCGAGTTCACTTCGTCGAACGCCTCGGTCATCACTTGAATGCGCGAAGGGCCGGCAAGATGGATGACGCGGTTACGCAGGTCGTCGCGAAGGATCAGCATGAACAAGGTGAAAACGATCACGATTCCGGCGCTGCCAATCGGGCCGAAGAGGCTGGGGGCAGAGGACA
>Ga0302324_100002907_pt1 | contig 38873 bp, 37 predicted proteins | sample Palsa_T0_1_FD_201949 | JGI IMG/M metagenome (GOLD analysis project Ga0302324, IMG submission 201949) | Peat permafrost microbial communities from Stordalen Mire near Abisko, Sweden - Palsa_T0_1 | ecosystem: Environmental > Terrestrial > Soil > Palsa > Peat permafrost | place: Sweden: Abisko... | reverse complement strand
ATCCAACTCCAAGAACCACCGGATGGAGCTGGACGTGCCCCTGCTGGTCCCCGAAGTCAATCCCGACCACCTCAAGCTGATTCCCAGCCAGCAGCGCAACCGAAGCTGGAAGGGCCAAATCGTCACCAATCCAAATTGTTCCACGATCGCGCTCACCATGGCGCTCGGGCCGCTGAAGCCATTTGGTATCACGCGTGTCATTGCCACCACAATGCAGGCGATCTCGGGCGCAGGCTATCCCGGCGTGGCGTCCATGGACATCATCGCCAACGTGATCCCGTATATTGGCGGCGAGGAGGAGAAAATGCAGCAGGAGACCCAGAAAATTCTGGGCGATTTCCGTGGCAGCCACATCGAGCCGCTGCCCGCCAAAGTCAGCGCGCACTGCAACCGCGTCCCCGTAGTCGATGGCCACACTGTCACGGTCTCGGTCGAATTCGCCGCGAAGCCCACCGAAGCCGACCTGCGCCACGCCTTCGACCACTTCACCAGCGTGCCGCAGCAGCGCCAGCTTCCCAGCGCGCCGCCGCACCCCGTCATCTACATGGAAGAAAAGGACCGCCCCCAACCGCGCCGCGACGCCGAGCGCGAAAACGGCATGGCCGCGTTCATCGGCCGCCTGCGCCCCTGCCCCGTCCTCGATTACAAATTCGTGGCCCTCGCCCACAATACCGTGCGCGGCGCGGCGGGCGCGGCCGTGCTCAACGCCGAACTGATGCATTCGGAAGGAATGCTCGACTGATGATCGTCATGAAATTCGGCGGCACGTCGGTCGAATCCGCGGACGCCATCGAGCGCGTCGCCTCCATCGTCAAAGCCCGCGCCCACCGCCGGCCCATCGTCGTAGTTTCGGCCATGGGCAAGACCACCAACAAGCTGCTGGCCATCGCCTCCGCCGCCATCGACGGTTCGCGCGAAGAATACATCCGCCAGATCCACGATCTGCGCGACTTCCATTCCCGCGAGGCGCGCCTGGTAGTCCCCCTCGCCGACCGCGCCGAGCTCGACCGCCTGCTCGACGAGCACTTCCAGGAGCTCACCGAACTGGTCAAAGGTCTCGCCGTGCTGGGTGAGCTCACGCCCCGCTCCATCGACGCCATCTCCAGTTACGGCGAGCGGCTCTCCAGCTACATCGTCTCGCTGGCGTTCCGCCACTTCGGCATGGATACCGCGCACCTCGATTCCCGCCATGTGATCGTTACCGACCGCCGCCACACGCAGGCCGCGCCGCTCTTCCAGGAAACCTACGCGCGTCTCGCCGCCGTCCTGCCCGCGCTGGCGGAAGATAAAATCGTGGTGATGGGCGGATTCATCGCAGCCACCGCGGATGGCGTCACCACCACGCTCGGGCGCGGCGGTTCCGATTTCACCGCCTCCATCGTGGGCGCGGGCATCGGCGCGGAAGAAATCCAGATCTGGACCGACGTGGATGGCATGCTCACCGCCGATCCCACCATCCTGCCCGGCGGCCATCGCGTCAAGACCATCTCGTTCGCCGAAGCCGCCGAACTCGCCTATTTTGGCGCCAAGGTGCTGCATCCCGCCACGGTCGTGCCCGCCGTCGAGAAAAACATTCCGGTGTTGATTCTGAACTCGCGCCGCCCGGAGGTGTCCGGCACGCGCATCGTTTCCGAACCCGTGCCTTGTGCCAACGTGGTCAAGTCCATCGCCTGCAAACGCAAGATCACTCTGGTCAACGTGCATTCGACCCGTATGCTGATGGCCCACGGCTTCCTGCGCCGCATCTTCGAAGTCTTCGACCGGCACGAAACCGCCGTCGACATGGTGTCTACGTCGGAGGTCAGCGTCTCGCTCACCATCGACAACACTAAATCTCTGGACGCCATCTGCCGGGAGCTGGGACAGTTTTCGGAAGTGTCCATTGAGGACGGCCAGGCCATCGTGTGCCTGGTGGGTGATAACATACGCTACACGCCGGGCGTGGCCATGCGGGTTTTCGGCGCGCTCGGCGGCATCAACATTCGCATGATCTCGCAAGGCGCGTCGCTGCTGAATCTCAGTTTCGTGGTAACCGAGACGGATCTCCACCCGGCGGTGAAGGCGCTGCACCGCGAGTTCTTCGCCGAGCTCGACAACGAGGTCTTCGATGCCGCTTGAGTGTGGGCTCGCATTGTGGGGCAGACCATCGTTTTCTGTGGTCTGCCAACCTTCGCGCGGGCCGGCAGACGACGAAAACCGATCGTCAGCCCCACCCGGGCTGGATACTAAGTGGACAGCATTGCCTTTTAGGCGGCCAAGCCGGCTGAAAGCCGGCTGCGGGCAATATTGCCCGCCCCACGAGGTTTTCGATGCCGCATAACCTCGCTATAGTCGGCTACGGCAAAATGGGCCGCCTCATCGAACAGTTCGCGCCTGAATATAATTTCACCGTGGCCCTGAAGCTCGATGAATTCAACAACGCCGCCTTCGAAGGCGTGACGCCCGCGAACTTCCAGGGCATCGACGTAGCCGTGGATTTCTCCATTCCCGCCGCCGTAGCCGAAAACGTGGACCGCATCGCCGCGCTGAGCGTGAACATGGTAATAGGCACCACCGGCTGGCTCGACGAACTGGAGCGCGTCAAAGCCGCGGTCGCGCGTCACGGCATCGGCCTGGTCTGGAGCCCCAACTATTCGATCGGCGTCAACGCCTTCTTCCGCCTGGTTTCGGAAGCCGCGCGCCTGCTCGCGAACGAGCCATCCTACGGCGCGTGGGCCTGGGAAATCCACCACGCCACGAAAAAGGACGCTCCTTCCGGTACACTGTTGAAGTTGGTGGAAGAAATGAAAACCGCAGGCTACGCGCGCCCCATCGACGTCGGCGCCAGTCGCGCTGGCGCGCACCCCGGAACGCACGAAATCGGCTTCGATTCCGCCGCCGACACCATTACGCTGCGCCACACTGCGCGCAGCCGCGAAGGCTTCGCCCGAGGCGCGTTGAAGGCCGCGCAATGGCTGATCGGCCAAAAAGGTTTCCACGAATTCAGCGAGGTATTGTTCCCATGAGCACCCAGCCCCCGGCACCCGCCACCCAGCCCCGGTTTACCGGTTGTGGCACCGCGCTAGTCACGCCTTTCCGTGCGGACCTGTCCCTCGACGAGGTAGCTCTCCGCCGGCTGGTCCGCCGCCAGATCCCGGCCGGCATCAACTTCCTGGTGCCCTGCGGCACCACGGGTGAAAGCCCAACACTCACGCGCGAAGAGCACCTACGCGTCGTCGAGATCGCGCTCGAAGAGGCCCAGGGCGTGCCGGTGCTGGCCGGCGCGGGCGGCTACAACACGCGCGAGGTCATCGAACTCGCGCGGGAGCTCCAACGCTTGGGCGTCGACGGCATTCTTTCCGTCACGCCGTACTACAACAAGCCCACGCAGGAAGGACTCTACCAGCACTACAAGGCCATCGCCGAGGCCGTGCCCTTGCCCATCATTGTGTATAGCGTGCAAGGACGCACCAGCGTCAACGTCGAACCCGCCACGCTCGCCCGCCTGGCCGCCATTTCGAACATCGTCGGCGTGAAGGAAGCCTCCGGCAACATCGCCCAGATGGCCAACGTGATCCACCAAGTCCCGCCGGGATTTATCGTGCTTTCGGGCGACGACGCCATCACCCTGCCGCTGATCGCGCTGGGCGGGCGCGGCATCGTTTCCGTCGCATCGAACGAGATTCCCGCCGGCATGGCGGAACTAACGCAGCTCTGCCTGGCGGGCGATTTTGCCGGCGCGCGCGCTCTGCAACGCAAGTATCTGCCGCTGATGGAAATCAACTTCGTCGAGTCGAATCCCATTCCGGTAAAAGCCGCCTTGGCGCTCATGGGCCTGGTCGAACCCGTCTATCGTTTGCCGATGGTGCCGCCCCAACCGGAAAGCCTCGCCAAGATCAAAAAGGTGCTGGAGTCCCTCGGCCTGTTGGGGAGAGTGACCGTTGCCGGCTAAAATCGAACGACGCGCCCACCTCCTCGGGTGTGAGCAGGATTGCTAAGGTCGATCATTTTATGTCGAGTCTCTCTTTGATGCGCGCCACGTCGACGCAGTACCCGACCAGCAGCTCCTCGATGTGGTCGAGCTTGTGCTCCAGCCGGCTCATACGGCTGCCCATGTCGTCCATCCGGTGGCCCATGTCGTCGAGGCGCTTGTTGTTGCTCAGGATTGCCGTGATCGCGACCAGCGCTGTGGCGCTGGCGCTGACGATGGCAGTCGTTAAGTTCGCTTCCATGGCTTTCTCCAGTGTAGCTCAGTGGATCGACTGCGTGGACCAGTCCGGCACGGTGATCGACATCAACACCGCCAGCAAGCGCTCCGCGCCGCACAGGCTCCAGGCCGAAGCCAAACCCGAACCGAACAAAGGACCGCTACAGATCGCCATAGGACAGCTTTTTGATTATCGCCGCTTCCTCAGGAATAGGACCGCAACCGACCTTGCGGTGCTAACGATCGCCAGGCCGGACAAGTCGTACATCGACCTTCTGGCGTCTGACGGTGGCATAACTGCGCTCTGGTTCGACGACGAAGCCTACAACGGCCTTAAGGGTGAGGGCCGTGCTTGGCAGGACGTGCTCCGCTCGAGGAACCAACTCAAATGACGTCAGCACCTTTGCAGGCTGAAGTCGAACGGCTCTTCGACGAAAAGCCCGGCGCATATACCGAAGAGCATTTCCGCCTGTTCTCCGAATTCAAGGACGCCCTGAACCGGGGCCGCATCCGCGCCGCCCAGCCCGATCCATCGGCGGCCGGTGGATGGCGCGTCAACGGCTGGGTCAAGAAAGGCATCCTGCTGGGCTTTCGCATGGGCGGCGTGGTGGATATGTCGATTGACGCCGCGCGCCAGCCCTTCTTCGACAAATCTACTTACCCCGTGAAGCACTTCTCGCCGCAAAGCGGCGTGCGTATCGTCCCCGGCGGATCCAGCATTCGCGACGGCGTCTACATCGGCAAGGGCGTCACCTGCATGCCGCCCATGTACATCAACGTGGGCGCATACGTGGACGACGGCGCCATGGTCGATTCGCACGCCCTGGTCGGAAGCTGCGCGCAAATCGGCAAGAACTGCCATGTCTCGGCCGCCTCCCAAATCGGCGGCGTGCTCGAGCCCGTGGGTGCGCTCCCGGTCATCATCGAAGACGACGTGCTGATCGGCGGCAATTGCGGCGTGTACGAAGGCGCGGTAGTGAAGAAGCGCGCCGTGCTGGGCACGGGCACCATCCTCAATCGATCCACGCCGGTCTACGACCTGGTGCGCGGTGTGGTCTATAAAGCCACCGACGACGAACCGCTCATCATCCCCGAAGAAGCCGTAATCGTAGCCGGCGCGCGCGCCATCACCGCCGGTCCCGGCAGAGACTGGGGCATCTCCGTCTACACGCCGGTCATCGTAAAATACCGCGACGGCAAAACCGACACCAAAATCCAACTGGAGGACCTACTAAGATAGGAACAGCCGGCCCATTTTGTGTGGTTCCATTTATGCCCTTCACCCTCGATTCCAAAGTAGCCCTCATCACCGGCGCCGGCCGTGGCATCGGCCGCGCCATTGCGGAGAAGCTCGCCGCCGCCGGAGCAGCCGTCATGATTAACGATCTGGACCCCGCTCCCGCCGCGGAAACCGAAGCCGCCATTCGCCAATCCGGCCGCGCCGCCGCGCACCTCGCGGGCGATGTCACCGTGCCCGACTTCCCGCAGCAACTCGTGGACGCCACCCTCGCCACCTTCGGCGGCCTCGACATCGTCGTCAACAACGCCGGCTATACCTGGGACAACGTCATCCAGAAAACCTCCGACGACCAGTACCTCGCCATGCTCGGCATCCACCTTGTGGCGCCCTTCCGCATCCTGCGCGCCGCCTCCACGCACATCCGCGAAGCCGCCAAGCGCGAAGCCGCCGAAGGCCGCCGCGTCATGCGCAAAGTCGTCAACATCACCTCCATCGCCGGCACCGACGGCAATGCCGGTCAGTCCGGCTATTCGTCCGGCAAAGCCGGCGTCATTGGCCTGACCAAGACCATGGCCAAGGAATGGGGCCGCTATAACGTGAATGTGAATGCCGTGGGCTTCGGCATGATCGAAACGCGCCTGACGCAGCCGCTCACCAGCGCAGGCGCCACCATCGACGTGCAAGGCCGCCAGATCGCCGTCGGCGTGCAGCCCAAAATGCTCGAAGCTCTCAAATCCGTCTGCCCCCTCGGCCGCGCCGGCACGCCCGAGGAAGCCGCCGGCGCCGTGCTCTTCTTCTGCTCGCCCCTCTCCGATTATGTGACCGCCGAAGTATTGATCTGCGGCGGTGGAATGCACTTCTGATGTGCCGCTTATTGGTCGCCGACGACGACGTCCAGCAGCTCGGCATCCGCAAGCTGCTGCTCGAAGCGGCCGGTCACGAAGTCGCCGTGGCTGGGGACGCGCCCGCCGCCCGCCGCCTGCTTGCAGAACTGCATCCCGACGTGCTGGTGATGGATCTGCGGCTGCCCAAGCTGAAGGACGGCTTGAGCCTGATCCGTTGCGTGGGCGAGCAGCGCCTCGCGGCCAAGATCATCGTACTTTCCGGCTGGACCGAAGAGCTTTGCGATCTGCCCGAGGAGAAGCTGGTCGCCCGTGTGCTGGGCAAACCGATCCGCAACGAGCGCTTGCTCGAAGCCATCAGCGCGGCGTTTTCCGCGCCTGCTCGTAATCTTCCGTCAACCGCTTCGTGATCTTGTCCGCCACATCCGCGCTGGCGCCGCGAAACTTGCCGCCCAAGCTTTCCTGCGTGGTGGACCAGATCACGTCGCCATCCTTGCTCACCAGTCGCACCGCCGCGTTCGCCTCGTGCCGCCGCTCCACCGAGTGGCTGGATTCGCTCTCTCCAGCGCCCAGTCCCACGCTATGGTCGTCGCTGTCGTACACATGCGTGCCCCCGCGCAGCGAACTGTCGTCGGCGCTGCGCTTCGTACTCAGGCTGCTGTGTACATTAAGGCTATCGCTCGACGAGTGCTGCTCGTTGAACACCAGATCCTCGCCCGAGCCGCGCAGAATGGCGTCGGCCTTTTCCTGGTTCTCTGTAATCGTGAAGAGCTTCGTGCTCTGCAGGCCATTGATGATCATGTCGCGCATCTGCGCCGCGGTTTCACCGCCCGCGAAGCGATCCACAAACACGCGCCGCACCGTCAGCAATTGCCGCAGCGTGTCCGGTGGCGCCGCGGTCGATATAGCAGCCGGCGGTGCGGACGGCGGTGCCGCCGCCGGAACGGGATCGGAGGGACAAAATAGGAGAGCCCCCAATGCCAGCGTGAGAGCGGTCACGCCTCAACCCCTTCCCTTGCGCGCTTCATCGTCGGTGTACTCCACGCGGCGCCCGGTCTTCGCCTCCAACCCCGCCAACACCGCGCGCACGTCGCCCTTGTCCACCTGCATCACCAATGCCTGTTGCCGCCCGTTCGCGTCCACATAGCCCACCGTCACGAAATGCTTGCGCGACTTGCTGAGGAGAAAAAGCGGCGAAAGCAGGACGGCCTCCATGTAACGCCGGCCCACGTGCTGGCCGTACTCCACGGTGTTCACCTTGTCGTAAGGGACGTGCAGCGTAAGTGCCCGCGTGACGAACAGCATCTCCCGATCGCCAGTCATATCGACACGCACGTCGCACTTGGCTGGAAAATCGGGAACCGTCGTCCCGGTCAGGTACGCGCGTGCCCCGCCGGGTTGGGCCGCCGGTAAGTGCGGGGTGGACGCGCCGCCCGCCGTCAGTAGGAGCAAGGCCCATGCTCGTTTAGGTTTAAGGATCATGAAACAACATAGTGGCTTTGCGCCGCCAGTTGTCTCACAATATGCTGCCGCCCAGGCTATTTCCTGCTATTTCTTCGCTTTGGCGGCCAGCAGCCGGTCGATCTCCGCATAAAGGCCGTCGCCCTCGAAAATGTTCCGCGTGTCGAAAGCATACCCGAAATCGTTGCGGATGTTGCCTTCGCCGTCGATCAGGAACAAGTGCGGCACATTGGCCTTCGGATTCTGCGGCGTCGCCTTCAGATACGACACCGAAACCTGCCCGCAATCGAACAGCAGCGGCGAAGTCACCTTATGCTCGGCCACGAACTTGGCCACGGTGGCCTGCGTGTCCGGAGGAAGCGCGATCGACAATACGGCTACCTTGCCTCCGTACTTGGCCTGTACGTTCTCCAGCAGATCCGTCAATTGCGCGCAATGCGGGCACGTGGTCTGGATGATGTCGAGGATCACAAGTTTGCCGCGGTAGTCCTGCAAATCGTGTTGCGCCAAGTGCAGGTCTGGCAGCGAAAAACCCGGTGCGCGCCGCCCGGACAATTCTCCCGACGCCAAAAGTAACGCCGACGAGGCCAGTAAACAGAAGAAGTATCGCATCAGATCGAATTTAGCACTACTCAAACATGGTAGGCTGGAGCCTGGTACCGCCACTGTCCGTCCGCTAAAAGTCGATTCACCGCGAGCCGCCTGAGCTAACTCTGGAAGACTGCCCGCGGCGAATCCATTCCAACCAAAACATCCCAAAAAGTCTTTTCTTGAGGAGAACTGGAATGCAGGATTCCTTTGACCTGACGACTATTGGCGCGACGGACGCCGTATTTGCAGCTTCTCAGCCTTACCAAACGCGCGGCTTGCTGCTGGGCCGCGTATCGGTGGTGCATGGCGATCGATACCGGCTGTACACGGCGCGCGGCGAGATGCACGCGGAAGCCACCGGCGCGCTGCTTTATCGCGCCGAGACCTCAGCCTGGCCCGCAGTGGGCGACTGGGTCGCGGCGCAGCCGGTCGGATCGGACGAAGCCACGATCCACGCCGTGCTGCCCCGGCGCACGATGTTCTCCCGGCGCGCAGCAGGGGATCGCGAGCGGGAGCAAGTGATTGCCGCCAACATCGACCTGGCGCTGATCGTCTGCGGCCTCGACCAGGATTTCAACGTGCGCCGCATCGAGCGCTATCTCACTCTGGCACACGCGAGCGGCGTGGACGCGGCCATTGTCCTGAACAAATCCGACGTGTGCGTGGATCTAAGCGCGCGCCTCGCCGAAGCCGCACGCATCGCGGGAGGCGCGCCGGTGGCCGCCATTTCCTCCCGCTCGCCCGAAGGCATCGAAGCGGTGCTGCGGTTCTTGCGTCCGGGGTTTACGGTGGCCTTGCTGGGATCCTCCGGAGTCGGAAAGTCCACGCTGGTGAATCGACTCCTTGGCGAGGAGCGGCAGTCCGTGCAGGAGGTGCGCGCGGGCGACAGCCGCGGCCGCCACACCACCACCTACCGCGAGTTGCTGCCGTTGCCGCAAGGCGGCGTGATCGTCGACACGCCGGGCATGCGCGAACTGCAATTGTGGGCTCGACAGGATAGCCTGGACTCCGCCTTCGCCGAAATCGCGGCGCTAGCGGCCGAGTGCCGCTTCCGCGATTGCAGCCACATAGTGGAAAAAGGCTGCGCGGTCCGGGCCGCAATCGCAGCCGATGCACTGGAGGCTTCCCGCTGGGAGAGTTATCGCAAGCTGCGCGCCGAAATCGCCCGGCACACGCGCCAGACCGAGGTGCAAGCCGCCCAAGCACAGAAGAAGAAATGGAAAGCTATCCATAAGGCCATGCGGGTCGATCTCAAGCGCCATTAGGAGGACCTATGGGGCGGGCGTCCGCGCCTGCGGCGGGTCTCAAGATCCGCCAGCTTGGCTGCCAGAGAGCGGCTCTCCAGAAACTCACCCGCAACCCACTGATTCCTCGAGTGCGGGGCTGAAGCCCCGCGCGGGATAATCCCGCCCCCCGCGGCCCTGAGTTTTTTGATTCTGGTGACGGCCCCTAGAGGCCACCCTTGCTGAAAAGCCGGCTGCGCGCAGAATTGCCCGCCCTCCAGGGTGCGAAATCGCCATGCGCGGCTCCGCCTAACGAACGACCTTGATGGCGAGATTCGCGGTGGCCGTGTGCCCCGCGCCGTCTTCGGCGATCAGCTTATACTCCGTATCTTGCCGGGGCACCACTTGCAGACAGTCGCTCACCGCCGGATGCAGGTCTCCCACCGCTGGCTCGATGCGGACGCGCTTTGCGCCGTAGACGCCAAAGCAGATCCTGGCTTCGTTTCCGCGCCGGATGGCCTGCGGAACCGCATAGAAATCGATAATCCGGAAGTCTGTTCCGCCTATCAGATCGATGGTCTGGCGGGCGCGTCGGGCTTCCTCGGCCTGGCGCTCCCGCTCCGCCTCTCGCGCGCTGCTCCAGCGTGAATAGAAGATCCAGCCGTCGTAAGCCACGGCGGCCAGGACCGCGAGACTTACCAGTGGCAGCACGCGACGGATTAGGCGGATAGGCTCGGGCATTCAAGCTCCGCGGAAGAAGAACGCGTCCCGCACCGATAGCGGCTCGTCTATGGTTTCGCTATCCGCCTCCAGACCGGGCGCCGGCAGATCCAGAATGGCTTGGTCCAGAACGGTCACGTCATGCTTTGCCAGGACTGTGACGATGCTGGAACTCAGGCTCTCCAGCTTTGCAAACGCATACCCGCCTAAATCCTGCCGATATGAAGTAGCCAGATCGACCGGTTCACCGGTATCTTCATAGTGCGCGACTTCGCCCGGATCGGGTGTCGAGACGCTGCCATCGTCGAATTGGGAATAGTCGGAGAACCGGACGGACGCGAGCGGACTGGCAAACGAGACAAATACTCCGCAGCCGTACCACCCGCGGCCCGGATAGGTAACGGTGCCGCCGTTGGGATCTTCCGGGTCCTCGACCTCGGTCTCGGTTTCGAATTCGAATTCGCCGCCCTGTGGCGCCAAAAAGAAAACGTGGTAGGACTGCCAGTCTTCGCGCTCCGCTTCGGTCTGCCATATCAGCGTAGCGCCAGGGATCTTTCGCAAGTCCCGCTCCAGTGCCCCGTAGATGCCGTAAAAGTACGACTCCTCGGTGTCGAACTCCGCGATCACGCCATCCGGCCAACACTCTTCGATCGCGGCGGCTACCTCATCCGGAACCCGGTTGTCGTCCATCACTTCATTTTGGCATGCAACGCCGCCACGCCGATCTGGCCGTTGAGGTTTTCGTCCGGCGATGGCGCATCGCCTCCGCCGAACCACACCGTCAAGCGGCCATCCTGCAGCAGTCCGATGGTGGGGTCGCAGATCGCGCGCCTGTCCCATGCCTGGCTCCCCTGGAAAACCGCCGGCAGCTTTTCCCAGTGGACGCCGTCGGTGGAGCGCGCCATTCCCAGCCGCCGGTCCTGCCGCGCATCGCGGCCGGTATACAGCATCCAGTAGTAGCCGTGCGCGATCCACACGGCCGGTTCGCCCAACCCCATCTCATCGAAACTGCCATATTTGCCGAGCTCCAGAATCGGATTGGACCTCAGCTTCTGCCACGCGACGCCGTCGAGCGACCGGGCCACGCCCAAACGCTGCCGGCGCGCGCGATCCTCGCCCAGGTAAAACAGGTAGAGATATCGGCCCACCTTGATGGCATAGGGATCGGCCAGCGCGCGTTCGTCCCAACTGCCGCGCGGACCGTACTCCATCACCGGAAATTGCGCCCTGTGCCAGTGCCGGCCATCGCTCGACCGCGCCAACCCCAGCCGGGGCGCTTCCTTGGGTCCGGCCTGGTACCAATAATGGAACTCGCCATCGTCGAACAGGGCGGAACCGTTCGCCGCGATGTATTCGCCTTCTCCGGCGAGCGGATCGGGAGCCAGCACCGCGCCTTCTTTGTTCCAGGCGAGGCCGTCGGCGGAAGTCGCCAGCAGGGTGCGCCACGTCTTGCCGTCGAAGCCCGAATAGAAGTTGTAATAGGCGGCGCCGCGACGGACCACGGAGGGGTTCAAGGCATCGTGAGAGTCTCGATCGCCGGGCGCGCCATGCGGCAAAACCGGGGCGTCGCGCGGCTCCCATTCGTAATGTACACCAGGCTCGGCCGGCGCCAGTTCCGGCAGCCGGAAATCGGAGTAGCCGCAACCGCTTAGTGCGCAGAGTAGAATGCAAACCGCGCGTGTGAACGGTGCGGTGCAGCGGGGCTCAAGCCCCGCGCCGGCTAAAGCCCGCCCTCCAAGGCGCACTGAGCTCATGGAATCGGTACGCGCAGCTTGAGGCCGGCGCCTCGGCCGGGCCGAGATTCCAGCGTCATCTCCGCATTCAGGGCGCGCGCCCGCCGCTTAAAACTGACCGGCCCCAAACGCAGCAACTCCAATTCGTCCAGCGTATAGACGCCGCTAAAGTGGAAGCCGGCGCCGTTGTCGTCCACCGATAACTCCAGGGTCTTGGCTACTCTTTCCAAAGATACCGCCACGCGCGTGGCGCTGGCGTGCTTCAGCACGTTGTGCAGCGCCTCGCGGAGCATCTGGACCACCTCCGAAGCCATTTCCTCGGGGAACTTCAGGGGCCCCTCGCCGCCCACGAACGACACTGGAATGCCGCTCTCCTTTTGAAAGTTCTCGCAAATCCGCCGCGCCGAGGCGTACAAGTTGGAGCCTTGCATGTCCGGCGGCCGCATGCTCCGGACGAAAGCGCGCAACTCCTTCACCTGTTGCTGGGCCAGGCCCTGCAGGTCTCGCAGGTCGTCCATTCCCGCGCCGAAATCCCGATCCAGGATTTTGCGCAGAATCTCCAACCGCATCTGCAGGCTGATGAAACTTTGCAACGGGCCGTCATGGAAATCGGAGGCGATGCGCTGCCGTTCCGCCTCCCGCGCGCGGCGGGCCTCCTCCTTGGTTTCGGCGGCTTCGCGCTCCAGTTCCAGCATGTGCGATTCCAACCGCTTCTTATATGCCGCGAATGCGTACGCCAGTGCGCCCATGACTACCGCGGTGCGCCTGATCGGGAATATGTTCTGCGATTGCACGGCAACGCAGAAGATCGCGCCGACCACCACCACCACCAGAACCTCGGGTGCGCGATAGACGAAAACCGCCTCCGCGAGCACGTACAGGTAATAGAAGGCGGGAAGCCAAATCACGGATCCTATGTCGGCGCCGACCAGTACCAGAAAGAAGACCGTATCTGCGAAGAGCACGAGCAGGGCGAACGCCCCGCCTTGGTCTTTTCGGAGTGGAATCAGCAGGCTAAATAGCAGGTAGACGCCCGCCGCCGCCACCGCCCACGGACTGGATTTGGGAGAAAGCAGCAACCCGCTGGCCAATCCGGCGGCTGCGAACACGAGCCGCGTCCACACCAGAGCGCGCCTCCAGGCAATCGGTAACGGAGACATATCACCTGGCGTTTATGGTCGTCATGCAGCTAACTCCCCTGAATTCGAAATCGCGCGCGACTGCGCTTATATCGCTCAAATTCTCCAACAAATATAGCGCAATTATCACCGGAGTTGGACAATGAGGCGTCAATTTGCCGGATCCTGCCCGCGACGAGCGGCGCGAATCACCCCCCATAGACTAAGGCGTCTTCGCATCGGAATCTCCTTCAATTACGCCGATTTTGAGTGTAACAAAAAGCACAACCAGCTAGCACCACTTACTGTTGGTTATCTGCGAGGCGCGGAGGGCCGCGGAGAAGAGGGAGGGCGCTCCCGGCGGCCCGTAAGTTACCGCGCGTTCAACTTGTTACGGCCAACGGGCAGGCGGCCGGACCAGCCCGGTAACTTTGGTAACTTTTTCGCGCGCGCGCAGTATAATGGGCATGCCCGCTTTCCCGCAGGATCTCCGCTATGCCCTCCGCACCCTCCGCAAGGCGCCCCTTTTCAGCGCTGTGGCCCTGCTTTCACTGGCTTTCGGAATCGGCGCCAACACCGCCATCTTCACGCTCATCCATCAGCTCATTTTGCGGCGTCTGCCCGTGAAAGATCCCCAACACCTGGTGATGCTGGCCGGACATGGCCGCCACTACGGCGGCAACAACGGGCGCGACAAGCTCTCGTATCCCATGTACCAGGATATCCGCGACAAGAATCAAGTGTTCGCCGGGATGTTTTGCACGCACGGCAGCACCATTAGCGCTTCCTTTGAAGGGCGCACGGAACTGGTCTCAGGCGAATTGGTGTCCGGTAACTTCTTCCGCGTGCTGGGAATCGGCGCGGCGATCGGCCGCGTTTTCACCGGTTCCGACGACCTGTACCAGGGCGGCCATCCGCTGGCGGTGCTCAGCTACGGCTACTGGAAGACACGTTTTGGGGGCGACCGCGGCATCCTGGGCAAGAAGATCATGGTGAACGGTTACCCGCTCACGGTGATCGGCGTGAGCCAGGCGGGCTTCGACGGCGTGGAACCCGGATTTGCGCCGCAGATTCGCGTGCCGATTACGATGACGAACAGCTTGCCCCCTGGCGGCACGTTCAACCGCCTCAACGACCGCCGTTTCCGGTGGGTGGAAGTCTTCGGCCGGCTCAAATCCGGCATAGCCCGCGAAAAGGCGCAGGCGGGACTGCACCCGCTGTTCCACCAGATTCTCGATCTGGAGGTGCAGCAGAAGGAGTTCGCCAAAGCATCGCCCTTCACGAAGGCCGAGTTCCTGAAGATGCACCTGGATCTGATGCCGGGAGCCACGGGCCGCTCCTACCTGCGCGACCAGTACTCCAAACCGTTGCTGGCGCTGATGGCGATTGTGGCGCTTGTTCTGTTGATCGCCTGTTCGAACCTGGCCAACCTGCTGATCGCGCGCGCGTCGGCGCGGCAGAAGGAGATCGCGGTGCGGCTCGCGCTGGGCGCGAGCCGTGCGCGCCTGATCCGGCAGTTGCTGGTGGAGAGCCTGGTGCTTTCCGCCGCGGGGGGCGCGCTGGGCGTGGGACTGGCCGCTCTGATCGACCAGGCGCTGATCGCGTTTCTGCCCACCGGCAGCACGCCCCTGTCGCTCTCCAGCGCGCCGGATTGGACGGTGCTCGGGTTTACTGCGCTCATCGCGGTTCTGGCGGGCGTCGTATTCGGACTCGTGCCGGCGCTGCAATCCACGCGGCCGCGCTTGGCCGACACGCTGAAGGACCAGGCCGCCGCGGTGTTGCATGGCGGATCGGTGAAGCTGCGGAAGAGCTTGGTGGTGGCCCAGGTGGCCCTGTCGCTGCTGCTGCTGATCGGCGCCGGATTGTTCCTGCAGAGCCTGCGCAATCTCAAGCTCACCAGTCCGGGCTTCGACGTGCGCGGGCTGATGTCGTTCGGCATCGAGCCCACCATAAACCGCTACGACAAGTCCTGGACGTTCGACTATTACCGCCGTCTGCGGGACCGCCTTAAAACCATCCCGGGCATCGAGGGGGAAACGCTGGCCATGGTGCCGGTGCTACAGGACAATGAATGGGACAACTGGGTGACCGTCGAGGGCTACACGCCCAAACAGGGCGAGACGCCCGATCCGCACATGCAATACTGCTCCACCGATTACTTCGCCGCATTGAAGATTCCGATCGCGCTGGGGCGGGATTTCACGATCAAAGACGCCGATGGCGCGCCCAAGGTGGGAATTGTGAACCAAAAGTTCGCGCACCGGTATTTCGGCGGAGCGAACCCGCTGGGACGGCATCTGGGCATGGGAATCGATCCGGGCACGAAGATGGATATCGAAATCGTGGGCGTGGCCGGCGACACCAAATACGAGAACCTGAGCGAGGAGATCCCATTCGAGCTGTACATTCCTTACACCCAATTGAATTTCGTAAACGGGATGACCGTCTATCTGCGCGCGCATGGGGACGCCGCCAACACCTTCAATACCATCCGGCGGGTGGTGCGCGAAGTCGACCCAGGTGTGCCCATGTACGACCTGCGTACGCTGGACGATCAGATTGAGATCTCGCTGTTCATCCAGCGGCTGCTGGCGACGCTTTCGGGCGTCTTCGGCGGCATTGCTACTCTGCTGGCCGCGCTGGGGCTTTACGGCGTGATGGCGTTTATGGTGGCGCGGCGCACCCGTGAGATCGGCATCCGCATGGCGCTGGGCGCGGACACGGGCTCGGTGGTTTGGATGGTGATGCGGGAGGTGCTGTTGCTGGCCGCGATCGGCGTGGCGATCGGCATGGGCGCGGCGTGGGCCGCCACTCGCCTCATACAAGCGCAACTGTTCGGCATACAGGCGACGGACTTCGCCACCATGGCGGCGGCCGCGTTGGGTATCGCGGGGGTAGCGGCCCTGGCGGGGTATTTTCCGGCGCGCCGCGCGACCGCCATCGATCCGGTGCGGGCGTTGCGCTGGCAATAGCCGATGGTTAACAGATTCGTTCAAATACCTGGGAAACCTTGGCGACTTCACGATATTATGATCGTGGAGAAGAGTCGGGATGGGTCGCCTTAGCCGCACTTGGCTGCTGTTCAAAGAAAGCTTCGCGGTGCTCGCCGCGGATTCGAAGATCCTCGTGTTTCCGGTCTGCAGCGGGATCTCCCTGGTGTTGCTCGGCGCCAGTTTCTTCATCCCGCTGTATCGCGATGGCACACTGCAGGCGGTCACCCACCACAAAGGCACCTGGGACGATTACGCGGTGCTCTTCGCGTGGTATTACCTGAATTTCTTCGTCGGCATATTCTTCAACAGCGCGCTGATGGGTTGCGCAAATATATCGCTATCCGGCAAACAGCCCACGGTTGGCGCGGGTTTTCGCATCGCGTTCGAGCACCTGGGCCGCATCGCCGCGTGGGCATTGGTAGCGGCTTCCGTGGGTGTGGTTCTCAGCTCCCTGCGGGACCGCAGCAACAAGCTTTTTCTGGGCATTCTAGCGGCTGGATTGAACCTGGCGTGGTCGCTGATCACTTATCTGATCGTGCCCGTTTTGTTGTTCGAGGATCATGGAGTTTTTGGATCCCTGCACCGTTCGGAGCAGTTGTTCCGGAGTCACTGGGGCGAACAGGTGGCGGGCGGATTCGGCTTCGGCCTGCTGAGCACGGTGCTTTCGATTCCTGCCGTGGTCCTGGCGGTGGCTTGCTGGCGGTTCGACCCCGTCGCCGGAATTATCCTGGGAGGCGTTTACCTTCTCATTCTGGCTACGGTGACTTCCGCGGTGAAAGGCGTCTTCACCGTCGCGCTTTACCGATACGCGACGGCGGGCGCGGCGCCGCCCGGCTTCTCGGCGGATGTGATCGACGGCGCTCTGGGAGGGCGACGGCCGATTCGGCAGCAGGCCCATTGGGACGCTTACTGACGAAGGGCAGGCGGATGCCTTTTGACACCAAGGCCGATTAACAATCGGCCTGCAGGTCGCCAACTGTGCGGAACCTGCGCCATGGCGGAATACTGCGTGACAATCTTCCGAGAAGCGCTTCGGTGCGCTCCCGCGGTGGGCCACCGAAAAACTGGCGGCGCTGCCGGCGTCCGAGCTTGAGGATCTGAGCGAACGGGTGCTGGATGCCCAGAGCGTCGAAAGAATTACTGAAGTAGCGCAGTCCGTCACGCACGCTTCAGCCGCAAACTATTGGTCACTACCGTAACGCTCGAGAGCGCCATGGCTGCCGACGCCAGCACCGGCGAAAGCAGCCAGCCGGTGAACGGGTACATGACGCCCGCCGCAATGGGGATGCCGATGGCGTTGTAGGCGAACGCCCAGAACAGATTCTGCCGGATCACGCGCATGGTCCGCCGCGAAAGGTCGATTGCGTCCGCCACGCCGTTCAGATCGCCGCGCATCAGCGTTATGGAAGCGGCCTCCTTGGCGATGTCGGTGCCGGTTCCGATGGCGATGCCTACATCGGCCTGCGCCAAGGCGGGCGCGTCGTTGATGCCATCGCCCACCATGGCCACCTTCTTTCCGGCGGCTTGCAACTTCCGTACCTCGGCCACTTTGCCTCCCGGCAGCACGTCGGCGAGCACGCGCTGGATGCCCACCTGCCGCGCGACGTTCTCGGCCGTACGGCGATTGTCGCCGGTGATCAACCAGACTTCGATGCCCATCTCGTTGAGACGGCGCACGGCGGCCGCAGCTTCGGGTTTCACGGTGTCGGCGATGCCGATCGCGCTGCCAGGCTGCCCGTCCACGAAAACCGCCACGGCGGTTTTGCCTTCCCCGGCGAGCCGCTCCATTTCGGGCCAGTTACGCGGGCCGGTGAGGCTGCCCACCGTCACCTGCCGGCCATCTACATGCGCTTCGACGCCGTGGCCTACGACGGCGCGGAAGCCGACGGGTTCCTCCACTGCGATCCCCAACGCTACGGCGCGCTCAACGATCGCCCGTCCCAAAGGATGTTCGGAGTAGCGCTCGGCCGACGCCGCCAGGCGCAGCACCTCAGCCACTGCGTAACCGTTCAACGGGAGCACCTCGGTTACCTGCGGTTGACCCGTTGTAATCGTACCGGTCTTATCCAGGATGACGGTGTCGATCCGATACGCGGCCTCCAGCGCCTCACCGCCTTTGATGAGGATGCCGCGCTCGGCGCCGCGTCCGGTGCCCACCATGATCGCGGTAGGCGTAGCCAGGCCCAGCGCGCAGGGACAAGCTATGATTAGCACGGCCACGAAATTCACCAGCGCGAACGAGAGCGGGGCGAATGCGATCCACACCAGAAAGGTCGCTGCGGCGATCGCCAACACGGCCACGGTGAAGTAGCCGCTGACTACATCCGCCAGCCGCGCCACGGGCGCGCGCGCGCCTTGCGCCTGCCGCACCAGTTCGATCATCTGCTGTAAAGCCGTGGCTCGCCCGACTTTGCCGGCCTCAAACCGCAGGCTCCCCGAGCGATTGACGGTGCCGCCATAAACGGCGTTGCCGGGTTTCTTATCCACCGGCATGCTTTCGCCCGTAAGCATGGATTCATCGATCGCCGAATCGCCTTCGCGCACCGTTCCATCCACCGGGATCTTCTCGCCCGGGCGCACCACCACGATGTCTCCCACGCGCACCTGCTCGATGGGGATATCGTGGTCCGCGCCTTCGCGAACGACGCGTGCGGTTTTCGGCTGCAACTCGCGCAAACGGCGGATGGCCTCGGATGCCTTGCCGCGGGCGCGCGCTTCGAGCACGCGGCCCAGCAGGATCAGGGTGACGATCACGGCGGCGGCTTCGTAATAAACTGCGTGGCGGCCGCGCAACGTTTCCTCAAGCGAATAAAGGAACGCGGCGCCCGTCCCCAGCGCGATCGGCGTGTTCATGTTGGCGGAGCGATGCCGCAGCGCGGTCCAGGCGTCCCGGTAGAAGGGCGCACCCGCGTAGAAGACTACCGGCACGGTGAGCGCAAGCTGGATCCAGGTTACCGCGGCGAGGTGCATCAGGCCTGGCAGCATGCCCAGCACCACCACTGGGGCCGCAAAAGCCGCCGCCAGCCAGAGCCTGCGCTTTACCGCGGCGTAATCGAGCAGGCGCGCCTGCTCCTCCGCATCTTCGCCCTCCACAGGCTGGGGCACGCCATAGCCCAACTCTTCGATGGCGTCCACCAAGTTGCGCACGGCCGCGCGCGCGGGGTCGAACTCCACGGTCGCGGTGGACGTGGCGAAGTTGACGTGCGCGCTCTCGACGCCCGGCGCGGCCGTGAGCTGGTTCTCGATGGCGCGCGCGCAAGCGGCGCAAGACATTCCGGAGACGGGCAGGTCCACGCGCTCGCTCATTGCTGCACAGTGTAGCCGAGCTGCTCGATCGCGTGCAGCAGATCGGGCAGCTTGGTGCGGTCGGCGTCAAACTCGACCGTCGCCGTGCCTCCCGCCAGATCCACGCGCGCGCGCGACACGCCGGGACTAGTGGAGAGCTTCCGTTCCACCGTGCGGGCGCAATTGCCGCACGTCATGCCGCTCACGGGGATTCTTGCCGTTTGCAGGCCCATATATTTAATGATGCACCGAAACCGTAGAAGGTGGCGGAACGCACTGCTCGCGCAGCCCCTTACGAACGCGATTTGGGCGGCGCCGCGCACATGCCGCCGCACGCGGATCTGTCCCACCCGCCGGAACGCTTCACGCTCCAGCGGCAACATCGTGCCCGGCATGGGTTATTCGCCCGATAAGACGCTGTGAGCCCGCCTGATCGGCACCCTGGCATGTCACATGAAGGGCATCCCGAAGCGCATCGCCAAGCTGCAAGAACGATCACTTCACCAAAGCCGATCCGGCTTCTGGCCGCGGTGTTGCGGAAGCGCTGGCGCTTGCAGTTGAGTATCCCGAACTGGCATCCGTGAAGTAATAGCTACTCGAAGAACCGATTCACTCTGGCCTGGAAGCCCGGCAGGATTTCGCAGGCTTCCAGGACTTGATCTCCGCGCAGCTCTCTCACTCCCGACTTGTCGTAGACCGCGATGACCCGGAGCTTGGGATAAACCGCCCAAACGGCCTTGGAACCGGCGTCCAGATAGTCCTGGATCTTCTGGCGCAGATCGAGGGCGCTTTCGCTATCTGACACCACTTCTATAGCCAGGTCAGGCGCGCCCTGGAAGATGCGATCGGGGTCGGCTGTGGCAGCCAAGTCAATGCCAAGGAAAGACACGTCCGGCGCGCACACGCGCGACGGCGATAGTGCGAAGGATGCTTCTGCATAAACTCTGCCTATGGGGTGTTGCACCACATATGGGACCAACGCGCACAAGATGAGGGACTTGGTTTGCTCGTGCCCGGCGTTCGCATCGGCCGTTTTGACCAGTTCTCCGTCCTTCAACTCGTAATGCACGCCGTCTTCTTGCGGCAGTTGCTCGAACTGTTCCACGGTCAGCAGCGTGGCGGTGCTCATGGCTTGATTATAACGCTGCCGCCGGGTGAATGGCCGGCACGGGCGGCACTCGAACTGGCATTCGTGGAGTAACAGCTACTCGAAGAATTGATTCACTTTGGCCTGGAAGCCCGGCAGGATCTCGGGGGCTTCCAGGACCCGATCTCCGCGAAATTCCCGCGCGCCGGATTGGTCGTAGACCGTGACGACTCGAAGCTTAGGATAGACCGCCCAAACAGCCTTGGAACCGGCGTCCAGGTAGTCCTGGATCTTCTGGCGCAGTTCGAGGGCGCTTTCGCTATCGGACACCACTTCAATCGCCAGATCCGGCGCACCTCGAAAGATGTGCTCGGGGTCGGCGGCGGCCACCAATTCGTTGCGCAGGAACGAGACGCCAGGTATGCACACGCGCGACGACGACAGCGCAAACGACGATTCGGAGTAGATCTCTCCAATTGGGTGCTGCAGAATGTACGCGATCAAACTGCGTTCGATTCTGAATTTTGTCCGCTCGTGCCCGGCTTTGGCGTTGGCCATTCTGACCAGTTCTCCGTCCTTCAGTTCGTAACGCGCGCCATCATCCGGCAGTTGCTCGAACTGTTCCACGGTCAGCAGCGTGGCGGTGCTCATGGCTTTGATTATACCGAAACGGGCGCGCCCAGCTTGGCGTACCACGGCGTGGCGGACTTGATAGCGTCGTTCACGGCTTTGATGTTCTTCACACCTTCCTTCGACAGCCAGTCTTCGAGCGCCTTCACGCCGCTCTTGGCAAATACCGGGATGCCTTCTTTCCAAGTCGCGCGACCGCACAGCACGCCGGAGAAATCCGTACCGGCTTCGGTGGCCATGCCTAGCGATTCCACGAACTGTGCGTTGCTCACGCCCGCGCTCAGATAAATGAACGGCTTCTTGGCGATCTCAGCGGCTTGCCGGAAGTGCGCCAGCGCTTCCTTGCGCGTGTAAGCGGTCTGGCCTTTGTACACGGCGCTGCCTTCCACGAACTCCGCGTTGATGGGCACTTCCACCTTCAATATGTCGACGAAATATTGCGGCTTGGAGAACTCCTCCATGCTCTTCTTGACGATCTCGGGCTTCGACTTGGCGTACTCGAAGCCCTTCTCATCGCCACCCTTGGGATCGTAGCCCACGAACTCCAGGAAGAACGGGATATCGTGAGTCTGGCACTCCGCGCCAATGCGCTCGATGAAGGCGTGCTTGATGTCGTTGATCTTGGCGTCTTCGAAGGGCGTGTAGTAGATCAGGATTTTCACGGCGTCCGCGCCCCAGTCCACGATGCGCTTCACCGAAACATGCGGCAGCAGATCGGGCAGGCGGCCGGGCTGGGTGTTATCGTATCCGCTCAGCTCATAGGCCAGCAGCAGGCCGGCGTTGGGGCTGCGCGCCAGCCGCGCTTCCAGGCCGAATTCGGGGTCGAGCAAAATGGCGCTGGCATGCGGCGTCAGCACCTTGGTGACGGCAGTTTTGAACTCGCTCATGATTTCGGGCGTGATCTCTTTTTTATCCACGCCGCGCCCCGCCGCCAGCGACTTCTGCAGGCTGCCGCGCTGATCCATGGCCGCCGCGGCGATGACGCCGGCGGGATTGGACAGCGCCTTCATGTGTTTCAGCTTTCCCTCGGACAATTTCATTCGGAACTCCTTCTATGGGGGTATAAAGTGGTAATGCGACAGTTGCCGGACACGGTCGATGGTGAACCGCTAAACCATATTATGACATGGATCGGCATGTCCATTTCTCTACGCGCCGGAAGTACGCCTGGGCGCGCGCGGCATCGCCCAGAATCTGTTGTTTGAGCGCCTGCGCGTCGGGGAACTGGCGCTCGGGGCGCACGCGCCACAGGAATTCGACGCGGATGCGGCGGGGAGTTTCTCCGTTGAGCGGATCGAGCAGGAAAGTCTCGATGGAAAGCTCGTGGTTGTCGCCGAAGGTCGGCCGGTAGCCAACGTTAGTGACCGAAGGCCAGACGCGGTCATTTTCAAGATCGTGAGTGCGCGTGACGTAGACCCCGGTGGCGGGCAGCACTTCGGTGTTGGCCGCCAGGTTGAGCGTGGGGACGGTCTGCTTGGACCCCACGCCGTGGCCGGCCACCACTTCGCCATCGAGCGCATAGGGCCGTTCCAGCAGACGCGCGGCCTGCGCCACGAGGCCGGCTTCGATCAACTGCCGCAGCGCGGTGCTGCTGACCAGGCGTCCGCGCACGGTTACGGCGTTTACTTCTTCGGTGGTGAAGCCGTATTTGTGTCCCAGTTCCGTGAGCACCTGCACATTGCCGGACTGCTTGTAGCCGAAGCGGAAATCGTGGCCCAACACTATGGCGCGCACGTCCAGCTTTTGCACCAGCACTTGCTCCACGAATTGCTCAGGAGTGAGGTGCGCCACGTGCTGGTCAAACGGCAGGATGAGCACTTGCTGGATGCCTTCCGCTTGCATGAGGGCGCAGCGCTGTTCAGGCGCGGTCATCAGGCGGGGGGCGCGCGCGGGGGCCACGACTTTGCTGGGGTGCGGATTGAAGGTGAGCGCGGAAGGTTTGAAGCCGCGCTCGACGGCGACTTCTTTTACGCGGCGCAGGATGCGGCGGTGCGCGGCATGTACGCCGTCGAAATTGCCGATGGTGAGGGCGGAGGGGCCGAAATCAGGGGGGACTTCGTCGAGGCTGCGGAAGACGCGCATGGGAGGGTTCATGATGCGGCCTCGACTTCGATTTCGAGCCCGTCGTAAGCCAGGCGGATGTGCGGCGGGAGGCGCTGCTCGGTGCGCGCGTGCGCCAGGTCGTGGCAGATGTGTGTGAAGAAGACGCGCTTGGCCGCCACCTGCGTGGCTATGGCGATGGAGCGGTCCACGGTGGAATGCGTGGGGTGCGGCTTGAAGCGCAGCGCGTCGAGGAACAGCACGTCGAGGCCGCGCAATTGATCGAGCGAGGCTTCGGGGATCTCGCTGTGGTCGGTGAGATACGCGGCGTTGCCGAAGCGGAAGCCGTAGATCTGCGCCTGGCCGTGCACGATCGGGATGGGCGTGAACTCGACGCCGAACAGGTCGAACGATGCGCCGTTCAGCATGTGGGAATCCAGTTGCGGAACGGCCGTGACCTTTTCGCCGCCATCGAAGATGTAGCGGAAGGCGCGATGGATGGCGGCCATGGTGCGCTCGGAGGCGTAGATAGGGATGCGTTCGCGCTGGTGGAAATTGAAGGGGCGCACGTCGTCGAGGCCCATGATGTGGTCGGCATGTTCGTGCGTGAACAGGATGGCGTCGAGACGTTCGAATCCGGTGCGCAGCGCTTGCGCGCGGAAATCCGGCGTGGCGTCGATCAGCACGTGACGGCCGGCGTAGCTGACCAGGATGGACGGACGCAGGCGCTTATCGCGCGGGTCGTCGGAGGTGCAGACGTCGCAATGGCAGCCGATGGTGGGCACGCCGGTGCTGGTGCCGGAGCCGAGCACGGTGATCTTGATGGCGGGCTCCGCCATTCAGGCTGTCTTCTTCTTGGCTTCGTCGGCCACCTGCACGTAGCGGAAGCGCAGCAAGGTGAGCGAATTTTCGAGCAGCCGTTGTTCTTCGAGCGAAAGGTTGCCGCGCGTTTTTTCCTGGAGCATGGCCATGAGATCGATGGTGTGGCGGGCGAGATCCAGGTCGGCGGGCGGTTGTTCTTCGGCGCCGAAGCGCATCAAGCCGAGTTGCATTTCGGCCTGGATGCGGAGGGATTCGGCGAGGAATTCGAAGGTGGCGGGCGGGATGGGGAAGGGGCGTCCTTCGGGCTTGTTGGGGGGGGTGGTTTCGATGTCGGGCATCTTGGTTTATTTTACAACGGGTGGGGGGTGGGAGGGGAGGATGTAAAATTGGACAGACGAATCCAATTTGGCACTAAGCCGTGTATTTTCAGTAATATATGGCCATTTTTTGCGGCGCTAAAGACGGCGGAATAATGGCTGGCGGGGGTCACTGCACGATCCGCCGCTCGCGCTCCAGGCGCGTTAGACGGTTGTCCAGTTCCGCAAACCTCGCCAGTGTCTAGGAGTGATTTTTCTCCATCAGGGCCCGCAGTTCCCCGAAGTCGGCGCGCATCTCGGCGGGTGTCGCGCGAACCTCGGCGCGTAGCGTCTTTCACGTCGTTCAGAGCACGCCGGTGAGCACCGCGAGGAACGATGTGCCAAGTGCGATGACAATCGTCAGGATTTGAACATTCGTCACGTCACCCGCTTCCCGTGGCCAGCCCCGCCGACGAAGGCCTACTTCTCGGCTGGACCGCCCATTTCGATGGCGCTGGTCCTGATTCGATTATAACCGAAGCGGGACGTGGCGGCTGGGATGAAGAAAGGAGGGGGGGGAATGTAAAATTGGACACCCGAACCCAATTCTTTGTAAGTTATTTAGTGTCAATAATATATGGCCGTTCTTCAACGCGGAAGACAGCGGAGTAGCGGCTGGCGCGGGTCACTGCACGATCCGCCGCTCGTGCTCGATTCTGGTTAGCCGGTTATCGACATCGACCAGCTTCAGCAGCATTTCCGAGTGATTCTTCTCGATCAGCACGCGTAAATCCGCGACGCCGGCATTCAATTCCGCGCGATTCCGCTCAATCTGCAAGCGCAGTTCCGTGTCGCCGGCGGCGCTCTTGGCGACGAGCACCTCTTTCACGTCGTTCAGCCGCGTGTTGTTTAACAGCACGCCGGTTAGCACGGCCAGGAACGATGTGCCAAGTGCGGTTAGAATTTGAATATTCGCCACGTCACCCGCTTCCCGTGGCCAGCCCCGGTGACGAAGGACTACGTCTCGACCGGACCGCCCATCCCGGTGGCGCTGGTCCTGATTCGATTATAGCTGAGCGGGAGGCCTGGCGCCATCGGTTTTGGATTGCGCATAGGGGCGGGAGCCGCCGCCGGGCGCTGGAGTCCGGCGGCGAAAGGGCGGCGGCGCTACCGTTTCCTATTGTCCGGTGCCGTTCAGTGGCAGCGATTGCGGGCTGCCAGTGCTGCTATCGTACACCAGGTACGTCGCCGATTCCAATCCGGCGACGGATGGCGTGAAGTATACTGTAAAGCTGCAGAGCGCGCCAGGAGCCAGCGAGCCTTTGCATGGCGGGTCGCCGTTGTCGGTGCTCCAATCGGCACCATTTGGACCCGTGACGGTTGCGGCGGTGAACGTGACGGTCGAGGTACCCACATTGGTGATGCTGACCGACGTGGAGACTTGTTTCCCAAGGGTGCTGCTCAGGCTCACCGACGGTGGCGTGAACTCAACTCCTGTGCCCGTGCCCAGCAAGGCTGCGGTCTGCGGGCTCGTACCATCGCTATCGAATACACTGGCTGTGCCGGTCGGATAGCCGACCGAGGTAGGCGTGAAATTCACGTAAATAAAGCAGGTCCCGCCAACCGCGATCACATGGTTGCTGGCGCAACTCGTTGCGCCCGTGCCGAGGCTGAACGGGGGGGTGACCGACACGGCGGGACTTTTCAACGTGAGTGATGCTCCGGTCTTATTCGCAAGGGTGATTTTGCTGGGTCCGTTCGTGGTTCCGACGGGCGTCGGAGCGAACGCCAGGGTGCTCGGACTCAAGACCACCAGGCTGGTGCCGGTTCCGGCCATGCCGACGATTTGCGGGCTGCTGGGATCGCTATCGTTAATGACCAGCGCGCCTTTCTTCGCGCCGGTGGTTCTGGGCGCGAAGGCCACGCTGACGGTGCAGGTCTTTCCGGCAGCGAGCGGGCTACCGGCCACGGGACAAGTATTGGCGGTGATGTCGAAATCCGTCTCATCCAGGGTGACGGCTTTCATGGTGACGCTCTTTTTGCCGCTGTTGGCTAAGGTTACGATCTTAGCCGCGCTGGTGGCGTCCACGGCCTCATTACCGAACAGCAGCGGACCGCCGGTAACCGAGATGGCGCTCCCGGTTCCCTCTAGTGCGATGGTGGTGGTATTGACGAAGAAGCCGTTGTCCTCAATGGCGATCGTGCCGGTCGCTGTTCCGGCGGCAGTTGGCGTAAAGAAGACATACATGGTACAGGTGGCGGCGTTGGATAGGGCGGCGCCGCAATCGTCGTATTCGGTGAAGGGGCCGGTGGTCGTGATATTGCTGAAGGTCAGCGGGCCGAGGGCGCTCAGTGTCAAGGTCTGAGGGCTGCCGGTGGAACCGACGGTGACCAGACCGAAATCGAGCGTGCTGGCGGAGGTATTCAGCGCGGAGAATATAGAGACCTCGCGAATGCGGAGGTTATCGTAGTCGGCCACCAGAAAATTGCCTGAAGCGTCCTGGGCGATCCCGTTCGGGTAGTTGAGTTCGGCGCTTGTGGCCGGACCTCCCTCGCCGCTGAGACCCGCCGTTCCGTTCCCGGCGAACGTGGTCATGTAGCCCGCCGGGTTGACCCAGCGCAGGAGCTGATTGTAGTTGTCCGCGATGAACAAGTTATCATTGGCGTCCAGGCGTAGACGGGTCGGGTGATTCAACTCGTGCTCGATCGCCGGTCCGTCCCCGTTGAAGTTGCAGCTACCGTTGCCTGCGATGGTGGTGATGATGCCGGTAATAGCGGTCACTTCACGGACGACGCAGTTACTGTAGTCCGCTATGTACACGTTTCCGGCGTTGTCCACGGCCACGCCTATCGGGGACCGCAGCTCGGCAGCAGTCGCAGGGTCCCCGTCTCCCAGGTAGCCGTATATGCCATTGCCGGCGACCGTGTTGATAATCCCGCCAGACACCTCCCTTACGCGGTTGTTGGAGGTGTCGCCGATGTAGACGTTGTTTTTGCTATCTACGAACACGCTGCCCGGGGAGTCCAGTTTGGCGCTGGCGGCCACGCCGCCATCGCCGTTGTATCCGCAGCTTCTCGGGGTTACGCCCGCGAAAATGGAGATGTTGCCTGAGCTGGCGTTCACTTGCCAGATGACGCAGTTTGACGAGTCGGCGATGTAGATGTTGCCAAGGCTGTCGCGGGCGATGTCACCAAGGGTACCAAGCTCGGCGCTGGTTGCCGGGCCCCCCTCGCCGCTGAATCCACAGGTTCCGGTGGTGGCGAGGGATGCGGCTGAGCCGGCGAAGATGTTCACTAATCCGGTGGCCTTCACCAGTTCGCGGACCATGCAGTTAGCAGAGTCCGAGATGAAGACATTGCCCGACGGATCTTCCAATACATCGATCGGGTCGTTGAACACCACGCCTTGCGGGGGAACGCCGCTCACAAGCGTGGGAAAGGTGGTGCTCCCGTTGCCGGCGGCGGTGTTGATGTTGCCACCAACAGTGAATTCGCGGACGCGGTTGTTGCCGGTATCCGCGACGTAAATGTCCCCCGACCTGTTCAGGGCGACGGCTTGCGGGCCATTTAAGCAGGCGCTCGTTGCGGAGCCGCCGTCGCCGCAGAACGATGCGCTGCCTGTACCTGCGACGGTTGCCAAGCTGCCGCCGATGGGGAATTGGCGCACGCAGTTGTTAGTGTAGTCGGAGAAAGTCACGGTCGTGCCCGCCGGATTGACCGCTACTCCCTGCAATTGTTGGCCGATCGGGACGGCGGTGGCCAGACCGGCGGGGCAGCCGGATCCCTTTGTCCCAGTTCCGGCGATGGTGTTGATGATCAGGCTGGACCCGGTCACCTCCCGTATCCGGTAACTATATAGGTCGCCAATGAACACGTCCCCAGCGTTGTCAACGGCAACCGCCGTTGGGTAATACAGCTCCGCGCCCGTCGCCAGCCCTGTGTCGCCCGCGTAGGCGCAATGTCCGTTGCCGGCATAGGTACCGATCGTGCCGGTTGCAAGAACCACCTCACGTACGCGGCAGTTGTCGTAGTCGGCGATGTAAAGGTTGCCCGAGGTGCTTACCGCCAATCCGAGGGGGTTATCCAATTCGGCGCCGGCGGCCGGACCGCCGTCGCCGCCGTAGTTGCACGATCCCACGATCCCGGCGATGGTAGTGATGGTGTTGGTGGTGTCTACCTTGCGAACGACGCAACTGGTGTACTCAGCGATGTAGACGTTGCCCGCGCTGTCCACCGCGACACCGTTTGGCCCATTCAGTTCGGCATTGGCGGCGCCGCCCGGCACCGTGTCTCCGGAGTCGCCTTTGATTCCGTTCCCGGCAAGAACTGTCAGCGTTCCGGCGGCGCTGACCTTAAATACGCGGTTCTGGCCATAGGCCGCTATATAGTAGTTTCCCGTGCTGTCGACCGCGAGCGCCTCGGGCTCTTTGAGATTAGCATTGACGGCGGGTATGAGGTTGGGCCCGCCGCCAATGGCGGTGGTGATCACATCCTGCTGGGCCCAAGCGGGCAGCAGCGAAATCGTCGAAAGCGTACAGAACGTTGCAATGCGGCGCATGAATATTCTCCTTTAATAGTGTTTTGCTTGCCCGCTTATCATTCCAATCAGAGGGTCGCTCGCTGTAGTCCGGCTGTAGCTTTGGCGCGGTCGTCAGCCGCCCACCGCGAGATATAGCGTCTGCGTTCCGGCCACACCATTGACCGTGAAGGTCAACGGCACTGCGCCGGCCCCGGTCCCAGGCGGAACCACGATATTGAACTGATACAAGCCCGTGAAATTGGGCGCTAGTCCCGAATAGGGCATGTTAGTGACGGGGGTGCCACCTATCGACATGCTAAAGTCGGACGCCAGGGTATTCGCCTGCTGCACAAGCTGTCCCGCCGGTATGCTTGGCGCGACCGGCCCGAAACCGATCCCGTAGAGAACGATCTCGTCCCCCGGCTGGGCAGGACGCGAGTTGAGGCCCGGAATCGCGCCCTTGGGTAGAACGTATGTGCCATCGGCGAACAGCGCCACTACGTACTGGGTTCCGCCGATGTTGAACGATGGCGGCGCGTCAAATCCGGGTTCGACCGGGTTGACGCTGATGCTATACGCCGCGCTGGTGACGTTACCGACTGTAACCGTCATCGGCTGAGTGCCCGTGGCGACATTCGACGGCACCAGCACGTTGACTTGGCCAGGGCTGATGAAGTCGACGAAAGCGGCCTGGTCCCCTATGGTTACGGAGGTTCCGTCGAGAGAGGTAGGAGCATCCACGCCGGCGAAATCGGAGGCCAGCCAAGACCGCGAGTCGGCGGCGAGGTTCGAGCCGTAGATCTCGATCCAGGAGCCGGGCGAGACGGAAGTGAATTCTCCGAAGGCGCTGGCGCTCACCACTCCGCCGGCGCTGATTGCAGGAGGTTGGGGCGGAGGCGTCACGTCCTGGATGCTCACCAGATCGACGAATGAGGTATTGTCCTGCGATTGAGCGGTTCCGGAGAAGCTGATCGTGGCGGTTCCGGTCGCGGTGAAGGTTTTCGTCTTGTACCGTTGAAATGCCGCGGTCGGAGGATTGGTAACGTCCAGAACGTCAGCGGGCCCGACTAGGACTGAGAAGTTCAGTTCAGTGCAGCTATCGCTACAGCCACCGCCGGCCGGCCGCCCGGCTGCGTAGAAGACGATCTGGTAGCTGTGGCCCGCGAGAAAGCCGGCCACTGTTTGACTGAGCGTTACGGGCCCGGTGGCCGACAGAAAGGTTCCGCAGGGCCCACCGCAGGCTTGTATAAACGCTACTTGGCTTCCGCCGCCGCTGGGCGCCATCGGGGCGTTGAAAGCTTTGGTGCAGCCCGCGGCAGTAATGCCGGCATTGCTGCTGAATGTCCACGCCGCGCCCGATGGCTGATATTTGAAATTCGGACAGCCCTCGACGCCGGGGGTCTCAAAGGATGGATTTCCAACGGACGGTGCGGGAGGCCCCGGTGTGAGCAGACGGACTCTCTGGTTGGAATAGTCTGCAATATAGATGCTGCCGGAGTGACCTATCGCCACGCCCCGCGGGCTGTTCAGCGAGGTGCCGGTTGCCACTCCGCCGTCGCCGCTATATCCGGCGAGGCCATCGCCAGCCACCGTCCAGATTGTTCCATCCGTCGACACCGCACGAATACGGTTGTTGGCGTTTTCCGGGATGTACAGTTCGCCTGCTGCGTCAATCGCGATGCACGCGACGCCGTTGAGCTCGGCGGCGGTGGCCGGTCCGCCATCGCCTGCGTAGCCGGGTTTGCCGTTGCCCGCTACCGTGGCGATAGTGCCTCCGGAAACCTTACGAATCCGGTTGTTGCCTTGGTCCGAGATGTACAGGTCGCCGGTTGCCCCTAACGCCACGCCGACTGGGGTGTTCAGTGAGGCGCTGGTGGCGGGTCCGCCATCTCCCGAGTAGCCCTTGGCTCCGTTGCCGGCGACGGTAGTGATAATCCCATGCGTGTCTACTTTGCGGACCACATCGTTCTCGTCGGCGATGAAGAGGTTTCCCGCTGGGTCCGACACTGCGTCCCCAGGGTCGTTCAGCGAGGCGCTGGTGGCTGGTCCGCCGTCCCCCGAGTAGCCCTGAACACCGTTGCCAGCAACCGTTGTGATGATCCCGTTGGTATCGACCTTCCGAATCCGGTTGTTAAAGGAATCCGCGATGTACAGGTTGCCCGAGATATCCACTGAAACTCGATTCGGCTGATTCAACTCCGCGCTGGTGGCCTGGCCGCTGTCGCCGCTAAAGCCGGCGCTACCGTTGCCCGCCACCGTCGTAATTGTCCCATCCGGCGCGACCCTCCGGATGCGATTATTGCTGTCGTCGGCGATATACAGATTGCCGGCGGAATCCACTGCTACGCCCTGCGGCTCATTCACCTCAGCGCTGAGGGCAGGTCCTCCGTCGCCCGAGAATCCGGCAGTTCCGTTGCCTGCCACGGTTGAAATCGTAAATTGCGGGGGCACGACGGACAGCGCGTAGGGCGTGAGAATGGTGGCGCTCCAGTTGCCGGTATTGTTCTGCAGGGCGTTGTCGTTGACACCCAGGAAAAACTCCCCAGACGATTGCGCAGTGAAACTCAAGTAATCGCCGACCTGGGATGGCGGGCCGTTTGAGCCGATTCTTCCAATCAGAGACCAGCAAGCCAGGCCGGGCGCCACAAAGGCTGGCGAGTCGCTTTCGCATGCGCTCCAAGGGTCGCCGTTAGGCGATGTCACGCAGGCCCCAGTTGTTGGACAGCCATTCGGGTACCAATTCAAAATCCCGTTCGCGACAACGCCAACTGTTTGGCCTTCGGTGAGTTGCCACCCGGTGTCTGTCCATGCCTGCGTTAATATGACGGAGATCGTTTTTTCCTGCGGCTGAGCTCTGGCGGGCCCTGCGAGCGCGGCCAAAACCAATGCGCAAATCACGGGCAAATTGGTGCGGTGCGGCATATCCTCCTCAATCGTTCGAGATGTTCGTGCCTCAAACTTCCGGCAATTCTACTGCTCAATCTGCGCAGGGAGCGGAGTTTTCTGCCAAAATATTTTGATTAGCGAAGTTTTGTGGCATGGCGGGGTGGAATCTGCGCAGATAGAGGTTGTATACCTATATAGAAATGGACAGATTGTCCCGTGGCGCGACATGCATCTTCGTTTGGTGGCTATTGGCGGGCGCCGGAGCCCCGGCATTCGGCCAGCAGTACCCGTTTCTTCCTGTAGCCGGATCACCGAGGGGCGTGAAGGGTCTGTTCCAAGACTCGCGCGGACGTTTGTGGCTGGAGGGATCGGAGGCGGCCTGTTTCGATGGGACGCGCTTCTTCCTGCTCCGTGATTACGGCCTCCCGCCCGCGGAGGTCCTCGATTTCAGCGAGGATAGTAGCGGCGCTGTCTGGATCGGGGCGGAAACCGGCGTCTACCGGTTTGCGCAGGGCCGCGTGGAGGAGGTCAGCAAGGGATTCGCTGTCAGCGTGATTCCAGCTACGGCGGATATCGCCGTCGCAGCCATGGGTCCACTAGGTCGGAGAACTCCCGAGAACGCTCCCCTATTCAGAATTCAGCGGGCTGGGGACGGGTGGCGCACGGAAACGGTGATGAATCTCGATTCTCCCGGCCCACTGACCCTCGATGCAACCGGCATGCTCCTCTACCCCGTGCCGGGCAAAGGATGGAACGAGATACGGCTGGCGGACGTAGCGCGCTGGCAGCCAGGAGCCCAGGTGCCGGTCACCCTCCATTCGAAGGTGCCTTTTCCGACGAACGGGGCCATGAAGGTCATGCGCGACCGTTCGGGGTGCGTCTGGCTGGGTTCGATCGGCAGTGAGTACGACTGCGGCGACGGGTTTCATGGCGCCACGTTTAAAGGGGGATATCCAAGGTCCAAGATGCACCCGGGACCGGATGGGAGCATCGTCTTATCTGGCGACAGCTTGGTGGCGGTTGGTCGCCCCGGCTCTTTTCGCGTCGCGACCCGCGCGAACGGGCTGCCGGGCCCGATGGATGCCATCCCTGGCAGAGATGGCACTATCTGGCTCGGCACATCGCAGGGATTATGCCGGTTTGCCTCTCCGTTCCGCATCGAGTCTTGGACCATTCGCGATGGGCTTTTGGAAGTGCCTTGGTCGATCTCCCGTAGCGGGGGCAGGGTCTACGCTGGGCTCGAAACCCGGGTTGTGGCTCTCAGCGAGGACCGGTCGCGGTGGGAGATCATGACCACTTTCAAGGTAAGCATCAACGTGTCGGGTTTGTTAGGCACCGATGATGGGACTCTTCTGGCGAGCCTCATGGGCGCTGGTGCGGTCCAATTGTCGCCGAAGGGCAGAGTCGTCGCGCGCACGGAGAGAGATCGTCCCAAAAACGGTATGCGATTGGCGAGGACTGCGGACGGCGAGATCTGGCTGGGCTCGGGCCAATTGGGGCGTCTTACACGCAAGGGCGCGGTCCTGCAATGGGTGGAGCATCCGCTGCAGACCCAGGCACCAAAGAACGTCCTCGCGGTCAAATACGAGGAGCACACGCGCACGCTTTGGGCCTGCTACAACGGGGGCCTAGTGGTGCGGGATGAACCGGGCGTTTGGAAAGAGTTCACTACACGGGACGGGCTTCTGGTAAACGGGTGCTGGTCTCTTGCGCCTCTCCCAAACGGAGATGTGTGGTACGCGTATTTCGGGCTGCATGCCCTTGCACTAATCAGGCCGGCCGTGGGCGGTCGCATCACCGTTCGGAACTACGGTGCGAACGACGGCATACTGGAGCCCGGAGGCGACACGCTTGACGCCGACCATCGCGGCTGGCTATGGCGCGGAGGAGATCTGGGAATCTATGTCGCTGACGCAGCCGAGGCCGAAGCCGGGAATTGGCTGCAACTCGACCAGTCCGACGGGTTCCCCACCAACAGTATGAACTCAGGGAGCGTCTTCGTCGACGACGACGGATCGCTCTGGTGGGGCGCGGACAACGACCTCGCCCATTACGCGCCTCCCTCCGACTTAGTCCACCCCCAGTTCGCGCCGCAGGTCTTTGTATCCGCGTTCTCCTGGGAGGGGCAAGCGCCCCGCCTAGCGGAAGCCGTCGCCGCGCTACCGCACGGGTTGAAAGTCACCGCGCACATCGGATCGCTGCAATTCGACCGCCGCAACGCCCTGCGCGTCCGCTACCGCCTCCTGCCCGAGCAGCCGTCCTGGCGCGAGAGTCGCAGCCTCGACCTGGCGCTGGGAAAGCTCTCCTTCGGCGCGCACACGCTGGAGGTGCAGGGGCGCGTCTTCACCGGTCCCTGGTCGGGAACCGAGCGCCGATCGTTCACCGTGCTGCGTCCGGTAGGGCTGACTTGGCCGCTTCTCGCCGCATACTTCATGACCGCGACCGGTCTCGCCACGGGCGGTTACCTGCTGCGCCGCAGGCACCTGGCGGAGGAAGCTGCTCTGCTGCCGGATCTCGCCGCGTGGCGCATGGGCGCGCTGCTGCCCGAGGTCCACGAACTGGAGGGCACGCTGCTCGACGCGCGCTTCGAAGTCGGCGGGCTGCTGGCGCGCGGTGGATTTGCCAACGTCCTGGACGGCTATGACCGCGAGCAGAAGCAGCGCTGCGCCATCAAGGTATTTCGCGGCGAGGTGAAGGACAAGGCCTGGATTCAGCGGAGTTTCGAGCAGGAGGTGGCCGCGTTAAAGAGAGTCCGGCATCCCAACGTGGTGTCGATTTACGCACACGGCACCGCGCCCTCCGGCGCGCCGTACCTGGTTATGGAGTTTGTGGAAGGCAGGAATCTGCGCGAGATTCTGGAAGCGGGTCCGCTGCCGCCCGGGCGCACGGCGCGGCTGCTGGGGCAGCTTGCGAGCGCGCTCGATGCGATTCATGCGCTGGAGATCTGCCACCGCGACGTGAAGCCGGAGAACGTGATCGTGCGGCGCGAAGGGTCGGCGGAGGAGGAATCGGTGCTGATCGATTTCTCCATCGCCATCGTGAAGGACGCCAACGAGACGCTGCATGGGCTCTCGCGCGCGGCCGGCAGCTTCGATTACATGGCGCCGGAGCAGGCGGTCGGGTATGCGGAGCCTTCGAGCGACATTTACAGCCTGGCCAAGCTGGTGCTGGAGATGTTGACGGGGCGGCAGCTCAAGGATCTGCTGCCGGATGCGGCGCTGGATCTGCCGGAGCGCGTGCGGGTGCTGGCGCGCGGCCTGGAGGTGCGGCTCTCCGGGGAGTCGGTCGAGATGCTGGCGACGGCGCTGGAGTTCGATCCGGCGAGACGGCCGCGCGTGGCGGGCGCCTTTGCCGCGCCGCTGGTCATCGATCTGCTTGCATAAGACCGGGATTAGCGCCCCCAGGTGGAAAGGTACTCCAGACGAGAGAGCATGTCCGCCGCAGGCACCCGGTTTAGGATGTGCAACAGGCGCCGCAGTTGTTCGCCGATGGAGTAGCGCTGCTGAAATCCGAGAACGATCCCGGAGTGACGCCGACCAATGGAGACCCAGCGCGCGTGAAGCACGGTGAAGTCCTTGACGTTGAAGCTGTAGAGCACCCGCCCGTCGCTGGCGGCCCGATGCAGATGCTCTTCGTCGCTTCTGCCGATCATCGGCGCAGTCCGAAGGCGTCAAAACGTCGATGCGCCTTGCACGCAACGCGACGACGAGCGCCTGCTGCATGGCATCCTCATCGAAGTGCAGCCGAATCCGGCTCATCGCGGGGGCTGGGAGACGGACTCGCGATCCACCTATTCGGCGAACGCTTCTTCCTCACTCAAGTCCGCCTCGATTTCCTCGGGATTGGCGTGATAATAGGCGAGGGCGGCGTGAACCTGAGCAAGGCTGAGATGCCCATACTGCGCGGCGATCTCCTCGGGGGACAGGCTCATCTTGTACCACGCTGCTACGCGCATCACGGTCACTCCCGTGCCAGCGATCTTGGGCCGCCCGGCCCGGATGGCCGAATCGCGGTCGATCAGGCTTCCGATCTCCACGGCGCTGGTCATGATTTGATTATAGCCGGGAATCGGTGCTGATCGATTTTTCGATCGCCATCGTGAAGGACGCCAACGAGACGCTGCACGGGCTCTCTCGCGCGGCCGGCAGATCAAAGATCTGCTGCTGGATCTGCCGGAGCGCGTGCGGGTGCTGGCGCGCGGCCTGGAGGTGCGGTTCTCCGGGGAGTCGGTCGAGATGCTGGCGACGGCGCTGGAGTTCGATCCGGCGAGACGGCCGCGCGTGGCGGGCGCGTTTGCCGCGCCGCTGGTCAACGATCTGACTGCAGCATCCGCTTGAGCCATTTCATGCCCTTTTCCCAGCGGGAGCGGACTTGGCGGACGGTGAGTCCGGTTTCGGCGGCGATTTCTTCCAGCGTGAAGCCGCTGAAATAGTGCATGTCGACCATGCGGGCGGCGTCGGGGTCTTTGGATTCGAGGCGCTCCATGAGCAGGCCGATGTCGACGATTTGCTGGGCGTCGTGCATGGCGGCGCCCAGCAGGGCGGCGGATTCGTCGAGCGGCAGCGTGGTTTCGCCTGCGCCGCGGCGGGCGGCGAGGCGTTTGCGGGCCAGATCGACGAGAACGCGGCGCATGGCGAGCGAGGCCAGCGCGTAGAAGTGGCCTTGATCGTGAATCTGCCAGCCGCCTTTCGACAGGCTGGATAGCCAGACTTCGTGGATCAGTTCGGTTTTCGAGAGAGGCGCCATGTAGCGCTCGCGCTTGAGTTCGCGGACGGCGATTTCGTGGAGCTTGGGCAGCACTTCGCCGAGCAGGGCGTCCACCACGGATTGATTGCCCTGCATGAACAGGTTCAGGCGCTCTGTTAGCGAGGGGTAAGTGGCCATTGGGCGGACCTCTCGCTACGTTGGCAGAAGGGGGGCGGGGCTGTCAAGCGGGGGCTGTCGAGCGACGCCTCGACGACGCGCTCGCATTATGCGAACATGGAAACGCCGTCTGGCGCGACTTTCATGACGTGCGGAAGGAGTTTCCGGATGCCGACCAATTCAAGTCGCTGCTGATTTTCAATATCCGGCACAACCGCTGCCGCCTGATTGTAAAGGTGGATTACCAGGCAAAGCTGCTAATGGTCAAGGAATTTCTAACACACAACGTGTATACGCGAGGAGAATGAAGAAATGGGCACGCTAACGATCGACAACAGGCAGTATGCTCGCGTGCTGGCGCGGGTCCTACCGCGAGTGATCGCATCGGACGAGGAGCACGCGCGGATGTTGGGCGAGGTCGAGCGCCTGATGGACAGAGGTGAGCGTCGCAGCAAGGAAGAAGACGCCGCCCTTGAACTCATGGTTCGCCTGATCCAGGATTACGACGTGGAGCACAATCCTCTGCCCGATCCGAGTCCGCGCGAGATGCTGGTGTACCTAATGGAGCAACGCGGATTGAAGCAGGCCGACCTCGTGCCGATTTTCAAATCCAGGGGCTACGTGTCCGATGTTGTCAACGGCAAGCGGGCTATCAGTAAGGCGCGGGCCAAGCAACTTGCAGAGTTCTTCAAGGTTTCGGCGGACTTGTTCATTTGACGGGGGCCGCGGGGAGGCCATGGTAGAGTGAAGCTGGATGAAACCCAAGCTGTACCTCGAAACGACGATTCCAAGCTATCTGGTTGCGCGGCCTAGCCGCGATCTATTGGTCGCCGCACACCAGCAGATCACGCGCGATTGGTGGGAATTGCGTCGACTTGAGTTCGATTTGTACGTGTCGGAACTGGTGCTCGACGAAGTACGTGCTGGAGACGCTGCGCTCGCCAGCCAGCGATTAGATCTTCTGCGAGACGCCCGGGCATTAACCTCCAGTAATGAGATCGTGGAATTAACCGAGGATTTGATCGCGAAGGGACCGATTCCACGCAAGGCGGCCGCCGATGCCGCACATATCGCGATCGCAACCGTGTACGGCTGCGAGTATCTGCTAACCTGGAACTGTCGGCACATTGCCAACGCCGAGCTGCGTCGGGGTATATGGCGCGTTGTCGAAGGATATAGGTACGAGGCGCAGGCCTTGTGTACGCCGGAAGTGATGATGGGGGAAGAACGATGATGTGGAAAGACGAAATTGTGGAAGAAGTACGTGCGGCCCGGGACGCCTATGCCGCGCAATTCGATTACGACCTCGTCCGGATTTTCGAGGACATTAAGAAGGGAGAACGGGAGCATCCCGAGCGGCTTGCGGATCTCAGACCGCTGAAGCCGCGAAAAGCAAACGCCATTCCGCCGACTGACGGACCGGTTGGCTAACGTATCGGGTAAAGCACTGTGACGGGAAAAGCTTTCTATATCGAAACCTTCGGCTGCCAGATGAACGCGCACGACTCCGAAAAAGTCGTCGGCACGCTGCTGGCCAAGGGTTACAATCAGGTGGACACGCCGGAAGCGGCCGACCTGGTGCTGTACAACACGTGCAGCATACGCGACAAGGCCGAACAAAAAGTCTTCAACCGCCTGCAGAATTTCAAGCGCGCGGCGGGCAAGGGCAAGGTTTTCGGCGTGCTGGGGTGCGTGGCGCAGCAGGAAGGCGAGAAGATTTTCGAGCGCGCGCCGCACGTCAGCCTGGTGGCCGGTTCGGCCAGCTACAACCGGCTGCCGGAGATGCTGGTGCAGCTTGAGGCGGGCAATCGTCACGTGACCGGGCTCAGCCTGGATACGGACGAAACCTTCGATACGCCATTCACGCGGCGGGACAATCCGCATCGCGCGTACATCACCATCATCGAGGGCTGCGACAAATCGTGCGCGTATTGCGTGGTGCCTTTCACGCGCGGGCCGGAGCGCAGCCGCACCAGCGAGAGCGTGCTGGCGGAAGCGCGCCGCCTGGCGGAATCGGGCTACAGCGAGATCCAGCTTCTGGGGCAGAACGTGAACAGCTACCGCGACCCATCGCCCGCGGCGTGGGACTTCGCCACGCTGCTGGCGCGCACCGGCGAGATCGGCGGCATCCGGCGGGTGCGCTACACCACGTCGCATCCGCGCGATTTCACAAAAGCTATCGTGGACGCCATGGACGCGAATCCGGTGCTGTGCAATCATGTCCACCTGCCGGTGCAGTCCGGTTCCAGCCGGATGCTGGCCGCTATGCAGCGGCTCTACACGCGCGATCAATATATGCAGCGCATTGCGTGGATCAAGAACGCGCGGCGCAACATGG
>Ga0302324_100002904_pt1 | contig 38891 bp, 23 predicted proteins | sample Palsa_T0_1_FD_201949 | JGI IMG/M metagenome (GOLD analysis project Ga0302324, IMG submission 201949) | Peat permafrost microbial communities from Stordalen Mire near Abisko, Sweden - Palsa_T0_1 | ecosystem: Environmental > Terrestrial > Soil > Palsa > Peat permafrost | place: Sweden: Abisko... | reverse complement strand
CGGCTCATCAAAGCGGCTCGGCCAGATGCGCGCGTGGCCATCTTCTGGCATATTCCATGGCCTAACCCGGAAGCCTTCGGCATTTGCCCGTGGCAGTCGGAGCTGCTTGACGGCCTGTTGGGCGCGGACCTGGTCGGCTTTCATATTCCGTTGCATTGCAATAACTTTCTTGACACCGTGGACCGCGTGCTGGAAGCGCGCACCGATCGCGAGCACATGACGGTGCGGCGCCATGGGCATACCAGCTCCGTGCGCCCCTATCCCGTCAGCGTTGTACTGGATGGACCCAGGCCAGTAGCGGCGAGTTCGAACGGCGCAGGCTTGAGCGTCGCGCCGCGGACCCCCGCACGCCAGGCTTTGCTGGAGGAATTCAACGTAAGCTGCGAGACCCTGGCGCTCGGTGTTGACCGGCTGGACTACACCAAGGGCATTGTGGAACGCCTTACGGCCATCGAGCTCCTGCTGGAGACACATCCCTGGCACCGGGAGCGGCTGACCATGGTGCAGGTTGCCGCGCCCAGCCGCACGCGGATTCCGAGTTATATCGAGCTGCGCCGCCAGGTGACGGAGGCTGTGGAGCGCATCAATCGGCGCTTCCAGACGGCCCACTGGAAGCCCATCATTCTGATCGAGCGGCAGTTGAACCATGAGCAGGTGGATCGCTGGTATCGCGCCGCGGATGTGTGCCTGGTGACTTCGCTGCACGATGGAATGAACCTGGTGGCCAAGGAGTATTTGGCTGCGCGCGACGACGAAGACGGCGTTCTGGTGCTGAGCAAGTTTACCGGCGCGGCCATCGAACTGCGAGACGCGCTGCTGGTGAATCCGTATGACACCAACGGCGTGGCAGAGGCCATCCATCAGGCATTGGAGATGACCCGCGCCGAGCGGCGCATGCGCATGCAGCGCATGCGGCGCCACCTGATGGAGCACAATATCTATCGCTGGGCGGCCAACATCCTGGGCGACTTGCGCGAACTGCGTATGGAGAACCAGGAATTTGGCCATGCCGGGCCGGAGGCCGTTTCCGAACCGGATGCGATGCATCGTAAACTGGCCTAGAGCGCTTTTCTCACAGAGGGCGCGAAAGGCCTGAATTCAAGGTCTGTGGAGGTCTCTGAGGGCCAGGAGGCCCTCAGGACAGCCGGTCTGGAGACCGGCGCTACGATTTTCGAGGGACCTGTGAGAAATGCTTGCCTAGCCTATCGATTGGTTGCATTGTTCCGGGGAAAGTGAGCGTGCGGTGACGCTGGAGATAGAAGAAAAGCTAGACTCGTTCTTTAGATTATTTGTAGAAGGTGCAAACCCGTTTCTGTTGCTGGACTATGACGGAACGCTGGCGCCATTCCGGGTGAACCGGTTTGAGGCGCTGCCCTATGCAGGAATGCCCGAGCTGCTGCGGCGCATTCAACGGCAGGGGCGGACGCGCATGGCGATCGTTACCGGCCGGCCCGCGAAAGAGATTGCGCCGCTGCTCGGACTTGAGCCGGCGCTGGAAGTGTGGGGATTGCACGGAGCGGAGCGGCTTTATCCGGATGGCCGGAGGGAGTTGCAAGTGGCTGGAGTCGAGGCGCAACGAAACCTCGACGAGTTGCGCGAATTGCTGCTGCGCGACAACCTGGGCGGCCTGTTCGAAGACAAGCCGAATGCGGCCGTAATGCACTGGCGCGGCGCATCGCCTCAAAAGGCCAAGTTGATTGAGAAGAGAACGCGGAAGCTCTTTGAGCCGCTGGCGCAGTCGGATGGGTTAAGTCTGCTGGAGTTTGAAGCGGGTCTCGAGTTGCGCGTGGGCCGCGATAAGGGCGGAGCGGTTGAAGCGATTCTGGATGAGGCTGAGGCAAAAGCGCCGGTGGCATTTCTGGGTGACGATCTCACTGACGAGGCAGCTTTTCGCGCGGTGAACGCAATTGGCGCGCGCGGGTTGAGTGCGCTGGTGCGGCGTGAGCGTCGCGAGTCGGCGGCGGCTATCTGGCTGCGGCCGCCAGAGGAAGTGCGCGCATTTCTTTCCAGGTGGGCGCAGGCGGTAATGGCTTAAAGCATTTTCGGAAATGGTGCAGCCCATGGGTCTTATTGGCCACCCACCCATTCCGCAGAGAAAAGCGGAATGGATGGGGCACGGAGGGCTACAGTGAAAACAAAATAACCTATGTCGACGCCGTTGGCTTATTGAATCCGCCAGCGGAGCGGCTTTCCCGGTTCGCCGCTTCCCATCAGATGCAGAGTGTTGTCCGCACCCATCGCAAGGCCAACGGAAGCTCCGTTCACTTGTGCTTTGGTCAATCGCTTCAGAGTCGCCTGAGGCAGATTGATCTTGATGGACCACGTTCCGGGTCGCGACGGCGCGTACCATCCTTCGAAGCTTCCCCCTGCAGACTTGATGACGCCGATGAGCGGCGATTCAAAGCGATAGGATTCGCCCGGCAGATCGGGGCTTATGGTCAGGCCGTCTTCGGTGAATTCCAGCCCGAAGAGCTTTGTTGTGGAGTACATGGCGCAGGCGTGAGCATGAAGATTCAGTACCGGAAAATCTGCGCCGTGGAAATACTGGCTGTTGACGGTCTCACCCGGCAGCTTGCTCCTGAAAGAGTTGTAGGAGTCGGTGCCGCTCCATATTGCGTACCAGACGTCCGGATAGATGTCGGCGTGGCGCGCGAATGAGTTTTTCTTCCACTCGTCCCAGGCCATTGCAGGGTCGATGGTCGCCAGGGCCCAGATCAAGGTCTGATTGAGCGAAGGCCAGATGCCGCCATTGACGCACGTTCCCGGCTCAAACATCGAGGCTTCCAGCAGGTCCGGGCCATCGCTCATCTGCGCCGCACCGATGGGTGATTTGCTTCGCAGCAACGCGTCCATAGATTGGACGAGTGCACGGCTTTGTTCGGGCGTGGTCACTCCACCGACAATGGCCCAGGGTTGGGGCTCGATCCACAGCGTGCTCTCACCCAGCCAGCCAAGCGTTGGCCCCAGCCATGCGCGGCGCAGCCATTTGCCGGTCCATTGCTTGCTGGCGGCTTCCCTGTTGCGTGCGGCACTCTGGCGAATCATCCCGATTGCGTCCGGCCTTTCGCCTGCGTAGGTGAGCATGCGCGCGAAGTAATCAAAAACCCACGCAGACATGGCGGAGTTCAGCACGCTCTCGCCTTTTTCTTCGGCTTCCTTGAAGGCCTTCTGCGCAAAAGTGCCGAGTAGCCCGTCATTCCAGTCGTCGCTGAGCATGCGCGCTACGCCGTGCTCGCCAAAGCCGACGTTTTCCACCTGATGGCGGTAACAGCGCGCGAGGAGATTGCGCACGCTATCAGTGTGCGGGGTTGGCCCGTAGAGCGGCCACGCGGGAATCTGCTCATCGAGGAAAGCCAGGTCGCGCGTCGCCAGCACATACTCGCTTGCTGTCCACAGCAGCCAGAGCGGCAGATCGCTGGCGTTGTCAGAGACCATGGGCGCAATTACGCCATGGCCGACCACGCCGTATGGGACCGATCCGTCTGCGCGCACTTCTTTCAGCGTGTAGCGCAGAACGCTCTTCACAATATCTGGATCGCTGAAGATGAAGGGCAGCGAATGCTGCAGCGGATCGCGCGCCGCGCCCTGAAATCCCATCACGTATTGATAGAAGCCGTTCTGATTCAGGATGTGTTGCTGGAAGAAATCGTCATAGGTGAGACTGCTGCGCAGGTAGTAATGGTTCCATTCCGTCTCGCGCGCGACCCACGGCTCGGAGGTCACTGAAAATCGCATACCCTTGGTCTTCCATGTGCTGCTCGAATCTTTCAACGAGGTGGGCGCGGTGGATTTGTAGCGCTCAACCAGAGGCCCGAGCTCGAAGTCGGAAGGCAGATATCCATATAGAAAATGCAGTGTCTTCGATTCCCCGGGATTGAGATGGAACTTGCGCTCAAGTAGCATTGCGCCTTGTGAATCCTGGGCAGTGAGTTGATTGTCCAGATTGCTACTTAGCCCGGCGGGATGCTGCGCGCCGCCCGCGCCGAAGAACGCTTTTGCATTGGCGGAGAAGCCGTCGGCAGGGGCATCGAGAGAGACGAGGAAAGTCGCCGGTGGATGAAGATCGTCAAATTCAGCCTGGGGCGTCGGTTCTTGAATCGCGCTGATGAATGTGTTTGTATTTCCCGCGAGCATGGCCTTCATGCGTTGCCAGAGGGCTTCTTCTTCCGGCGCGCGGCCGAGAAACTCCTTGGTCTCGACGATGCCGATGTTTCCATCGACAGCCCTGAAGCGGCTTTGAAAGCGCTGTGCGAACTTGCGGCAGGAATCCGCCGGCGTGCTCTGTCCGGTGAACGATTCGATGAACGACCTGAAGGAAAATTGATAATTTTGGCAGCCCCAGTATTCAATCCATCGCAGGGTAGACGCGGACTTTCCGTGATTCGTGATGGTCACTTGCGATAGCAGCACCGGGTCGTCGTCGAATGGAGCGGAAATCACCTGATCGGCATGAAGGTTTTTCCCCGCAACGCGTTTGCGGTAATATCCAATGCCAAACACGCGATCGAATGCGTCGCTGCTGCCTGCATAGAGGGTGTTAAGAGTCTCCTGGCCGTCGGTCAGATAGCCGATGCCGCCGGCAAACTGGTTGTTCGCCGGATCGTAATCATTCAGAAACTTCGGTGCGCCTTCATCCTGGCGGACGCGCACGTAACCGTCATTGGAAACGATGGCGGTGATGCGGTCGTTGCCTACTTGATGGACGTGTTCTCGGGACCCGAGAACGCCGGGTGTTACAGGTGTCACAGCTTTGGGATCACTGCTCTGATCGCAGGTGTAGTGGTATGCAGGCAAGCCGAATTCGTCTTCGATCCACTCGCCGAAATGGCCGGAGCCGTAAGGTTTGGCTGCGTTCGCAGGCGCGGAAGCTGAGCGGGCTTCGTCTGGGTTCATGAGCATGGAGAGCAGTGGAGGTGCGGCGATGAATGATCCAAGAGTATTTAGTACGAAGCGTCTACGATCGATGGCCACGGTTCTCTCCGGTGGGCATCGCGCAGGGATGAAGGTCGCGATGCCGCGACAGAACAACGATACTGCAGTGAGCGGTGGTTTTGCACGGCGGGAAAGGGCAGGTCGATTGGCGGGGTGCTGCAGGTTCGGTCGCCCCTACGGGGCTGAGAGTTCTTTGGGGAGCTTTCCCCGGGTTCCGCTGCGCTCCACCCGGGGCTATTATCGCGGCGTCCCTTCGGGACGCGATGGGCGGAAGCAACCGCAGGTCCTTCGACTCCGCTGAAGTACGCTTCGCTCAGGATGACAGTTTCAATCGTCGAATCAGATTTTAAGTGCTGATCCGTAATGGCTAATTGCTAATCCCTATTCCCTCGCGCTACTCTCTGCCTTTTTTGCGGATCTCGATGTTGAGGCGCTTGATCTTCTGGTTGAGGGTGGAGAGGGGAATGCGGAACTGCTCGGCGGCGTCGGTCTGGTTCCAGTTGCAGCGCTCCAGCTTCTCGATGATGATGCGGCGCTCGATGTCTTCGAGGATGTCGAAGAGCGAGGCGTTGGGGTTGTGTTCGAGAAGCGCATCCTGAAAGCTGCGGCCGGTGATGTGGCCGGGCAGCAGGTCGGAGCCGATGATGGGGCCGCTGGACAGCACTACACCGCGCTCGATGGAGTTTTCGAGTTCACGCACGTTGCCGGGCCACTCGTAATCTACCAGCGCGCGCAGTGCATCGGACGAAAGCTTGCGCGGCGCGAGGCCGTTCTCGTTGGCGTAGAACTCGAGGAAGTGGTTGGCGAGCAGGGGAATGTCTTCGCGTCGCGCGCGCAGCGGCGGCAGGTCGACGGTGATGACGTTGAGGCGGTAGAAAAGATCTTCGCGGAAATGGCCGTCGCGCACCGCCTGGCGCAGATCGATGTTGGTGGCGGCAATGATGCGCACATCGACCTGAATCTCCTGGATGCCGCCCAGGTGCATGAAGCGGCGATCCTGCAGCACGCGCAGAATCTTGGCCTGCGTGTCTGAGCCCATGGTGGCAATCTCGTCGAGAAAGAGCGTGCCGCCGTTGGCCACTTCGAACAAACCCTTCTTGGACGCGATGGCCGATGTGAATGCGCCCTTGACGTGGCCGAAGAGCGTCGACTCCAGCAGTTCCGAGGGCATGGCGCCGGTGTTGATGGGGACGAATGGCTTGTCTTTGCGCGGCGAGTTGGCGTGGATGGCCTTGGCGATTAGTTCTTTGCCCGTGCCGCTCTCGCCCTGAATCAATACTGTGGATCGGCTCGGCGCAACCTGGGCTACCAAGTCGAAGACGCGCAGCATGATTTCGCTCTTGCCTACAATGTTGACAAAATTGTAGCGCTGTTTGAGGGTGCGCTTGAGCTGCAGGTTTTCTTCTTCGGCCTTGTGGCGCGCGACCGCGGAACGAATGTCGGCGAGCAGCTTTTCATTGTCCCAGGGCTTCTGAACAAAATTTTCCGCACCGGCGCGCACTGCTTCCACCACATTATCCACGGTGCCGTACGCCGTAATCATGATGACGGGAAGTTCAGGCTGGCGCTCTTTGATCTGCGGCAGTAACTCGAGTCCGCTCTGGCCGGGAAGCGCCAGGTCGAGCAGCACCAGGTCGAAGTTTTCCACTTCCAGGAAACGCAGCCCCTGGTCTCCGTCGTTGGCCATTCTTACCGCGTATCCCTCCAGCGTGAGCAGCACTTCGAGCGACTCGCGGATGGCCGCCTCGTCGTCGATCACGAGAATGTTAGCGCCGGTCGCGTTATCGTTGGCGGCAGACCCGGAGCTGGACAGATTTACAGGTACTTCGACCTCAGGCATGTACTGAATTCCTCAATAGGGGAAACTCTAGATGAAACGTTGTGCCGGAGCCGACGGCGCTCTCCACGTGGATCTTGCCGGCGTGCTCCTGGATGATGCCATAGGAGACGGAGAGACCCAACCCGGTGCCGCGCCGGTCGCCTGGCCGGGGCGTGGTCTTGGTGGTGAAGAAGGGATCGTAAATGCGTTTGAGATGCTCGGGCGCGATGCCGGCGCCGGAGTCGGTGACGACTGCCTCAACGTGTCCGTTGACGAGTGTGGCGACACGGAGCGTTCCGCCTTCCGGCATGGCCTCTTTGGCGTTCAACAGGAGATTGAGGAACACCTGCTGCAGCTTTCCAGGGTTGCCGTTAATGGCGGGCAACTCCTCGGCCAGATTGAGCGCGACAGCAATCTGCGCTGTCTTGAACTGGTGCTCCAGCAAGGAGAGCGTATCGCGAATTACCTGGTTCAGATTGGTCTCGCGGAACTCGGTGGTGGAGGTGCGGGAGAAGTTCAGCAGGCCATTCGCAATCTCCGCGGCGCGGAAGCTTTGCTGCGTGATCTTGTCCAGCACCGGGCCCAGGCGCGTATCGGACTTCAACTGCTTGGAGAGCATCTGTGCATACGAGGAGATGACGGCCAGCGGAGTGTTGATCTCATGCGCCACACCCGCTGCCAGCAGCCCAATGGAACTGAGCTTGTCCGCTTGGGCCAGCTGCGACTCGAGCGAGACGCGCTCGGTGATGTCGTCAACCAGGATGATTCGGCCTACGGAGACGAAGTCACGGGAGAGCAAAGGGGCAACAGCGATATTTGCAGTGCGCTGCTCGCCGGCGCGCGTGGTCAGGCGGAACTTGTAGAGGTGGTGCACGCCCTGCTCATTGCGGAAGTTGTCGATTGCTTCGACAAATTCAGCGGGGAATACGGCACGAAGGGATTGGCCGATGGCTTCGGCGCGGCTGAAGGCATACATGGCCTCCATCTGCGCGTTCCAGCTCTCGATGCGGTCGTCGAGATCGAGCGCGAGGATGCCCACGTTGATTGACTCGACGATATTCTCGTTGAATTCTTTCAACCGCTCGAATTCGCCGATCTTGGATTCGAGCCTCGCGTAGAGGCTGGCATTCTGCAGCGCAATGCCGATGTAGCTGGCCAGTGATTCAAGCAGCTCCACATCCTCGCTGGAGAGGAAATCGCCGCCGATGGTGCGGCCCAGGCCGATAACGGCGATGGTGCGCTGCGCCGAGCCATCCTTCTTCTGCTCGCCCGGCACGCGGCAGGGCAGATAGTAGTTCAGATCAAGCAGCGCCGCGGTGCGTTGCTGATCCGGCGGAAGATGCAGTGCCTGTTGCGCATTCTCAAGAAAGATGTGCGAATGGTCTCGCGCATGGTCGAAGTCGAGGAAGCCGAGAGCAAGAGAATCCGGGCCGTTGCGTGCGTGCGTCGCTTCGGCGGGCAAGCCATGAGATGCAGCCAGGCGCAGACGGCCGGAATCCTGTTTGAGAAACACCGCAACACGCGCCACCAGGAGCGCACTCGGCAGACGCTCGACAATCGAATCGAGCAGGGCATCGAGATCGGTCTCCGAACTGAGGCCGCGGCCAAAGTCGACCAGCGCCTTGCGGTAATCGTAGCGATGGCGGTCGAAAGCCTTGTCAACCCAACGCTGAATTCTGCGCTTGAGAGGATCGAAGATCGCGCATGTGACCAAAATGGTGAGCACCAGGCCCCATTCGCGAACCGCTTCCGGCATGCCGTTGTGAACCACGAGGGCAATCAGCGCGATGATGCCGTAGGAGGCGCCGAGCAACAGGCCGGTGGCCAGCATATAAGCCACGCCGCGCTTGAAGATCAGGTCGGTGTCCATGAGCCGGTAGCGGACAATGGCCCAACTGAAAGTGAGCGGCAGAATCACCAACGACAAGCCGGCCAGCTTGGTGAGCAAGTCCGGCATATGCACGTCGAATAGGAAAGGAATCGCGTAAAACAGCGTGAACGGTCCAATGGCCAGCCACGCACCGCGGTAGAGCCACTTCAGTTGCTGGCGCAGCAAAGGCGTATCCGCGCGAAGGTAGCTGCGCAAGAAAAGGACGGCAGCCAGTATGTAGAAAATGGCGTCGTAGCCGGTGCCTATCTGATCGAGCCGGTGCTTCAGCAGGCCGGTAGCCTCACGGGTATTGATCGCCCACAGCCACAGGCCGACCAGGCCAACCCCGGGCGCGTAGACCAGCGGCAACAGCCAGCGGCGGCGAATATTCTTAAACCGCTCCTGAGGAAAGCTAAGCGCGAAGTGCAGGAACAGAGCGGGCTGCAGAGATTCAGCCGTCACATTCAGCCAGAAAACGGTCCAGTCCAGCCCATTCAGCTCTCCCGTATATTTCAGTGTGCACAGGGCGAAGGAGACCAGGCAGAACAGGTAGAAATGGGTTGCGCGGGCGGCTCCCCAGCGGCGAAAGAGCACGTAAATGCCAATGGCCAGATAGACCAGTCCGATGATCCGCTGCGCCTGCGCAAGGCCCCGGTCCAACGGCTCGGGAATCACCACCACCGGCGTATCCAGCGGAATGCCATCGCGGGTTATGGCGTAGCTCGCCTTCCCGTAAACCTGCGTGTCGTGCAGCACATGATCCAGGTCGGCCAAATGGGCCACCGGGCTCATAGGGGCGAGCTGTTTGTCGCCGGCGGGCAAAATGTCTTCGTCGCTTTCGGGTGCAGGCTGGTCCGGGTTCTTGGCGAGTTCCTTCCTCTCGCCTGCAGGCTGCGCCTTGTTGGCCGGCGGACCGCCTTGCTCGGCAGTGCCGGGTGGCGCCGTTTTGCCAGCGCTCACTCCTGAGGTCGCAGTTTGCTTTGCGGGGTTCGCCGGTTGAGCCTTTTCGCCGCTTAGCAGATCCTGCGTCTGCATCCCGGGGCGTTGCGCGGCGGTATCCGGGAGCACCGCGGCTCCGGTCAGCAGGTCGTGCTGCTGAATTCCCGCACGCTGGCCCGGACTGTTGGGCAGCACTTTGACCGCTTCCAGGCCGCCCTGGACCTCACGCCACCACACGCCATCGTCGGGTTGCTGGAACTGCGTCTCCTGGCGATAGTTCAAAACCGCGAGCACGACAAGGCCCGCTGTGGCCAAGGCCAGCACAGTCGCCTGCAAGCGGTTGAAAAGGCTCGATTCCATGGGAGTCGGTTCTACTGCAACAGAGTTTGTTGCACGTCAGTTGCCATGAGCGCACATTGACCCAATCGTTGCGGGACGAATCGCAACCGCATGAGAATGCATGAGATAGTGACTCATGAAACGGTAATAAGTCAACCGGCGATTTAGGGGATTTTGTGAAGGATGCAGTAAATGGTAGGCATCATCCATGGAACAGTAGGCATATATGGAAAACGGTAGAGTCTTGATGAAAGGCAGGTTACAAAGTGGTTGGTGGATCGAATCGAGAAGAAGACCAGCCAGCAAGGGCATGTCTCCGGGGCTAAAGTGGCTGCGGCAAAAGGGCCAATGTGGGTTCAGATCCACAGAGAAAATCCCGCAGGGGCTGAAGCCGACGCTGATTTTGTGGCACTTGCGGCACGACTGAAGTCGTGCCCTGACGCTTCTGGGTTCGACCTCGGCTTTTCCAGCAACCTGTAAAGCCCAGATTCTCGGGGCGATCGAGTGTCAGGGCTGAAGCCCTGACCTACCAATCCCAGCCCATTCACCAACCAATCTCAGCCGTTTTCATTGTTCGGGGTGCTATTTCTGGCCGTAAGTGGCCTTGGGCCCGTGTTTGCGCTGGTAATGGTGTTCAGAAACGTACAGCGGAATGCCAGAATCGGACGGTCCGGATGGGTCGTGTCCGAGGCGCAAAAGAACGGTGCGGAAGGCCAGACGGGCAATGTATTCCAGCACATCGGCGTGTTCAACGGCATCCGCCGGGGTCGTTCCCCATGCAAACGGGGCGTGGCCGGCAACCAGCACGCCGGGAACGGCGAGAGCGTCGAGGCCTTCGACCTTGAATCGGCGGACAATGACCGCGCCGGTATTGCGAACATAGCCTTCGGCAACCTCTTCGGCGGTGAGGGGCTCGGTGACGGGAACCGGGCCATGGAAGTAGTCGGCGTGGGTGGTGCCGAAGCAGGGAATGGGCCGGCAGGCCTGGGCCCAGGAAGTGGCGAACTCGGAGTGGGTGTGGACGATGCCGCCGATCTGAGGGAACTCCCGATAAAGGATGGTGTGCGTATCGAGGTCGCTTGAGGGCCGCAATGAGCCTTCGACGATCCGCCCGTCGAGGTTGGCAATCACCAGGTCGCCGGGGGTAAGCGAGGCGTAGTCGACGCCGCTGGGTTTGATGACGACCAGGGGTTCGGAGCCGGAACGGTCGATTCCGCTGGCATTGCCGAAGGTGTGGGGCGCCAGGCCGCGCCGCGCGATCTCCTGGTTGGCGCGGAGAACTTGTTGGCGAAGGGCGGCGAGCAGCATGGATTCCTCGGATTGCGGCGATGGTAAGCGTTTACCAAAACAGTGTACAGCCTCGATGAGAGCATGGAGATGCGGACGATGAATACAGGTCTGATCGGACAGACGAGTTAGGCTCGACCCGTACGGATTAGAATGGGGCACGTTCAGGATATGCGTCAGGGAGGCTTGCCATGAATCGCCGCAATTTTGTGAAGACCGCTGCGCTGGTTCCGCTGGCTGCCGGGAGCGGGGCATTCGGGCTGGCTTCGCTTGAGCCGGCTGGATCAGGGAAGAATTTGGCGCCGTGGTCTGGCCAGAGTGATCTGCAAGCGCGATACGAGCTGACACTGCGCCGGGTGCTTAGCGGGGAATCGCCGGCTTACACCGAGGAGTTTTTGTTGGCCGACGTGCGGCCTGACCCGGTGCGGCGGTTTACGGAGTTCAGCGGGGACACGTCGGGTCGCTACATTGGGGCGCTGGCGGTGGCGGCTCAGGTGTATGGGAAGCCGTTCCCGGGCCTGGATGGCCTGGTGGAGAAGGTCATCGCGCTGCAAAAAACGGATGGGTATTTTGGCGCCGGCCTTCACTATGACAAGCCCACGGATGACGATTTGGCGCTGCTTTGGGGCAATGGCCGTCTGCTGGTAGGACTGCTCGAGTACTACCGGCTGAAGGCTTCTGCACCGCTTTTGGGGGCTCCGGTTCTGGCGGCGTGCCGCCGCCTGGGAGATTGGCTGCTGCGGATTGGACCGCTGATGCTGTCGGCGGAGATTCGCGCGGCGTTTGGGGCACAGCATTTTGCGTCGAGCTACATTTGTTGGATGCAGCAGACGGAGGGCCTGGCCAACCTGTACATGGTGACCAAGGACGAGCGATACAGGAAGCTGGCGGAGGACGTCGCCGCGGTAATCGAGCTGCGCCCCGGAGACCATGTACACGGTTGTCTGACCAGTTTGCGCGGGGTGATGGATCTGTACAAGGCGACCGGAGATGAGCGGTTTCTAAACCAATGCGAGACGGCGTGGGAGAGTATCTCGACGTCAAAAGATGCGCTGATTACGGGAGGCGTTCCCGAGGGATGGAGCCCCAATAATCACCGCACCGAGGGCTGCGCTGAAGCGGATTGGGTGCGGTTGAACCTGGCGCTGTGGACGGCGACGAGAAAGCGCAAATATCTGGAAACGGCGGAGCGGGCGGTGTACAACGAATTCGCGTTCAATCAATTTGCAACGGGAGACTTTGGACATCGGGTGTATACAGACACGGGTTTGCCGGAGAATGGGGCGGTGCGGGCATGGTGGTGCTGCACCCTGCACGGGTTGCGCGCATTTCCGGATATTCACGCGAGCGTTTTTCGCGGGACCAAGGAAGGCTTGTGGTATGACATGCCGCTTGACGGGCGCATCGAGGCAGCTGGACTTTCGGCAGTCGCGGAGTCTTCGCTGGCGGATAACGGGACGGTGCGCATCACCATCACTTCTGCCGGTCCGGGGTTGAACTCGCTTTTCATCCGCAAGCCGCAGTGGGCGGCGACGACGGACATTCACATGACCGGGGCCGTGCGCCAGTACCCGGCCGGGGACGGATATGTGGGCCTGGAACGCGAGTGGGCTGCGGGCGATGTTGTCGATCTGAAGTATGCGATGAGTTTGCGGCAATTCGCGGGCGGCGAGGAGCGGGTGGCGTACTTCTTTGGGCCGTGGCTGCTGGGCGCGGCAGCTGCGGACAATCGGGCTTACTTCAACGAGCTGCAGACGGGGAATCAACTGGAGCGGGGCAAGGAGAAGCCGCTGGTCGTGGGGAAACAGGCCAAAGGGGCGTTTCGCGTGCCGATTGCGGCGACTACGGTTGCGTATGTTCCAGCCGAGTATCCGGATCAGCCGGGTTCGGTGGTGTTGCGCGCCGTGGCGGAGCAGACGGGGCAGGAGACTACGGGGTGGGAGTTGCGGTTTTTGGGGCGGGAGCAGGGGTAGGGCCAGGTGTCGAAAGTTCATTGCATATCTTCCGAAGAGAAAATACAGGTCCTTCGGCTCCGCTGAAGTACGCTTCGCTCAGGATGACAGGTCAAATATCGTGATAAGAACTTCAGGCTGAGGAAACTAGAACGGATAGGGATCGCCGGCGCGAACGATGCGGATCATGTGATCGGTAAAGCGTGCATGGACGCCGGGTAGTTCCAACTTGGGCATGTGGCAACTGGTGCATTTGGATGTGGCTACGGGGCAGGTCTTGATGTTGGGGAAAGCGGAGGATGTTTTTGCTTCGCCATGGCAGGCCATGCACTTCGAGTCGTAAGAAGCCGGGTCGTGGTTCACCTGCTGGTGCGGATCGTGACAGGCCAGGCAACTGATGCGCCGATCGGTGCCCGTGAAGCATTTGCTGTTCTCGAGGCGATAGGGTTGGAAGCGCACATCGATGATGCCCTTCCAGCCGTTGCGCACCACGGTATCCCAGGTGCGATGGCATTGACCGCAGAAGTTGGCTGCGTCCTCGGCATCCATGGTTCTCAGCTTCTTGGGGACTGTGGTGTAGTTGTCGTGAATGGCATCGGCCCTATGCTGCTCGCTCCCCGCATGGCAGCGTTCGCAATCCAGGCCGGGAGTGAGTTTATCCAGGGTCAGCTTCACACCGTCGACGGCGTTGGTCGCGTGGCAGTTGAAGCACATGTTGGTCTCGGTGGTGTCCAGCTTGCGGCCCATGGCTTCAGTCAGGTTGTGCGGGGTTAACTTATTGTCTCCGGGGGTGGTTCCGAGCCCCTCAATCTCGTGGAAGTAGCTGACCAGGCCCTCATACATATTCCCATCCTTCTCCAGAACCCAAGTTTGGGAGTGTTGGCCGAACGGCCAGCGGATGGGCAGCGTCATTGTGTCTTTTCCGTCGGTCACGGTATAGGTGCTCTTACCATCTTTGGTCTGCACGGTGTAAGCATAGGCGCCCATCTGCACGGTGAGATTGGGGTGGGCCTCCAGTACCGGATTCGCGCCTGGGAGCTCAAGGGCATGGCGCATCGGCGCATGAAGGTAGGATGACGCTGCGCCTACGTGGCAGGTGGCGCAAGTAACCGGGGCGGCTTCCGGCTTAGCGGCTTTGGCCAGTTCCGGCTGGTCAGTCGCAAACGCGCAGATCAGCCAAACCAGCGCGCCCACGCCAGCCGCCGCCGCCAGCCGCCGCGAGCTACTTTTCCAGGCCAAGGCAAACCATGCGCTCACGGTATGCTTCCTCTCTCTTTCCCGTGCGCGCGTAGACGACGGCCAAACCAATGTGCGCCTCCAGGTTGTCAGGTTCGGTCTTCAGCACCTGATTCAGCAGTTCGGCGGCGCGCTGGGGTTCTCCGGTTTCTGCCAGTGCGCGGCCCAGCGCGACTAGAGCCACTCCATTGTCGGGCGCCGCGGCCAGGGAGGCTTCGGCCTCCGGGCGGGCTTCGGCAAAGCGGCCGGCAAACATCAGCGAATATGCCAGAATCGCGTGCGCTACAGAATTGGACGGATCAACGGCCACTTCGCGTTGAAACTGAGGGATCGCCAGGTCGGGTCCGTGCATGGAGAGCAGGGAACCATAGAAAAAATGCAGGCCCGGTCCCTTGGGAAACCGCGCGAACAGATTATTGAAAAGGGTGTCTGCCGATTGGCTGTCGCCGGAAAGAAAGACGTACCCAGCGTGACCGGCGGCCATAAGGAGATCGCGGGCCTCCGGGGGAGCATCTTTGGGCAGGATAGGGTCTCTCATTCCGGCCAGCCCGAGGCCCAGCAGCAGGTCAGGATCGTCAATGTTCTTGGTCGCAAAAAACTGGTATTGCAATAGAGCGCCCTGAAAGCGGCTGGCACGAGCCAGCAATTGAGCGTAATGGAAGCGAATAATCTGCTCGTTACGGGGTTCGTTTGCTGCGCCTTTTTGGACGGCCTCTTCGAGGTCCCTGAGCGCGTCGTCATAGGCGCCGGTTTCAAACTCGCACAATCCGCGCAATGCCATTGCCGGGGGCGCGTTGGGTTGAAGCTGGAGGACGTGGTTGAACGCGTTGATGGCGGCGGGATAGCTATCGGTGCTGTATTGCAACTGGCCGAGATAGAACCAGCCCTCCACCCAGTCGGGTTTGAGTTGCTCGGCTTGGGTATAGAGATCGATGGCGAGGGGAAGATTGCCCTGGTCGCGGGCTGCGGCGGCGCGAGCGGCCAGATCGTCAAACTGCGGGGCTGGCTGCTGCGCGAATGCGCGGCCCGGCCAGGCCGGCAGCAGAGCCATGATAGGCAGAACGAGGATAAGCAGAATCAGCAAGCCCGAGCTGGATGCATTGGCGGCCCGCGCCTCCGACATTTGCTTTTTGGAGTACGGGACTGATTCTGTGACCGCTTCCGAAATAGGCGCAACAGACATCGCCGGCTGGATCCCTCAGGAGAACTGACTTTCAGTGCGACTGCGTTTCGCACCTCGAAGCCCATGCTAGCACGTTACGGCCTGCGCTTTTCCCGCCGGCTGCATAGTGACCGGGCAATCGCATGAGTCTGTTTTGGACCGCGCATGGAGGTCGCAGCGCCCCTCCGGGGCGCGAGGCCGAAAAATGGATTGCGTTCCCAGGGCAGCGCTTCGCTCGCCCTGGGCTATTATCGTGCGGTCCCTCCGGGACCTGAGGGCGGCGGGGAGGGTCATCGGCCTACCAGGACAAATGCGCCCCAGTAGTAGGGAAGGTCTTTGCCTTCGTGTTCGGCTTTGACTTTTTCGCGCTCCGCGAGCTGGGCTTCCTTCAAAGCCTGGTGAATCTCGGTGCCGTTGAGCCACTTGGCGTAAAAGAGCTGCATCAGTTCCAGTGTTTCCTTGTCGGGGACGGACCATAACGACATCATGACGGACTGCGCCCCGGCCTCTTCAAGAGCTCGGTGCAGGCCGAAGACGCCTTCTCCGTTTTTCACGTCGCCCTGGCCGGTGTCGCAGGCGCTCAGCACCACCAGTTGCGTTCCAGTCAGATTCAGATTTCCGGCTTCGAGTGCGGTCAGGACGCCGTTGTCGAGGCCGGGCGGCGAGGGTTTACCGGCCAGGGTGCGATCGGCTGCGGCGAAGTAGAGGCCGGAACGCAGCATGGGGTCGTTGAGAGCGGAATACTGGTCTGGCTGAAAGAGGGAGCGCATGTCGCCGAGCAGTTCAGTGGACGCGGCGGGGTCAGGGAGGAAAAACCCGTGGGTGGCAAGGTGAAGCAGGCGCGGGCTGCCGGATTGCTCGACGACGCGCTTGAGCGCCATGTCGCCGGTGTAGACGGTGGCTTGCCAGCCGTGTTGGTGCATGAGGCCGGCGATCGCCTGGACCTCGGAGCCGGTTCCAGGCAGAGGTGGAAGTGTGGAGCTGCCGGTTGGGGAGCTTTGGTTTCCCACCCTTTCCGCGGAAAGAGTCGCAAGACGCAGGTTCTTCGACACCACTTCGTTCCGGTCAGAAGGGGCACGGGGGGCATTTGGCGGATTCAGGTTGCCCAACTTGTCCAGTGCGGCGCGCTGGCGGTCTTCGCTGATGTCAAAGTTTGGATCGCCGACGAGGAGTGCGGTTGGGGCGCCGGTGGGGACAGGCGGACTGAGCAGGTCGCGGGTGCTGGAGACCAGGCGAAGATCGTACTTTTCCATCAGCAGTTTGCCGTCGGGGGCAGGAATGATGCCGAGCGGAACCTGGTTCAGGACGCCGTCGGTGGACAAGTAGATCCGGGTGATGCCGCCCAGAGCGGATTCGAGAGGCTTCCAAACGAGATCGAAGGCGTGGGGGCCGGGGACTGCCGCTTGCGCAGGCTGCTGAAATCCGCGCGTGGCGAGGGAATTTTTAAAGTGTGAAATGGCATCGGACTCGATCTGCTTGTCGTCGCCGAGAAAAACGTAGAGCGGCTGATCCTTGGTTTCGCGTGTAACCACCAATGCTGCGTAGTAGTAGGCACGGTCGGCCTTGAGGTTCGAATAGAAGCCGAATCGGGCGAATTCCACGGCGGCCTCGCCGGGCTGGAGGGCGTCGCGAACCTGCTGCCAGGTGGTGCGGTCCAACGCATTGCGCTTCGCAAAAGTGGAAGACCGGGCAACGAGCGCACTCTCAATCCGGTCTGCATCGTTGCGCAACTGATCGACTTGCGCGCGCCACGATTCGGCATCGGCGCCGGCAGGCTGGACGCTGAGCAAAGCAGCAAGCTGGGTACGCTTGGCGGTAAGGTCTCCGAGGAGCTTGAGCGCTTGGGCGTCCCCTGAGGCCTCTACTTGGCGGCGCATATTTGTCACGCTTCCCGCGATGAAGCCTTTTTGCCAAAGAAGCAGGTTGTACATGGAGCCGATCAGGGCAGGATCCTGCGCGCGGAAACTATGGACAAAGCTGAAATAGCGCCGGAAATCGTATGAAACCAGGTCAAGAAAACCGAGCCGTTCCTTTTCCGTCATGAAAGTAAAGTTGGATTGGAACCGGGCGAAAAGGCTCGAGAATCCACGCTCGAAAAGAGGCTCGGCTTCGCTGACCTTACTCTGGTCCGCGAGCACGACGGCCAGGTTAAAACAGGCTTTCTCGAGGTCGGGGCTGCCGGGCTCGGTGGACTTCTCGAGAATACCGAGCGAGCGCCTGTAGAGTGCCTCGGCCTTCTCATACTGGCGCAAGTCTTCGTCCAGCGATGCGAGGTTATTGAGTCCAGTGGCGAAGCTTGAATTGTCCGTGCCAAAGACCTTTTCGCGAATTTTGAGAGAGCGTTCGAGCAGGGGCTCGGCTTCGGCGAAGCGTCGTTCCTGCTGGTAGAGCAAGGCCAGGATGTTGAGAGTGCCGGCGACATCGGGGCTGTCGGGACCGAAGGCCTTCTCGCGGATTTTGAGAGCGTGTAGGCAGAGCTGCTCGGCCTGCGCAGGATCGCCGACTAGCCGGTAATGATCGGCAAGGTTGTTCAGGTCCGTCGCCAGACTCGGATCGTCCGGGTCAAGCGCTTTTTCATCGATGCTCAAGGCCGCTTTATAAAGCTGCTCCGCCTCGGCAAATTTGCCTTCTTCGTCGAAAAGGCCGGCGAAGTTGATCAAGTCGGCGGCTACATCGAGGCTCTCGTCGCCGAAGAGCTTATGGTCGATGGCGAGGCCTCGCCGGTAAAGAGACTCGGCCTGGGCGTAGTTGCCTTCGTCCTGGTAGAGCGAGGCGGCGTCGGAGAGAAGCTTTGAGAAATCGTGTTCGTCGACATCCTTGGCCTTCTCGTCAATCGCCAGAGCGCGCAGGAAAAGAGGCTCGGCATCGGCATTGCGGTGCATGTGATTGTAAAGTGCGCCCAGATTGTCGAGGTCGGCGGCCACCTCGGAATCATCGGGGCCCAGTTCCTTTTCATCCATGCTCAGGGCGCGCAGGTAGAACGGTTCAGCCTCGGAATAGCGACCCAGATTGTTGTAGACGTCGGCAAGATTGGTAATTGCAATGTTGACCAGGGCAGGGTCTTGCGGTTGCGTTTGTTCGGCCAACTTCAGGAACTCTGTGGCCGGCGGCAGCGCCTCAGCATATTTCCCATGCTTGGTAAGCTCCGTGATCTGCGCGCCAAGTTCGTCGAAGCGCGACTTTTGGGCGGCACACTGCGGCAGATGGATCTGAACGGCGAGCAGCAGGGCGAGCCAGCCCGCACAAATGCCGGTGAGCTTCATCCGAATCCTCCCGGGAATGATTGCATGGCCGTAAGGCCTGCGAAAAGAATGCCGGGAGTATAGCACTGCCCGGCGGCGGGACAGACGGCGCTCGCACGGCAAGGGGCGGCGAAGCCGGGTGGGGCACCCGGAATTGGGGCGGGTGTGAGGAATGGATGAGAATTGTTTGGAGCGTTGTAAACTCGAACACTGTGCGGGCGTCTACATGGGTGATGGCAGCCGGCACGGCATTGGACGCGATGGCCATAACAACGGCAGACGACGCCGCGGCGCAGGAGTTTGCGCGCGTGGTGGAAAGACACCGGCCGCAGATCTTTCGTTTCCTGCTCTCGTCCACGCGCGACGTGGACCTGGCAGAGACGCTGACCCAGGAGTGTTTCCTGAAGGCGCACCGCAACTGGGGCAGCTTCAGGGGTGAGTCGAGCGCCATGACGTGGCTGATGCGGATTGCGATCAATCTGCAGAAAGACCACTGGCGCAACCGGCGGATGCAGTTCTGGCGGACCACGCGGATCAACTCCGTGGATCTGGATGAAGCCAGCGAATGGCTGCCCAGCGGGGAGAGCTCGGTGGAGCAGCAGTTGCTGGCGCGGGAGCGGGTGGGGCATGTGTGGACGGCGGTGAAGGGGCTGAGCGAGCGGCAGAGGACAGTTTTTCTGCTGCGTTATGTGGAAGAGCAGGAATTGAGCGAGATTGCAGCTTCGACGGGCTTGAGCGAGGGAACGGTGAAAGCACACCTTTCGCGGGCGGTGGCCAGGGTTCGATTGGAGCTTGGGGGCAAGAGGTGAGCATGATGAACAAATTCGATGACAATGCGGATGGGTTGAAGGACCGGACAGAGATTCCGGCTGGAGACGCCGACCAGTTCGAGCTTGAGCAGGCGCTGAAGGACTTCAAGAGCAGCGTTCATGCGTGGAGCGAGGCTGCTTATAGCCGTCCGCGTATGGGGACGCGGGAAGTCCGGGGCCGCAGTTGGCGCCTGGCGCTGGGTTGGGCGATGGGATGCCTGCTGGTGGCTGGAAGCGTGAGCGGCGGATTGTTTGAGCGGCAGCATCGGCTGGAACAAGCGCGGATTGCGGCCCAGCAGCGGGCGGCCCAGCAGCAGCAGGAGCTTCGCGCGCAGCAGACCGCCGGGGAGACCGATGAGGCTCTGCTGGCTGGCGTGGACAGCGATGTATCGCGGCAGGTGCCGAGCGCGATGGAGCCGCTTGCGCAGATGATGGGAGACGATAGTACGAAGTAAGTTCGTGGAGCTAGTGATCCGGGTCGAAAGTTCATTGCATAAGTTCCGAAGTGCAACCGCAGGTCCTTCGACTCAGCTGCAGGACGCTTCGCTCAGGATGACAGGTCATTTTGAAATAAGAAGTGAAATTGGAATTGAATCTGCAAAATTGAGACTTGGGACCCTGCGATTGGCGAGGGCAAGGAGAGGCGTTATGAGGGGCATTTTGGCAGTGAAGCTGGGAATGGCGGTGGCTTGCGTTTTGCTGGCAGGTACAGCATGCGCGCAGGCACCTGTGGGCGGAAGTGGATCGGGACCTGGGCCGGGAGGCGGTTTTGGAGAGCATCGGCCTCCGTTTGAGCGGGCGATGGGCGGCGATCACGGGCGCTGGTGGAACAATCCGAAGACCGTGGATCGGTTGAAGCTGACGGATACGCAGCGCAAGGCGATGGACGACACGCTGCAACAGCATCGCTCGACGCTGATCGATCTGCGAGCCAGTCTGGAAAAGTCGGAATTGGAGCTGGAGCCGATGATGAAAGAGGACCAGCCGAATGAAAGCCAGATTCTGGCGCAGATCGATAAAGTGGCGCAGGCGCGCGCCGAGCTGGAAAAGGCAAATGCGCGGTTCCTGCTGCAGATTCGCAGCAAGCTGACTCCGGAACAGTGGAAGCAGATGGAAGCCGATCGGGCTGCGCGTCCGCATGGCGAGTGGGGCGGCGGCGGACCTGGCGGACCTGGCGCAAACTGGCAGCGCCGGCAGCAGACGCCTCCGCCGGATGGGCTGGCTCCTCCACCGGGAGGGCCGCAGAGCCTTATGGAAGGCGGCCCGGATGCACCTCCGCCGCCGGTTGAGGACGCAGGCGGAATCCAGTAACAAGAGTTTTTAGAGCACAAGTTCAACAACAGAGGTTACAGGCAGAGAGCAAATACGGTTGAACCAAAACCGATGGCGGCAGGGGGCGATCCTCCTGCCGCCGATTTTTTTTGTGGGGGCGGGGTCCGCCCGCGTAATGCGGTGCCTGAGCCAGTGTCGCAACTGAGGCCGCTTTTCGGCGGCGGGCTGGATTGAAAGATATTTCCCGCAGAGGCTGAAGCCCACGTTGATTTTGGGGCGCTTGCGGCAGGACTAAAGTCGTGCCCTGACACTTCTGGGTTGAACCTGGAGTTCTTCCGCGGTCTGTAAAGTCGATCTTTGAAACTTCTCCCTGCAGCCGATTGTTTTCTCCGCGATTTGGAAAGCCCGTGCCCTTCAAACTGAGCCGCTGCCAGTTTTTCAACTGCATCGAATCGAGACACTGGAGTGCAGCGTAATGAGGCAGCAAATGAAGCAATTCAGGACATCGAATGCGCCGGATTGAGACATGCCGTGGAGCGAAGCGGGACAGCTTGTTTCGAAGTGCGACAGAAGCATTCAGGGCGGCTATCAAGAAAATTACTAAAGTTATTCCCGGCCATTCCGATGAAGTGGGTGGATGCAAAAACGCCTCTGAAGAAGATTTGCGGAGTGCCTGGCGGGTGGAAAGAAACACCGCGGGCAAAGGCAGGCAGCAACGCATCCACAAAAGGAGTGATCTTCCATGGCCCTCGGAGTCTTGAACAACCTTTCGGCGATTTACGCAGAGAATAACCTGAACAACACCAACAACAGCTTGCAGACAGTCTTGCAACAGTTGTCGTCCGGGTCGAAGATCAACTCCGGCGCCGATGACGCGGCCGGGCTTTCGCTGGTGAACGGACTGCAGGCCAATGCAAGCGCTCTGATGCAGTCGGAGACCAACGCCACTGAGGGCGTGGGACTTTTGCAGGTGGCCGATGGCGCCTTGTCGCAGGTGACGAATCTGCTGGACCGCGCCGTGACGCTGGCAACTGAATCCTCCAACGGCACTCTGAACAGCACGCAGTTGCAGGCGGCCAACCAGGAGTACCAGTCGATCCTGGCGGAAGTGAACAACATCGGCTCAACCACGACCTATAACCAGGTCCAGGTGTTTGACGGCACAACGGTCGCTATCTACACCGGCGACTCCTCAACGGCTGGCTCGTCGGTAGACGACTTGAACATTCGCGGGTTATCGTCGGCCAGCATGGGAGACACCGGCGGCGTCATGTCCTATAGCAGCGGACAGGACAACGTGTTCATCAACCTATCCAAAGGCGGCGTCAATGCTGGAGTTTCCGATAGCCTGAGCGGCACCAGTAATACGATCACGGTGAATTACCTTACCGAGGGAGCTGGCGGCGCCGCAGTAACGGCGACCGCGAACATCAGCGTTGGAGCGGGCACCAATTACGCGAACACCGCGCAGGGATTGATCAGCGCGATTAACGCCTCCGGTCTCGGGTTGAGCGCCACTTTCACCACGGCAGCGCAGGCAGGCACCGCGTCGACTTCCGCCGGAGTCGGCACCCAGACCGGTATCCTTATCTCCGGTCAGTCGGTTGGGACCGGCACGCTATCCGGCGTGGTGGGAACGCTGACTCTGTCCGGAGCTGTCTCCGGCGCCACCGATACGATGGGAGGCACGCTCACCATCGGCTCGAACACCATCACGCTGGGAACGGCCAACTCCACTGACACTCTTGCAAATCTGGAGAACACGATCAACTCGGGCGACTATGGCGTGACGGCCGCGGTCTCCGGCTCGAAGCTGACCCTGACGTCGGCCAACCCGGCCATCGTGGTCAGCAGCACCAGTCTCGTGGATTCCACCACCGGCAACGAGCTGGGCACGTTGACCGATAGCAACATTGCCGACACATTGACAGGCACATTTGACATTATGGGTTCCGATGGAACCACGCATAGCTTCACTCTCTCGGCCGGCAACAACAACAACACGCTCGCCAAGCTGGCAACTTACATCACGGGTCAAAGCTGGGGCATCAGCGCCACCGCGGTCGGCGCAACCATGACGCTCAGCTCGACGACATCGGGCTCCCAGGCTTCGTTCAACGCATCGGATGTGCTGAATTCGGTGGTTTCGGCAGGAACGCTTGCGGTGCTTACAGGTCCTGGCGCGTTGACGCTGGCCAACGTGCCGGCACCGCTGTCGCAGATGACCACCACTGCCCGGACCATAGGAACCTTGACCGTTGGTGGATTGGGCACCTCGGCCGACGTTCTCAGCGGCACTCTGGATATCGCAGGCGCCAACGGACTCGTCGACCCCATTACCATCTCCGCCGGCAATGCGAACAACACGCTTGCCACGCTGGCCGCTTACCTCACAGCTCAGGACATAGGAATCACGGCTACGGTGAATAGCACCGGCAACGGCCAGGTGCTCACCATTGCGTCCACGTCAGGGGATTCTCAGGCTTCGTTCAACGCCGCGGACATTACGGGCGTGGCCGATGCGACCGCTGGTTCCACGCTCACCGTCGGCAGCGTGAAGACGCCTCCAGTGGCCTACTCGAGTGCGGCCATCTCGGGCAGCGTGACCGACTCCAGCACCAGCGGCGGCATCCTGGTGACGGGACTGATCAGCAACACCAACGGGACCACCGGAATTGCGACTATCAGTTACTCCGACAGCGCTGGCCAGAACCTCAGCTCGACCGATCTGCTCAGTCAAATCGACGCGCAACTCGCGCTGACCGATATCAACGTGGCCATCAGCGACGTTTCATCGCTAGACGGCTACGTGGGTGCCCAGATCAATACGCTGAACTCGGTGAGCCAGGTGATGAGCACACAGCAGGAGAACGTGGTCTCCGCGCAGAATGCGGTTCAGGCCACCGACTATGCTTCGGCCACTTCGAACATGTCGAAGTACGAAATTCTGAGCCAAACCGGCATCGCCGCATTAGCACAGGCTAATAGTGTGCAGCAGGAAGTGACCAAGCTCTTGCAATAAGGCAGGGAACAGGGATCAGTGGCCGGGAAACGAGTTTTGAAACAACGCACCATTGCAGCAAATTCAAGACAACCCAGGGACGGGCGGCGGCAAAGGATCACACCTTTGCCGCCCATTTTTTTGCGAGCCCCGAGCTGCAACGACGCCGACGGCTACGCGGTCAATAGCCTCGCGCCATCGTTTGTTACAAGCACCGTATTCTCATAATGCGCGGCGAGAGAGCGGTCTCTCGTTCGAACGGTCCAGCCGTCGTTAAGGGTTGTAGTTCTGTGCGTTCCGATTGCGATGAGCGGTTCAATGGTGAAGACTAACCCTTCGGTGAGCTCATCGCAGCAGAGCCGGTCAAATTGGTTTGGAATCGTGGGCCGCTCATGAATTGTTCTTCCGATTCCATGTCCGGCAAGACCATCTACGACGCAGAATCCGGCGTCAAGCACGGTTCTCTGCACTTGTCTTCCGATGTCGAATGCGTGAGCGCCAGGGCGCACCACCGACAACCCCGACCAAAAGGCATGCGAAGCGCAGTCCATCAGCCGCTGGCCCTCCTTCTCCACTGAACCCACTGCAACGGTTTCGCAAGCGTCTCCCATGTAGCCGTCCACTTCGACGGTTACGTCGAGCTTCACCAGGTCGCCGTTCACGAGCCTTCGCTGTCCGGGGACTCCGTGGACAATCTCGTCATTTACGCTGATGCAGCTGTGACCGGGGAAGCCGTATACGAGCTTTGGCGCGGAGCGCGCGCCGAAGGCTTTCATGGTCTCTGCACCGATTTCATCGAGTTCCTGAGTGCTGACGCCAGGCCGGACTGCGGCCTTCATGGCTTCAAGGACGGCCCGCGTAGCTTTTCCGGCAAATTCCATGCCGGCCAATTCTTCCGGGGATTCAATCGACATGAGCGCTCCTCATCGATATTCGACCATAAATGTCCTCGTGCGGTGTCTCCGTTTTATTTCAAGGCGTGTTGAACCGTATGGACCCGGTGGCTGATCGCGGATTTCTTGTTGGAGCAATGAAGATGAAAGGAGGAATAACAGCCGCAGTGCAGGTGAGCCCGATCATCTTCAGGAATAATTCCGGAACTGGGCATGGGTAAGGCGTGACGTGAGTTACGCCGTGGCGCAGGCGGGAATGTTTTCCGCAGGGCTGCTTTCGCAGAGCAGAGTGCATCTCAAGTTATATCGCCGAACCCACCGAGGGTTCGAATGCGGGCGCAGAGAGCGCTCGCAGTTGAAGCGAACGAGGTCACGCTATGAAATCAAACGGTCCCCTGATTCTCGCTGCGCTCTGTTTGGCCGGCGGGTTGACTATTATCTTTGCTTACGGCGTTGGCACTGCGGGCTTTAATGCCGCGTATCCATTTTCAGGCGCAAACCTGAACTTGTCCATTGCCACAAGTGGGCCAGCCGCGATTGGCGGGATGGCGCTGACCGCGCTGGGGCTGCTGCTCCTGCTGTGGGCGCTTTTGTGCGCCGTCGTCGGCATGGCGAGTGGAATTGGTTCTGAACGCTACCGGATGGACCGCGTGGAGCGGAAGCGGCTGGAGCAGCAGCAAAAGCTGGAAAAGGCCGAGCGGAAACGGTTGGAACAGCAGGAGATTCTGGTGAAGCAGGAAGAGCGGCTGCGGGCTTCTTACCCCAGAGAATGAAGAGGATTGCTTGCCGGCGGTGCTTCATTGCCGGGGCGGCAGCGGGGGTGCGCGAAGTGTTGTTTCTGATGCACGCATAAGCGCGGCGGTTTGCGGACAGGCTCTTAGCGAGTCTGTCCGCAGTTCCTTGAGGTTTACTTGGGCAGCGGTTCGGAGCCGGTTACGGTGAACGCCGCTTCGGATTTGGATTGCGCTTCCCAAGGTTGCGCGCTGCCGAGCGTCAGGATGTACTTGCCGGCCAGGATTGCGCGGTCGCCCTTATCGTCGACGCTGGAAAGAGTGCGCGGATCCAGGGTTATGATTACATCCTTGCTTTGGCCGGGAGGAATGTTCACACGCTCGAATCCGGCGAGGGTTTGAATCGGACCGTCCTTTTGCGGGGTCTTGACATAGGCTTCGACCACCTCGTCGCCTGCAACCGGGCCGCTGTTGGTGACGGTGACTGTGGCCGCGATTGGGTCGCCGGCCTTGACGGTATCGGCGGAAAGCTTGACCGGGCTATAGGTGAAGGTGGTGTAGCTGAGGCCGTAGCCAAATCCCCAGAGAGGTTTGCCGGCGAAGTAGCGATAGGTGCGGCCGCTGGTCGCGGTCTTGAAGTTGTAGTCGGTAAACGCGGGCAGGCCGTCGAGCGAAGCATAGAAAGTGACGGGCAGGCGCCCCGCGGGATTGTTGACGCCAGCCAGCGTGTGCGCAATGGCGTCGCCGCCTTCCACGCCGGGATACCACGCTTCCAGCACCGCCTGGGCGTGCTGGTTGGCCCAGTTGAGGGCAACGGCGCTGCCGCTTTGCAGAACCACGACCAGTGGCTTGCCGGTCGCGGCCAGGGCTTCAAGCAGCTTTTGCTGGGGCGCGGGCAGGTCCAGGCTGGTGCGGTCGCCGCCGTTGAAGCCGTCGATCTTGATGTTCATCTCTTCGCCTTCAAGCTGCGGGGAAAGTCCGACGAAAGCTACCACTACATCAGCCTGCTGCGCTTGGGAGACGGCTTCGGCAAGCTGGGCGTCGGCGGGCGCCACCCAACTGAGCGTGAGCCCCCCGCCGGCCTGGTCGCCGGTGTGCGAGTACTCGAGGCGGAACTGATGCGGATTGGTGTCGGTGAAATCGACAGGGATGGAGGGAATCCTGTGGTTTGTCTGCTGTGGCGGTGCGGTGGGCGAGGCTCCGGGCGCAGAGTGGAAATTGCCCATGGCAGAAAGATCGCCGCCCTGGCGCAGGCTGCCTTCGGAGAGCACCTTGCCGTCGAGGATGAAGCGGTAGGTCTCGACAGGCGAGTAAGGAAAGCTGTCTCCGGATTCGAGAGTAAAGACATAGTGGCCAGGAGCAGGGACGGCTAGTGCGCCGGACCAGCGGACGGAATAGTTGTTGGTTTCAATCTCGCGGACGGGGTGAGCGTTTTCCCAATCGGTTTGCACGGCGGGCTCGGAGAACGAGGCGACGGGGCGTCCGGTCCAATCGGGCGTGGCAAAAAACTCAGTCTTGAGGCCCTTGTCCATGCCGAATGCAGTGCGCGGAACTGGAACACCAACACCGGCCGCCAGCGTGGAGCCCTGCGCGTAAAGAATCGGGGACGAGCGGAACTGCTTCACCATGCCATCGAGCGGTGTCACGGGATTGAGAGGCGTGCCAACGTAGTTGCCGAGAATGGAGGGCAGCAGATCGGCAGTGGGGCCGATTACGGCGATGTGTCCTGGCGCAGTTTTGAAGGGAAGAATGCCGGAGTTCTTGAGCAGAACGATGCTCTCCTCGGCGGCCTTGAGCGAGGTCTGGCGGTTGGGGATGGAGCCTGCATTAGTGAATTGAACTTTGTCCAGCGGATTGGCGCCCGGGGGATCGAAGAGGCCCAGCTTGAAGCGGGCTGTGTATAGACGCTCGGCGGCTTGAGTGATCAGGTCCTCCGAGACCAGGCCCTGGTGGACGGCGTCGCCGAGGGTGTTGAAGCCGGGAGTCCAGATGCTGCAGGATAGATCGGTTCCGGCCTGGATGGCGAGGGCGGCGGAGTGAGTGACGTCAGCAGTCTTCTTGTGGCCTGCGTTCACGTCCACGATTGCGCCGCAGTCGGAGACCACAAAGCCCTCGAAACCCCAGGCGTCGCGCAGATGATCTTTGAGCAGCATTTTGTTGGTGCAGGCCGGCCACTCGTCGATGGAATTGTATGCGCACATGACGGACTGCACGTTGCCCTCGGTGACGGTGGCGCGAAAGGCGGGCAGATAGGTCTCTTCCAGGTCGCGGGCCGAGGGGTCGACGTTGAATCCGTGGCGCAGCGACTCAGGGCCGGAGTGGACGGCGAAGTGCTTGCTGGTGGCCACTGCGCGCAGGTGGTCAAGGTCTTCGCCCTGAACGCCGTGGACAAATGCTACGCCGAGCCTGGATGTGAGGAAGGGATCTTCGCCGTAGGTTTCCTGGCCGCGGCCCCAGCGGGGATCGCGGAAGATGTTGATGTTGGGCGACCAGAACGTGAGTCCGTAAAAGATGCGGTGATTGCCCTGGCGCTGGGCCTCGTTGTACTTGGCGCGGGCCTCGGTGGAGATGACGTTGCCCATGGCGTGAACGATTGCCGGATCCCAGGTGGCGGCCATGCCGATGGCCTGCGGAAAGACGGTGGCGTAACCGGCGCGGGCGACGCCATGCAAGGCCTCGTTCCAGGTCTGATAGTCGGGAATGCCGAGGCGCGGGATGGCGGTGGCCCAGTCTTCGAGCTGGGCGACTTTCTCGTCGAGGGTCATGCGGCCCACCAGGTCGTGGGCGCGCTCTGCGGGGGGCAGTTTGGTATCGAGATATGGGGCCTGCTGCGCAGGAGCGGCGGCGCATACGATGACGGTGAAAAAAGCGAACGGAAGCCAGCGACGAGACGGCATGAAAGAGATCCTCCAAAGATGCGACAGGAAAAGGTGCCGCTAGGAACTCTACAGGGCGAGAGGATGGTTTGGCTAGGTTTATCGCTTTACTAACAGGCTCAATCGCACTTGAAAGAGCTCCCGTTGAAAAGCTGCTTGCGAGGTACGCGGAAGGTCGAAAAAGAATCCAAAGGCGGCTTGAATTGTGGCGAGGGCTGAGCGGGCTGCGGAAAGAGGCATCGGTTGGGTTCGAATCCACGAGGAGCATCCCGCAGGGGCTGAAGCCCAAAGTCGTTATTGGCCTTCTTCGGCACGACTGAAGTCATGCCCTGTTACAAAGCGCGGTTATCCGTCAGTTGAGCGGTGAGGATTTCCACGGCGCCTTGGATTACGCTTCACCGACTTGAAGTGCGGCGGCTTCCATGCGGGGCAGAATGGCACGAAGTTCTTCGAATTCCGGATGGCCGTGAAGGGGTTTGAGCCGCGGATCGGCGAGCATCTGGAAGAACCATGGACAGCGTTCCTGGTTGGCCGCGCGAAATTCAGACATTGCTTTGTCAAGGTCTCCGAGCGCCACGCAGCCGGCGATGTTGAAGGACTTCAGTATGAATCGCTCGCGGCCCAGCCACTGCAGCCGTTCCAGGATGTCAGAGCATTCGGAGACGCGGCCGGCGCAGGCCAGCGCGTAGGCGTGAACGGCATTCGCGGCGTCGAAGTAGGGCTGGCGCTGGACGAGCTGCTCGGCAATTTCGACGGCCCGAGGGGCATTGCCGTTGAAGGCAAGAATCATGGCCCCATAAAAGCGGGCTCCTTCGAGGTCGGGAAAATGTCGAAGAGCGTGCTCGATCTGCTCGACGCTCGCAGCAGCCTGGCCGTCGAGGTGGAGCGCCCAGGCCAGGCGGGAGTGTAGCCAGGGAGAAAACGGGTCGAGTTCGAGGGCGGCGCGCAACAGCGCAATGGCTTCAGCGAAGCGATGGCGGCTTAGGGCGAACATGGAGCGCGCGCGGGTGATCGATCGGCTGTGAGGCAAATGAGCGCAGAGCGAAAGGGCGCGGAGGGCTGCGGAGAGATCGCGATCGAAATGGAGGTTGATCCACGCCAGCGCCGGCAGGGCGTCTTGAGCGTGTGCGGGAAAATCGGGGATTGAAGCTACGGTGCGATGAACCAGCTCTGCTGCCAGAGCTGTGGACATGTAGCCGAAGAAGGCCTGGTTGACGCATAGATTCACCAATTCGACTTTGGCGGCGATCAGAGACGGGTCCAGTTCAGTGGCGCGGAGGAGATGCTGCAGACCATCCTGCATGCGGTGCCGTTCCGGCGCCTGCCACTCGTAGCGGCCGCGCAGAAACGCTTCATAGGCCTCGCGCCGGGGGGAATTGAAAGCGCTTTCAGAGGCGGGCACGGCAGCAGCGGAGATGGCCAGAACATCGGCGCTCCAATCTGTCGGCCCACCAGTTGCAGGTGCACTTTCATCGGAAGGGGCGCGGCCTCGAGCACCGGTCTTTCGCTTCGTCGAGGAAGTTGGAATCTTGCCTTCGTCCATGGCGAAGACCGGGCCCGGATGGGAGCTTGTCTTCCCCGGGTCGAGGGCCCGAGTTTGCAGGCGAAAGTCGAGGCGTGCTGCCAATTTTGATTCGAGGCCGGCAACTTTGTCGCGCCCGACCAACAGGTCCTCTGCCCAGAGCTGGACGCCGTCGGCGACACGAATCATCTCCACACGAAGGCGGAAATGCGAGATGAGGGCGCGCACGGTTCCGCTAAGGATGAGGTCTGCGTTGAGGGATTCGCCAATCTGCTGGGCGGCGAATCCGCGCTTCGCCAATGTGAAGACCGAATCGCGCGCGAGAATTGAAGCAATCGGCTTGGGAGCATTGCTAAGACGGGAAATGGCTTCCTCGGCGATGGCCGAACCCAGATGATCGGGAACCCCGGTATGGGTGACGAAAGGGGGAATCGCCAGGCGTAGAAGAACACCGGAGGGTGAGGAGGTTTGTGAGCGAACCTCGGAGATCAGGCGGTAGCCGCGCTTGTATACGGTCTGGATGCAGTCTTCCGGGTGCAAGCGGCTGCGCAGCGAGGAGACGCATTTGGTCACGGAGTCCGCAGTGACATGAACCTCGCCCCAAAGGACGCGCTTGAGCTGCGCGGCGGTGACGACCTGGCCCGCGTTCGCCAGCAGCAACTGGAGCGCGGCCAGCTCCATGGGAGGCAGGTGAATGAGCGATTTTCCGCGGAAGAGGGAACCATCGGCTTCCAGCCGCAAGCCGGCGAACAGGAGTGCCGGTTCTGCATGCCCGCCTAGGCGAGCGAGTTTAGTGCCAGGCGGTGTTGATGAAGGTTTGTGCTCCCGATCCAACGCCGTACCTCGGAACTCTTGCCAACCTGCTCGCCGATGTCAGGCCATTCGAAATGCACACGAATGGCTCACGCCAACCTGGCTCATGCCAACTGGGGCTGCCTGGAACACCATGCTGGACATCCGGGGAGGAAGTTGAACAGCATACCGCGAAAAAAGCGAAATCTATGAGCAACGGGCTTTCTTGCGACAAGGCAATTATCTTCTCTTAGCGTTAGGCCGAGGAAGAGAATTCAAGTGCCCATATGACGATTTTAAGTAACGAAATGTGGTTACTTTTTTACTAATGAGTAAACAAACCAAATGCCCGCTATATCCATTAGAACTATGGAATTCGGGTTGTTTTGAAGAGATATCGAGAAATTGATGGCCGTGGGGTGGATTCAGTCATTCGGAAGCAGCGACCAGTGGATTGAGCGGGGAGAAAGATTGCCCGAAATGCGCTCTCTAGAGTCGAATTTCTGCGCTCATTTTGAAGCGCTTAAAGGCGGGCGCGACCCCATCACGCTTTCAGGAATGGACGGCATGATTTTTGGATCGCCGATTTCGAGAGAAAGACGCGGTCGAACTGTTGGGACTGAGGTAGAAGCGCGCATGAGCAGCCGGGTAATCTGCGCGCGGAAATCGGTAATCAGAATTCAGAGCCAGCCTTGAATTTGACTGTTGATAACTATGGTTCATTCGTCTGCGGAAAATTACCGAAGGGCAACCGCGCCCTCAGGGCACTCGCCTTCGGCACCGCTGAAGTACGCTTCGCTCAGGATGACAGGTCGATTTGTGATCGGAGCTTTGTGATTGGAACTTCGGACTCAAGACGCTAGTGTGGTGTCCCTGAAGTCCATGCGAGAACAACCGCAGATCCTTCGACTCACCACCCCAAACTGAAAGGCGTTTGGGGCCCCGTTCGCTCAGGATGACAGCAATTATTTTGTTAAGAATTTCTGGGACAGGACACTAGTTCATAGCGGGCTCTACGGCCGGGTGAGGGTGACACCCAGGCCGGTGGTGAGGACGAGATCGTTGTCCAGGGTTCCGGCGGGCGGGAACGAGGTGTAGTTGTCGCTGAAGGTGGTCACCCAGTTGAACATCTTCCCGATCTTGGTGCTGAAGGCGGAGTTGATGGTGAACTGGTATTGGCTCAACGTACTCAGGTCGGGATAGATGTAGGCCTGCTCCGTGAACAGGCTGGCGGCTCCGAGCTTGCGCGTGTACTGCTCGCCAAGATCGAGGGCGGCAAAGCTGTTGACGCTGCTGGGCGTAAGCGGCGTGGTGGCTGTGGCTGCCACGGCCGAGTAATTCTCGTGCGTCCACACCAGGCCGCCGAGGATGTCGAACGTCTGTTTGGGAGTCTTGCTGGCGTGCCAGCCGAAGCCGCCGCCGATGATGGAGCGCAGATCGAGATCCTGCAAGGCGTTGGTGGAGAAATCGCCAGTGCCGAAGGCGAATGACCTCGGATTAAGGTTGTGGTCGTAGCGGAGCCCGCCGTTGGTGGCATTGGCGCTGGTGGAAGGGATGGAATTCGCGTTCTCGCTGTAGAGAGTATTGACGTAGAGCGCGGTTTTGTCCGTGCGGGTGGTACGAGCGGCGGTGAGCCCTGCTCCGAATGTGGCAGTGTTGGAGTTTCCGTGCGCCAGTGCGAGCGAAAGGTTGGCAGCCCCGGCCCAGGCGTGTCCCCAGCTTGGATGCAACGAGGCTTCATAAGCCGATTGCTCGGTCGGGCTTCGCAGCACCGTAACCTCAGCAGGCGCGAGCGTCACTGGACCGGAAGCGGTAGTGACGACCAGGCCTGCGTCGGAGCGCTCGACGGCGGTCACGTTCAGTTTCCCCTTCGGCGTAGGCAACACCAGGGGCAGGGTGGTGGTGAGGCTGGTCACCTGGTCCCAGGAGATCGCGATGGCATCGGCATAAGCGGTCTTGAAAGTGAGCTTGCCGCCATCGAGCTTCACAGCGGTGCCGGTGAGGCGATCGCCATTTTTCAGCACCACGGTATCGGCGTGGAGGGCTGAAGTGGCTGTGAGCATCAGAAGGGTGAATGCGAGGAGGGGGAGTGTCAAACGGACAGCGAGACGCAGAGGCATGGAAATGGTCGTGCTCCTTCAGGGGATGGGTGAAGTCAGGTCAGGCCGGGCAGAAGCCGACCATGTTTTTTGGGGTACCTGTCCATGGTAACTCGAAGTCCGGGTGGACGTTTCGGAGGGAGGGCGAGCAAACCTTCAGAAATCTTTCAGGAATTAACAGGCGCCGCGCTGCCAGACTTGTATTGAACGCTGTTTACTGAAAGGAAGATTGCCATGGGCAAAACTGTTTCGTATGCGCAGTGGTCGCTTGAACCGTACTGCATCGGGATGAAACTGCGTTCGCTGCGCACGCAGAAGCGGCTGACGCTGGCGCGGCTGGCGGCGGAGACCGGGCTCTCGACCGCGCTGCTCTCCAAGCTGGAGACCGATCGCATGGTACCCACGCTGCCAACCCTGGCCACGATCAGCCGCGTTTATGGCGTGGGGCTGAGTCACTTTTTCAGGGACCCCACCCGGCACACAATCTCCATCACGCGTAAAGCTCACTTCGAGGGCCAGGAACGCGGCATGGAGCAGGCGCGGATTACGCCGCTGAATGCGATCGAGGAATGCGAGCCGCTCGCGGATTCATCCGCGGAGCCGGTGAGCCGAGGGCCGAAGCTGGTGGCGCAGATGATTGAGTTTCCGGCGGGTGGGGCGGCCAGCGCTTCCAATTGCCTTCACGATTCGAGCTGCCTGGTTTACGTGCTGGAAGGACACTTGCAATTGGTTTCCGGCGGATTGCATGAGTTGCTCAAAGCGGGCGACTGCGCTTACGTGGAGAGCGATATGGCTCTGGCGTGGAGCGCTGCCGACAAGCGCCGCTGCCGCGTGCTGGCGGTGTTTGCGGGCGCGGCGTGAGCTACTTTCCGACCCGGTCGATCAACTGGAGGGAATCAAGAAAGCGCGTGGCGTCAGCGTAGTTCGATTGCGATGGAGAGGCAACAATCACCTCGTAGATGCTTGTGCCCACCAGGTACACCCGCGCAGTGACACGCGCACTGTCACTATCGATCACGAATTCGATGCCGTGGTTGACGCCCAGGGTGATCGCTTTCTCGCTGACAAGCCGGCCCTTGCTGTTGGTCACAGCGCCATTCTTTGCGCCTTGCAGGATTTTGTCGGGATCCTTCCCCGCCAATGACGGGCCGAAGTTGGTAACACCAGCGATCAGCGCGGTGGAGGCAACCTCGACAGTGTAGGAATGGTATTCAACGGGTCCCGCGTCGGTGGCGATGTTCTGCTTATCAAACTGGGGCTGAGACGGGAATGAGGCGCTGAATCCATCGGCGGGATACGGGTAGGGCTTCCAATCCGCGGCCGGCGGAGGAGGAGCGGCGGCAGCCTCAGTGTGCGGGCGCGGAATGAGCTGAAGCGAGTCGAGGAAGCGGGCCGTGTCTGCGTACTTCTCATTGAGGGGCGAGGCAACCATGGTCTGAAACAGCACGCCCCCGGCGATGTACATGCGGGCAGCGATATGGAGCTTGTCGCTCTCGGCCTCAAACTCCACGCCGGGGCTGGAGTCCAGGGTGATCTTCTTTTCCGTGAGGATGTGCGCGCTCATGTGCGAGACAGCGCCGTCTTTGGCGCTTGCGAGCAACGTTGCCGGGTCTCCGGCGGCGCCCTTGGGACCATAGTCGCAAACCGCGATGTAGAGCGCAGTGTTGCCCACTTCTGCAACATAGGAATGCAGTTCGAAGGTTTCTGAGCCTACTGGGACGCTATCCTTGCTGACTTCCGGCTCCGTGGGGAATGATGCGCGAAACCCGTCCGCGGAGGAGCTGAAGGCTTTCCACTGGGGCGCTTGGGCGGGAAGCGTTGCGGCAAGTGGGAAGAGAGCGAGGCCAAGCGCGAAGCAAAGGCTGCGGGCTTTGAGCATGCGGTGCATGAGAAAGAATCTCCTTGCCGGCGCCAGGATAAGCGCGGACGCCGCCGTCCTGAGACCGTGGCTGCCGGTTGTCGCGTTGGGCGGCTCGATGCGGGGGCAGGTTTGAATTTGCATGGACACCTAGATTGACACGGCGCGCGGCTTGACGACAAGGGGCAGGGTTGGTTTGCCGCTTGCGAACACGGTGTGTAGGATGGTTCTGGTTTTGAGAGACAGGAGACGATGCGACCCAACTTCAACCTGATGAAGGCCACGCTGACCGGTGCGCTGGGAGGCCTGCTGTTCGGCTTCGATACTGTGGTGATCTCCGGCGCCATCGATGCGCTAGTCAAGCTCTACGGACTGAGCCCGCACGAGAAAGGGTTCACTGTGGCAATCGGTTTGATTGGCACGGTGATTGGCGCACTATCCGCCGGAGTGGTGGGCCAGAAGCTGGGCAGCCGCGAGACGCTGCGCATTACCGCACTGCTCTATATCGCTTCGGCGGTGGGTTGCGGTCTGGCGTGGGGCTGGTCTTCATTTCTGGTCTTCCGGTTTATCGGCGGCCTGGGCATCGGCGCCTCGTCGGTGTTGGGCCCGGTGTACATTGCGGAGCTGTCGCCGGCAAAGTGGCGCGGGCGGCTGGTGGCTGCGTTTCAACTCAACGTGGTGTTCGGGATCGTGGTGGCTTACACCTCGAATTATGCGATTCGCACGCTGCATCTGGGCGCGACAGAGTGGCGCTGGCAAGTGGGCGTGGCCGCGTTTCCGGCGATCTTCTTCATGGCGCTGCTGTTTGGAATCCCGCGCAGCCCGCGCTGGTCGGCTTCAAAGGAGCGCATCGACGAGGCGCTTGCGGTGCTCAAGCTCATCGGCGAAGCGGAGCCGGAGGCCGAACTGGCCGACATTCGACTCGCGCTCGCGCAGGAGCACGCATCGGCGCACGAAAGCGTGTTTCAGTGGAAGTACAGATTCCCGCTATTCCTGGCCATCTCGATTGGAGCATTCAATCAACTGGCGGGCATCAACGCAATTCTCTATTACTTGAACGACATTTTTCAGGCGGCGGGATTCAGCCAGATCTCCGGCGACCAGCAGGCTATTGCGATTGGCGCCACGAATTTTTTGTTTACGCTGGTGGGCATGTCGCTTATTGACAAGGCGGGCCGCAAGACACTGCTACTGATTGGCGCGGCCGGAACGTCAACTTGTCTCGCAGGCGTGGCGTGGCTTTACCACACGCACTCTCATCCAGGGGCGCTGTTGTGGCTGCTGGTCACTTACATCGCCTTCTTTTCCGTCTCCCAGGGCGCTGTGATCTGGGTTTACATCGGCGAAGTGTTTCCCAATTCCGTTCGCTCCAAGGGCCAGGGTGTGGGCAGCGCCAGCCATTGGTTTATGAACGCCGTGATTGCACTCGAGTTTCCGGTCGTGGTGCATTCCATGAGCACCGCGACGCCCTTCGTTTTTTTCTCGGTAATGACAGTTGTACAGTTTTTTGTGGTGCTGTTCGTTTATCCAGAGACCAAGGGGCAGACGCTCGAAGCATTGCAGCGCCGCCTGGTGAGAGCGGATTGACGTTTGACGGTCACCGGAATCATCGGAGCCGTGCCGACTTGCACGCTATATATAATTTGAGCAGGAGAGCTAGGCGCGTTCCGATGCGCAGGCTCATGCGCGAGGCTGGAAGATGGAGCAAAAAGCCAATCCGATAACGGGACGGAGCGGAGATACGCCGGAGACTCTGCCGCTGCGGCCCGCAGAACGAGAGTCGCCGTTGGAGCTTTTCAACTCCGCCGAGGCTAATGCGCTGCGGGCGGAGATCATCCGCACCGGACGCAAGCTGTGGGAGCGCCAGTATGTCGACGGCAACGGAGGCAACATTTCGGTGCGGCTTGGCGCGGAATATGTGCTGTGCACGCCGACCATGCTGAGCAAGGCGGACTTGGAAGCCGCGGACATCTGCTTGTCTGACCTTAACGGAAAAATTCTCGCCGGAGACCGCACGCTGACCAGCGAACTGCTGCTGCATCTCGAAATCTACAAAGCCAATTCCAGGGCGCGCGCGGTGGTGCACTGTCATCCACCCTATGCAACCGCGTTTGCCGTGGTGGGCGCGATTCCGCCCTGCGGCCTGATTCCGGAGTATGAGGTCTTCATCGGGCCGGCCGCGGTTGCGCCGTATGAGACGCCCGGGACGCAGGCCTTCGCAGAAACCGTGCTGCCGTTTGTGCACGAGCACAACACCATCCTGCTCAAAAATCACGGCGTGGTTTGCTGGTCGGATACCGTGACGCATGCCGAGTGGCTATGCGAGATCATAGACACCTACTGCAAGACGTATCTCATCGCCAAGCAGATTGGCGAGCCGCTGGGCGTGATTCCCGACGACAAGATCGACGACATTCTGCGCCGCAAGCAGTGGATGGGATTGCCTGACGCGCGCATGGGCCGCATCGGAGGCGATCCGCGCGGCAGCGATGCGAAAAACACCGCGGAGATTGTCGAGTTGGTCAAGCGGGAAACGGGCCGGATGAAAGCGCGGGGTCAATAGCCTCGGCTCGTAAGCGAACCCATGGTTGTTCGGGCGTAATCGCAATCAACGGCGAGCGGGCATTGATGGCACAACGGCCCCTTATCCTTACACAGTTCCTTGCCATGCGTTCGCAGCAGCAGATGCGCCCGCTTCAGGCTGGCGGCGCTCGACGGCAGTTCGGCTTTAATGGCGGTCTGGACCGAGCGATAAGTAGCTCCGTAGTCCTTCTGCAAGCGTCCCCAGCCAAGCCGGAGCAGCACCCTCAGCCCATTCGATTCCAGAGGCAAGCCGGAAGCAACGCCCGAAAGCAGCAGAATTTTCTCAGCGCCGGGATCGCCGATGGTGGGGAATTGCTTGAGAGCTTTTTTCGCCGCGGCGTAGGGCAGCTTGAGGATTGAGTCGAGGTCGCCCCCGTATTGATCCAGCGTGATGCGCGCAATTTCGCGCCAGCGCAGGACGCGCGTCTCGGGACGCATGCCGCCTCGTTTTGCCAGAGGCAGGAGTGCCTTATCCGACGCGGCGTCGACGGCAGCCGCATTCAACCCAACCTTTTCGCGCAGGGCTTCAAATACTTCCAGGCGGCGCTCATCTGGCAACAGGTAGCATGCGTTTTCCCACATCACAAGCTCAAAGGGGCCCTTAGCCGGTGGGGCCTGCGGTTCGCCATAGTGTTGCTTGAGCAAGGCGATTGTCTCATTGAACGTGAGCATGGGAACCTCTCGGGTTCACGAAGAGTGCTGCGGTGAATCCGGCGGATGGTATGAGCGGCAGTTTATCCACCCTCGAAGTTTGCGCGCAACGGAAATCGCTGGATGGAATCTGAATGCGATAACAAACCGCAGCAGAGGCGAGCACCACCTTCGTGTGAGATGAAAGAAAAGCGAAGATGTGCTACACTGGTGTTGCGCTCAGTGATTTGGAAGTGAGCAGCGGTTTGCCCTTCATACCGGCAAGTTTGCCTGGCACAGGTTTTTTCCCGAAGCCTCTCGAGCGTATACCCATCAGTCTCCCACCCGGAGACTTCGCATTGGACCGTCAACATAGTCCGAAGTGAGGGTTCGAGCATCGCAGCCCGCCTTGAATGGATTCGGCGCATTGATTCGGATGAAACCGGGGAACATAGGAGCGGGTAGCCGGCCGGCATTGCGCCGCCTGGCAATACGAGTAGCGTGTGGCAGCTCCGGACCTTCGGCATTTCTTTGGAATGCGCTTAAGGTCGGTCCCAGGGACGTTTTCGGTTCTCCCTTACGCATAGATTAAGACAGCAGGCTCGCGCCTGAAGTGTGCGCGCCTCATGACTGGTTCCGACGGCAGGTCGCGGGCAACACTCGCAGATGGCCGCCGCTTGCGGAACACGCTAGGAAGAAAAGAATATTTTGAATACTCAGTTTTCACAGTTTTCACTCTCGGCCGCTCTGATGGCGCGCCTCAACCAAAACAATTTTGTCACCCCCACGCCGGTGCAGGACGGCTGCATTCCTCCCGCGCTCGAAGGCCGCGACGTGCTGGCCACTGCGCAGACCGGAACCGGCAAGACGCTTGGTTTTTTGATTCCGATCGTCGAGCTTCTGCAAAGAGTGGAAACCCGAGGACCCGCCGCTCATGCGCTGATTCTGCTGCCCACGCGCGAACTTGCCATGCAGGTGGAGAAGGCCTTCCGCGCCATCCGCACCAGCTCAGAGCAAACGGTGGCCCTGGTTGTGGGAGGCCTGCAC
>Ga0302324_100002903_pt1 | contig 38891 bp, 43 predicted proteins | sample Palsa_T0_1_FD_201949 | JGI IMG/M metagenome (GOLD analysis project Ga0302324, IMG submission 201949) | Peat permafrost microbial communities from Stordalen Mire near Abisko, Sweden - Palsa_T0_1 | ecosystem: Environmental > Terrestrial > Soil > Palsa > Peat permafrost | place: Sweden: Abisko... | reverse complement strand
GTTCACGCTGGCTTGAGCGCTTATTAAAGTTATCTGTCAATGTGCGCCTCGGTTCTCCCACTAAGAATTGACTTGCTGTGACCCGCGTAAAGACCATGCGGTGTTGGCGCGAAGTCCTGAGGAGTGGAAGGCTTTCGTGGAAGAACAACTCGGAATCGATCAGCAATGGGCGAACCGGAATACCGTGACCGACGACGACCGCCTCTTGCTGGCCGCGATGGGCATTGCGTGGGACGAGCAGCCGTCGCTCGAAGAACTCTTGCCTGCTATCCTGCCCGAGGGTCCGGTACGGTAATATCATCTGCACGCTTCACACTTATCTAGGATCAATTCGATCACGATTGCTCTCGTTCGGCTTCACGACTTCTGTTCTGCTTCTACTTCCAGATCGACCCATCTATCTGCGAAGGACTGGAACTCATCAGCCGTGCGAAGAGCACTGGATGGCGGCCACACCAGATTGTCAGGAACTTGCGGCCAGAAGCGCACAGCCGGAAAATTGTAGGCGGACGCGATGTGAGAATACCCTTGCTGCTGACAACCGACGACTTGAACAACAAAATGCTCGACACCGTACGTACACACGTACATATGGATAGGGTTCGCTTCAGAAAGGGCTCCGTCATGGTACGCGGTCTGTGCCAAGCCCTTCCCAACAGGGAGAAATGCGGCCATCCACATTCCTAAGTTGGGCGGAATCGTAAGCGACTTCCGAAATTCATGGCGAGAAGAACGCTCGAAGAATGGTTCATGATCGCGTCTAAGGTGGTCGAAAACGACGGCAGTCTTGAATGCAAAAAGCGCGATTGAATTAGCGCGTGATTGAGGGATGGGAATACCTGCTTTCCCCGTAATTAGGTCCGACATCGACGGTTTGGCATGATTGTTTTCGATATCGTTCATCCATGTATTGTTACATCGCTCGCACACAACCTTTGCTTTCCAATCTAACTTATCTGAGACCCACTCTTTAAGTTTTCCGCTGTTGCTCCGTATGGTGAATCGTTTCTTACCGGGAGACAATTCGTTCACCCAATCGCTCCAGAGATGTTCTCCTGATCGGTTAGCGGTTTCGGGACAGAACGCACATTCCTTGGTTTCGTTTGAGGCCACTTCGTTTCTCACCGTTTCACGATTCCCAATATCGGACTAGGATTCATGTCTTCCCATGTGACGCGGAATCCGCCTTCGGCTATATCTCTCGATGGGCGACGGCGAAGTATTTATGGTCGATGCGCCACCACGGGTCTGGAATGTCGGAGTTTTTCTCAACTTGACGCTTCCAGCCTTTCGCTTCTAATTGTTTGTCTATCTCCGGCTGCCGCGCCTTCATCTGTTCGTAATCATTTGGCTCGGAATAGAGCCTGAGTTCCGAATAAGGAAGCGTAGCGATTACCAGCCTTGTTGTGCCACACAGATAGTCCGTGTCCGGCTCAATGTTGGCAAGATCACCGATTCCGCCTGACGCGCACAAGTCCTTCCACCAGTCTTGTTGGACTTCTAGGCCAAGATCGTAGCCATCAGCCCCCCTTTTGAAGAAGACTTCAGGCAAATTCGCCCACAGAGGGTGTTTGAAGAACGGATGTTCGCCGCGACGAGGCCGTCCGAATTCCAACTCCATGATGCCTTCGCTGAAATCTGCGCCACTGGCAAAACGCTTGTGATTATCCGAATAGATCAATCCGGGTGGCATGCCATCTTCGGATTGCGGGCCGATGACGGTGAACAGAATACCGCTACGAAATATGCTGTATTCGCCTGCGGGCTTTTTGTCCATCGCTTCGCAGAAACGCTCCCACTCTTCTTTGCCTCCTACGAGTTTGAAATCCAGCAGGAGTGAGTACCAGTTAGGTTGTATGGAAACGCAGAACGGAGAAAAATTCTTGATGCCCTGTGGCTGACCGTGGCGTTGGGCGTAAGACGCCGCAAGACCGTACCCCAACCACCCAAGTCCGGTCAGTACATTACTTTGTGCGGCGGAAAAATCACCAAGATAGCGAAGGCACGCATCGACTGCAATCACGATAACGAGAGTTTTAGCGAGGGTCTTGACTATCGTCCAGAGTTGTTGCTTCAAGGCATCCTCACAAGCAGTTCCCCGACGGGAGCGATCATGTTTTGGTTTTCGGCGGGTCGTGATTCTAACACTAGGCTTACGCGGCCTGCTCCTAGAGTTCGCGCTTCTTCATTTCTCCCGCTCCTGATCGAATACAGCCTTAGTCTCGCGCCGGAAGGCTCCGCCGTTTGGAGTTCTAGGGAATGACTTGGGTCCGAGGACTTTTTGTGCGACTTCGTCGAAAGACAACTTCGAATAATCGAATGAGTGGTCCGCGAACTGCGCTGCAATCTCTGCCTGCGCAACGGTGAGTTTAGCGGCCTGTTTTCGTGCTGGCATGGACTGGCATTATACCGCCAACAGTCAAATGAAGAACTCTCGTCACGGCTGGTTAGGGGGAAAAATCGGTCTTGCTTTGTTCGCTTGAAACCACTCCACTAGCGCCGCAGTCGTCTTCACAAAGTTCGCATATGCTGTCTGCTGGTCCTTAACCGCTTTCAAACCCACTTCTGATTTCAATTCCTTCGCTAGGGTCGAAACATTTTCGATTGAGAAATCCATATTGCCTCCGATTGAAATTTGATTCTGCTGCGGGGCCTTATGCTGCTTGCTGCATTTGAGGTTCACGGCTATCGACATTAATGCCCAAGGGATGTAGCATCTGCGGATATGAGCAGGGCTGAATGGCCCCCTTTCTACATCGGAGGATTTGCGATGTCCAAGAAAAAGACTAAGCCTGAGAATAAGCGTGCGCTGAAAGCGGGCAAAAAGTTGTCCCGTGTGAAGCCGCTGACTACGTGGTCCCGTGAAAACGGCTCTGTGACCACTCAACCGTAAGCGGCCAGATCAGTTGAGTCTCATGCTGCCTGCTGCAGGAGTGCATGATTCTTTCGCTTCTCGATGCCTTGCTCCCTCCATGTCGGCCAAGAAGTTGTTGTAGCTGTGTTCAGGAGCGGACCAACGAGTGCAAACTTTCACGCCTATTGCGCCGTAGTACGGCCATCTGCCTTTGAACCATTGAATTCATCCACGCGATTCCGATTTTAATTTCGAAATTGGTGCCCGGTAAAACTGCGGATGGCGCTGGAGCGCAAGCCGCACTTATGCCGCCAGCTCCTGACAAGTCGAATTACCGAACGGCCGCTTTCGCAGCAGACCGGCGGCGCATTCGGAGCCAGGATTCCTCCCACCTCCAGCCGTCTTAGGTCGACGATAAGTGTCACTATTCAGCGCGCGGTGGCTCATCAGATCGATCATGAGACCGAAAGGCGCGCTGGTCCGGTCCGTATGTTATTGAGAATAAGAGGTATCACGTTGTTGTGTCCTGAGAATAAACCTTGGCCGCTCGGCTGGCATCTTTCTTGCAACGAACATGAGCGAAGTCCGCCAGGGAGTACAAAATCGAGTTTCGGGACGACTGTCCAGGAGCGACAATGAATAAGAAACAGAAGGGCTTCTCACTTATCGAATTGCTGATCGTTGTGGCGATTATTTTGATCATCGCGGCCATCGCAATTCCGAACCTGCTTCGCGCACGTATCGCGGCGAACGAAGCGTCGGCGGTTGGTTCGACGCGCACGATCGTTACCGCTGAAATTAGCTATTCCAATAGCTTCCAAGTCGGCCCGACGCTGCTCACCGATTTGCAGACGCCAGCCGGCGGTTGTCCTGCGGCCGGTGCGACTGCGGCTGCGGCCTGCTTGATTGACTCCAACCTCGCGGCTGGACTCAAGAGCGGCTACAAATTCGTATCGGTCCCGAACGGCGGAGCGGGCACTGCGGCAAGCCCGAACACCGGGTTCGAGGAAAACGCCACGCCGGTTACTGTCGGAACCACAGGTCAGCGTGCATTTTGCGCGGACCTGAGCGGTGTACTGCACTTCAACACGGCCGGTGGCGCGATCGGAACAGCCGCTGGTACGTGCGCGGCGCTTGGAGCGGCCGCTGTACTTCAGTAGTAGTTTCGGACTTCACGATCTCGACGAACTCATAATCACGGGCACCGCCAAGCGGGTTCCAGCAAGAGGCTGTCCGACGACTGGACGTAAAGGATGCGGATGGCGCGCGGAAGCGGCGTTTCGCCTGAGTTATGGTTAGAACGTTGCGAGAGTCGTGCGGACCCAAGTATTCGCGGAGCCTTATGCGGCCTTCTGCAGGAGTTCATGCTTCTTTGTTCTTTCTGCGCCTTGCTCCTTACGAGTCTGCCATGAGCAATTGCCGAGTTCGTAGTTACCTAGATCAAGAAATCTACCAAGACTGTGGCGCGGCGTCGGTTTAGGTCCCATGTCTGCCACGAAGTTGTCGTAGCCGTGATCTGGGTCTGACCAGCGAGAGCAGACTTTTACGGGCGGAGTTGCGCCACCGTAGCATTTCCATCGGTCGGTCTTTGGGTTAGTACAACGGCGAATCATGTCCTTCCACGTATCGTAGATGGGATTGGCTGCTTTCCACTTCGCCACGTTTGCGCGAATCTTCTCAGAATTTGCTGCGTAATAGGCAGCACTTCGTGATTTCACTTTGTCGGGATTAGCCACATACCAAGCCGCTGCTCGGGCGATTATCGTTTCACGATTTGCTGAGTAATATACAGCCGCCGTTGCTCTCTTTTTGTCAGGGTTAGCCGCAGCCCAAGCGGCGCAGTGCGCAGACACGCATACTTTACACCACGGATTAAGACCGGACTCTCTCGTACGATCTCGACAGAAATACTGCAACGTTGCGGGGAGTTTCCTTCCGCATTTCGTGCATTGCTTTCGCTTTGACATCTTTTTCATTGGTCGGTTCAAGACACACCTCGTCAGGAACCCCCTCCTTCGTGTGGATTGGACTACGATTTAGAACGTTGCAAGCGTTGTGCGTTGCCAAACGTTCGCGGTAATGCAGACGTACAGGTATCCGCTTGCGTATGCCATCTGCCCCGGAACTCCCGCAGAGGTGGACGTGGCAGGAACCGCTACAAATTGTGCCGTGGAAATGATTGATCCCGTGTTCGTGATACTGCTGACCTCGTTCCCGCCCAAATCGTAAAACGTTCCTGCGTTGACGAGGGCAACTCCGCTGCCGGAACTATGGATTCTGCAACCGCTGGCCCGAACAGTTCCACCTACTGCGATCTGAAGTGCTCCCGAATCGTCCCTGTAAGAATAGGGTCCGATGACGCAACCAAAAAATGTAACGTCACTGGTCCCGTCAATGTAGATTGGAAGCGACGGCGAACCGTTGCCGAACAGCGAGCACCCCACGAAAGTTGTATCGGAACAGTTGCTTACGTAAACCTGTGGAACTGCGGAACCCTCGTCATTCAAGCATCCGATGACCAGAAGCCCGCCACCATCGTCTTGAAGGCTCGTTCCGTTGTTAATGTTGAGCAAATACATTCCCTGCGTGCCGTTTGACCCGCCGCAATTTTGGAGAGTGCTGCGGGTAGTCGCACCGTTGATGTAAATTCCCGCGCCATAACCGCCGTTTGTGTTCGCATTGCAGCCAACGGCGGTAACGTTCCTCCAGAGGCCGGATATTCCTTCGGCGGCGGCGATTCCTCCGATGTAGCTTCCGCTTGAGCTAACGTCGGCAATCGAAGTGAGCACAATGTCGTGAATGTATTCGAATCCGTTGCCATCCACGAGCGCGCCGTAGTTTGATCCTGCCCACGTTATGAATGATGCGTTGACGGTAAAATTGCCCATCTCCCCGAAAGTACCACCGCCGTAATAATTCAGCATTCCGAAACCGGGCTGGAATCCGCTAGAGAAATTAAACGCGGGACTCGGGAAGAAAACAGTTTTGGACGGCCCGTCTCCGAGGATATTCGGAAGCGGTTTGTTGTTCGCTCCTGTGAACGCAACTTCCTGAAAGATGTATCCGCCAGCGGGAATGTAAACGGTTTTCGTTCCTGAGAAAGAATTATTGTCGTCTCCGTTTTGCGCGGCAAGTGCGGCAGCATATGCGGCCTGCAATGAAGCCGTGTCGTCCGTCCCAAGGACCACGACCAATCCCGTCTCACTGGCCGTGAAGCTACTGGTGGCGACGGTGATTTCTGTCGATGAAACAAATGTTGCGACCGTGCCCGTCGCTATAGCGAGCAGTGTGCTACCGAAGCCGGGCTTGACAGCCCAAATGACCTTGCCTACGTCCCCCGCCGTGAAGTTCGCAGTAGCCGAAGACAAAGTAGCGGAACCGCTCGTAACACCATCCGTCACTGCTCTGGCGTCACCCTTGGCTCCGTAATTCTTCACGTCATAGACAGATGTTGACGGACCAACGAAAGTCCCGCCGCCGCTGACGTTGGAGATTGAATTTCCGGTGTCATTGTGAAAAGTACCTGCGTTCAACACACCGTAAAAGCCCGTGCCCTGTGAAAGGAATCGGCTCTGCGTTGCGAAGCACGATGACGTGGCATCGATTGAAATTCCACCACGAAAATCGTCGCCACCATTCGGACCAATCGCGCATCCAAACAGATTAGCGGACGATCCGTCTGTCAGCGTAAGTGCGTAACCTGACGCGGGGGAATAAAACTGCGTGCCATGGAAGATCACGCCAGTTGAGTTAATCAATTCGACGCCGTAAATTTCTCCGCCGATGAAGATAATGCCTCCACCACTATGCAAGCCACCCGTAATATTTGTCGGCACCATGTTTTGTGCGCAGTTTCCTCCTTGGCATGCAAGAAAAATGGCACCGCTCGCTGAGACAATGTTGATACCGATCCCGTAGCTTGTCGCACTTTGGATGTAGCTTGCCTGCACATTGATCCATACGCCTTCGGTTCCGTCCCCGTTGATTCCACTCAAATTTCCATTCGTGCGCTCAACGAGAAGGTTTTCGTTTAGTTGGGTGCTGCTCAAATCGAGAAGATAGCAATTCTCCGCACCCGACGAGGTGAACGGGATATTGCTGCCATCCACGGAGAATCCTGACATCGTGGCAGAAAAACAATCTACGTTAGCGACCAACATTCCGCCGTTGCCCGACGTGCTCGTGAAGTCAAAATTCGGTGACGGATAGAAACAGGTGTTGCGTACTCCGTCGCCTCGAAGGTCGTAGCCCGGCGTGTCTGGCGTTCCGGCTCCGCTATCGCCCACGTTGTTGAAAGGTCGGCTTTGGAAAATGTAGCCGCCGCTTGGGCAATAGACAGTTCGCTTCCCTGATCCGTTCGGAGCCGTAGCCGTGGCAGCATTGCTTGCTGCAATCAATGCGGCGGTATCGTCCGATCCCCAAACGAGTCGCAGGAAGCTGTATCCCGCATTGAAGGCACCCGTGACAGTGATTTCCGTTGCGCTGATAACGCTGGCAATCGTGCCTTGTCCAACGATGAGAAGTCCGGATGAATCTTGGACCACCCAGCAAAGTTTTCCAACGTCAGTGCTTTTGAAATTCGCTGTCGCTGAGGAAACGATATTGCTTCCCGATGTCGCTGCGTCTGTGACGAACTGAGTGTCACCTTTCGCGCCGAATTGCTTCACGTTCAGCCAATCGGGCGTCGGCGTAGCAAGTTGCGACTGAGGGAGTTGGCCTGCAATCTGCGCGAAGTCGTAATCATCATCTTCTGCGACCACGACACCTATACGCCCGAACACCGATGACACCGCGCCGACGCCGGACGCCTGCCAGTTCGCCAGCTCTGAGGCAGGTAGCGCGATGAGCGTGAACACTTCATCGGTGTCGTAGCGATAGCACGTGTCGCCCACGTGCGCCCACGGCTGATTCAACATCGCCGCCTGATTTTCAACGTAAATAAGACTTGAGTATGCCATTTGAATTTCCTTTTCTGATTTAATCGAGAATTTCGAATAAAATTGCAACGCCCGGGGAGATTCGAGAAGGTAGGAACCTAATACGTTTTCCATTCACGAATGGGTTTGTAGGACCAGCCGATCCAGACAATTGCCAGAATTGCCGATCATCGGGATGTACTCGCACCTGCGCGGTGACGCATCGAGTCGTGCGGTCCAATTTTACTTTCGAAAGGGTTCCTTCAAGTATCATCGAGATTCCTTTGTGCTTCTAACTTGTGCGGCGTGCGTATCGCTCTGCCACTGCCTTTCGACGCAAATCAGCATCCTGCTTCTTACGCACGGAATCTGGTGCATGAATGTCATCGGCATAGGTCGCACGATCCTCAGGTGTCACCGCAGATCGAATGAAGACCGCATTTTTCGTAGATATGATTCCTTGGCCTTGTGGCGTTGGCAGAATGAGCCGGGCCTTTACGCAAACAGTAAATGCTTTGTGGAGGTTTTCCACAGTCACGTCTAAGTGTTGCTCTTGTAACCATCGCTCGATTGCCGCGCCGTTCTTCTTTGATGTAAAATTTTCCCACTCCGGACATTCCTCTCGGAACTGTTCGAGTGCCGCCAATGTGTCACGGTTGCTCTTGTCCAGTCGTCCATCTTCAATTGCATCATGCATAGAAATTTCAAGGTTGCGGAGCGTGATCGGGATACTACGCACGAAACAAAATTCTTGCAGGATTTGCAAATCCTCCGCTGTTGCGTACTCGGGATGCAACTGTTGGAACCGCTCGATAGCTTTGGTCGAGAGAATCATCTCCATCTCGGGAGAAACACGTTGGTGATGGAAATGATCGAAAGCTGGAAACAGTTTGTCGGCCATGTTAGTTCTCCTTCTTGTCGGCGTTATATGCGCGCATATCTTGCCTTGCAGCGTCTCTGAGTTCGGACAGAGGCATCGTGCGAAGCCTCTGATTTTCTTCAGGTGAGATCGTCTGAACGATCCTCACTGGAGTGCGACCTGCGTGGGTTGGCGTAGATGCTGCTTGTGGCTTCGGTGCGACGAATGTGAATGGAACAGGTGCTGTCTGGCCTCGGTGTCGGCGGCGGGGTTCTAGGTGATTATGTTCCTGACAGTACTTGAACGCCGCGTTGAAGCCTGCGAAGGTTTTTGGCAGATTGAAAGCGGCCATCACCTTGCAAAAAGTGTCTACATTGAATGATGATGCGTACCACGAAGGATTCGAATTGGCCCATGCGCGGGCAAGTATGCCTTCCTCGTCAGGACTTAAACGAGGCGCTTGCACTGTTTCGGCAGGCTTCTTCGCTTCAGCCTTTTCTGTTTCCCATGCCTGACGGGCCTGAACTACTGCAGGGTCTACGTGCGTGCCAGTGCGCCCGGGGCTGGTCCATGAGTTGCGTTGCTGGTCACGGTCAACGATTTTATCCACGAAAGTCGGCTTCTTTTCTGTAACCGCTTTGCGTCGTGCTTCGTTGACTCGCTCGAAGCGTTCTTGGATGGTGCGTGGTTCTTGTGTCATCGGATTGTCCTTGCTTTTTTTGGATTTGGCGTTGCTACTGCGATTTGCTGCTGCGAATCCTTTTGGCGTGAAACGCGCGATGCGCTTCACTCGTGAACGGAACTTCCTCAAACTCGATTTCTCTGATTCCAAGCGGCCCGAATAGCTGTTCGAAGTAATCGCTGACGACGGTGCGTCCGACGGCTCTATCGGTGCCCGACTGGATGTCAGTTGATATGGCTTCGTGCATTAGGCTGCCTGCTGCATTTGGAGTTTCCACTTCTTTCGTTTCTCTACACCCTGTTCAGCCCAAGTCATCCACTTCACGTTTCCAGGTTCATAGGTGCCAACATCCCCGAAGCGACTAAGACTGTGCTGCGGAGTTGGTTTATTAGGTCCCATGTCGGCAACGAAATTCTTGTAGCCTTGTTCGGGGTCTGACCAACGTGAACAGACCCGGACACCGATGGCTCCGTAAAACTTCCAACTGTCGTGCTTGCGACTGGTACACCGGTAAAGCATCTGTTGCCATGTACCATGCAGAGGATTTGCTGCTCTCCATTTCGCCACATTCGCACGGTGTTTTTCCGAGTTGGATGCTCGCCAAGCCGCGCTACTCACGGACATGCATGCTTTGCACCACGATTTAAGGCTGTCTTTGGGCCTGCGATGGGGACTGAAATACTTCAGTGTCGCTGGGAGTTTCTTTCCGCATTTAGGGCACTTCTTCTTTGTCACTTCTCTTGCTCCTCTTTCGAATTTGTGAATCTAGCTCTTACGCCACACAGAGTGATGTTCATCGAATGAAACTCCATCGGGCAGCACATGCGAGCCATCGCAGTAACCTGGCGGGTCTGGAGCCCGCAGAACTTGTGTTCCGCGTGGAAGCGGGCCAGTTTGAATTTCACCCCACGGCCAAAACTTCAAACTGTCTGCCAGCATGTACACGAACGTGAAACTGCGGACGGGCGGAGTGTTCTTGATAACATCGGCTTCGGCGACACTTCCTTGTTTCGGATAGTCCAAATAGCTGCCGTGCTGATTGGACCATTGCTCCCGAGCGGTGCGTTGAAACGTTGTGAGTGTAGGAATCGCTTTTAGTTCCGGCTCCGGTTCGGGAACCAAGTCTGGTCGGTCAACTTCACCCATGTAAACGTGGCTGGCAATGCTGGTCAGCAGATTCCCAGCTTCATCCACGTACATGCATCTCGTGCCTCGTGCGCTCCAATACAGCGGTAGTCGTCGTCGTCTTATCTCGGCTTCGAGTGCCGCGATTAGCTCGCCTCTATCTGTGAAGCCCAGAAAGTCTCTAAAGAAGAATCTCTGTTTACTGAACTCCTCGCGCAACTTAACGTCGGACATATCGGCGGGGGACGGCGCGGGCTTCGTGTCCTTGATTTTCTCTTCGTCCCTATCATTCACACTGGACGCTTCTGAATTCGGCTCAGGTTCGAACTCATCAGGGCGAAGGGTTCGACGCTTCTTTTCGATAAGCTGCAACTCTTTTTCCACAGCTTTACGCAAGTTGAAACTGGTCTTCGCTGAGTTCGATTTTCTGTAGCATCCGGCTTCCGCCAAATTAAGGCGATGCCATTCCATGGCTTCGTCGAAGTCGTCATCGTCGTAATGGTCTTCGCGCTTCGGTGTTGGCAGGCATTTGCCGGACTTTATTGCGCGGCGCTCGGCTCTTCGCCAGAGTTCTCCTTCGCGGTCGATCAAGTCATCGAGTTCGTCCTGCAGATCGGCCGTTTTCTTTTTGCGTGTCGCGGCTGCGATTTCCGTTCGCAATTCCTGTATTCGCGCCCGGTTTTCTTGGCTCTCGGTAAGTTCATCGGGCGACAGCATGTCTTCGGGCTTCACGACTTCTACTCGGGATTCCTCTTCCTTTTCCTCGGCCTTGGCTCGTTTCTGCCCGGCGCGTTGGACGGAGCGGGCATGAGCAGCCGATACGATATCTCGCTGCTCGCGCATCCATTCGGACACTTGGGTCGACTTTGGATCGGCGGCGATCAGTGCTCTCAATTCCGACTTACGCTTGATCTCTTCTTCGGTGAATTTCAACATTGCTTCGCTCCTAACTGCTTCTCGACTTCATCTGGCGACTCGGAGACAAGTTGAAGGTCGCTGTTGTCTCGGAGAACCACTTTGGTGACTTCGATACGTTCAGCCGAGACGTAGCGATCTCGGGCGAAGTAAACGATTCCCCGACCATCGGCACGGCTGACGAGGGCGCCAGATTCCTCCAACTTGGCAAGCAGCGCGGAATCGTCTTTGATGCGTGGTACGGGTTTGGTCATGGCTTGGCTCCAGATGGGTCTTGGCCCCGCTAATAGCCGTAACAAATAAACTGGGGGTCAGGACACCGGTACGTAAAAAACGTCAAAATAAAGCCTTTGATATCAGTAGCCCACAGACGAATATCCGTAACAAAAGCGGGGTTTAGGCCGCTACTGTCTGGCGGATACGGTAAGCTGCCTGCTTTTCTGCGGGGGTTTGGAACTTTGCGTCTCGCCTTTTCTTGCGCCCCACCTTGGGTGCGCTCGTCTGTGCAGACTGTTCCGAAACGTCTTCCCAACTCTTGGTTGCGAGTTTTTCAAAGCGTGTGTCTTTGAACTTTAACTCTTTCGTTACAATAAATGCGTTGAGCGCATACATATTTTCTGAAGACAAATCAGGAACCGAGTCACCCTCCGCACAAGCGGCGGACTCTCTCCACCAAACTCGCGCCCGGTCCAACTCCGTCTTACATGCCGCTAGGCGTTGCAGTAGGGATTGGATACCGAAACTGCGGATGATTGCTGCACGTCGGCAGTTGTTGTCCACCCACACGTCTTTTGCCACATTTTTACCTTTCTTCGCTTTCGCGGACATAGGGATACCCGTTCGACGAAGAAACTTCGCCCAGAGAATATCCGCGTTGGGGTCTAGCATCCGAATCTCTTCGGGACAGATAGCCAAGTCTAGAGACCCAGCAGGTGCTGTCTGCACTTCATCAATTTGCTCTATCGTTTCCATTGCTGCTACTCCTCACATTTTCCTGTCCGCCAACGTGCGACGGCTTGGACGGGACTGCGAAAAACTTCGACTTCTGAAAACCGTTGGGTCCCATCGAGGCATCGAGAAAAAATTGGCATGCCGCTCCCCTTGTTTGGGACCCCCTCTGCTTTGAAAATAAAATTCTGACGCGCGTACCGATTCATACCGCGCCACGGTGGTCAAGCGGGTGCTTGGGGGCTTCGCGGCGGGTCAAGCATGCTTGGGTCCCGTATTCGTTTGAAAAAAGCCAGCCGATTCTTTTGGATCGCAGCATTCCAAGATTCACTCAGGCCGGAAAATACCTTTAGGGGTGTTTGTCTATCGGCGCGGATCGCAGCCCAATGTCGTGAGCAAATTCTGGTGGAACCGCCCGCCTTTTCGCTTGACACTGCCACGACTTCCTGTTATACAATAAGTATGACTCGGATGGGCAGACCGAAGAAAGCAGCGAGCGAGCGGCAAAGCCATCTGATCGCACTGCGTCTGAAGCCCGCTGAGTTGAAATCGCTGGAACGGGCTGCGGCCAAGGCCAAACTCTCTGTTTCAGACTATATCCGGCAAAAACTCGATTTGCGGAGTGGCCAATGAAAATCGCCATCTATACTCGCGTTTCAACCGACAAACAAGACACCGAGAATCAGGCCCTTCAACTTCGGGAATTCGCCGCGAAGCAGGGCTGGGAAATCGTGGCCGAATACTGCGACAACGGTATCAGCGGCTCCAAGGCTGATCGGGCAGAGCTACAGCGCATGTTCCACGAGGCGAGTCAGCACAAGTTCGAATGCCTGCTGTTTTGGGCCTTGGATCGGCTTTCCCGCGAAGGCGTGCTGCCCACTCTCCAACACCTGAATCGGCTCGAATCCTATGGAGTTGCATATCGCAGTTTCACCGAGCCGTACTTCGATTCCTGCGGTGTCTTCAAAGACGCTATTTTGGCAATCATGGCAACGCTGGCAAAACAGGAGCGCGTCAAACGGTCGGAGCGCACCAAAGCCGGTTTAGCTCGCGTCAAGGCGTCAGGTAAGGCTCTGGGCCGTCGCAAGACCATTCTGGTGCGGCCATCACAGATCGCCCTCTTGCGCGCAAATGGGCTTTCCATTCGGGCGGCAGGACGGCAACTTGGCATCTCCGAGCGTTCGGCCCGGAGGCTCGCTGCGGCGTAAAGGTTCGTTTTTGCCGCTTTCCTTCCAAGCGCACGACTTAGCTTCTCGGGGCGTTTTCCACCCGCAACCCAGCCCCGCACTCTGCACCGCAAGTAATCACACTCGCCAGCAGGCTTCCTAGCACGAACCATCGGGCAATAAACTGGTTCCCGAGAAAATTTCCAGCAGCATCGATGATCCGCCGAGGAACCGAACGCTTCCCAGTCACCAGAGTGGAATTTGCGGAAAAAAGTCGAAGAAATTTCTGGAGAAAAGACCGTCTCTAGCGTGGGTGGTACGTTGGCCTGCTGATCCACGAGACTTGATATATTCCGTTTGTTTTCAATACCTGCGATGTTCAATCACCGGGTATATCCGGTGTCACTAAACCATGCTTAGAAGTCGAGTTCGTACTCAGTTCGTGACCTAAATGGATCCATTTGCCATCCCAATGAACCAGTTTGGATCGATATTCCTACTTGAACCGCGCTGTGTACGGGCATCTGGTGACCTGTGTTCACCCTTCAGTCCTCTGACCTGCTAAGTGCGGACCTGCTTCGCTGCGGACAGGGATCGTACAAAGAGTCCGTGGCGCGATATCGGTTTCCAGTTCTACAATGTGGAAAGTGTTCACGCTGCCCTGATCCTGTTCAGCGGCGATGGTTTTGCCTCGACGCCAATCCCGCATCCACTTGGATCGATATTGTTTTCGTTTCTCCCGGCTGATTGCTGCTTGTGTCGGTGATAACGGATGTCGGCCACGTCTCATGTGCCGACCCTGTGCTTGCACCGTGCTGACACTGCACAGACTCAGGTCGTCACGGGTTCAGGATGTCCGAACAATCCGTCGATACAACGAGTCCTTTCCTCTTCCTCAGATTGCTCCTCTCGGGCACGTTCCTCTGCCTTGGCCTTGCTGCTTGCTTCGGATTCGGCAAGAATCTCTGCCACCCGTGCGTCTTGACGTTCCTGTGCTTCGCGGGCTTCGTCCTTGTACTGGATCAGGGCCACCAGCACCTCGGCCAGATCGCTGCCGCAGTGCTTGAGTTGGAACTCGTCCATGTCTCTGACTCTGCTCCGAACGGCACTCAGGATGCTCTCTCGGTCAAGGCTAGGATTATCGATGAGGGCCTGCTTGATCGCTTTGGTGTTCTTCCCATAGAAGACCGCTTTGCCTTCGCTGACATCGAGGGCTGCTTTCTTGATGGCCTGAACCAGCGCACCCATGTCTTGCCCGCCTGTCGAGCGGGAGCGAGACGGTTTTGACTTCGACGTGCGAGAGGGAGCCGAAGGTGCATCGTGTTCCTCTTCTCTGCTTTCTTCCTTGGTTTCTTCAATGATTGGTTCTATTACTTCTTCCCCATCGTCTGGCGATGGGTTTTGGCTCGCCACGCGATGGGTTTGTTCGCCAAACGATGGGTTTCCTACTCCACGCGATGGGTTTCGTTCGGGAGACGGTGGGTTTCCGTCATCAATACCCACCGCCACGCGATGGGTTTCGATTGTGGGGATGCGTCCCGAGACAATTCCATCTTCAAGGTTCTGCGCCGCAAGAGCATTCAGGATTTTGCGGTCGTTGATGATGTATTGCTCAGAATTGAAGCGCCCACCCCTGCGCCCTGCCGGGTTTTCCCTTGTGGCGCTGACCGGGCAAATCCAATTGTCCTTCGCCAGTCCACTCAACGCGCCCCGAACCGGGGTGAGTGCCCACCCTGATTCTTCAGCGATAGTCTCGACACTCGGCCAAACTCTCGGGTAGTGATCTACGAGAGTCCGCAGTACGGCCTTCTCCACTCCCTTGAAGTACCTGATGGTGGCGATTGCCCGAGACAATTCATAGGCAGTCACACCGGATATAGCAGTTGCGTTAAATCTAGTCATGGTGAAATGCTCCCGTGCAGGCTGGGTGAGTGATTCCACGGGAGTAAAATCACCCACACCAACATGCATTTCCAAACGTGAGTTTGGAATCTTGCGAACCTTTAAGGACGGTCGCTGTCTGATTGAACTACGTCGTCTGGATTAGAGTGCTAGGCGAGAATGCACTGCGGTCAAACTGCTGGGCGACTGCGGGCCTTTGCGAATCCTGAACTCCTGCATGCGCAGGATCGGACTACGGCGGATCGGGCGGCAGGAGTTACTTGTCAGGTCGCCAGATTGTTACCGACTCATGCGGCAGTTTAGTATCGACCGCCCATACGGCACATTGATGGCCGGGTAACGAGCCAAGTTCATCGTTGTTTATCCGACCCACCGCGCTTCCGTGGGTTCGCGCTACAAGAGCCGGAATGTTCTCGTCCTGCCATCGCTTACATTGACGTTGCCAATCGGCAAGAGCCGCCCTAACTTCAGAATCCACATTTCGATAGCTCACGATCTTGATGGCGATACCGTAAATCGGCCAAGGGTCACTGAGTACGCCCGTCACTTCCAAATAGACGTTTGGCGGTAGCTTCTCGCCAATGGTTTCTACATTCAAAGGGCGGAAGTGATCGGTGCGCTTCGGATAGTGGACGCAGAGTCCTTTCAACAGAAGGAAGTATGTGCCAAAGTTAACGCCCGGTTGAATACGGCCTCTGATCGTGACTCGATCCCCGACTTCGAAACATTGGCCCGTTTGCTCAGTCGCTCTCGCAAGCTGAAGCGGGAAAAGGAATAGCACAATGAGAAAGCCAACAGGCAACATCACCGGACTATTCAGCAAGCGGCGCATCGATTACCACAATTTTATCCGCACTCAATTGGGCCGATTGTATCAATAGTCTGGATATTTTCGCGGTTCGCCACAAATAAAAAACCCGAGACATCCTACATCGTGGTCGATGCAGAACTCTCGGGCTTAGTGTGTGTCGGTCTTCCACCTGCGGGGGCGCAGGGGAACTTGGACTGCTAAGAATATCGGAACGACATCACACGGGTGCGAACATGAATCTACCCCGACCACGGGGCTACGGCTTTCAAATTCCAGTTAATGGACGAGTGGAAGACTTGCCGAGACGGGGTAAACACGTCACCAAGGCAGAGATTTCCTCTCTAACTCTAACTATTCGTAATCCGCTTTTGAAAACGTCATCTCTTATGTCATCTTGTCCAAGTATGGGTAATCCCTCGGTTCCCTTCCTTGTATCGTCTCGTACTCATCTCTGGCCGGGGGACGGGAATGAATCAGGACGCCCCTCCGTTGCCCACCTTGCAGCAGCAGGCCATGCAGTTCCTGAATCGCATCACTGACCTTCCGCGTGTCCGCCATCTTCTTGCAAAGTTGATCCCGGTATCGTTGTGCTTGCCTGATCTGGACGCGCAGTCGTTCGGCCACCGCTTTGGTGGTGTCACCTTCGGACAGTCCATCGAAATAGGCTTGGCACACGACTTGAAACACAATGAACAATCTCTTGCCCAACACGCTTTCGTATGCCGCCCGATTGTCCTGCAGCACCTGCTTCAGTTCATCCTCGGTGAACGTTGGACTATAACCCAATGATGATCGCGCCGCATCTTCGGGTGATTGCCCTATCCAGTCGTGGGGATGGTTGTGGCGTACTCTCTTTTGATCCCCAACCTGCCTGTCTCGGGTTTCAAGATCGTATAGTTCGGATTCTGCTGCACTGTCTTGGTTTTCAGGATCGAGCAGTTTGGGTTCTGGCTCCTCCTCTATGCCGCCTAAGAACAATTCCATGTTCTTGGCCGTTGTCTGATGGCGGACTTCATCGATCATGCGCAATCGGCACATGCGCCCCATGTATCTGAACTTGCCCTGCGCAGCGGCTTCCAACACTTCCTCGGGAGTTGCGTTGCGGAACGGTGCTAAGAATTTGAGTACGAATTCTTGAACCCATTCTTTCGTTGTCTGCGACCGTTTGTCATCGTGATATATTTTTTGCCCGCTATCCTTCATTTTGGCGAACGTCTTCTCGTCCCACACCATTCTGTTTCCTTGGTCAAGTGGAACGATGAACAGTTTCTTCTTGGCTCTGAGACAGATGTGAACCAAATGATCGAAAGCATCTTCCGATCCTGTCGTGAGATATTCCACGGCAGTCCGCGACGTTATGTCCGTACCCGCAGGAATAGCAGGTGCTTGCGCTGTGGAAGCGACATCGGCGGGTGGAGTAACGAGCGCGGTTGTCACGCCAGCACCGCCTGCTCCTGCTTGCGGACAAACGCACGGATGGCATCGGGCGAAATCAGGAATTTGTGTCCGATGCGGATATAGGCAATCTGCTTCGTGCGGCACAACGTGCGGAGTGCCCACGTCGAGCAAGACATCAGTCGAGCAGCGGTTGGGATGTCGTAGAGCAACATCTCCGCAGGCAGACATGGAAATACCGAGGGAGCGGAGACTGCTGGTTGAATTGTGGGGCGGTCGGATGCTTTGGTGGCGGTGGTTCCTTCAACAAGGCGACCAATCCTTGTGTCACCCGCCTGCCTGTACTTCACCTAATTTCAATTCAGATCGTATCAAAATCCCGAGCCCTTGTCAAGGCGAATGTTGAAAATCCCCTTTATCCATGGGCTAGAATGCGTATGCCCGCGCGTATTCCTAGTTCCGCGTAAGGGCGTTTTCATCGCGGAGATAGATCAAACAAAAGTGGATATTCGGTCAATCAGCGAAGCAGAGGCGAAGTGTGTATTCCGAGTTCGGCGGACCAAATTTCCCGAAGCATGAGCTGTAAACTGCTACATGTCCAAACTTTGGATATTTCGCCCGCCTTGGGATGGTTTCGGCTGGTGTCGTGGAAGCCTTCAAAACCAAGCGGGCTATTTTCCGTAATGACCGAGGAGCCACCCGCCGATCAAACCGAAGAACAATCCGAGGATTCCACTGATTATCGACGTGACCGCGTGCTTTGCGAAGTCTTCTTTATTCCTGACGAGGAAGGATGGCGAGTTGAGTTTTGTTTCCAAGAACAAACGATTTTGGCCGCTGGCTATACCCAGAGTCGTAAAGAAGGCAGTGACGATCAAACTTCCCAGTACAGCCGCAACCCCCCGAACCCGGTGGCTTTCAAGTGTCACTGCCATGGCATAGGTCACCACGACAGCGGAACCCACTATACAGATAAGAGCCGGAATCAATAATATCGCAGGGTTTGGTCGTTGATAGGTGAGGAGAAAGTCCTTGATCTCGCGGAAAAGGTTATCGGCGGCATCGGTCGTTTCCTCCGTCCGCAATTCGTTGAATATTGTAGGGGTCGTCGAACCGGGTTGGTATTCCTTCTGATTCAACAAAAAATGCACCCCGGGTCTTTCCCCTCTAATGTCCAGATTTACGATCTTGGAGCCGATAGTCCGTTTCATTTCGTCAAGGGACACGTAGTTATTCTTGTTGTCCGAGATCGTCGCAGACGCGCACTTCTGAAACAATCTGACCAAATCGTCCAAGTTTTCCCTATACATCCTCAGACCACGGAGTCGCGCTGTCTTTGTGTGTCGTATCGGTTCCATTGCAGGAAGTCTATCATTAGGTCCGAGAAAGTGGAGTCTGCGGCCCGGTTTTCCAGCTGAGATCCGTAGTATCTGGTACTCCCTTGCAAAAGTGATAAACTCGGCCCACACAGCGGGGGTCTTGCCTATGTCCGTCAGTCTAGCGATTGATCTGTCGGCGGTTGCAGTCGCTGCGGTGGCCCAAGCATTGTCAGGATATCTAGGTTGGCGCGTGACCGTGGATGGAGTTCGCGAAGAGAGACAGAAGCGATACGAGATTGTGTTTGTTGCATGTGCGGCCTTGGGGGTTTTGGCTACGGTCCTGACGGCCTATAGAGGGAGCAACATCGCCGGAGAGCTTTCTGGTATAGACCGGGAAATTAGCACGCTAGCACGGCATGCAGAGATGGTTTTCGTGACTTTTACGTCTGATGAACCAGAGTTGTTCGTCGGAAAGCCAGCCGGGTTCAATGTTACGTACAGGAATGCAGGTAATGCCACCGCTAACAATGTAGCCGGATTCGGGCGGGTATTTTTGGTGCCCAATGTAAAAGACGAGACTCAACGGGCGAACATCGAAAAGTTCCAGACCGAGTGGGCCTTAGCACGTGACCGCGTAGCCAAAGGGACGGTGCCGCCGGGCGGCATGAACCTCCTGACTTTCACCGCCAGAGGTGATAGGCCGATAACGAGTGCGGATATGGATGCGTTAAAGGATGGTTCGGAGTACCTCCTCATTATTACCTCACTAGAGTTTGAGGATCAAACGGGGCAACACTACTTTCACACGTGTCACTGGATTCAGGCACCAGCCTTCGCGCCATTGATGCTGGACTATTGCGTCGGTTTTAATGAACAGAACTAGTCGCCCGTGGTCCTTGGCTGCTGGCTCGATTGAGGTATCCGATTACGACAAAAACACATAAAGCATCAGAATCCAGATTGGGATGCCAACCCCGACCCTGCTCACTTGCTGATGTGTTCCAAATGTGTTACATTATCCTTTAACGATGCGTCTGCGCGAACATCTCGTACTGCGAATTGACTCCGAAACCCGCAAGGCTCTCGAACGAATCGCCAAACTAGAAGACGATTCAGTGGCCCGCGTTATCAGACGTGCAATCGCGGATTTCCTGAAACGGCGCAGAGGCAAGTAATGTTCACCCTCAAGCAAGCTGCCACGAAGGTCGGAATCAGCGAAGGTTTGCTGATCCTCTGGATCGCCACGGGCAGGTTCAAACCATCTATCGAACTTAGCACACGCAATCACGGCTTGACGGGGATGGCGAAAAAGGCCCTCGAGTCATTCACAGGGCCGGAGGGCGAAGTACTCAGCTGGCCCAGATTTCAACTGACCGATGAGGATATAGAGAAGTTAGGCTCGATGGTCGAGCGCACGGCGGCTCAACGAGTCAAGATCGAATCCGCTCACGTAGCGGGCCAGAATTACACGGTGAAAGAACTTGCGGCACTGTGGGGATTCAGCACCGACAAAATCCGGGAGTTGTTCGAGGATGAACCCGGCGTGCTCAAAGTCCAGAGTCCCGCAAAACGCGGCAAGCGGCCTTACACATCAATTCGCATACCCGAGCCCGTCGCGGCCCGAGTACAGCGGAGGATGTCGTCGTGAACCTTTACCGCCGACACAATCCAGTTATCTGCAAATCCAAGGATTCCGTGGCGTGTACCAACAAACGTCATCCCTGCCCGATTTGGGTGCGTGGCATGGCCCCCGATGGGCACTACGTCGAGAAAAGCTTGAAGTCTTTGACTGGCGGCAAGACCACCCGCGATTGGGCCGTGGCTTCGGACATCCTCAAGCAGTGGGAGACAAATGGCAAGGCACCCAAGGTCACGACGCGCACGACGATAGGACAATGGAAGGATTCGTTCTTGGCTTTGGCGATCAGCAATAATCTGTCGTCCGAAACGCTCCGCAAGTATCGGCACCTGTTCAAGCAGCTCGTGGCCTATTGCCAAGACAAGGGAATCCGTTTTGTGGACGAATTCGATTTGGAGACCACGACCGGTTTTCGTTTGTCGTGGAACGATGGTGCGCTCTCGACATCCAAGAAGTTGGAACGACTTCGCGGCATCATGAAGTTTGCGACCGAGCGTGAATGGCTCACCAAAAATCCCGCACTCAGCCTGAAGCCTCCTAAGATCAAGGCGAATCCCACGCTGCCCTTCACGACTGCGGAAATGGGCAAGATTATGGAAGCGGCGCAATCAGACCCACGGGTCCACACGTTCATCGCGGTTATGCGGTCGTCTGGTTTGCGTATTTCCGATGTGACGAAACTCGCGGTCAGCAGTCTGGATGACAATCGTTTGAGCCTCTACCAGACCAAAACGGGCGAATTCATTTCAATCCTTTTGGACAAAACTATAGCGGATGCCCTCCGATCCGTGGTGCCCCTGAACCGCAACAAAGACTACTTTTTCTGGACCGGGGAATCGACCGGACCAGCCGCTGCTAGCCTCTGGCGGAAGCGAATTTCCGACGTGTTCACCGATGCCAAGATCGTCAACGGCCATACACACCGCTTCCGCGATACTTTCGCCGTGGCGTTGCTGGAAAATGGCAATTCGATTGAAACCGTCTCTCGGTTGCTCGGCCATACATCCATCAAGATTACCGAGCGTCACTACAATCCGTGGGTGAAATCGCGGCAGGTTGCGTTGGACGCTGCTGTGCAAGGCGCGAACGGATGGCTGCTTGAATTGCAGAACGCGAAGAAGGGCTAAGTGCATGTTCGGTGGGGAAGGATGAAAACCCACCACACGACAAACGTACGACAAAAAATACAAAATCGTGCAATTACTGGTGTTTTTTATGGAGGCGCGGGTGGGAATCGAACCCACGAATGAAGGTTTTGCAGACCTCTCCCTTCCCACTTGGGTACCGCGCCTCGGACGCACAGTATAACGAAACCGCGGTGCGGTTTCAGCACGCAATGGCCGGTCTCGCCGCGCGAATATCCGCCACGCAGCCCGTGCGACTCCCCATCATCGAACGGCTTCTCCGCGAGCGCTGTTCGCGCTAGAGTGTTTGGAGCTGTCGCACAAAAACGAAAGGCTTCTGAAGCGAATGTTAATGAGTCCCGTGGTCTGGCTTGCGGCGGGGATACTTGGAATCGTGGTCGTGGCGCTGATGCTGCGCGCGGCGAGCCGGCGTTCGGAAACGCAATTGACCGCCGTGCGGCAAGAAATGCAGAGCTCTCTCGCGGCCCAGCTCCAGGCGGTTGCCGGCCAGCTCAATCACCTGATGCAGGGTGTAACGCAGCAACTCGGGCAGGTCCGCCAGGAATTGATGACCGGCGTCGCCTCCACGGGCCAGCTCAATGCGGAAGCGCAACGGGACGTCGCCAAGCAATTAAAATCCTCGACCGACGCGCTCGTCCAGATGAGTCAAAAGGTGGGCGAGATGCAACAGACCAGCCAGGATCTCTCGAAGGCCACGCAAACGCTTCAATCTGTTCTCGGCGGAGCCAAAACGCGCGGGTCGCTCGGCGAGATTGCGCTGGAGGGTCTGCTCGCCGATGCGCTGCCCCAGGCCGCCTATGCGACGCAATATCGTTTTGCTTCCACGGGCGCAATTGTGGACGCCATCGTGCGAACCGGAGAGCGCCTGCTCTCGATTGATTCCAAGTTTCCACTGGAGGCTTATCGGCGCCTCACCGAAGAAGGCAACGACGCCCGGCGCGATTTTTCGCTGGCTGTCCGCAAGCACGCGGATTCCATCGCGGAGAAATACATTCTGCCGGACGAGCACACTTTCGATTACGCGCTGATGTTCGTGCCTTCCGAAAGCGTCTATTACGAACTGCTCATGACCGAGGATTCAAAACACGGCCGTCTTGAGGAATATTGCCGCGCGAAGCGCGTGTTTCCGGTCTCGCCCAATAGTTTTTTTGCGTTTCTGGGAGCGGTCGCTGTCAGCTTGCAAGGCCAGAAGATCGAAGAAAACGCGCGGCACTTGCTCGCGAGCCTGGCGGGAGTCACGAAACAGGTCGAATCCTTCACCGACATCTATGAAAAGCTCGGTACGCATCTTCGCCACGCGCAGCAAAGCTACGAAGACGCCGATAGCAAGCTCACCCGCGCGCGGAATTCTCTCGATCAGATGTCGCAGGGCGCGCTCCCTGAAGGCAGCCCCAAGTCGCTCGAGAGCGGCTCGAGCGAATAAACGCCGGCTAGAGCGCTTCCCACGCGGCGTTCAGCAGCGTGCGAAAATCTCCGGCAATTGTTCGTGTCAGGATCCCGCCCACTTCGGCGCGCACCGCTTGCGAATCGCCAGGGTGGCGCGCCAGCCGCCCGGCAAATCCCTTGATGCCGCTCTGCAATTCCTTCGACGCCAAAGGCGCCGCGGCCAGCAAATATCGTTGCGCGATAGCCGTGTCCGGCTCGGGAAGCAAGGCCGCCCGGAAGGAATAATCTCCGGCGCGGATCGCCTGCACTTCGAGCGAGGCGTCGTTTTGGGGGCCGCCGCTGGTCAGCAACTCCTGCGTGTCGCCACGCACGAATCGAAGCACGCCGGGTGTTTCATTCTTCACCACAATCCCCAGTTTTTGGTCCGATCCGCGCACGCGCACATCCAGCCGCGATTTCTTCTCCGGCATCAGCGCCGGCTGCGGCGCGTCGAAATCGAGCGCTACAAGAGTCGTGCTCGCTGTCGCCTGCGTTCCGGGAGACTCCACTAAAATCTTCGCCGGACCCGGCGTCGCCTTCTGGCTCGGAAGCGCGACAAGGCATTCGGGTGAAGCCGCGAGCACCAGAGCGGGCTCATCATTGATATGCACGCTATCCGCACCAGCATCGCCGCGAAGCCCGGCGCTGCAAATCCAGAAACCATCGCGCGTGGAAACAATCGAAGGTAGGGTGGTTTTCGTCGGCTCGCTCGCTCCGGCGGCGGGATCAATCAGCGCCGCGACGGACGCGCCCGAGCCTTTTACCAGCAAGTAGTCGCCTGACGCGGGCACGGTAAAGACGGCGCGTCCGGTGCGATCGGTCGTCAGCGTCTGGCCGTCGCCAAGCGTCACCATCACGCCCACGGCCAGCTTCCCGTCCACGCCGAGGACCGCAAGCGTCGCCGGATGCCCGGCCATTAGTCTCGGGGGAAGCACGATCGTGACAGTCCAGGTTGTGTAGGGATTTGGCTGGGCTTGCGCAAGCCGCGCAGGCTCCCGCGCCACGGCGATACCGGACAGCGGGCTCGCCGAGATGCACGCGGCGATGCAAGCAACGGCCAGCACATGCCGGCGCCGCTCCAAAAGCGCGGCAATGCGGCGATCAGGCGCGATTGTCATTGTTTGTCGTCGGCTGGGACATTAGTCGTCGAGGCGCACGACGAAGGTAGTCACTTGCCCGCCGGAGCGCAACTGATTGGCGAGCTGTTGCGCCGCATCCTCGGATGGCAATCGGCCCACGCGCACGCGGTAGAACATTCCATTCGGCGAATCGAACGTCGCAACACTTACCGGGGAGTATCGCGGAGCAAGCTGCGCTCGGAATTTTTCGGCGTTCTCCTGCGATTGGAACGCGCCCACTTGCACGCCGAAGAATCCCGCCTGTGGATTCGGTCCGCCGAGAATCTCGAGCCGCACCGGGGCCGTGCCGGTTCCAATCATGTCAATCGCCTGCGCGGCCGACAGCGAAAGATCAATCACGCGATTCGCCACAAATGGACCGCGGTCCGTGATGCGCACCTCGGTCTGCTTTCCGTTACGCATGTTGGTCACGCGCACGATCGCGCCAAACGGCAGCGTGCGGTGCGCCGCAGTGAACTGGTGCATGTCGTAGACTTCGCCGTTCGACGTGTGGCGTCCATTGAACGGATCGCCGTACCACGATGCCACGCCCTCCTCCACGTACTGGCCCGGAATCGCGGGTTGGCGTTCGACCGCGGGCGGCGCGCCCGAGGGTGGCGAAGGCGCCTCCGCGCCTGGAACGGATTGTGCGGGCGGGGCCTGCACCGGGGGCCGCGAAGTAGCCGTGCGGTGCGCGCAGCCTGCGGAAATCATCAACACGCAGACCAGCACAACCGCCAGCCGCGCGGGAAACGCGCCGCGGGCTCGGCTGAAAGCCCACTTGGAATTTAGCTGGCACTCCGCCGGCCAAACGGAGGTCTTCACGCGGCTTCCTGATTCACTCGTTTGCACTCAACTTGGGTATTATAGGAACGCTCTCACATTCCCGCAAGGAACCCTATTGGCCCTGTCGCCGCAAATGCGTTGGAAATTCGATCAGCTCCGCAAGAAAATGAGCGGAATGTTTGGCGGCCAAAGCGAACAGCCGCGCCCTCAGCTCTGCCCGGCTTGCCGTACTCTTGTGGGTGCGGGCGCCACACGATGCCACCAGTGCGGCGCGAACATGAATTTTTCGCTCGCCGCGGCCAGCCGCTCGCTCGGCCGCTGGATGCCAGCGACGTCCCCGGCCACGTACGGAATCCTCACAATCAGCTGCCTGATGTTCGTCGTGAGCTTGCTCGCGACAATGCGCGAGAGTGGGTTTCAGATGCCGGGCGGCGGGCTCTCTAGTCTCTTCAATTTCGGCGGAATCAGCGGCGGCGTTCTCCAGCGCCTGGGGGCGTCGCTGCCACTGCCGTACGATTTGGCTCAGCCGTGGCGATTTGTGACCGCCGTGTTCCTCCACGGCAGCATTCTCCACATCGCGTTCAACATGTGGTTCCTGATGGATGTCGGCCCGCAGGTCGAAGAGCTGTACGGCTCGGCGCGCTATCTATTTATTTACGTGGTGACGGGCATCGGCGGATATGTGGCCAGCAGCATGGTAGGCCATTTCAGCATCGGCGGATCCGGAGCGCTTATGGGCTTGGTCGGCGTGCTCCTCGCCGTAACGACCGGCCGGCGAAGTGCCGGCATGCAGATACTCAGAAGTCGGCTCATTTATTTCATAATTTACATCGCGGTCATCGGGTTCCTACTACAAGGGGTGGACAATTGGGCGCACGGCGGAGGGCTCGCGACCGGGTTCATCCTTGGCAAGTTATTGACTGACCGGCCGCCGGCCACGCCTGAAGAGCGGAAATTGTCGTACGCGCTCGGCTGGGCTGCGGCGCTGATTGTCGCGATCAGTTTCGCGTTCATGATCGTGGGAAATTTCCGCGTAAGCTAAGCAGGCGGAGAATTCGCGGGACTTTGATTCGGCACGCTACTGCCCGGCATTCAGTTGCCGCGACACCACGATGCTGTAATTCAACCCTGAAGTAACCACCAGAGCCGCGACGCAGTAACTGCAAATCTCCCGCGCAAGTAACAGGTCCTGCCGGCCCCACGCGGCCACAACCAGTACCATCACGATCAGCAGAATCTCGAAGAAGGTCGTGAGTTTTCCCCAGATGCTCGGTGGAAACGGCCGGTAGCCGATCGTCAGCAGAATCACGGCGCAGGCCACCAACAGCAGCACGTCGCGGCCGAGAACCAGAATCGCCAGCCACCAGCCGATCTTATCCTTGAGCGCCAGCACGAAATACGACGACGACATCAGCAGCTTGTCCGCAATCGGATCGAGGTATGCGCCCAGCGCCGTTTTCTGATTCAGTGAGCGCGCCAGCCAGCCGTCGAGCGCGTCGCTCAATCCCCCTGCGACGAGAATCCCGAGAGCCACAAAGTAGCGGTCATACTTGATCGCAATGATGAAGAGTGGCAGGAACGCCAGACGCAGAAACGTCAGCTCATTCGGAACCGTAAAGATGCGGTTGTTCATTCTTGATCCGGCTTCCTCGCGCGAACTACCGGGAGCGCTACATCAGATGAACTGCGCGAGATACTCCCCCAGTGAGCGGCCCACCTTCTTCTCGAACACCTCGGCCATCGAAGGAATCGAGCCGCGCGCTTCATCCAGCGCAATCCGCTCGATCCGCACCATGGGAAAAAACAGCGTCGGCAATCCGATGCGGTCGCCTTCCGGATGCAACACCTGGATGATGAAATCGTCGAACGATCCCAGATCGATGCCCCGCATCGTCACTCCGGCGTGCGATATGTCGATTAATTCGCCCCAGAGCCTTTCCTTCGGGCTGTGCAAGCTCACAACTACAATCGAATGCGGCTGCATCGGTTCTCCTGGTAAATTTCCTGGTGCCGGAATCAGACCGAGATGATCTTCAGATCGGGCGCACGCAACAGCGTGGGCTCCGTCACCTTTTGTACCGCTTCCGGCGTCACGCCCGGCGCCACTTCTCGCAGCACCAGTCCCTTCGGCGTTACTTCGATCACCGCCATGTCCGTCACGATCAGGTCCACCACCTCGACGCCCGTCAGCGGCAGCGTGCAGGTCTTCATGATTTTCGGCCCGCCGTCCTTGGTCGCGTGCTCCATCGCGATGATCACGCGCTTCGTGCCCGCCACCAGATCCATCGCGCCGCCCATACCCTTCAGCATTTTCCCCGGGACGGCCCAGTTCGCGAGCGTGCCCTTTTCGTCCACCTGCAGCGCGCCCAGCACGCTCACGTCAATGTGCCCGCCGCGGATCATCGCGAACGAATCGGAACTCGAAAAATAGCAGCAGCCCGGTATTTCCGTCACCGGCTCCTTGCCAGCGTTGATCAGGTCCGGGTCATCTTCGCCTTCGTAAGGATATGGCCCGATGCCGAGCATGCCGTTTTCGGATTGCATGATTACCTCGACGCCTTCCGGAAGATAATTCGGAACCAGCGTGGGGATTCCAATGCCCAGGTTGACGTAGTAGCCGTCGCGCATTTCCTGCGCCACGCGCCGCGCGATGAATTCCCGCTTGTCCATTTCAGGCGGCATTACGCCCCCCGCTTTCTCTTCGGGCCGGGCTCCACGGGTTTCAGGTACTTCGTACCCTGGAAAATCGCATCCACGAAAATTCCCGGCGTGTGAACGCCATCCGGATTCAGCTGCCCCAGCTCAACCAATTCCTCGACCTCGGCCATCACGTAGTCCGCGGCCGTGGCCACCACCGGGTTGAAATTGCGCGCCGTCTTCCGGTAAACCAGATTCCCCCAACGATCGCCTTTCCACGCCTTCACGAAAGCGAAATCGCCTCGCAGCGCCGGGACCAGGATGTGCGGTCGGCCGTTGAATTCGCGGACTTCCTTGCCTTCGGCGACCATCGTGCCGTAGCCGGTGGGCGTGAAGAACGCCGGTATTCCGGCGCCCGCCGCGCGCATCCGCTCGGCGAGCGTGCCCTGGGGATTCAGCTCCATCTCGATCTCGTTGTTCAGCGCGAGCTTCTCGAAGAATTTATTGCTGCCGACGTAGCTGGCGATCAGCTTTTTTACCTGCCGGTTTTCGATCAGCGATCCGATGCCGAAACCGTCCGTGCCCGGATTGTTCGACGCCACGGTCAGATTTTTTGTGCCCTGCCGGATCAGCGCGTTGATCAAGTTTTCCGGGACGCCGCAGGTGCCAAACGCGCCCATCAGGATCGTCGCGCCGTCCTTCACTCGGCCGATAACCGCCTCGGCGTTCGCTACGCGCTTGTCCATCGATGCCTGCCCCCTCCCAATGCGTCCGCGGAAACCCGGAGTTTACTACAATTTAGCGGACAAGCTGCGGCGCCCGCGTGCGCTACGCGCTACGCTTGCTGATTCCCTCGCGCGCGGCGCGCTTGAGTGCGCGGATTCGATCGGCCACCGCGCCCGCGGCCGCATTGACTGTCGCGGCTTTCTCGATTTCGGCCACCAGGGCCGATCCGACAACCGCCGCATCAGCGATACCTCCTAGCACTGACACGTGTTCGGGCGACGAAATCCCGAAGCCAACCGCCAGCGGTAGCTTCGTGAAGCGCCGCACGCGCCGCGCCAGCGCCGGAAGATCCTCGGGCAGTGAGGCACGCTCGCCCGTCACTCCCGTGCGCGAAATCAAATAAAGGAACCCGGTCGAGCACTCCGCGATCAGGGCCAGACGGGTATCGGTTGATGTCGGCGCCACGAGAAAAATCGTGTCCAGATCGCGCGCGTGTAGCGCCGTGCGGTACTCGTCCGCTTCCTCCGGCGTCAAATCCGTCGCCAGGACACCGTCCGCCCCCGCCGCGCTGGCCGTTTCGGCGAACTTCTCGATGCCCATTTGCAGAATCGGATTGAAGTAGCTGAAGAGCACCAGCGGAACTTGCGTGTGCATGCGGAGACTGCGCACTAGCTCGATTACGCCCGCGAGCGTGGTTCCGCCGCGCACGGCGCGTTCGCTCGCGCGTTGAATCGTCGGCCCGTCGGCCACCGGGTCGCTGAACGGCACGCCCAGCTCGATCACGTCCGCGCCGGCCTCGGCCGCGGCCAGCACAATTTTCCCGGTCGCATCGAGCGATGGGTCGCCCGCGGTGATATACGCGATCAGGCCCAGCTCACCGGCCTCGGAAAGCTCGCGAAAACGCCGCCCGATGCGCCCTCCGGTTTTTCCGGCGAACGTTTGCGTTCCAGAAGTTGGCTTGGGAATGGCTGCGTCAGACATAGCGGGAAAGAGTTTCCATGTCCTTGTCGCCGCGGCCGGAAACATTCAATATGACGATCTCATCCTTCTTCATTTTCGGCGCGCGCCGCGCCAGTTCCGCGACCGCGTGCGCGGATTCAAGCGCCGGAATAATTCCCTCGGTCCGCGCCAGCATCTTCGCGGCCGCGATGGCTTCATCGTCCATCACCGCCGTGTACTCGGCGCGGCCCTGTTCCGCGAGCCACGCGTGCTCCGGACCGACCGCCGCGTAATCGAGTCCCGCCGAGACCGAGTGCGTTGTGGCAATTTGTCCGTTCGCGGATTGCAGCACGAACGTGTATGTTCCCTGCAGTACGCCCGGCCGCGCACCCACAAATCCTTCGGCCGCCGCAAGCCGCGCCGCGTGTTCGCCGAGAGATTTTCCTCGGCCGCCCGCCTCGACGCCCACCATCTTCACGCTCGAGTCTCCCAGGAAAGCATGGAAGAGGCCGATGGCATTCGAGCCGCCGCCCACGCATGCAAATAAATGATCCGGCAGCCGCTTTTCCGCGCGCTGAATCTGCTCGCGCGCCTCTTCGCCGATAATTTTCTGGAAATCGCGCACGATCATCGGATAGGGGTGCGCGCCCAGCACCGACCCGAGCAAGTAGTGCGAAGTCCGCACGTTGGTTACCCAATCGCGCATCGCTTCGTTGATGGCGTCCTTCAGCGTCTTGCTGCCCGCGTCAACGCCGATCACCTCCGCGCCCAGCAGGCGCATGCGATTCACATTGAGCCGCTGCCGCTCCATGTCCTCGGTGCCCATGTACACCGTGCACGTCAGCCCGAGCCGCGCCGCAACCGTCGCGGTCGCGACGCCGTGCTGCCCCGCGCCCGTCTCCGCAATCACGCGCTTCTTTCCCATGCGCACGGCAAGCAGGCCCTGCCCGAGGCAATTGTTGATCTTGTGCGCTCCGGTGTGCAGCAGGTCCTCGCGCTTCAGATAAATGCGCGCGCCGCCCAAATGCTCGGTGAGCCGCGAGGCAAACTGAAGCGGCGTGGGACGCCCCGCGAAATTGTGCAGCAGCGAATCCAGCTCAGCTTGAAAACCGCGATCCGCGCGAGCCTCCGCGTACACCCGCTCGAGTTCTTCCAGCGGCGCCATCAGCGTCTCCGGCACATAGCGGCCACCGTACGGCCCATAGCGGCCGCGCTCTCGCACCACGTTTGCCGTGTAACTCATCGCGTCGCCTTCTTTTGAGTCGCCTTCGCCGCGCGGATCAGGCTCCTCATCCGCGCCGGATCCTTTTTCCCCGGCCTGGCTTCCACTCCGCTGCAAACATCCACGGCGTATGGCCTCGCCGCGCGGATCGCCTCGCCCACATTCTCCGGCGTCAATCCTCCCGCCAGAAAAATGCGCCCGTGACGCTTCGCTCGCCGCGCGATCTGCCAATCAAACGTTTTGCCTGTGCCTCCGCGCGCGCTGCGATCAAAGCCGTCGAGCAAAATTGCACTCGCACGCTTGAACGCGGCGAGTTGAGCCTCGCGAAACGGCTTTCGGACCCGCACTGCCTTGATCACGCGCACCGAGCGCCCTAGCCGCGCGATCATCGCAGGCGATTCTTCTCCGCTCAGTTGAAGTTGATCGAGCCCCACCGTCCGTGCAATTTCAAGCATCTTCAGTTCCGATTCGTTCACGAAAATCCCCACCGCGGAAATGCCCTTCGGCAGCCGCCGCACCATCCGCCGCGCCTTACCGGGAGTGACGTAGCGCGGGCTGCCTTTGTAGAAATTGAACCCCAGCAAATCGGCGCCGTCTTCCACCGCCCGCCTAGCGTCCGCCCAATTCGTGATCCCGCAAATTTTGACTTTAACCATCGTCATCGCCGTACCGTCAGAGCACGCCTTTTTACCCCGAGCAGAGCCGAAGGGCAGCCGTTCCGTCCCGTCGCCGTTTAGGGGGGTCGGAGCTTTAGCTCCGACATAACGATCAATCGCGCGAAGCGCGTTCCTATGCGCCGTTTCTCTCGCAGCAAGTTGTCCGGCCGTCCGAAGGGCACGGCTGTAACAACTATCTACCAATAAGCGCCCTTAAAGGCACCGCCGGGTCCGCATCCTTCATCAGATGCTCGCCCACCAGGAACGCGTCAAATCCGGCGCTCCGCAGCCGAGCTAGATCCTCGTGCGTGCGCAATCCGGACTCGCTCACGGCGATGCATTCATCGGGCACATTCTCAATCAACTCCAGCGACGTCTCGATGCGCACCTTGAAATCGCGCAGGTCGCGATTATTTACGCCGATGATGCGCGCCCCGGCCGCGATGGCGCGGACGAGCTCTTCGCGCGAATGCACCTCGACCAGCGGCTCCATTTTCAGCGAGCGCCCGAGTTCGAGAAGTTCGCGCAGCGTCCCATCATTCAAAATCGCCGCGATCAGCAGAAAAGCATCGGCTCCCGCCGCGCGCGCTTCCCACACCTGCCACGGGTCAACGATGAAGTCCTTTCGCAGGATGGGAATCCCCGCGGCTTTCTTCGCCGTTTTCAAGTCGGCCAGCGAGCCCAAGAAAAACTCCTCCTCGGTCAGCACGGAAAGCGCCGCCGCACCCGCGCCCGCCAGACTCGCCGCCAGCGTCCCGGGCGCGTAGTCCTCGCGCAGGACTCCCCGCGAAGGAGAAGCCTTCTTCAGCTCCGCGATCACGTTGTATCCATCTCGCGCCAGCGCGCCCGCGAAATCCCGCGGCGGCTCGATCTTGTCAACCGCCATCTTCAGCGCCACATCCGGCAACACACGTTTCCGGTGCGCGATGGATTCGCGCCGCGCCTCGACAATGCGGTCGAGGATCGTCTTCTCGCCTGAGCTGGTTTCCATGCGTGGAGATGCCTGCTATCCCATGCTAGCCGTGCGGCTTCGGGGTGTCAATTTGACGCGTGAGCGGGTGCGGAGGCGAGCAGTGGCTCCGAAAATCGGATGGGAATTCCGAAATTCGAGCCCCCAAAACCTTTGAGGACCGCGAACGTGACGCCGATTACCTTTCCATCCTTGTTGAAGAGCGGACCGCCCGAGCCGCCGGACGTGGTCTGCGCATCGAACACGATCTTGTCCGGCAGAATATCTCCGATGTGGCCCTGCGTTATCAGCGGGTGAATCAAATTGCGGCGGGCGAGTTCGTCCAGAACCTGCGCGACGTCCGTACCGCCGTGCGCCATGATCTGTTGCGCCGTATCCTCGTCCGTGCGCGCCAGGATTGCGGCAAGCCCCGTCGCGTAGCCCATCAAAACGACGGGCTCGCCCGTCACCGCTGCTCCCTTGCCGGAATCGATTGTAAGGACGGGGCGCTTCAGGTCCTGCATCTTGATCCGCATCGTGGCCAGGTCGGCGTCTTTCGAAATCTCCTCGATCTCCGTGATGAATGCTCGCGGATCGCCCGGAAAATAGGCGTGTATGGACGCTATCTCCGCCGTGAATCCCTGGCTCGTCAGTTGGCTGAGTTCGTCGTTGTCCCACCAGGGTTGCGCGACGTGCCTGTTCGTGACAATCCGGCCCTCGGGGCCCGCCGGAAATCCGGTGCCGAACACGTCCACGCGAACCTCGGGTCCGCTGCCCTCAAGCGTTAGGACCGGATTGCCTTGGCTATCCTGTATCGGTTCGCCCTGCTGATTTAGCCCCGCATAGCGCAGCCGCTGCCCGCTCTGCTGATTGCGGAACCCAACCGCGACGTGCAGCAGACACACGCTATTCACATCCGCGCGAATCAGATTCTGAGCCGAATCGCCTTCCTGTTCGATCCGTTTCAGCCGCGCATTCGTGTCGTCCAGTTCCTTTCGCAGCGCTGCGCCTTCGTCCGAACCCGCGCCGGCCATTTTGGCCTGCAGCTCCGCCGCCTGCTTTTGCAGCTCATCCTTGCCGACGGGCTCTGCACCGGCCCCGCCCTGCGCTCCGCGCAATCTGCGCGCTTCGGCGATCAAATCCTGCTGGTGCACGAACCCGCGTTCCAGTCGCGCGATTGTGGTGGTCGTGCTGCGCAAGTCCTTTTGGGCGCTGCGGGCAAAAAGAAAATATGTGCCGGCCATCACCACCGCGATCGCGAACACGCCGGCCAGTCCCATTTTCAGGCGCCGGTTCAGCGACACCGCGTCGCTGCTCATTTTCTCCGTGATCGCCAGCGCGTCAAAAGCCGTGTGCGCGATCTGTTGGCCTTCTTCGGCCAGGTGCATCTTGTCCAAAAGCTGCTGGTCAACGCGCCGCACCCGCAATTGGGCCCGGACCCTGGCAAGCAGCTCCGCCGCGTCCCATGGCCGCGAAATCGCGTCGTCGGCGCCGAGGTCGAGACCCGCGGCGCGCTCGCCGGCTCCGGGGCGAGTCAGCACAATCACGCGGACTCCCTCCGTCACCGCGGAACCGCGAATTGTCGCAACAATTTCGTGGGCGCTGAATACGTTGGAATCGGCCACCGCCGCGTCCAAAACCAGGAGGTCCGTGCCCGGCTGACGCGCGGCCTCGAGCCCTTCGCGCGCCGTCGCAAATGCGACGACCTCGTAGCCTGCGCTCTGGATCGCCGCGAGCAGCAGATCGCGGCTGGCTGCATCCGCTTCCACAACCACGATTTTTTCGCGTCCGTTAATCATCGCCTCAATTCGCTCTCAATTCCGTCAGCCCTCGGCCAGTGCCATCCTAGTGGAATTCCGATGGGTCTTGTAGCCCGGCGAACATTCCTGGCTCTGAGCAGCCCAAGTCAGCAGGCTTTCTGCGTCCGCCTGCGAGCATCCTCCAAAGTCCACAGGCGCTCACCCTTGCGCTACACCCGCCGGATGCTAACCTAGCGGCGTGCCAGATGCTAACAAACATTAGAGCCGCGGCGGCACGTCCGGGTTCCGGAAAAATTTCCGGCGAAAGGAGCCAAATGAATGGCGGGAAAGACGAAGATGACGCAGGATTCACTAGCCGCCCTTCGGCCACCGTCGCGAGCACAATTCATGCTCAATCCGCGCTCAATTACTCGACACACCATGCCGAGTAGATTTCATGCTAAGTCATTGAAAACAAACGACGGGCGCACAGATTACTCGACACACATTTCAAGGCGCGCTTGCGCCCCATTTTCCGGCTATGCGAGGCTATATTGAACGCGCTCGAACAGCTGAATGAGGAAATTGTCCAGTGCCGGGCGTGCCCGCGCCTTGTGCGCTACCGCGAAAAAATCGCGCGCGAAAAACGCTTCGCGTTTCGCGAATGGGAATATTGGGGCAAGCCCGTTCCGGGCTTTGGGGATCCCCGTGCGAAGCTGCTGATTCTTGGGCTTGCGCCCGCGGCGCATGGAGCAAATCGCACCGGACGCATGTTCACCGGCGATCGCTCGGGCGATTTTCTCTACGAGGCCTTGCATCGCGCCGGCTTCGCCAATCAGCCGCGTTCGGCGCACCGCGACGATGGCCTCGCTCTTCGAAACGCATACATGGCGGCTACGCTTCGCTGCGCTCCTCCGGCAAACAAACCGCTGCCATCCGAACTCGCGAATTGCCGCCCGTATTTCGAACGCGAACTCGAAATCCTCCGCCCGCGCGCCATCCTCGCTTTGGGTGGAATCGCCATGCGCGCCTACCTGGGTCTGCTCAAGAGCCGCGGCGAGATTCAGAGTGCCGCTGCGTTCCCGTTCGGCCACGGAGTAAATTACGCGCTGGCCGGCGACCTGCCGCGCCTCTTCGTCTCGTATCACCCAAGCCAGCAAAATACGTTCACCGGCAAGCTCACACAAGCTATGCTGTCACGCGTTCTGCGCGACATCCGCCGATTCCTGGAGAGGGATTCCTCCACATGACCACCGAAGCGTCCGCCGGCCCGGAAGCCATCATCGAATTTCGCGGCGCCGGTTACCGGCTGCCCTCCGGCCAGGTCCTGCTGCACGACGTCAGATTTACGGTGCGTCGTGGTGAAACCCTGGTGTTGCTGGGCCGCAGCGGCGCCGGAAAGACCACGGCGCTCAAGCTCATCAACCGCCTCGTCGAGCCCACCGATGGCCAGGTGCTTATCGAGGGTCGGTCCACTCTGGATTGGGATCCCATCGCGCTGCGCCGTCACATTGGTTACGTGATTCAGGACACCGGACTTTTTCCCCACTACACCGTCGAACAGAATATTTCTCTCGTTCCGCGCCTCGAAGGTTGGCCCGCGGAGCGCATTCGCTCACGTTCGCAGGAATTGCTGGCGCTGGTCGGCCTCGACTCCGGACAATTTCTGGGTCGCTATCCCCACGAGCTTTCCGGCGGCCAGCGCCAGAGAATCGGCGTCGCGCGGGCGCTTGCCGCCGATCCGCCCATTCTGTTGATGGACGAGCCGTTCGGAGCCCTCGACCCGCTCACGCGCATGGAAATTCGCCGGGAATTCCTCGCGCTCCAGGAACGCCTCAAGAAAACCATCGTCATCGTCACGCACGACACGAGCGAGGCCCTGCTGCTCGGCACGCGGATCGGCCTGGTCGAAGGCGGAGCGCTCAAGGGACTTTATTCGGCGAAGGATTTTCTGCATTCGAGCGAGCCGGTCGCAGCCGCATACGTGGAGCAGTTGCACGCCTTGGAAGAATTCGAGAGGGGCCAATGAGCGGAATGGGATTCTTTTCGCAGCACGCCGGTGAAATTTTGCAGGCGACGCTCGAGCACGTCTGGCTGGTCGGCGCGACGATGCTGCTGGCCATCGCCATCGGAGTTCCACTCGGCATTCTCGTGGCGCGGCGGCCGTGGCTTTCCAAGCCGATTCTCGGCGCCGCCAACATCGCCGAAACAATTCCGAGCCTCGCGCTCCTTGGTTTCTTGCTTCCAACTCCGTGGCTCGGTGACCGCGCCGACCGCATCGCCATCACCGCGCTCACGCTTTATGCGTTACTGCCCATCATTCGCAACACCGCCGCAGGAATCACCGGAGTGGATCCTGCCGTCCGCGAGGCTGCGCGCGGCATGGGCATGACCTCGCGCCAGATTCTGTTTCAAGTGGAGCTTCCGCTTTCGCTTTCAACCGTGCTCGCAGGAATCCGCGTCGCAACCGTTCTGACCATCGGCGTCGCGACGATAGCCGCAGCGGTCGGCGCCGGCGGCCTGGGCGAATTCATATTTCGCGGCCTCGCCATGGTGAATAACCAACTGATTCTCGCGGGCGCGATTCCCGCAGCGGCCCTCGCGCTGCTGGCCGATTTTTGCTTGAGCGTGCTCGAACGGCGCCTGCGGCCCGCGCGGTGACATCCCGATGAATTTCACACGTGCGCGCCTCGCTGCCGCCGCCATCTTTCTCTTCGCGGCATTATTGATTGGCTGCAGCGCGCGCAGGGATAACACCATCGTCGTCGGCTCGAAGAATTTTCCCGAGCAGGCCCTCCTCGGTGAAATTCTGGCGCAGCACCTCGAGGCGCGCACCCACCTGCGCGTCGAGCGCCGCTTCTATCTCGCCGGAAGTTACATCTGCCAACAAGCGCTGCTCGCCGGCCGCATTGACACCTATGTCGAATACACCGGCACGGCATTGACCGCGATCCTGCACGATCCCATCGAGGCCGATCCTTCCGCCGTGTTTCAAAAGGTGCAAGAGGAATACAGGAAGAGATTCGCGCTGGATGTGCTGCCTTCGCTCGGGTTCAACAATACATTTGCAATCGTCGTGCGCGGAGAAGACGCGCGCAGGCTGCATCTCGCCTCTCTCACCGACGCCGCGCCGTACACGCGCGGCTGGCGCGCCGGTTTTGGCTACGAGTTCATGGAGCGCCCGGACGGGTATCCCGGCCTCGCGCGCGCTTACGGTTTGAAATTCTCCGCGCAGCCGCGAATTCTGGATCTGGGTCTGCTCTATCGCGCGCTGCTCGATAAACAAGTGGACCTCGTCGCCGGAAACTCGACGGACGGTTTGCTCGCTGCGCGCGATTTAGTGATTCTGGCGGACGACAAGCACTACTTCCCGCCATATGAAGCCGTGCCGATCGTGCGGGAAGATACTCTCGCGCGACATCCGGAGTTGCGCGCCGCCATCGCCGAGCTGGCAGGAAAGATTTCCGACGCGCAGATGCAGAAGATGAATTACGCGGTGGCAGGTGAGGGCCGCGACGCAAGCGACGTGGCGCGGGAATTCCTGCACTCGCAAGGGCTTGATTAACTCACGGGCCGAAATGGCGGGCCCCGCCGCAAATTCCGGTTTCACGGGAGCAACAAAGCGCTGCCCACGAGTCGGCAAAGTGGCGCCGGGAAAATTTCGGCTTATTCGGATTCCTGAAGCGTCTTGAAATGAGCCTCGAGAGCCTCGCAATATTTGTGCTCGGCCTCGAGTTCAGCTTGCAGCTTCTTGACGAAAAACTCGAGCCGCCGGATTTCATTGCGCAGCTTCTGTACATCCGCTGAAGCGGGAGCTGCTACGGGCGCGGAGGAGGCCGGCGCAGGGCGTGGAGCAGCGGGCACAGGCACGATCGGCTTTGGTGCTACCGCCGCCACGGGAGCGCTGGCCGCTCGAGGAGCGGCGAAGCTCGGCGGAGCCACGGGACTCGCCGGAGCCGCCGCCGCAGGGCCAGCGGAAAACATACCCGACAAAGCCTGCGAAGAAGCGCGCGACGCTTCCGCCGAATCGTCTCCCGAAGCGTCGGAGCCGCTGTTACCGGCGGATTTCGGGTTCAGCAGATTTTTCACGCGAGCGATCAAGTCCTGCGGCTGAAACGGTTTGCGAATCAGCTCGTCCGCTCTTACCGCCATCGCTTTCTCGGCTACGGCGCGGTTCACGACTCCGGACATCAGGATCACGGGCGTGCGGCCCAGCTTCTCGTGCTGCTTGATGAACTGGCAGACCTCGTAGCCGTCCTTATCCGGCATGATCACGTCGGTGATCACGGCATCCGGCGCCATTTCTCCAAATTGCGCCATCGCGGTCGCGGCATCCGGGCAGGTGACCACGTGGATATTTTCCTTGCGGAAAGCGATCTTGATCACCTCGCGCATCGTCGCGCTGTCGTCAATAAAATAGACCGTTGGAACGCGAGCAGCCGTAAGGGTTCCGGTATCGCTCATAACGACTCCTTCTCCGCGTGATCGGTTTCCACGCGACTCTCTTCCGCCTCGCGCTGGTCTTCATCGAATTCGCGCATGGCATCGATGAGCAGGTCGGTGGCCGACCGCAGCACCGTGCGCTGCGCGGCGGTGGCTCCGTACACGAATTTGTACACGCCGGCCGTGGCGCTTTGGCAGGTCTTCACAATCTGCGTGACCGCCTCGTCCCCGAAGTACAGGCCGCATTCCGCGTGAAAGATTTCTCCGCCTTCAAAGAAAATGATTCCGTCAATGTCCCCCGCGTTGATATGTAGCGCGCCGGTTTGGTGGGCCTGGCCGAGCATCTGCATCACGCCCGGAAGATCGAGATGCGAAAGGTTGCCGCTCAGCGCCGTCTCCGCGGTCGAAAGCATCTGCGTGGGCTGGAAACCGTCCTGGCGGCTGACCAGAAAACTTCTCACGTGCGCGGCGATGTCCGCCGGCGGGAGACGGCGATCCACATAATCATCGCAGCCGGCGCGATACGCTTCCAGCAGCGCCTGAGCGCCTCCATTGCCCACGGCAATCAGCGGGAT
>Ga0302324_100002902_pt1 | contig 38906 bp, 35 predicted proteins | sample Palsa_T0_1_FD_201949 | JGI IMG/M metagenome (GOLD analysis project Ga0302324, IMG submission 201949) | Peat permafrost microbial communities from Stordalen Mire near Abisko, Sweden - Palsa_T0_1 | ecosystem: Environmental > Terrestrial > Soil > Palsa > Peat permafrost | place: Sweden: Abisko... | reverse complement strand
GGTCGCGCAGGCGCAGATCGTTGAGCAGCGCCTTCATGATGGCGGCGTGACCCGGATAGCGGATGGTGCGGTAATTGAGATTGCGCACCTTGCCGGCCAGTGTCTCGCACAGCGTGCCCAACCCGCCGGAGGTGTTGAAGGCTTCGTACAGGATGCCGTCGAGCGAGAATTCCTCCAGCTCTTCCAGCGGCTGGGTTTCGCGCAGCTGGCCGTTGACGATGGCCTCGCAGGGCTCGCAATACTCGTTGATGACCCCGTCCGTGCTCCAGGTCAGGTTGTAGTTCAGCGCATTGGAGGGAAACTTCGGCAGCGCACCGACGCGCATGCGCACGTCCTGCAGCGAGTCGAAGCGCGAGGCTAAATCGCTGGCCACGATGGTGATGAAGCCGGGAGCCAGCCCGCACTGCGGAATGAAGGCGGTGCGCGCGCCCGCGGCGAGTTGCTTGACCGCCCGGGTGCTGGCGACGTCCTCGGTCAAATCCAGGTAGTGCGCGCCGGCGGCCTTGGCCGACTCCGCGATAGTGCGCGTGGCGTGATAGGGCGCAGCGCTGAGGACCGCGAATTTGCCCGTCAGGATCTTTTGCAGCGCATCGCCGTTGGTGATGTCCGCGACAATCTTCTTCATCGCAGCCGTGGTCTCGAGGCGCCCGAGCTGCTGCTGCGAACGATCGACCACGGTCACCGCGTAGTCTCCCGACCCCGCCAGCAGCTCCGCGATCATGGATCCGATCTTGCCCGCACCAACGATAACAATGTCTTTCATGCCAACTCCCAAGCTATAAGGCCGCATTGTCGGCGAGGCACCTTACGAATAGTAGGGTCACTTTAGCCATTACTAAGGTACAATTTAGACATTACGACGGTCAAAATAGGCGAAACGCATTGGATGGCATTGACGAGAGACTGATTTTGGCGCTTCGGGAGAATGGCCGGGCCTCGACCGCCCAGCTTGCCCGCCTGGTGGGCCGTTCGCGCACCAGTGTGCAGAGCCGCATCGAGCGGCTGGAACGCCAGGGAATCATCGTCGGCTACCAGGTGCGCCTGGCGCCCGAACATGGCTTGGGTGCCGTGCGCGCTCACGTGATGATCAAAGTGGGGCCCAAGGAAACTCGCTCCGTGGCCGCGGCGCTGCGGTCCATTCCGCAGGTGCGCATCCTGCATTCGGTCAGCGGCGACGTGGATATGATTGCCGTGGCTGCGACCGCCTCGGTGAGCGAGATGGACGAGGTCATCGATCGCATCGGCGCCCTGGACGGGGTCGAGCGCACCACCTCCTCGATCATCCTCTCGACCAAGTTCGAGCGATGAGATTGCTAGATGCCTGATTCCACCGGTTGCGCGGGTGCTACCATGGGCTTGGGAATCCATGGGAGGACGCCATGACTACGCTTACCGGTTTCATCAAGGGCATTTCACTCAGCGCTGTTGTGCTGCTGAGTGCGTGCGCCACCAGCGTCTCGATGTCGGATTTATATCAGCCTAATTTTGGGCGGCAGGTGCTGCCGCACTGGGATGCATCCGCTGATCCGGACCCCGTGGCAATATCTAACGGCCTGTACACGCCGCGGCCTTTGCAGCAGTGCTATCTGTGCTCTTCGCAGTCGCAACTTCAATGGAGCGGCTGGGCGCCTTGAGCTGAGCGCAGTTCCCCGGCACGCGCCAAGGCCTGCTCCAGAGTATCCGTCACGTTGTCCTGCCCGACGTGCGCGATCACGCCGCCGCGCTCCAGCTTGTAGCGCACATTCGGCCTGACTTCGGCCAATAGGACCGCGGCGCCATGCCGCGTGAAGTCGGTGATGATCTCCTCGAGCGTGAAGATTCCAGTGGCATCGACGAATGGCACCTGACCCATGCGCAGTATCAGGGTCGTGCGCCGCTCGACATTCACCAGCGCGCGTTCGAGTTTCTCCGCGGCGCCGAAGAAAAACGGCCCCTCGATGCTGAACACCACCACGCCATCGGGCAGGGAGCGCGCGGAGCCGGTGTTGGCGGGATCGCGCGGCGCGTCGGCTTCTGCCTCGACATTGACCGCGTCTGCCATGCGCCGCATGAACAAAAGGGCGGCGAGGATTACGCCGACATTGACCGCGACCACCAAATCGACGAACACCGTGAGGAAGAACGTCAGCAGCAGAATGGCCACGTCGGGCTTGGGGGCGCTGCGCGCCATGCGCGCGGCATGGCGCACCTCGCTCATGTTCCAAGCGACGACGAATAGCACGGCGGACAGGCAGCATAGCGGTATGGCCGAGGCGAGGGGCGCCAGCAGCAGAATGACGGTAATCAGAAATCCCGAGTGCACCAGGCCCGCGAGCGGACTGGTGGCGCCGCTGCGAATGCTGGTGGCAGTGCGTGCGATGGCGCCGGTGGCGGCGAAACCGCCAAACAGCGGCGCCACGACATTGGAGATCCCCTGGCCGATGAGTTCCTGATTCGAATCATGCCGCGTCCCGGCCATGCCGTCCGCGACCACGGCGGATAGCAGCGACTCTATGGCGCCCAGCAGGGCGATGGTGAAAGCGGGGCCGACCAAGGAAACCGCCTGGGTGAGGGTGACGGACGGCAGGGACAGGGACGGCAGGGAGCGCGGAATGCCGCCGAAGGCCGACCCAATGGTCGCCACACCCTTGAACTTACAAACCGCCTGAACGGCGGTGACGACGATCAATGCAACCAGGGGGGCGGGGATGCGCCGGAAGAAGCGCGCGCCGGCGATGAGTATCCCCAGCGCCAGCAGCGCAAGCCCGGTGGTTGCAGGATTGAGCGTCGGCCACGCCTCGATCAGCGACCATAATTTCTCGTGAAATCGCAGTCCCGACGGCGCCGGAGACAGGCCGAAGAAGTCCTTCCACTGGCCAACAAAGATGATGACCCCTATACCTGCGGTAAAGCCGGCAATCACAGGCCGCGGAATGTACTTGATCACCGATCCGAGGCGAGCGGCGCCGAGTGCGATCAGGATGATGCCGGCCATTAGCGTGGCGACTTGCAGGCCGCCGATGCCATGCTGTGCCGTGATGATCGAGAGCACGGCGATGAAGGCGCCGGTGGGGCCGGAGATCTGCACACGCGTCCCGCCAAACAGCGATGTCAGCACCGCGGCGACGATTGCCGTGTACAGGCCCTGTTCGGGGCGTGCGCCGCTGGCGATCGCGAACGCCATGGCCAGGGGCAAGGCGACCACGCCGACGACCAGGCCGGCCAGCAGATTGTTGTAGATCTGGGATCGCGCCCACAAGCCGGCGCTTCGCGCCTCGAGCAGGGCAATCACGCGGGCACCCGGAGGTGTGGGCAATAAAAAACGGCGTGGGTCCTATCGAGGTGCCCACGCCGCCGGGATTTCGCACCGACGGGGGAGTTGGCTGGCTTGCCGGCGCGAGATGCTCCTAAACCTGAAGCGTGATTCATACTGCCAAATTCGCCGGGATACGCCAGGTACCGTTTGTACCCGACGATGCAATTGTTTTCACTTGACAAGCAGACTTTAAGCCGGGTAAGTCGCGGCGCGCGGCTGCCGCAGCCGCCTGACCACCCAGTAGGCGAGGATCGCCACGATCAGCGTGACGCAGCTGACGTAAAAATCCTGCTGCAGGTGCGGCGTGAACGCCATGGCGATCAGCACGCCGGCCATGCCGGCGATTGCGGCATAGCTCAACCAGGGGAACAGCCACATGCTGATCGGGGGCGGCGCTTCGCCTTGCCGCTCACGGCGAAAGCGCAGCGATATCTGCGCCATGGCGATGATGATGTAGACGAACACGATCACTGCGCCGAAGGAGCTGACCAGAAAGTCGAAGACCACCTGAGGCGCCTGGGTGGCTGCGATGATCCCGAGAAAGCCGGCGGTCGCGCCGATCAGCACCGACACCACGGGAACGCGGCGGGCGTTTAAGCGAACCAGCGATTGCGGCGCATCGCCGCGTGCCGCCAGCACGAACAGCACCCGGGAGCTCACGTAGAAGGCCGAATTCAGGCAGGACAGCACTGCGGTCAAGATGATCGCACTCATGATCAGGCCGGCGCCGGGCACGTGCATGGTGTTCAACGCCAATGTGAATGGCGATTCGCCGGAAACCACGCTGTCCCAGGGAGTCACCGCCACGATCAAAAACAGCGACAGCACATAGAACATCAGAATGCGCCAGATTACCGTGCTGCTGAGTTTGGCAACGGCCCGCCCGGGCTGCGCCGACTCGGCCGCCGCAATGGTGGTGATTTCCGCTCCCGTCATGGCAAAAAACACGGTGGGAACCGCGGCGATCACCGCGATCCAGCCCTTCGGGGTGAATCCGCCGTGCTCCACCAGGTTGCCGAAGGTTGCGCCGTGGGGCGCAGTCCAGCCGAAGGCATAGGACGCGGCTATGACGATGAACACGATGATCGCGGCGACCTTGATGGAGGCGAACCAGAACTCGAATTCCGCATAGGAGCGCGCCGACATCAGGTTCACGCCGGTCATGATCGCCATCAGTCCGAGGCCGATTTGCAGCGGCGTCAATGGGATCGAGGCCGGTAGAAAAGTCTGTAGAATCTTGGCCCCGGCAATGGCTTCGACTGGCACCACCATTACCCAAAAATACCAGTACAGCCAGCCCACCACGAAGCCGGCCCCATCGCCCAAACCGGCGCGAGCGAACTCCGTGAACGAGCGCACCTGTGGCAGCGCGGTGGCCATTTCCCCCAGCATGCGCATCACCAGGAGAATCAGCAGGCCGGTGATGGCATAGCTGATGAAGCTGGCCGGGCCGGCGGCAATGATGGAGGTGCTGCTGCCGACGAACAGCCCGGCGCCGATGATCCCGCCGATGGAGATCATGGTCAGATGGCGCCCCTTGAGCGAGCGGCTGAGTTCGTGCGGTTGGCTCATCTGTGCTCCGTCGATTCAGAAAAAACCAGGAAGATACCAGGGATCGGCCGGGCTGCGCAGCCAGCTCATGGCTACGCGAGCGGCGCGCGCGCCCCGAAGCCATCGCGCAGCGCCGCCGCGTAAAGATATTCACCGCATGCCAGGTCTTGAACGATATTTCCCAGCGACTTGTACAGGGTAACCTCGCCGGAGGAAGATCGGCCGGTGATCGACCCGAGCATGACTTGACCGATTTCACCCTGCAGGTGTGCATCGTCGATGAGGCCTGCGGCCTTGGCGTGCAGGAACTCCGCCCCCTGGCGTAGCACCGACTCGCGATGGTCCGCAAATATGCGCGCGCGCACCACCAGCTCGGAATCGATCTCCGCGGGGCCGGCGCGGCTTGATCCGACGGCATTGATGTGCGTGCCGGGGCGCACCCAAGCCGAGCGCAACACCGGTTCGGCGGCGGCCGTGGTGGTGCAGATGATGTCGGCGGCCGCGACGGCATCTGCAACCTGAGCGTAGGCAGTCGCATTAACGTTCAGCGAATCGCGCACGCGCGCCGCGAAATCCGCGGCCTGTTGCCCTGAGCGACCCCAGACCATGACCTCGCTCAAGGACCGTACCTGCGAAATCGCCTGCACATGGCTCCATGCCTGTTCGCCGTAGCCCAACACCGCGAGCACGCTCGAGTCCGATCGCGCCAGAACGTCAGTCGCCGCGGCGGATGCCGCACCGGTGCGTACGGCGGTGACCTCGCCGGCGTGGATGATGCAGCGAGGAGCTCCCGATGCCGGGTCAAACAGCGTGATGACACCCTGATGGGACTGGCGGCCGATGTCACGGTTGCGCGGGTAGACGCTGACCAACTTTGCGCCGAAGGCCCGCTCCCGGCCGAGCGAGCCGGCCATGACGCCGAAGGCCGCGCCGTCGCGCAAATCGACGATTGAGCGCAGCATTTGCGTGGTGTCGCCCCGGGATAACGCCATCATGCACTCCCGCATGAGAGGTACGCAGCGTTCGTAGGTCAGGTGCGTCCTGACCTGGTCTCGATCGATGACGACGAGCCGCGCCTCAGCTGTCATCGGCGCCCGCCGCAGCCGCGCACAGGCTCGCAATGGTCGTCGCCAGCGCTGCGACCGCCGGCGCCGATGCCGGGGCAAGTTGATGACGCTGCGCCAACCAGGACATGTCGTTATAAGAAAGCCAGACCTTGCCGGCTTCGTCAGCCCAGGCAAGCACTTTCAGCGGCAGGTCGATCCCTGCGGTCTGGCCGGCTTGCATCAGCGGCGTGCCGGCCTTGGGGTGGCCGAAAATCAGCAGCTCCGTGGGCCGCAGCGTCATGCCCACCGCGAGTGCTGCGCCGGAGTGATCGATGCGCGCAAAAACCGCGATGTTCTTCGACTTGAGCCGTGCCTCGAGCCGGTCGAGGGAGTCCTTGACCGAATACTGGCTGGCAATGCTGATCAGGCCTTGCACGGACATCGACTCTCCCCGGCGCGGGCGCTCGGACGTGGAGTGCGATTATAGGGCTAATCGACAACAAAATTTGCTCGAGGCCGCGCCTCTAGCCTTAAAATGCATGCTTCGATTTGAAATCACGCCATACCAAAAAAAGGGAGATGCTCTGTGGTACGAACCTTACACGCGTTGATTTTCGCCGCCTTGGCGCTCGGATCCGCGGCCGCCGTCGCGGAGGATAAGCCGGTCGGTTTTCTCTGCTGCAATATGCGCACCGACGGATCGTGGATCAGCGACATCAACTACGACGAGAACGGCAAGCAGGTGATTGCCGTCGGCACGCCGGTGAAGGTGACCGGCTACGGGCGCAATCGGGTCAAGATCGAAGTCAACGGCAAGAGTCAGGCCATCGGCAACGATTATAGCCGCGACCTGTCGCTCGAGGTGTTCGCCAAGCGCTATGTGGTTGCCGACGATCCCAAGGCGAAGATCGCGGGCTATCCGAAGAAGATTCAGGATGCGATCGCCAGCGCTCGCATCGTGATCGGAATGACGCGCGAGCAGGTGCTCATGTCGGTCGGCTACCCGGTGAGTAGCGAAAACCACAACCTCGATGAAAAGACCTGGCGCTTCTGGCTGTCGAGCTTCGCCGAATTTCACGTCAACTTCGACGACGGCGGCAAGGTCAGCGGAGTCGAAGCCGACATGGACACCAAATCCAAAGTGCTGATGGATTAGCGCATTCATGAAAATCGACTCAGTGCGGGCGGTGGTCACCGGCGGGGCGTCGGGGCTTGGGCGGGCGGTGGCCCAAAATATCGTCGCCAAGGGCGGCAAGGCCGTGATCGTCGACCTGCAGGAGGCGGCCGGGCAGTCGACCGCCCGGGAGATCGGAGCGAGCTTTCGATACTGCGACGTCAGCGTCGAGGCGCAGGTCGATGCGATGATGCAGAGCGCGCGTGCCGAGATGGGCGGCCTCAACCTGCTGGTCAACTGCGCCGGTATAATCGGGGCGGGCAAGCTCATCGGCAAGGATGGCCCAATGAGCGGCGAATTCTTCGAGAAAGTCGTGCGCGTCAACCTCGTCGGGACGCTGTTGTGCGACAAGGCGGCGGCCACCATCATGCAACAGAATGCGCCGAGTGAGGATGGCGAACGCGGCTTGCTGATTCACACCTCATCGGTGGCGGCATTCGAAGGACAGATCGGGCAGGTTGCGTATTCGGCCACCAAGGCGGCGGTCATGGGCATGACGCTGCCGATCGCGCGTGAACTTGCGCGATTCGGCATTCGCTGTGTCGCCATCGCGCCCGGAATTTTCATGACGCCGATGGTGGCGGGGATGACGGCGGAGGTGCAGGATTCCTTGGGGAAACAGGTGCCGTTTCCGTCCCGGCTGGGCCGGCCGGAGGAGTACGCCCAGCTGGTGCAATCGGTGATCGAGATCGCCATGCTGAACGGCGAGACCATTCGACTCGATGGGGCCATTCGGATGCAGCCACGCTAAGCGCGGCTGGCGGGATTTCAGCGCTTTCGCGCCGCCGACTGTTGCTCGCGATAGGCGAGCCAGCTCTGGTCGATCAAGTAGGCGTGAATATTATCCGCGTCCTGATCGCTCAGGATGTCGTCGAAGCGTTCCATGCCTGCCGGGGAAAGCGTGCCGCGCAGCACGATGTCCTTGAACGCGGCGTGCAGGCCGGCGTTGAGCCGGCGCAAATCCGGGGTGCTGCTCGGTCCGAGCACATGGCAGCGCGAGCATTGTTCGACGAATTTGAGCTCGCCCGCAGCGATCTGGGCTTTTGACGCAGTTTGCCCGGGCGGCTGAAGGAACGGCGCATCGACGCGGCGTGCGGGCAGCGGAACCGGGCCGCCGCCGAGCTTAAAGGCAATGATGCGATTGATGTTCTGGTACTTCAGCGCGGCGCTGCTCGGCGGGAACGGTCCGACCGTGATGGCGGCGCCGCCGTAGCCCGCCTGGACCGCGACGAACTGTTCGCCGTTGACGGCATAGGTCATGGGCGCCGCCATGATGTGGCTGCCGGTCTTGATCACCTTCAATACCTTGCCGGTATCGGCCGCATACACCCAAAGTTCCCCGCTGCCGCGTCCCTGGAATACCAGGTTTCCCGCAGTGCTCATCACGCCGCCGTCGTAGCCGCGGATGCCGGCGGACGTCTCGTGTTCCCAGAGCGTTTTTTGCGCCACGGGATCCCAGGCGCGCAGCAATTCGCGCACCGGATTGACGGAGCGCGAGGCTTTGATCGCCTCCAGGCTCGGTAGCGGTCCGTATAGGTGCGCAAGGTCCGCGGGGTTGTAGGTGTCGTCCGGGAAGATGCCCTGCACCGTGAAAAATCCCTCGAGATATTTCAGGCTGCCGCCGTTATGCAGCATGTCGATCCAAACGGCCGACATGTCGATGACCGGGATGTAGACCAGATGCGTTTGCGCGCTGTAGGACATGGGATTCCAGGTATGTCCGCCGGCCCACGAGGGGTAAACATTCTTCGGCGATGAATACCAGTCCGCGTTCGCCGTCACCACCGGGCGGCCCGTCTGCATGTCGATATGCGAGGCCCAGTTCACGTAGGTATAGTTCTGCGCCGAGAGCAGCTTGCCGGTCTTGCGATCCAGAACGTAGAAAAAGCCGTTCTTCGACGCCTGCATGATGACCGAATGCGCCGTGCCGTCGATGTTGAGCTGGGCGAGAATCAGTTTTTGCACCGAATCGTAATCCCAGCTATCGCGCGGCGTGGTCTGGTAGTACCAGGCCATGCGCCCGGTGGCGGCATCGAGCGCGATGATGCAGGCGGTGAACAGGCTGTCGAGCTTGGCTGGCCCGAGCTGGCGCAGGTCATAGGGCGCGGCGTTGGCGGTGCCGAAGTAGAGCAGGTTCAGCGCGGGATCGTAGGCAAAACCGTCCCAGGCGGTTCCACCGCCGTTGAATTCCGGCTTTCGATGCGGATCCCAGGTCTTATCCGCCAGCGCCAGTTCGGGATTTTCATACGGCCGCCCGACCGCCGGCGGCACCGTGTAGAAGCGCCACTTGAACGCGCCGCTGTCCAGGTCGTAGGCGGACACATAGCCGCGCACCGCGCCATGTCCCATGTCGGCGCCGCCATTGCCGATGACCACCACGCTGCCGGCAATCAGTGGCGCGCCCGTGCTGGAGTAGGGAAGCGTGTGATCCGCGATCGTGTCGACCTTCCAGATTCGCCGTCCCGTGGCTGCATCCAAGGCATGCAGTTGCCCGTCGACCGAGGCCACATACACCCTGCCTTTCCATACCGCTACGCCGCGATTGACCAGATCGCAGCAAGGATGGCGCCCCGCAAAGAAGTCGGGCTGTGGGTCGTAGCGCCATAGTTCGCGGCCGGTTGCGGCATCGACGGCATATACATAGCCCCAGGTACCGGAGGTATACATGACGCCATCGATCACCAGCGGCGTGGCTTCCTGGCCGCGGCGCGGTTCGCCGAGGTCATACTGCCAGGCAAAGCCCAGCCGTTTCACGCTGGCGGTGTCGATGGCCGCAAGCGGAGAATAATAGGTGCCGTCCTGGTCACGCCCGCCGCTGGACCAGTTCTGCGGTTCCGAAGCTGTGGCCTGCAGCTTCGCTGCGTCAACCGCGACTGGCGCCAACAACAGGGCGGCCGTAGAGAACGCGGCGCGAGCAATGATTCTTTTTGCAAACAACGCAGTCTCCGTGAGGTTATCGAGAGAGTAGCGGACATCCCACGGGAACGATACCGCGGCAGTGGAACTTCCACCGCAACGGCGGCTATGTCACTGTGTGCCATGCGCCGCGCCGCTGCCAAGCACGCACTGTGTCTATAGCCCCGATTCGAAACTCCCGCATCGATCTGCTTCGCGGCCTGTCGATAGGTGCAGTGCTGCTGCTGCATTTTTCGCTCACCTATCGCTTGAGCGACAGTGCGCTGTCGCTGTTGCTGCCGGCAAGTTGGATCCGGGCCGTGGTGATCAACGGCAATTACGGTGTGACCGTGTTCTTCGTCGTCTCCGGATTCTTGATCACGTCCAACAATCTGGCCCGCTACGGGCGCCTGTCCGAGACGCGCTTGAGGCAATTCTATGCATGGCGCTTCTCCAGAATCGTCCCACCGCTGATCCTGGCTCTGATTGTCATCGTGACGCTGGCAGCGATGAAAGTACCCTCGTTCGCCGACAGCGGCGACACTCAGCTCACCGAGCCGGTGCTATTCGCGCTTGCGATCGGCTCGGTGATCACTTTTTGGCACAACATTCTCATGCAGCATGTCGGTTACTTCAACTACTGCCTGAATATTTACTGGTCGTTGTCAGTCGAGGAAGTTTTCTATCTTGCCTTTCCGGTCGCCTGCGTGCTTCTGAAGCGCAACGGCCTGATCGCCGGGCTGTGCGCCGTATTCATCATCGCCGGGCCCATTTACCGTGCCATCCACCGGGATGATGAGTTGTATTTCATGTACGGTTACCTGGCCTGTTTTGATGCCATTGCCTTCGGTTGCCTGGCCGCTCTGGTTTCGCGGAAGCTTGTGGTCGGGGAATTCGCCGGGCGCTCGATCCGGTTTGCCGCCGGCGTAGGCTTGGTTATTTTCTATCTCGCCGGAATAGACGGGCATGAGGTGTTCGGATTTAGCTTGATCGCCCTGTGCAGCGCTTTGCTGTTGCTGGGCGCTTTCGGCAGTGGGCAGAAGAAGTCGATCAGGCCGCCGACGAGAATCCTGTGCTGGTTCGGCAGGCATAGCTATGAGCTGTATCTGTTTCACATCATCGTACTGGCCGCAATGCGCGACATCGTGCCCAAGGAGTCGCTGCCGCCGATCCTCAAGCTGCCGCTCCTGGCCTTGTTTGTGTTGATGTCGGCGCTGCTGGCCGGAGCCGTCGCGCGGTTTTACGCTGAGCCCCTGAACAGGCGCTTGCGACTTCTGTCATCATTGGCGTAGGCGGGGGTAAGCCATGATTGTGGAATTTGCGCAGATCAACATTCGTGCCGGCAGCGAAGCGGATTTCGAGGCTGCATTTCCCAAGGCGATCGCGCTGCTGGCGCGCAGCAGGGGTTATTGGACGCACGAGCTGCGCCGCTCGATCGAGAACCCGAGCCGCTATCTGCTCAAGGTTGAGTGGCGAACTCTCGAAGACCATACCGTGGGCTTTCGCGGCTCGCCCGCGTTTGCCCAGTGGCGGGCTCTGATCGGCCCGTTCTTCGACTCGCCACCCGTGGTGGAACACTTCGAATCTGTCGCGGGCAGTGGCTGAGCAGGATCAAGCGATGGCACCCATTCTCAGCATCGAGGATTTACGCAGGCTGGCGCAACGACGTATTCCGCGCGCGATATTCGACTATGCCGCCGGCGGCTCCTACGAGGAGCTCACATTGCGCCGCAATTGCCAGGATCTCGACGCGCTGGCATTTCGACAGCGGGTCATGGTCGATGTGTCGGCGGTGTCGCTGCAGACCACGCTGCTGGGCAGCGAGGTGTCCATGCCGCTGGCCATCGCGCCGACCGGGCTGGCCGGCTTGTTTCATGCGGATGGAGAGATTCTCGGGGCCAGGGCCGCCGCCGCATTTGGAATTCCGTTCTGTCTCAGCACCATGTCGATCTGTTCCATCGAGGATGTGCGCGCGGCCACCGGGCAGCCTTTCTGGTTTCAGCAGTACTTGATGCGCGACCGCGGATTCAATCAAGAACTGATCGATCGAGCGATTGCCGCGGGGTGTTCCGCGCTGGTGCTCACCCTCGACTTGCAGGTGCTGGCCGAGCGCCGCCGGGACCCGCGCAATGGCCTGACGATTCCACCGCGGCTCACCCTGCGCAACGCCTGGGACGTGGCGACAAAACCTGCCTGGGCATTCAAGGTGCTGTTCGGCAAGCGCCGAACCTTCGGCAATTTGGTGGGCCGCATCGGTGGAAGCAGCGGCATACGCACCCTGGCGGAGTGGACCGCCACTCAATTCGACCCGTCGGCCGACTGGCGCGATGTGGATTGGGTTCGGAGTCGCTGGCCCGGCAAGCTGATACTCAAGGGCGTGCTCGAAGCGCAGGATGCGCGCCAGTGCCTGGCAGCCGGCGCGGATGCCATCGTGGTTTCGAATCACGGCGGGCGCCAGCTGGATGGGGCGCCTTCCTCCATTTCGGTGCTTCCCGAGATAGTCGACGCAATCGCCGGCCGATGCGAAGTGCTGTTCGACGGCGGAATCCGTTCCGGCCAGGACATCGCCAAGGCGCTGGCGCTCGGCGCGCGCGCGGGCATGATCGGCAAGGCGTTTCTGTACGCGCTATCGGCGGCCGGCGAGGCCGGCGTCACCCGGGCGCTCGAGATCCTGCGCAATGAGCTGCGTGTGACCTTGTCTCTGACCGGAACCGCGCGCATCAGCGACGCGGGGCCTGATATATTGCGCATGCCTTAGGAGACAGGCTCCTATGGGTCGCCGGCCGCATCGCTGCCGCTTGGCGGCGGGTGCTTACCCAAGCGTCTTGACATGCGCAGCGCCGCCTCGCGGCCCTGGTAGTAGCCCTGGATCACGCCCTGCGTGCCGAATCCCAGGCTCTCGTAGAAGAGCTGCGCCTGCCGGTTGTGGGTGCGCAATTCAAGATTGATACGAAAAATGCCGGCCTCCACGGCGGTCGCCGTCAGCCATTCCATGAGTTGGCGGCCCAATCCGTGGCGGCGGTGTTCGGGAGACACGGCCAGCAGGCTCAGATGCGCAACCTCATCCCCAAAATGCATGATCGCGAACGCGGCCACCCGCTGCCCGCGCCGCGCCACGACCACCGAGGATTCCGCTCCGCAGATGGAGTGCTGAACGCGCGCCGGCGTCCACGACCAAGTGAGCCCGCGCTCGATCAAATCGCGCGACATCTCGGCGATTGCGCGCGCATCGCAGTTGCGCGCAAGACCCAATGTGGCAAGTTCCGACATGGCTAGTGCGCCTGGTTCTTGTTCGGAGGCGCGGGTCTTTGCGGCAGCGCGCGCGACGACGGCGGCAGCAGCTGCATGAGTTCCGCCACTCCGCGTTCCAGCTGTGGGTCGTGGCCCTTGAGAACCTCCACCGGATCCTGCTCGACCACGATGTCCGGATCCACGCCGTGACCCTCGATGATCCATTGGCCATGTTCATCCGCCGTTGCGAATTCCGGCACAAAGACATTTCCACCGTCGAGCAGCGGTCCGTGGCCGGTGATGCCGACCACACCACCCCAGGTGCGCTTGCCGATCAACGCGCCGATTTTCCATTGCCGGAATTGATGCGCGAAAATATCGCCATCGGATCCCGTGTCCTCGTTGATCAGGGCCACTTTCGGCCCCGGCTGCACCACGCGCGGATAGGTTTCCGTGGCGTCGCGATTGCGCGCGAAGTCCGTGCCGCGCAAGGTACGGCCCAGCCGTTCGAGCAGCATGGCCGAAATATTCCCGCCGCCGTTGTCGCGCACATCGACAACCAAACCCTCCTTGCGCACCTGCGGATACCACCATTTGATGAATTCGCGAAAGCCGTCGGCGCCCATGTCGGGAATGTGAATGTAGGCCAGGCGGCCCTGGCTCATCCGGTCGACCCGCGCTCGATTCTCGGCGACCCACGCCAGATACAACAGATTCGCCTCGCTGGCGAGCGGCTGGTAACGGATGGTGCGCGCCTTTTTGCCGTCCGCGCTTGAGCTCACGCGCCATTCCACCGGCTGGTTGGCGGGCGCTTGCAGAAGCTGGTACGGGTCCGTGCCTGCTTTGAGCTCGCGGCCGTTGATGGCGAGCACATAGTCGCCGACGTGGGCATCGACTCCCACCTCGGTGAGCGGCGAGCGGTAGGGCTCTTCTTCGTTCTCGCCGGCGAAGATCTTGGCGATGCGATAACGCCCGGTTGCGGCATCGAGTTCGAACCTCGCCCCGGGAAGCGCGACAAACGGACGCTTGGGCAATCCCAAATCGCCGCCCTCGATGTACGCGTGCTGCACCGTAAGCTCGGCAATCATCTCGGCAATGACGTAATTCAGATCCGCGCGATGCCCCACATAATCCACCAGCGGCTCGTACTGGCGCCGCAGCGCCTGCCAATCGAAGCCATGCATGTTCTCGACGTAAAAGTAGTCTCGATAGCGACGCCAGACCTCGGCGAAAATTTCGTGCCATTCCTGTGCGGGAATGCGCGTGGTCATGAGGCCGGCCAGCGACACCGTCTTGGCGTCGTCACTCTTTCCGAGCTCGACGTACTTGATCTCTTTGGAGGAGAGCTGCGCGAGCACATGCTTGCCGTCCGCGGTCGCCGACCATGCGGTGACGTCTTCCACGACGGGCTTCGCCTCGCGCTCCTTGATGGAGTAGGCCATGACGGTGGGCTTGGTGCTCGCGTCGCGCCCATAGTAATAAGGCCCGCGGCGCTCGTAGAGCAGGGTTGCCGCGCGCACCTGAAGGTTGCTCAAATTATCGGCCTCGAGCGGCACGCGGATGGCGCGCTGCACGATGCCGTCGAAGTCGATGCTGACGTGGACCTTGGGTTTCTGCTTGGCACCGGGCTTGTCGGGCTTTTCGGGCTTGTCGGCGTCCGCATCGTGGTCGTGATCGTCGTCCGCATCGTGCTCCTTCTTGCCTTCGCCGGGGTCGTCGTTGCGAATGCCGAACGGGTTCTTCACGTCCTTGCGCAGGGTCACGGCAAAGACGCCGGTGGTGCGGTCCGTGGCGAACTCGAACTCTACGCCGCTGATGATCGGCTGATATTCGCGCTCGCTCAGAAAATACAGCAATTCCCCGTCGGGGGACCACGACGGAGTATGAGAATCGAAGAATTCCGGCGTGACGCGCCGGGAAGTGCCTTCGGCCACCGACCAGATGTACACCCCGGAAAAGCCGTTCGCCTCGTTGAGCGAATAGCTCAAGTACTGGCCATCCGGCGACCATTGATAGTCCAAGGCCACGTCCAGCGGATCGCGGGCGATGCTCACGCGATGCTTGGTCGCAACCTCCACGACGTACACCCGCCCGGTGTTGTCGGCGTAGGCGATTCTCTTGTCATCGCCGGACCAGCGCGGTGCGTAGTAGCGCGCAGTCGACCCGGCCGTGACGGGCTCGCCGGGGCCGCTGCCGTCCTGGGGCTGCACGTAGAGCTCTTCCTCGCCGCTGCGATCCGAGACGTAGGCCAATCGCTTGCCGTCCGTGGACCACGCGACTTCGCGATCGTGCGCGTTCGATGATTGGGTGAGGTTGCGCGTAACCCCGTGCTCCACCGGCACGGTGAACACATCGCCGCGCGCCGCGAGGGCCACGCGCTCGCCGCCGGAGCTGATCGCGAGGCTCTCGATGTTGTCGGCGGCGTTGACCGCCTGCGGGCGGCTGCTCGTGTCGTCGACGGGGACCTCGATCATGAGCGCGCGGTCTTGCCCGCTGCGCGTGTCATAGACGTGCAGCTCACCCTGCAATTCGTAGACGATTTGGCCGCCGGCGTCCGCGCTCGGCCAGCGCACGCTCCAGTCCGTGTAATGCGTCAATTGCTCGGTCTTGCCGCTGGCGATGTCATAGCGGTACAGGTTGAAGGTTCCCGTGCGGTCGGAATTGAAGTAGATGGCGCCGCCGATCCACATCGGATCCCGATCGGCATGGGTGCTGTCCGTGACTTGAATGAGAGACGGGTGCGCCAGGTCGAAAATATACAGTTTGTTGGCCCAACCGCCTTGGTAGCGCTTCTCGCTGCGGAAATCCCGCCACACCGGGGAGTAGACCATCCGCTTGCCGTCGGGCGAGAAATGACCCGCGCCGGACACCGGCATGGGCAGCGCCTGTGCGGCACCGCCAGCGGCGGGCACCGTGTAGAGTCTGGCGTCCGTGTCGGCGTAGCCGTCGCGCAATGATCGGAACAGGATGGACTTCCCGTCGGGTGTCCAGCCGTAGACCTGATTGTCGAATCCCCAGCGCTCGACCAGAGGGCCGCGTGCGGGATAAAAGGTCATCTGCTGCGGAGTTCCGCCGCCGGCGGGAATCACGTAAACCTGTTCATCGCCTCCATACTGGCCGGTGAAGGCGATGGAGCGCCCGTCGGGGGAGAATTTGCCGAACAGCTCCAGTCCCGGGTGCGAGGTGAGCCGTACCGCGGTTCCGCCCTGATTGCCGACCGTCCACAGGTCCCCCGCGTAGCTGAAAACGATCCGGTCATTGCATATATCGGGAAATCGCAACAGCTTCGAGACCTTCGCCTGCGCGGCAAAGGACAGCGAGATCATGACCGCCACGGCAAGGGCGGCGCGATACACCCGACGCATGCACATCCTCCGGGATTATTCGGCCGCTAGCGGCTTCGATAGCGGTCCGTGGCCAGAACCAGTTCATGTACGTTGCCTGGCTCGAACGCGGAATGTCCGGCGTCGCCGACGATGCGCAATTCAGCCTCCGGCCACACACGATGCAAATCCCACGCGCTGGTCGCGGGGCAGACCACGTCGTAGCGTCCCTGCACGATGGTTCCCGGAATATGGCGGATGCGCGTCACGTCGTCGAGCAATTGGGTTTCGCTGCGCAGGAAGCCGCGGTTCACGAAGTAATGGCACTCGATTCGAGCCACCGCGAGCGCGAATTGATCCTCGCCCCACTTCTTGATGTTGTCGGGATTGCTGCGCAGGAAGCTGGTGGACGCCTCCCATATCGACCAGGCGCGCGCTGCCGCCAGCGCGGCGCGCTGCTCGCTGCCGGTGAGCCGCTTGTAGTAGGCGCTCACGAAGTCGTCGCGCTCATCCGGCGGTATCGCGTCGCGATACGCCTCCCAATAGTCGGGGAACAGATCGCTGGCGCCATGCTGATAGAACCAGCGAATCTCGGAGTAGCGCAGTAGAAAAATGCCGCGCAGAACCAGCTCGCTGACCCGTTCGGGGTGTGCCTCAGAGTAGGCCAGGGCGAGGGTGCTGCCCCACGATCCGCCGAATACCAGCCAGCGCTCGATGCCGAGATGCTTGCGCAGCCGCTCAATGTCCGCAACCAGGTGCCAGGTGGTGTTTTCGACCAGGCTGGCGCTCGGACGGCTGCGCCCGCACCCGCGCTGATCGAATACCACGATGCGATAGTGCTGCGGGTCAAAGAACTGCCGCGCGCGCTTGTCGGAGCCTGCTCCGGGTCCGCCGTGCAAAAACACCGCCGGTTTGCCCGCGGGGTTGCCGCATTCCTCATAGTAGATTTCGTGGACATCGGAGACGCGCAGATGGCCGTGGCGAAACGGCTCGATCGGCGGGTACAGCTCGCGGCGCACCGGGCCTTCGCGTCGCGCGGCGCTGCGCGGGGCGGCGCGTGCCGTACTGCGCGCTGCGCTGCGCGCCGGAGTTCGCGCCGGACTGCCCTTTGCGCTGCGCGATGCGGCCGCCGGCCGCCGTGTCTTGGAGCCCGAGCGCGCTTTTTGCGCGCCTTTTTTCTTCTTCATCGCCTGTAAATCCTTCTTCTATTCTTTTGCTCGCAGAATCATCGGTCCGAGCGGCTTGCCGCCGATCAAGTGCAGGTGCAGGTGGTAGACCTCCTGACCGCCATGCGCATTGCAATTGATGATCAGCCGGTAGCCGTTCTCCGCTATTCCTTTTTCCCTGGCAAGATCGCGCGCCACGATCACCATGTGTCCGATCAAGGACTCATCCTCATCCGCGATGTCGTTGGCCGTGGGAATCACTTTATTCGGAACGATGAGGATATGCACCGGTGCCGCCGGTCGAATGTCGAGGAAGGCAATAACCCGCGGGTCGCGGTACACCACGGTGGCCGGTATCTCGCCGGCGATGATTTTCTCGAAAAGCGTAGGCATATCAGATGCCTCCGATAGTCTCGGGAGGGCAAGAGTAGCAGGAACCGTACAGCGGCCTGGGGTCTGGTTGCCGTACGCCGTTGTGCGTCGCAGCAAAACCCATGCGAATGGTAATGGGAACGATTCTCATATAGAATTGCGTTCATGATCACTTCACCCGCTGCCGACGTGTTCGCCCAGCCGCAGGCGCAACAGCGCCTGATGGAGATGAGGCTTGCCGATCTGCCGCCGGGCACTGCCGCGCGGGTGGTGTCGGTGTCGGCGGGCGATGGCAAGGCCCAAGTTGAGCTGGGAAGGCGATTGGCGGAGCTGGGATTTCTGCCCGGGGAAGCCATACGCATAATCGCAAAGGGGTTCATGGCGCGCGCGCCGATTGCGGTGAGAATCGGTACCGGCACCTTTGCCCTGCGGTTATTCGAGGCTGCCTGCATTCGCGTGCGACCGGAGCAGCCGCAGCTGGGTTGATTCCATGGACGCTGTGCCGAGCGCGCCCAGTCCCTTGGTCGCTTTGGTTGGAAACCCCAACTGCGGCAAGACCGCCTTATTCAATATCCTCACCGGCAGCCGCCAAAAGGTGGCCAACTACGCCGGTGTCACGGTGGAGCGCAAGGAAGGCTCGCTGCTGACTCCTTCGGGACTGCGCGTGCGGGTCCTGGATCTTCCCGGTGCTTACAGCCTCGATCCGCTGACGCCGGATGAGCAGGTCACCGCGGATGTTCTGCTCGGGCGCCGCGCGGGCGAGCCGACTCCCGACTTCGTGGTCTGCGTCACCGATGCGACCAATCTGAGGCAAAACCTGCGCTTGGTGCTGAGCTTGAAGCGCCTGGGGCTGCCGATGGTGGTGGCGCTCAACATGACCGACATAGCGCGCCGCAAAGGCATCGCCATCGATGCGCAGCGGCTTGCCGCCGAACTGGGCGTACCGGTGGTGGCAACTGTCGGCATCAAGAGCGGCGGAGTGCGCGCGCTGATCAAGGTGCTGGAAACGGTGTCGATTCCCGCGCATGCGCGCCAGGCTGCGGCTTGGCGAACACCGTCCGCGGCGGATATCGCGCACGATCAGGCGGAGGTGCGGCGGATTCTAGGCGCGGTCGGCGGCGACCGGCTCGACGGAGTCACGCTGAGCGATCGCATCGATGCGGTGGTGCTGCAGCCGGTGCTGGGGCCGTTGATTCTCGCGCTGATCCTGTTCCTGGTGTTCCAGGCGGTGTTTGCCTGGGCGCAGCTGCCGATGGATGCGATCAAGACGGGTGTGGCGGCCTTCGGAGGCTGGGTGGGGACCATCCTGCCGGCGAGCCTGTTCAAGGATTTGCTCGTCAATGGCGTGCTCGCCGGCGTCGGCAGCGTGCTGGTGTTCCTGCCGCAGATCATCATCCTGTTCTTCTTTATCTTGCTGCTCGAGGACTCCGGCTATCTGCCGCGCGCGGCATTCTTGCTCGACCGGGTGATGGGCAGCGTCGGCCTCTCCGGCCGCGCCTTCATACCGCTGCTGTCGAGCTTTGCATGCGCCATTCCCGGCATCATGGCGACGCGGACCATTCAGAATCCGCGCGATCGGCTCGCCACCATCATGATTGCGCCGCTCATGACCTGTTCGGCGCGATTGCCGGTGTATGCGCTGATCATCGGCGCCTTCATCCCGCGACGCACGATCTGGGGCGGGCTCGAGCTGCAAGGCGTGGTGCTGTTCGCGCTGTACATCTTAGGCGTGGTGGGTGCCATGGCGGTGGCGTACGTGCTCAAGCGCGGCGGAAAGAGCGGGCGCAATCAGGCGCTGATGCTGGAGCTTCCCGCCTACCACTGGCCGAACCTGCGCAACTTGGGGATAGGACTGTGGCAGCGGGTCGAGATTTTTCTGACTCGCGTCGGCACCATCATCCTGGCGCTGATGGTGATTTTGTGGGCCTTGAGTTCATTTCCTGCGCCGCCGCCCGGTGCCACGGGCCCGGCGATCCAGTACAGCATTGCCGGACATTTGGGCGCGTGGCTGGCGGTGGTGTTTGCGCCCATTGGCTTCAACTGGCAGATATCGATCGCGCTGGTACCGGGCCTCGCCGCTCGCGAAGTCGCCGTGGGCGCGCTCGGCACGGTGTACGCGCTGTCCGCCACGGGCAGCGATGTCAGCGGCGCATTGACGCCGCTCATCGCCCAATCCTGGAGCTTGCCGACCGCGCTGTCGCTGCTGGCGTGGTACGTGTTCGCACCGCAGTGCCTGTCGACGCTCGCCACGGTGAAACGCGAGACCAATTCATGGCGCTATCCCATCATCATGGCGGCGTACATGTTTGCGCTGGCGTACGCCGGATCGTGGCTGACGTATCGAATAGCGCTGGCCCTCTCATGAGCGGATTTCTCGATGTCTGCTTGGTGGGGTTGGTGCTGCTGGCAAGCGCCGGCTATGCAATCCTCGCGCTCGGTCCGCGCACCCTGCGCCCGCGCGTCTATGCATCCTTGAGCCGGCTGCTGTCGCGCGCGCCGGCCTGGTTGGGCCTTGCAGGGCTGGCACGGGGTTTGGCGGCCGCGAGCGGCAAGGCGAAGGGTGCCTGCGGGGGTTGCGACACGTGTGGATCGGAGCCTGCGCAACCGCCCGCGGGCGAAGTGCGGATTTCCGTGTCCGAAATCAGCAAGCGCGTTTGAGGAGCGGCGCCGGCTGAAGCTGCTGCTGCGAGCCGGCGCTACTCGATCGTTGCCTGGCCCGAAGGTCGTTTATTTCACCTTGCGGGTCGGCGGAAGGGCTGCCAGAACGGCGTTCTCCGCCGTGGCGTTGAGACAATGCGGATGGCCAAATCCTCCGGTGCTGATGCCCGGCATCTGACCGACTTGCGGCGTGATGTCGTAGATGATGTTGTCATCGCCGCCCGGAGCTACGCCCCCCGGCACAAAGTCGAGTATCAGCGCATGACGCGTTTCCCATGCAACTGCATGATCGGTGCACGAGGTGTCTCCGCTCACCCCGATGGCGCCAATGCGCTGGCCCTTCTTATTGTAAATTGCCAGTCCGCCGCCAAACACGTTAACGCCGCCAACCAATTGACCGACCATCGGATCTTGAGTACCCGCACCCCAGGCCGCGGTCGGTCCCTGATATGCGGCAAGGGGATCGACAGGATTGCTGGCCTGCAGTCCAAACAGACTGCCGCCCGGCTGCACCGCGGTGTAGAGGTTCGCCGTCGACAGCGCAATCGCCGTCCCGAGCGAGCCAGTGGAGAGGCTGAACGCGTTGGCCGCATTGGCCTTCTGTGCAGAGATCACGCGGCTGCCGAGCCAGATCGTTTCGACCGATCCTGGAGTGCCGGCGGAATTGACCACCAGACAGACCACGCCATGCGCATCGACCACCGTCGCCCACATATTATTTCCCAGCCCGGCGCCAAATGCAGAGACCGTGCTCACTGCCTGGGTGAGAGCGGCCTGGACCGCCGCGGCATTCGTATATCCTGCGCACTGCTGCGAGTCGCCGGCCGCCGCAGTGCCCGCCATGGCGGTACCGCAAAGCACGGCGGCCAGTAGCGAATTTTCCCGTGTTGTACCTTTCATTTTTTTACCCCTGAAAAAGTTATTGATTGTGAATTCTCGAAGACTGCACCGAAGAATATCGCCCGCCTAACTGTGGAAATTATCCTCAATTCCTGACGTCAAATCGACGGCGTCCTACACGGCAAGCCGCGTTGCCCTGCAACAAGAGGCAATAGTCATTGCGCCGTTGCTTAAGGTACGTGCTGCGGCATGCTTACCGGACATGCACCGCCGGAAGGCGCTACCTGCCGGCGAATTTCGGCGCGCGCTTGCTGCGGAAGGCGAGAACCCCTTCCGCAAAGTCTGCGGTGTCGCCGAGTGCGGTCTGGGCGATCGCCTCGAGCGCCAGCTGTTCGGAGAGCGTGTCCGCGGGCTGCGCATCGAAGATCGCCTTGATGCGCCGAAACGCCTGCGTCGGGCCCGATGCAAGGCGCCGGGCAATGAGCTGCGCCTGCTGCGCCAGGTCCGGGTCATCCACGCAGGCCCAGATGAGTCCCCAGCTCACCGCATCCGCGGCGGACAGTGGCTCGCCGAGCAGGGTCAAGCCTTTCGCGCGGGCGGTCCCCAGCATGCGCGGCAGATGAAATGTGCTGCCCAGATCCGGTATGAGTCCGAGCTTGGGCGCGAACAGTTGCAGGAACGTGGCCGAGCGCGCGGCGAGCACGATGTCGCCGATGAGCGCGAGGCTCATTCCGGCGCCGGCCGCAACTCCGTTGACCGCGACCACCACCGGGATGCGCAGCCGCTGCCAGGCCTCGACCATGGGGTTGAAATGCTCGCGCAATCGCGCACCGATGAGCTGTCCCTGCGTGAGATGCGCGTCCTGCGTGAAGTCCTCTCCCGCCAGATCCGCACCGGAGCAAAAGCCGCGGCCGGCCCCGGTCAGCAGCACCGCACGCAGCTCCGCATCCGCGTCGATCAGGGCGGCCGCGGCGCGCAAATCCTCGATCATCGGCAGGTTGAGCGCATTCAGCCGGTCGGGCCGATTGAGCGTCACATAGGCGATGTTGTCCCGAAGCTCGAATTGCAGAGTGGAAAATTGCATGGCGCCACCGGTGCGATAGATTGCGCCAGCATATGTCAGCGGCCCGGATACTTCACCTGCCCCGGCATGGAGCCGACGCCGTGCGTGGCGAAACGCAGATGAGCCATAATGCCGCTCGATCCCACGGTCACCTGAGTCCATCATGCCCATTCCCCCGATGCTGAAAGGCCGACTGCGATTGCCGGTGATCGGCGCGCCGATGTTCATCGTGTCCACGCCGGCGCTGGTGCTGGCCCAATGCAAGGCCGGCATCGTCGGGGCATTTCCGGCGCTCAATGCGCGCCCGGCTGCGCAGCTCGATGACTGGCTGGCGCAGATCACCGAGGAACTGGCGGCGCACCGGCGCGCGCACCCGCAGGCCACGGTTGCGCCATTTGCGGTGAATCAAATCGTGCATGCCAGCAACGATCGGCTGGAGCAGGATATCGCCGCGTGCGTCAAGCACCGCGTGCCGATCGTCATCACCAGCCTGCGGCCGCCCGCCGAAGTGGTGGCCGCCGTGCATGGCTACGGCGGCATCGTGTTTCACGACGTCATCAATCTGCGCCACGCGGAGAAGGCCGCGGCGCAAGGCGTCGATGGCATCATCGCGGTATGCGCAGGGGCGGGCGGGCATGCCGGTGTGCTCAGCCCCTTCGCGCTGGTCAAGCAGATCCGCGAGATATATCCCGGCACCATCATATTGTCGGGAGCCATGAGCAGCGGCGCCGACGTGCTCGCGGCGCAGGCGCTGGGAGCAGATCTGGCGTATCTCGGCACGCGCTTCATCGCCACGGCCGAGGCGAATGCGGGCGCGGACTACAAGCAGATGCTCATCGACAGCCGTGCCGAAGACATCGTGTACACCTCGCTGTTCAGCGGCGTCGCCGGCAACTACCTGCGCGGCAGCGTGGCACACGCCGGCCTCGATCCCGACAAACTGCCTGAAGCGGACAAGACGAAAATGAATTTCGGCACGGGCGGGAACACCGAATTGAAGGCATGGAGGGATATCTGGAGCGCCGGCCAAAGCGTCAGCGGCATTCACCGGGTCGAGAGCGTCGCGGCGCTCATCGAGCGCATGGCGGGTGAGTACCAGGCCACGAGAGCGCGGCTCGGCGCGGGCGCGGGCGCTTGCGCCTGAAACCCGAGCAATTGCCCGCCGCGCTGGAACGCGGCCTGGCGGCCGTGTACCTGGTGTCCGGGGATGAGCCTCTGCTGGCCGCAGAGGCCGCCGATTCCATCCGCGCGGCGGCGCGGGCGGCGGGCTACGTCGACCGCTCGGTATTCTTCGTCGAGCGCAGCTTTGCCTGGGACGATTTTCATCAGGCGACGCACTCGCTGTCATTATTCGCCGAGCGCCGGCTGTTCGAGCTGCGCATACCGGGCAAGCCCGATAAGCAGCAGCTGCTCGAGCTGGTGCAGAAACCGCCTCCGGATGCGATCTGCCTGATCAGCTGCGGCAAGCTCGACAAAAAGGCGGCGGACGCGCCCTGGGTGCGTGCCGTGGAGAAAAATGGGGTATGGGTGGCGGTCTGGCCGGTCGAGACGGCCGCGTTGCCGGCGTGGCTGCAAGCGCGGGCCCGAGCGCTGCGCCTCGAAATAGAACCGGCGGCAGCCAAGCTGATCGTCGATCGAGTGGAGGGCAATCTGCTTGCCGCCCAGCAGGAGCTGGAGAAACTGCGCCTGCTTGGCGGTGGCGAGCGCATCACGCTGGATCTGGTGCAGCGCTCGGTCGGCGACAGCGCGCGCTATGATGTATTTCAGATGGCGGCGGCGGCCGCGGCCGGCGATGCGCCGCGCGCTCTGCACGTTCTGTTGGGCTTGAAGAGCGAGGGCGTGGAACCGCCGCTCATTCTGTGGGCATTGGTGCGCGAATTGCGCGGACTGTGGCAGGCGCAGGAAGGCGATCGACTGCGCTCGAACTCGCGCAGCGGCTGGAATCTGGCGGCCACCCCCTCGCCGCATGCGCGATCGCGCCTTGGCAAGCTGCCCTTGCGTCGCCTGCTCATTCAGGCCAGCGTCACCGACAAGATCATCAAGGGGCTGGCGCCGGGCGATGCGTGGACGTCGCTGACGGGATTGGCGGTGGGCGTGGCGGGCGCTTTGCAAGCCCCGGCCGTTTCAGGCAGGGTAGCTCCATGAATCCCATGGGCATATTCGGCGGCACTTTCGATCCGATTCATTACGCACATTTGCGCACGGCGTTTGAATTGCAACAGGCGCTGCGCCTGAAGGAAATACGCTTCCTGCCGGCCGGAAACCCGCCGCACCGCGATCAACCGGTGGCCGATGCCCAGCTGCGGCTGAAGATGGTGCAGCTCGCGACCGCGGGCCAGCCCGGGTTCGTGGTGGACGACCGCGAAGTGCGCAAGGCGGGGCCTGCCTATTCGGTCGAGACCCTGGCGGAGCTACGTCACGAGAATCCGGACCGCAGCCTATGTCTGATCGTCGGCATGGACGCATTCCTGGGCCTGCCCAAATGGCATCAGTGGCGCGACCTGCTGCAGCTGGCTCACTTGGTGGTGGCGCATCGGCCAGGATGGCGGGCGCCCGGCATGGGTCCGCTCGGCGAGCTGCTGGTCGACCGCGGCACCGGCCGAATCAGCGACCTGCATGAAAACCGGGCGGGATGCATCTACATTCATGCAGTGACTCAGCTGGAGATCTCCTCGACCGAGGTGCGCCAGCTCATCAGTATGGGACGCGATCCGCGCTTCCTGATGCCGGATTCGGTGCGTACACTTATCCTTGATACACTGTGTTACTCCAAATCACGGACACCGTAGTGCCAGTCAACAAAACGACCGCAACCGACAAGACCAAGACGAAGAAAAAGACCGCCGCTCCGCCTGCAAACAAGGCGGGCGCAATCGCCGCCAAGAAGCGCAAAGCCGCCTTAAGCAGCAAGTCCACCGCCAAGCCCTCCCTGCAAGCCGTCGTGGCCGACGCCTTGGCCGACATGAAGGCGTTGGCGGTGACGGTGCTCGACGTGCGCGGCCTGACCGACGTGACCGACTTCATGGTCATCGCCAGCGGCACCTCCGACCGCCACGTGCGCTCGGTTGCGCAGCGCGTGGTGGAGAAAACCAAGGAGGCAGGCTTCAGGCCGCATGGGGTGGAGGGCCAACAGGACAGCGACTGGGTGCTGATCGACTTGAATGAATTGATCGTGCACGTCATGTTGCCGCGCGTGCGGGAATTCTACGGGCTTGAAAAACTGTGGGACATCACCGCAACGAAACGCGCCGCGCGCGCCTGAAAATCCCCGCGTCCTCATGAAGTGCCGCCTGATCGCCGCCGGCACGCGCCTACCCGATTGGGTCAACGCGGGGTTCCGCGAATATCAAAAGCGCTTGCGCGCGCCGCTGGTGCTCGAATTGCTGGAAATCCCGGTCGCCACCCGGCGTGCCGGCGAAGATCCGCAACGCGCCGTCGCGCACGAGGGCGCGGCCATGCTGGCTGCGTTGGGCCGGGATGACTATGTCGTCGCGCTCGAGCTGTCCGGCCGATCGATGAGCACCGTTGAGCTCAAGGACTGGCTGCAGCAGCGTCTCGAGGACGGCCGTCCGCTCGCCATGCTCATCGGCGGACCCGACGGCCTGGCGGCGCCGTGCCTGCAGAGGGCCGAGCATCTCTGGTCGCTGTCTGCCCTGACCCTGCCGCATGCGCTGGTCCGGATCGTGGTGGGCGAGCAGCTGTACCGCGCCATGAGTCTGCGCGCCGGCCATCCCTATCACCGCGCCTGACGGCCTATCGCCGCGCTTAACCACCCCAGGTTCGGTATCCTTCGATGATGTGGGAGTTTGTCTACCTGGCCTCGGGGTCGCCGCGACGGCGCGCGCTGTTGCAGCAAATTGGCGTGCCTTTTCAAGTGCTTGGCGTAGAGGTCGACGAACGCCCGGGGCCCGATGAAGCAGCGCTCGGCTACGTGACCCGCGTAGCCGCAGCGAAGGCGGCGGCCGGCTGGCTGCAGAGCTGCCGCAAGGCGCCCGCCAATTCTCCCGTGCTCGCGGCGGACACGGCGGTGGTGCTGGATGGACGGATACTCGGCAAGCCGGCGCATCGCCGCGATGCCCTCGACATGCTGCGGCTGCTGTCCGGCCGCACCCATGAGGTGCTGACCGGAATCGCCGTCGTCACCGAGCGTGGGGTCGAGTCGCGCCATAGCCGCAGCGAGGTCACCTTCCGCGCCATCAGTGATCTCGAGGCAGGCGCCTATTGGGACACGGGCGAACCCTGCGACAAGGCGGGCGCCTACGCCATCCAGGGCCGCGCGGCCATATTCGTCGCGAACTTGCGCGGCAGCTTTTCCGGGGTCATGGGATTGCCGCTGTACGAGACGGCGGATCTGCTCGCCAAGGCGGGCGTGCCGCGTTGGCAGCAACAGGCTGAGCAGGGATGAGCACCGAAATCCTGATCAATGCAAGTACTCACGAGGCGCGTGCGGCGGTGGTCGAGAACGGCGTGTTGCAGGAGGTATTTCTGGAACGCCCGAGCCGTCGCGGCCTGATCAGCAATATCTACAAAGGGCGCGTTTCGCGCGTGCTGCCGGGGATGCAAGCGGCATTCATCGACATCGGCCTGGAGCGCACGGCGTTTCTGCATGCCTCGGACATTCTCGACGCGCGCCATGCGGGCTTGGGGATGGAGCCGCCGCGCAACGACAGCATCCGCTCGCTGGTGGCCGAGGGCGACGAGATTCTGGTGCAGGTGGTGAAGGATCCGCTCGGCACCAAGGGAGCGCGGCTCACCACCTACATCACCCTGCCGTCGCGTTACTTGGTCTACATGCCCAAGGGCCAGGGCGTCGGCGTCTCGGCGCGGATCGAGGACGAGGGCGAGCGCGAGCGTTTGCGCAGCGCGGTTCAGTCCGGCATCGATGCGGCTGAGAACGCCGGCTACATCGTGCGCACCGCGGCGGAGGATGCGCCGGCCGAGGCGCTGCTCAGTGATATGGCTTACCTGCGCAAGCTGTGGGAATTCGTGCGCCAGAAGGGCCTGCGCACCCAGCCGGGGAATTTGGTGCATGCCGACCTGCCGTTGCACCTGCGCATGTTGCGCGACCTGGTGAGTCCCGACGTGGACAGGGTGCTCATCGATCAGGCAAGCGCCTACCGGGAGATGCAGGAGTTCGCCCGCAGCTTCATGCCGGACACGCTGCCGCGCCTGGAACTGTATGAAGATCCGCGCCCGGTATTCGAGCTGCACCATGTCGAGGAGGAGATCCAGAAGGCCCTGGATCGCAAGGTGCCGCTCAAATCGGGTGGCTATCTGTTCATCGACCAGACCGAGGCCATGACGACGATCGACGTCAACACCGGGGCCTTCGTGGGGCATCGCAATCTGGAGGAGACCATATTCCGCACCAATCTCGAAGCGGCGGTGACCATCGCCAGGCAGCTGCGCTTGCGCAATCTGGGCGGCATCATCATCATCGATTTCATCGACATGGAGGAGGCGGATCATCGCCGCCAGGTGATTCAGGCGCTGGAACGCGCGCTCGCCGACGATCACGCAAAGACCAGCATTTCCTCGGTATCCCCGCTCGGCTTGGTCGAAATGACGCGCAAGCGCACGCGTGAGAGCATGGAACACTTGTTGTGCCGGGCTTGTCCTACCTGTGAGGGGCGGGGATACGTCAAGACGGCGGAGACGGTTTGTTATGAGGTGTTTCGCGAGATCGTGCGCCAATCGCGGCAGTTCGAGTGCCAGCAACTGATGGTCCTGGCGCACCAAGACGTGATCGAGCGGCTGCTCGACGAGGAGTCCTCCGCGCTGGGCGAGCTGGAGCTGATCACGGGAAAGCCGATCCGCCTGCAAACCGAAGCGCTGTATTCCGTCGATCAGTACGACGTCGTGCTGATGTAAATGAACGTGCGCAAGTCCCTTAAAGTCCTGCTGTACTGCTGCGCGGGATTGGCGGCGCTGCTGCTGGCCGGCGTGCTGGCGGTCACGATAGCGCTCAACCGCGTGCCTGAATACCAGACCGAGATCAAGGATTGGGTGCACCGTCAAACCGGCTACAACATCCGCTTTGCGCGCGTCGCGCCGGCGTTCCACTGGTACGGCCCGGGGCTTTACTTCGCCCAGCTGGAGCTGCGCTCCAAGGACGATCGCCGGGTGCTGGCGCGGGCGGCGAGCGGCCGCATTGCCGTGGACCTGTCGCAGCTGTTTCGCGGCGGCAAATTGTTCGCGGAAAGAATGGAACTCGATGCGCCGAACATCGGGATCATGCGCTTAGGGCCGGATCGTTTCGCATTGGCCTCCGAGATCGAACTCGGCGGCGGGGATTCCTCCATTGCGACGCTGACGCTGGATGATTTGCCCGCCGGCCGATTGGCGATTCGCGGCGGAGTGCTGACCATCCAGAACTGGAATGAGGCGCTTCCGGAGCTCGTGCTGCAGCAGGTCAATCTGGACCTGCGCCGCGACGGCGCCGGCGCCGCTTTTACCTTGAGCGCGCGCATGCCGGCGGCGCTCGGCGGCACCTTGAGTGTGGCCGGCAGCGCGACCGGCATTGGCGATCTGCCGACATTGAGCTGGCGCGCGCTGGCGCGCGCCAGCGACATTTCCTTTCCCGGATGGCGCAAGCTATTTCCCGACGACTTGGGCAGGCTGGATTCGGGCACCGGCGCATTCGAATTGGCCGCGCGCGGGCAGGGCGGCCAGCTTGCGAGCGCGGACCTTGCCTTCAATGCGACCGATTTCGCGACTCTGCTGCCCGGCGGCGGCCGCACCAATTTCGAACAGATCGACGGCGCCCTGACCTTAACCCACGTGGGCGACCGGTGGACGCTGCTGGGCCGGCGCGTTCGCACGGTGCTGGCCGGACAGCGCGATCCTGAATCCGCATTCGACGTCACCTGGCGGGCCGGCGACGGGGGATTGCTGGAGCTGCGGGCGCGCGCCAGTTACCTGCGCATCGACAGCCTGATGCCGCTCGCCTGGCTGCTGCCGCAGCAGGAGGTACGCGAGCGGCTGCGCGACAGCGCGCCGAGCGGTGAGTGGAGCGATGCGTACCTGGAGTTGGTGCGCCCGACAGTCAACGATCCTTGGCGGATGCAGGTCTGGGCGGCGTTCCGCGGCGCGGGCTTTGCGCCCGTGGGCCACGCGCCGGGATTGCGGGCTTTGAGCGGCAAGCTGATCGGCACCGAGACCGGCGGCCGCATCGATATCGATTCGCACGACGCCATATTCACCTGGCCCGGCCAATTCCCGCTGCCCGTCGAGCTTAAGACTCTCAAGACCACGCTGTATTGGAAGCGCGGCGCCGAGCAGTTGTTGGTGGCGACGCCGGACTTCGAGATCGAGAATCGCGACGCCCAGGTGCACGGCGCGGCTGCGTGGCTGCAGCCGGCCGACGGCAGCTCGCCCATCCTGACGCTGGCGAGCACGGTGGAGAATGGCAACGCGGCGAATGCGCGCGACTACCTGCCGCGCGCGCTGCTGCCGCCGCCGGCATTCGCGTGGCTGAACCGGGCATTCGTTGCCGGACGCATGTCCCACGCCGATGCGGTGATCCAGGGACCGATCCGCCAATTTCCGTTTCGCGACGGCGACGGCCTGTTCTTGGTGCGCCTTGGCGTGGAGGGCATGACGCTCGATTACTACGACGGCTGGCAGCCGGTGGAGGATCTCGCGCTGCAGGCCGAGTTTCGCAATCAGGGATTGAGCGTCCGGCTCATCGGCGGGCGGCTCGGCGGCCTGAAACTGACCGGCGGCGATGCGCGCTTTGCGGACTTCAGGACCGGCGAGCTGGAGATTCATGCCACCGCCAGCAGCGATGCCGGGGACGCGCTGAACTACCTGCGCGCCACGCCGCTGGACGGCATGGCGGAAAATGCATTCTCCGCGGTCGAGGCCAAGGGACCGCTCGAGTCGAAGATCACCCTGTTGCTGCCGTTCAAGCAATTCGATCAGCGCCAGGTGCTGGTGAGCCTGCACCTGGGCGGCGTCACCCTGAATCGCCACGGCTCCAGCCTCGCGGCAACCGACTTGCTGGGCGATGCGGATATCGACGGCGCGCAGGTATCGCGCGCGGATGTGCGCGGCCGCGTGTTGGGCGGAGCCTTCCAGATGACGGCGCGCGCGGCGCGCGCGCGGCCGCTGACGCGCACGCAGCTGGATTTTCGCGGCACCTTGAGCGGCGAGGCGCTGCATGCGGCGCTGGCGCTGCCGGCAAGCGTCGGGATCAAGGGGCAAACCGACTGGCACGGTGTCCTCAAAATGGCGCCCGATCCGGCGCGCGAGCGCTCGCTGCGCGTGACGGGCAGCTTGGCGGGACTGCAGATCGATCTGCCGCAACCTTTGTCCAAGCCGGCAAGCAGCGCCATGCCCTCCTGGATCGAAGCGCAGTGGCCCGCGGGCGCCGCGACGCAGATTCACTTTGCCTTAGGTTCGGTGGTGCGCGGCGCCTTGACGCTGGAGAACGATGCCGGCGGCCCGAAGCTCGGGCGGGCCGCGCTCATGTTCGGCGCGGGCGAGCCGACTATAAGCGAATCGCAGCTCATCAACGTGGGCGGCTCGATCGAACGGCTGGATCTCGCCGGTTGGCTCAAGCTCAGCACCCTCTCGAAGAATGCCAAGCCCCTGGCGGAGTACCTGCACAATGCCAGGGTCGATGTCGGACAGCTGGACTATCTGGGCTTCTCCTTCATGAACCTGTCGCTGGATTTGACGCTGAGCCAGACGGGTGCGCGCGTCGCCGTGGGCGGGCCGAATGTCGCGGGCACGCTGACCCTGCCGGGCGGCGCGGATTCGGCGGCGCCGTGGAATCTGCAATTCGATCGCCTCAAGTTCGTCGCTGGGCCGGCGGCGAGCGCCGCCGCGAGCGATCAGAGCGATTCGGATCCGCGCGGCATTCCGGCGCTCATCTTCGATGCCGCGCAATTGACCTGGGACGATCGGCAGTTCGGCGACGTGCATGCGACGCTCAGCAAGCTCGACGACGGAATCAGCCTCAAGCAATTGACCATGAATACTCCGATGTACAGCGTGGATGCGAAGGGAGAATGGCGCGGGCCGAATGGCGGACTGGGACATGTCGAGGGCAAGCTGATCAGCACCGATGTCGGCGGTACCTTGAAGCAGCTCGGCTACGCCGCAGTCATCGACGCCAAGACCGGGCGGCTGGACTTCGACATGAACTGGGTGGGCGCGCCGAGCGCGGACTCGCTCAGCGATGCGGTGGGGCATGTGCAGATTGCCCTCAACCACGGGCAAATCGCCGGGCTCAAGCCGGGCGCGGGCCGGGTCTTGGGACTGGCCAGCGTGGCGGAGCTGCCGCGGCGCCTGGCACTGGATTTCAGCGATTTGACCGACAAGGGCTTCGCCTTCGATACGGTGCGCGCCGACTTCGATTTGCGCGAGGGGAACGCTTATACCGACAATGTGCTGGTCAAGGGACCGGCGGCGGAGATCGGATTAATCGGCCGAGTCGGCTTGAAAAACAAGGATTATGACCAAACTGCAGTGGTGACCGGCAACCTGAGCTCATCGCCGCTGCCGCTCGCGGGCTTCGTCGCGGGGCCGGTGGTCGGCGCGGCCGTGCTGCTGTTCACACAGGTGTTCAAACAGCCGCTGAAGGGACTGGTACGAGGGTATTATCGAATTACGGGTGGTTGGGACAATCCAACCGTGGAACGAATCAAAAGCGCAGAAGCGGCCACCGCGACTGCAGAGGCGCCGAAGTAAATGGGCCGAGTTGCCGCCATTCAAATGACCTCGAGTCACATCGTCGAGGAGAACCTGCTGGTTGCCGGGCAGTTGCTGGAAAAGGCCAAGGAGTCCGGCGCCGCCATCGCGTGCCTGCCGGAGAATTTCTCGTTTATCGGCCTCAAGGACGCCGACAAGCTGAAAGTCGCGGAAGCGGACGGGGACGGGCCGGTGCAGGCGTTCTTGCGCGACACCGCGCGCCGATTGAAGCTGTGGATTCTCGGCGGCACGACGGTCATTAAGGGCGATTCCCCGTCGCGCGTGGCCAATGCCTCCTTGTTGATCGATGCCGACGGCAAGCGCGTGGCGCGCTACGACAAGATCCATTTGTTCGATGTCAGCATCCCGGGGCGCAATGAGCGCTACCTGGAATCGACCCACGTCACTCCCGGCCGAAAAGTGGTGATCGCCGATACGCCGGTCGGCAAGCTGGGCTTGTCGGTGTGCTATGACATGCGCTTTCCCGAACTGTACCGCGAGCTCGTGGCGCAGGGCGCTGAATGGCTGGCCATGCCTGCGGCATTTACCGTGCCGACCGGACGTGCCCACTGGGAGACGCTGCTGCGCGCACGCGCGATCGAAAATCTGTGCTACGTGGTCGCGCCTGCGCAGAGCGGCACGCATTCGAGCGGGCGCGAAACCTATGGCGACACTCTGATCGTCGATTATTGGGGCCAGGTGGTGTCACGCCTGGCGAAGGGCAGTGGAGTGATCACCGCGGATCTCGATCTTGCCAAGCAGGCGGACACGCGCGCGCGCTTCCCCGCGCTCGAAAACCGGCAACTGGGGTTATCCAATGTGGCGGTGCTGACGTGAGCGCCGTGCCTTCGATCGTCGCGCCGATATTCGAGATCGCCGAGAAAACCATCCTCGCGCCTTCGGGCCTCGATGAGGCCAGGCTGTCGAGCGTGCTGGGCACGATGATGAGCCGGGGCGTGGACTACGCCGATTTGTACTTCCAGCTGTCGCGCGAGGAATCGTGGTCGCTGGAGGACGGCATCGTCAAGGAGGGTTCGCACAGCATCGAGCAGGGTGTCGGCGTGCGCGCCATCAGCGGCGAAAAGACCGGGTTCGCCTACACCGACGAGGTGTTGCTGCCCGCGCTGGTGGAGGCCTCGAATGCGGCGCGTGCCATCGCCAGAAGCGGCGGCAGCAACGCGGTCAGGGCGTGGCAGCGCCCCGTCACGCATCGGCTGTATCTGCCCATCGATCCCTTGGATACGATTCGCGATGAGGAGAAGGTGGCGTGGTTGATGCGCATCGATGCCGAAACGCGGCGCATCGACCCGCGCATCAAGCAAGTCATGGCGTCGCTCGCCGCGGTGCATGAAGTGATCCTGATCGCCTCCAGCGACGGCGTGTTGACGGCGGACGTGCGCCCCTTGGTGCGCGTGAATGTCTCGGTGATCGCCGAGCACAACGGCCGGCGCGAGCAGGGCTATAGCGGCGGCGGCGGGCGCTTCGGCCTGGATGAGCTGCTGCGCGGCGATGAACCCTTCTGGCATGGGCGTGAAGCGGTGCGCCAAGCGCTGGTGAATCTCGAGGCGGTGGCGGCGCCGGCCGGTTCCATGACCGTGGTGCTGGGGCCGGGCTGGCCGGGCATCCTGCTGCACGAAGCGATCGGCCATGGGCTGGAGGGCGACTTCAATCGCAAGGGCACCTCCGCGTTTTCGAACCGGATCGGCGAAAAAGTCGCGGCCGAGCAGATCACCGTGGTGGACGATGGCACGCTCGGGCGGCGCCGCGGCTCGTTGAATGTCGACGACGAGGGCACTCCGACGCAATGCACGGTGCTGATCGAGAACGGCGTGCTGCGCGGCTACATACAGGACAAGATGAACGCTCGGCTGATGGGGCAGCCGGCCACCGGCAATGGCCGGCGCGAGTCATTCGCGCACATGACCCTGCCGCGCATGACCAACACCTACATGCGCGCAGGCGCGCATGCACCGGAAGAAATCATCGGCTCGGTGCAGAAGGGCCTATACGCCGTGAATTTCGGCGGCGGCCAGGTGGACATCACCTCGGGGAAATTCGTGTTCTCGGCGAGCGAGGCCTACCTGATCGAGAACGGCAGGATCGGCGCGCCGGTCAAGGGCGCGACGCTCATCGGCAACGGACCGGATGTGCTGACCCGGGTCAGCATGGTGGGCAACGACATGAAGCTCGACGGCGGGGTCGGGACCTGCGGCAAGGAAGGCCAGTCGGTGCCTGTCGGAGTCGGACAACCGACACTGCGCATCGATGCGCTCACCGTGGGTGGAACCGGCTAGGGCCTGTTGCGACGGCGCTAGGCCGCCGCGCAAGCGCCGCCGCCCGAACGCAGCCTGGGCGCTTGCTTTGCGATCTCTCCGGCCAGTTGCTCGAGCGCGGCTTGATGACCCTTCGCCAGCGCGGGATAGCCGGCGCTCACTGCAATGCGGATCGAGCTGCGGCAGGAAATCCTTTGAGCTTGAGCCGCCGGGCCGTTAACGCTCAGGGTCCATACCGCATCGAGCAGCGCGTACTGGCCGGGGACGGAGTCGAATCGCTGCACATCGACCGTGACCCGCACGCCGTCCGCGGAATCGGGCACCCATTGCCGCGCAAGGTCCAATGCCAGCGCCGAGCGGATCTCATCTCCGAGGGGCGCGATCCAGCGCTCGGTCTCCAGCAATACCATCGATCCGTCGGAGCGCCTGACCGCCAGCTGCGGTTGGTCGACCTGGCTCGGTATGGTCACTGTCAGCAGTGCAGGCCCCAGGGCGTTGGCGCTGCCGGGCGCGCTTTGCGGGGCCGCCGGCACCAAGGTGAGATACTGCGTGGGCGTGGACGAGCAGGCCGCGAGCAGGGCCGCACCTAGCGCCATGAGCTGCCGCGCCATGCGCACTCTCATCGCGGCGGACTCGAGGCGGGCGGCGCCGCATCGGCCGGCGCGGCGAGCTCGGGCGGCAGGTCCTTGGGCTTGCCGCGGATCAGCGACTCCGGATGCCGCGAGAGGTACTCGGTCAACACCCGCAAGGAGCGCGCCGAGCGGCGCAGCTCGTCGAGCGTGTGCTGCACGTCTTGCCGCAGCGGCGACTCTCCCGACAGTGTGTCGGTGGCCGCCTGGATGGTCTTGCGGGCATCGGCCAATGTGCGGCTCGCGTCCGGCAGAATGGTCTTGTTCAATTGGTCCAGCGAGCCCTTCAGCTCCGCGAGATCCTGGTCGAGATGCTGGCCGATGGAGTCGAAGGGAATCTTGTCGAGCTTGGCCACGATGTCCGAGATTTCCTGCTGAACATTGTCGAGGGCGCCGGGGGCCGTCGGTATCTGAATCGGCTGCGTGCTGGCGTCGAAGGCCACCTTGGCCGCGCGCGGCAGGAAATCGATGGCAATGTACAGCTGCCCGGTGAGCAGATTTCCATTGCGCGCCTGGGCGCGTAATCCGCGTCCCACCATGTCCGTCATCATCGCGGTGATGCGCCGGCCGCGTTCCTGCGGCTCGCTGGTCATTTCATCCTGGAACACCCTGCCGAGCAGTTGCGGGTAAATCACCGCGCCGACGATGATGGGAAAGTGCTGCGTCTTGGGATCGTAGTCGATCGATATGGTCAGTACCTTGCCGATCTCCACGCCGACGAATTCAACCGGGGCATTGACGCTCAAGCCGCGCAGGTCCTTCTCGAATTTCATCGAGATGTACAGCGGTTCGCCCTTGGGCTTCTCCATCGCCGTGCTTTCGTTCTTGAGCAGTTCGAAGCGCATTCCCGCGGGAGCCGGAGCGCGCTCATTTTGCGCCCAGGGAGGATCGTAGAATGCGATGCCGCCCGCGGCGACGCTGGCCAGCGATTGCGTGCTGAGTTTGAGGCCGTCCGCGCCCAGCGAGACGTCGATGCCGCTGGCATTCCAGAAGCGCGTCGAGCGCGCGACATAGCGGTCATTCGGCGAGTCGATGAAAATGCCGATCGTGACTCCCTGGCCGTTCGAATCGAGCGCGTAGCTCACGACCTGTCCCACCTTCAAGCGACGATAGTACACGGGGGAGCCCAGGTCGAGCGAACCCAAGTTATCGCTGTGCAGGCTGAACTGCGTGCCGTGCGAGGCGCTGGTGACCTCGGGCGGCTCCTCGAGGCCGGTGAAGGTGCTCGCCCTCTCGCCTCCCTTGCCGGGATCGGCTTCGATGTAGGCGCCCGATATGAGCGTGCCGATGCCGGAGATGCCGCCCAAGCCGACTCGCGGCCTGACCACCCAGAAGCGGGTATCGCTGCGCGCAAAAATTTTTGCGGAGCGGTGCAGGTCGATCGAGACGATGATGTGGCTGAGATCGTCACTCTCGCGGATGCCGGTCACGATGCCGATCGGCACATCCTTGAATTTCACCTGGGTCTTGTCGACCTCCAATCCTTCCGCGGTTTGAAAGAACACCTGGATTTCAGGTCCTGCGTTGATGACGTGACGCACCAGCAACGACAGCGCGATCAGGGCGCAGATGATCGGCACGATCCACACCAGCGGCAGATGCCAGCGGGTGCGCGTGACGATGGGCTGGCCGGCTACGATGGGTTCTTCGGCCATCAGCCCTGCCCCGGTCGGCGATCCCACAGCAGCCGCGGATCGAAGCTCAAGGTGGCGAGCATGGTTAGAATGACCACCATGCCGAAATAGAGTATGCCGATGCGCGGCTCTGCATCGCTCAGGCCGCGAAATTTCACCACGGCGGTTACCAGCCCGACCACGAGCACATCGAGCATCGACCAATAGCCGACCAGTTCCAGCATGCGGTACAGGCGCACGAACTGCGCCGAGCGAGACGGCAGCGCGCGCTGGGCGTTCACCAGCAGCGCGATCAATGCCACGATCTTCGTCGACGGGATCACGATGCTGGCCACGAAGATGAGCGAAGCGATCCCCCACGAACCCTGATGCCAGAATTCGATCAGCCCGGACATGATGGTGTTGTCGGTCCCGCCATGGGCGTCGCCGAGCGAGTGGGTGTGCATGACGGGCAGCACATTGGCGGGAATGTAGGCGATCAGGCCGGCGATCAAAAATGCCCAGGTGCGGGACAGGCTGTTCGGCTTGCGCGAGCGGATCTCGGCATCGCAGCGCGGGCATTGGGCCATATCGCCGCCCGCATCGCACACCAGGGCGCAGACCCGGCAGCAGATGAAGCCCACCTCGGCCGCGCGCGCGCCGGCGCTCATGATGCGACGCCTGCGGCGTCCGCGATCTCGACCCAGAGCGAGCGGATGTCGCGATGCACGGTGCCGATCAACAGCATCACCAGCCCGGCCATGGCCCACATGCCGATGCCGATATGCACATGCATCATGCTCTTCATCTTGATCACAGATACCAGCGCGGCCAGCAGCGCGACTTCCACCATGCTCCAGGGATACAGGTGTTCCCAGAGATGCATGAGTGGATTGAACAGGGGCGCGCGCCTTCCGGCCTGGGCGAACACCAGCAGCCAGCACAGCGAACCGATCTGCAGCGCCGGGACCACGATGATTGCCAGCGCCACCACGACGGCGACCGGCGCGGCGCTGCCATCGGCCATGGACAGTACCGAACCCAACAGGGTGGTTTCGTGGTGCGCTCCGTTCAAGCTGAGCCCGATCACCGGAAAAATGTTGGCGACGATGTACAGGATGGCGGCCGCTACGCTCAGCGCCAGCAGCTGCTGCGCGTCCAGGCCGGGGCGCAGCAGCACGCTGCCGCAACGAGCGCAGGCGGCCTGCTCTCCGCGCGCGAGGTTGGGTCGCTCGGATATGGTGTCGCAATTGACGCAGGCGATGAGACCTGGATAGGTGCGCATGTTTGGCTACGATAGCACGGCGCCGCTGCGATTAAGCCTGCGGAGTAAGCCGAAATGGAGGAAGTGTTGTAAGCCTTCCGGTAATCTTAAGGCGTAGATCCTTGGGAGACCACAGCATGCAGTATCGTTTGGCGGCGTTCGCCATTGGCGCAGCCGCGGCCTTGAGTTTCGCAGCCCAGGCGGCTCCGAACCCGGCGCAGGAATTGGGTTTGCCGGCCGATGTGGCGGCCGCCATGCAGGGCATCGATGCGCAACGCATACGCGCGCACGTGCGCTTTCTGGCGGATGACCTGCTCGAGGGACGCGGCACGGGCACGCGCGGCGGGGACATCTCGGCCAACTACATTGCGGCGCAATTCGCGCTTTACGGGCTCAAACCGGCCGGTGACGACGGCGGCTACCTGCAGAAGGTGGCATTCATGGGCGTGCATACCCTGCCGGAGAGTGTCGTCGATCTGGTGCCCGCGAAGGGCGATCCGATGACGCTGAAGCTCGGCGAGGACTACGTCACCAGCAATCAGACTCAGACCGACGCGGTGGATATTGACGCGCCGATCGTGTTCGTCGGCTTCGGGATCGATGCACCCGAGTTCCGCTGGGACGACTACAAGGGGGTCGACGTCAAGGGCAAGGTGGTGCTGCTGATCGTGAACGAGCCGCCGTCCAAGGACCCGAAATTCTTCGCCGGCGAGGCGATGACTTACTACGGACGCTGGACCTACAAGTTCGAGCAGGCCGCGCGCAAGGGCGCGGCCGGCGTGCTAATCATCCACCGCACGGATCTGGCCAGCTATCC
>Ga0302324_100002899_pt1 | contig 38917 bp, 36 predicted proteins | sample Palsa_T0_1_FD_201949 | JGI IMG/M metagenome (GOLD analysis project Ga0302324, IMG submission 201949) | Peat permafrost microbial communities from Stordalen Mire near Abisko, Sweden - Palsa_T0_1 | ecosystem: Environmental > Terrestrial > Soil > Palsa > Peat permafrost | place: Sweden: Abisko... | reverse complement strand
AGTCGATGTTGGCCTGTGCCACGTAAGCCGCCCGCCGATCGCTCCAGCTATACAGCGCGTCTTGATCTTGCTCCTTGCGGTCAAAACTCTCGGCCAACAGGACACCGGTCAAGTTGGTTTGCTTGCCGCCTCTGAGGGTCAGCTGGCCGGAGGCATCTGTGACCGCAGCCTCGCCCTCGAAAACTCTGAAGCGTGCCGGATCGGTATCGATGCGGTACAGGCCCTGCTTTTCGAAGCGGATCGCGTTTCCTTTATATACGGCTTGAATGGAGTTGTCCTTGGGGACGTCGTTGCACTCGATCATGGCCGACCCAGATAGCACCTCTACCTTGGTATCGGTCAGACGGGTGGAGAGCATCCGAATGGCGCTTTTTTCTCCCAGGCGCAGGAAGACGCCGGGCGTCAGCAGGATCTCCGCGCGGCCTGCTTCGGTACGGAACTCCTGGTTCTGCTTGATGTCCGGAAATTGGCCGAACTTTGGCTCGACCACCTTGTCATTAAGATATGCGCGCCCTTCCACATACTGGACCACGCCCGCATGAGCCGAAATTACGTACTGGGCGCAGGCCGAACCCGCCGCCAGGCCCAAAGCCCAAGTACCAAGAAACAAACCGGCAACCGGGACACGCATGGAGAAACTCCTAGTCTGTATGGTGCTCCACTTTGGTACGCTTGTCAACCCCGTCCGGTTACGAAAACCTTCTGATTTCGAAGGATGTAGGCGGCGATCGGATCAAACTTGCGCTTGCCGGCCAGACGCACCATCAAGGATAGCAGCGCAGCCCGGCGGAGGTCGTCCAGCTCCAGGGCCAGGAGGGCGCAAACGTGCTGCGCGGCGGCGCCGACGTCGCCATCGTTCACCGAGCGGACGAAGTCATCCAAGGACTGTTCGATGCGGGGCACCAGCATCGGGTTCGCCGACAGGCCTTCCAGGATCTCCGCAATCTGGCGGTTGAGCACCGCGCGATCCAGCAACCCCGATTCGGTGAGCTCGTCCCCCACCAGCGCCGCGCTCTTGCGCTTGCCGCTATCGGTGACTTTGCGCTGCAAATTCTCGATTTTGCCTGCACGATTTGCCATGATGCCCTTAGATGCGCCAAAAACTCCTAGAACAATTCTCCATCAAAATGATTTTTAGTTCAAGATGATATTATCATGCTAGACGGGCCGGTAACAGCCGCTTGCCCGCATTCATGCGCAAACGAGGCGTCCTCATTGTAGTCTTCCTTACGGGGTTTTGGGCTTTCGGCCAAAGCCCGTCCCGCGAGCCGGCTCTGGCGCCGGCTGTTCAGGGGGATGTTCCGCCGGATCTTCAGGACGCGCTGGGCCGCATCCGCGCTGGGTCCCTGCGCGGCGATTTGTCGTTCCTGGCCTCCGATTTGCTGGAAGGTCGCGATACGCCCTCGCGCGGTTTGGATATCGCCGCCGAATACATCGGCGCGCAGTTTCGAACCGCGGGTTTGGAACCGATCGGGGCCTTGCAGCCAGGTGTCGCCGGCGACTACTTCCAAAGCGCCCAAATGCTGGTGGTCGAGCCGAGTTTCACTAATTTTGAAGTGAAACTGTCCCAAGGAGCGCGCGAGTTTTCAGTTCTCCCAAGCGACGCCCGGTTGGATCTCGACGCCGCGCTGGATTTGAAGCAAGCGCCGCTGTTCAAGCTGGATCTGGCGAACGCGGAAATGGTGGACGCGCTCACCGCCGGCCAAGTGGAGGGCAAGGTGGTGATCACCGAGTTCAGCCCCAAGCTGCGCCCCCGGCTGCGCGCGGCCAATCGGATACTGCGGCGCGCGAAACCAATGCTCACGATTCTGGTGGACCAGAAAGGCGAGACCATGCGCCAAGAGCCGGGGCATCGGCTAGAGGATCCGGATGAGCCCATCACCACGGCCAGCCCGAGGATCACGCTGACCGGTGACGAGGCCGCGCAATTCTACGGCGCCTTGAAGTCGGGCGCCAGCGACGCGTCCATCACCGCGCACATCGATGCACCCAATCGGAAGCCTGTCATGCTGCGCAACGTCATCGGGATACTGCGCGGTTCCGATCCGGCGCTGCGCGACACCTGCGTGCTGCTCACCGCGCATTACGATCACCTGGGTATGCGGCCGGGCGGCAGCGGCGATCGTATATATAACGGCGCCAACGATGATGGCAGCGGCACGGTTTCGGTGATCGCAGCGGCGCGCGCCCTGGCGGCCTTGAAACAACGGCCGAAGCGCAGCATCCTGTTCATGACGTTCTTCGGAGAAGAAGAGGGCCTGCTCGGTTCCGAGTATTACGCGCATCATCCGGTTTGGCCGCTCGACAAAACCGTCGCGCAACTCAATCTGGAGCAACTGGGGCGCACGGATTCCACCGAAGGCCCCCAGATTTCCAACGCCACGCTCACGGGTTTCGATTATTCCGACCTCACCAGCTACCTCCAACGCGCCGGCGCAAGCACGGGCATCCGCATCTATAAACACGCGCGCAATAGCGACGCCTATTTCGCCGCGAGCGACAATCTCTCGCTGGCCGTGGCGGGCGTGCCGGCCGAGACTCTAGCGGTGGCTTTCGACTTTCCGGATTATCACGCCGTGGGCGATGAATGGCAGAAGATCGACTACGACAACCTGGCCAAAGTGGACCGCGCGGTGACGCTGGGGCTTTATCTGATGGCCGCGAGCGATCAGCCGGTGCATTGGTACGAGGCGAATCCGAAGACCGCGCCGTACGTCAAGGCTTGGAAACAGCGGGGCCATCAATAGGCGTCGAAGGCACGGAATCTTCCACCGGTTCCACGCTGCGAATCCCGTGCGTTGGAATCGCGACGACAATGCGGCAGCCAACGCCTGGGCAGCCGGGATTCGAAACTTGGATTTCCGAAGCCGCCATGTTTCCGAACCGGACCATTTCGACAATTTTGCCGGGGTCGTAAGGATTGAGTGCTCCCCAACGCGCGGCCTGGCTCGCGCGATCGGCCAGCGTCTGCCGGACGAAGATCAATTCGCCGACGCCTGTCATGCCGAGCAGCAATGCCATGAACGCCGCCAGGATCAGCGCGGTTTCCACCAGCGACTGGCCCGCTTGCCTACGCGCACGGCGGCTCACTGGGAGCCTCCCCCGGTGACGGGAAATGTCACCGTCGGACGCCCATCCAGTTTCAGTTTCGCGAACAGCGCATCCACCTCGAATCCGCGCAGCGAGACGGTGCTCGTGCCGGGACCGTTCACGATCTCGACATTCCCGGTCGCGAGGCCTTGCACCACCGGCTTGGCGTGCTCGGCGGGCGCCGGGTCCCCGTACACCACCAGGTTCCGAACCGCTTTCGCGACTTCCGGATCGGCGGCGGCTCCGCGCTGCTGGAGAGAGGAATAGCGCGCGCCGGCCCGCACCGCGTTCACCAGTGTTCCGTAAGTGAAGAACGCGTATCCGATCTGAAAGACGCCCACGAACACTCCCGCTAGCAGGATCAGCGACACGGCGAATTCGATGAGCGCGCTCCCGCGCCGGTTCATCGGATTAGCCTCGCGTTGTCTGCGGTCTTGGCCGCTACGCTGGCGGCGGCTACCGTCGTGGACGTCAGCGGTTGAAAGATTCTCATGAAGATCACGGGCGCGGGCTCGGTTGCAACCACGCGCACGAAGCGGTAATCGCCCGCCTGCCTGGGCTGCTCTTGCCACGTTTTGTCATCAGCCGAGAAGGCGGTGCCGATGTTCGTGATCGGGCGCGTTCCCAAGTCCCACTGCATGGCGTGCGGACCGGTTGCCAATCGGCCGGCTCCCGCGCGGGCGTTCGCGAACCCCGCGTCCGTCCCGTCCAGTTGGGTTGCGGCGCTGAGAGCCGCGGCGTCGGTGAACGATTGCAATTCGGCCCGAATCACGTACATGCGGCCAATGTCGATCCCCAAGGCCGCCAGCGCCAGCAGGATGGTCAAGGCGATGCTGGTGACGATCAGGACGAAGCCTTCTTGAGCCCGACGAGTTTGACGAACTGCCACGATATCATCATCGGCACGGACGGCGGATTTCCTTAGGCTTCGGAAATGCGGTTCAGGACACGTGCAAAGCCGGAGCGTTGTTTTTGCCCCGGTGCGGCTTCACGACAATCTCGACGTCCTGATCGAGCGCTACCAGGAATCGCAGCAGCCGCTCAACCGAAAACTGCCGGAATTCGCCGCGTAGCATCTTCGAGACATCGGGCTGAAAACGAGCTGCGCCTTAACCAGGTGCTCTTCGGCATTCGGCGGTCCGACATCTTTAAATACATTCGGGCTTCGGGGAGCGACGATAATGATGATAATGGTGTGAGGGTTCCATGTCTCTCGAACAGGCAATTCTGGACGCCGTCCGGGCGTTACCGGCGGAGAAGCAACCAGAAATCCTGAGCCACGCCACTCGGCTCCGGGACAGACCCGGGCATTTCCCTGTCGGCTGGTGAGATCGAAGAGAATCAGAACGATATGTGGAACTTCCCCAGGGACGACATCTGATGTCTGCCGTTGCGGTGACTTCGCTCCACCCGGTCATTTTCCCTCCCGCTCAACCACTTCCATTTCCTCGGTCGCGCAGTCGCCGCTCTTCCCTGTTATTCTCAACCCGAATGCCTGTCGCGTTTTATTCCCCCTGCGCGGCTTCGTTTTCGCAAATCTCAAAAAAACCCACGGCGCACACACAAAACACCCCCACTTGCGCCACCTGCCAGCCACCAGCAACCAGCCACCAGCCAACTGCAACCAGCCGCCTGATAACCTGAATCTTACATGTCTGATCACAAGCTTCAGTTGATCCCGCTGGGCGGTTTGGGCGAGTTCGGCATGAACTCCATGGCCATCCGCTACGGGGACGAAATCATCGTCGTGGATGCGGGCATGATGTTTCCGGATGCCGAGTTGCTCGGCGTCGACATCGTCACGCCTGACTTCGCCTATCTCGAGCAAAATCGCGACAAGGTTCTCGCCCTGATCCTGACCCACGGCCATGAAGATCACATCGGCGCGGTTCCGTTCCTGCTCAGCGAAATCAACGTGCCGGTGTACAGCGCGGCCTTCACGCTGGCCATGGTGGAGCGCCGCCTGGAGGAACACGGGCTGCTGGATGGCGCGAAACTTCATAAAGTCAAACCGGGCTCGAGAATTCAGATCGGCGCGTTCACCATCGAGTTCATCCACGTGACGCACTCCATCGTGAGCTCGATGGCGCTCGCGATCACTACGCCGCTCGGCGTCATCATTCACACCGGCGACTTCAAGGTGGATCCCACGCCCACCGACAACGAGCCTTTCGATCTGCACACCTTGGCCGAATACGGCAAGCGCGGAGTGCTGCTGCTGATGTCGGACTCGACCAACGTCGACCGGCCCGGCTACACCGAAAGCGAGCGCGCCGTGCGTCCGCGCCTGGACGAAATCTTTTATCGCGCCGAGCGGCGTCTGGTCATCTCGTGCTTCAGTTCCTCCATTCATCGTCTGCAACAAATCCTGGATGTGGCCGCCGAGTACGAACGCAAAGTGGCGTTTCTCGGCCGCAGCATGAATAATGTCACCGAAATCGCGCATTCGCTGGGCTTATTGCATTTGCCCGACGGAATTCTATTGCGCCCGCAGGACATCATGCAGTCCGCTCCGGATAAAGTGGTGGTGGTTGCTTCCGGCACGCAGGGCGAGCCGATGTCGGCGCTGTCACGAATCGCCGTCGATAATCACAAGAATTTATCGGTGCAGCGCGGAGACACCGTGGTGCTGAGCGCGCGTATTATTCCCGGCAATGAGAAAGGCATTTACCGGATGATCAACCATTTTGCCAAACGCGGCGCGGACGTAATCTATGGCAGCATGAATCCGCCCGTGCACGTGTCGGGGCATGGCAGCGTCGAAGAGCTGCGCTTGGTGTTGAATCTGCTTCGCCCGCGCTATTTTCTTCCGATCCACGGCGAGTACCGGCAGTTGGCGAAGCACGCCGCGCTCGCGTCCCACCTGCGCGGGGCGGGTCTGGAGGAAACTTTCACGCTCGAGACCGGCGAGACGCTGGAGATCGATCGCGCGGGCGCGCGGAGAGGCGAAAAAGTCGCGGTGGGCCGGGTGTGTATCGATTCCGGAACCATCGACGAAGTGGTGGAGGACATCGTGATTCGCGACCGCCGACATCTGTCCGAAGACGGCTTCGTACTGCCGATCATCGCCATCAGCAAGAACTCGGGTAGGAACGAAACGCTGCCCGAAATCGTGAGCCGCGGGTTCATGTCGTTCGAGGACGGTTCGGACCTTCTGCAACAGGCCAGGCAGGTAGTCGCGCGGACGCTGGAATCTTCGAGCGAAGAAGAGCGGACCGATTGGGGCGTGATGCAGGAAAAAATCCGGGCCGATTTGAAGCGGTTCTTGAGTAAAGAAACACAGCGGCGGCCGCTGATCATGCCCGTGATTCTTGAGGTTTAGAATTCAGAAATCAGAATTCAGAATTGAAGACGCTTCGGGATTCTGCGGGCAGGCTGATCGAGTCATCGCGCCCGCTTCGGAGGCAGAGCTGCTCGGCCTGATCGCGGCCGCTTCGGATCAAAGCCTGCCCATGACGATTCTCGGAGCTGGCACCGGATTGACCGGTGGAAGTGTTCCGCAGGGCGGCTGGGCGATTTCGCTCGAGAAATTCAAGCGCCTCGAAATCTTTCCGGGCCGGGCAATCGCCGGCGCCGGCGTATCGCTCGAAACGGTGCAAGCCACCGCTTCCCGCACCGGCCAATTCTACGCGCCCGACCCGACCGAGCGCACGGCCAGCATCGGCGGGACCATCGCCACCAACGCCAGCGGCTCGCGCAGTTTTCGTTATGGCAGCACGCGCCGGCACGTTCTTGCGCTGCGAGTCGCGCTCATGGATGGCCGCGTGATTGAGGTGCATCGCGGAGACAAAATCGATTTCGCAGTGCCGGCGATTCCGCTGCCCGACACCACGAAAAACACGGCCGGCTATCAACTCGCGCCGGGGATGGATTGGATTGACCTGTTCACGGGGAGCGAGGGCACGCTCGGTATCGTGATCGAAGCCGCGCTGCAACTTTTGCCGGTCCCGGCAGATGTGCTCGCGGGCGTCGTGTTCTTGGAAACCGACGCTGCGGCCCTGGATGCGGTGGACGCCTGGCGCGGCATTCCAGGCCTTCGCATGATCGAGTACTTCGACGCCAGATCGCTCGATTTTCTGCGTCCCCATTACTCGGAGATTCCCGACAACGCCGGCGCCGCGCTTTTGATCGAACAGGAAAACGGCGATATCGATTTCTGGGCCGAGCACGCGCCCTCCGAGCACGCCCCCAATGCCGGCTGGTTCGCCGCGAGCGATCAGGACCGCGAGCGCTTTCGCCGCTTCCGTCACGCGCTGCCGGAGTTGGTCAACGATACGATGCGCCGCAGCGGGTTCCTCAAGCTGGGCTCCGATTACGCCGTCCCGCTCGCGCGCAATCGCGAGATGCTCGCGTTCTATCATGCGAATCTGATGCAGCACGCCCTTGACTACGTGATCTTCGGGCATATTGGCGACGCGCACGTGCACGTCAACATCCTGCCCAAATCGCAAGCTAAATTTGAAACTGGCCGGCAGCTCATGCTCGATTTCGCGCGGCACGCAGTGGAGCTCGGCGGAACGGTCTCGGCCGAGCACGGTCTAGGCAAACGCAAGGCGCATCTGCTCGCGCTGCAATACGCGCCCGCACAAATCGAGAGCATGCGGGAAGTGAAGCGGCGTCTCGATCCGCGGTGGCTGCTCAACCGTGGAAACTTATTCGCGCCGCCGCAATGAGCCAGCCTCCGGCAGTGCCTATTCCGGTCGCTTCCGCAATTGGTCCAGCATCTGCTGCACCTGTGGATCGGGCCGGATCCTCTGAGCTGCTTCCAACTCGGCAATCGCGCGGCGCACTTGGCCCATCTGCGCCAGCGCCCTCCCGAGATTGGCATGCGCCTGCACCAGATTGGGTTGTAACTTAAGCGCGGCCCGCCACTCCTGAATGGCCTCGCTTAGCCGGTCCGGCGTTTGGGCTAGCGCATTCGCCAGGTTGTTGTGCGCTTCGGCGAGCCGCGGCTCACTGTGCAACGCCGCTTCGTATTCGGCGATCGCCTCGGGCAGGCGGCCGGGCATTGGCGAGAAGGCGTTTCCCAAGTTGTAGTGCGCTTCGGCGAGATCGGGGTCGATGCCCACTGCAGCCTGCCACTCGACCACTGCCTCCGTCTGTCGCCCAGGCGTTCGCTCGAACGCATTGCCCAACTGGTTATGCGCCTCCGCGAAATCCGGCTGACCTCGCAGCGCCGCCTGAAACTCCGCGATCGCGTCGGGCAGCCGCCCAGGCATCGGCGCCAGCAGGTAGCCGAGGTTGTAATGCACGGCGGCCGCGTTCGGCTCAATGCGCAGCGCCGCCTGGAACTCGGCGATCGCATCCTGCTCCCGCCCGGGCATATGCGCCAGCGCGCGCCCCAGGTTGTAATGCTCTTGCGCGTCATCCGGCAAAATCCGCAAAGCTATTCGCAACTCGGCTATCGCGTCGGGCAAACGTCCCGGTATCTGCGCCAAAGCCTTTCCCAGATTCATGTGTGGCCGCGCGCCTCCGGGACACACATTCACCGTGGCGGTCCACAGACTCAGCTCATCGCGCCAATCGAAGTTGCGGGCGTGCGTTCGCACCGCGAGCGCCAGGCACCCGGCGCCCATTGCAATCCAGGCAACGCGAGGGCTTGCCGGCCAACTGGAGGAAAGCCTGCGCCCCAGCGCGTGCATGGCGGCAACCAGGCATCCAGCGAGACCAACCGAGGGCAGATAGAGGAAGCGCTCGGCCATGATGCTGTTAATAACCGCCACCAGGTTCGCGGTCGGCAAAAGAGCAATGAAAAAGAAAGCAACGCAGAAAAACATCGGCTTCCACGTGCGGCGCCAACGGACGGCCAACACGATGGCGCTCAGGCAGACGGCCAACGCGATCAACGCCTTGTCATCCTCCCAGCTTGCGAGCTTCCAGCCGAACAGAGGAACCGCGTTGTAGGAATAATCGGCCGACAAACGGGCCGGCCAGAGAAAAAGCCACAGGTATTCACCGATGACTTTGATGGCGGTGAGCCGCGCGGTCCAGAACCCGGCGCTAATCGCGGGACTCTCGGCGAAGACCATCACCAGGTGCGTGTGAAGTTGACTCCGCAGATAGAAGAATGCGGCAAACGGCAACGCCAAGGCGGCGTAGGCGGGCGCGCGGGTGCGCCATGTCGCGCGCGCGGACCACGTCAGATCGTAGAGCAGCAGGATGGCCGGCAAGACCACTGCGTTCTCTTTGGAGAACAGTCCGACGGTTTGCGCGGCGACCATGGCCGCAAGCCACCAATATTTGCGCCGCCCGGTGGCGGAAGCCCACTGCGTGTAGCACAACAAGCCCGCCAGCACTCCGAACGCCGCCAATTGGTCGGCGCGGCCCACGATGTTGCTGACCGATTCGGTGAGCAGCGGATGCAATCCCCAGATCGCAGCCAACGCCAAGGCCAGCGGCGGCTCCACAAAAATCAAAATGCCCAGGGCGTATACCAGAGACACGTTCACGCCGTGGAGCACGAAATTGAGCCAGTGATAACCTGCCGGATTCGCGCCGTTGTCGAGCACGGCGTAGTTCAGAAGGTACGACAAGGTAGTGACCGGCCGATACAATCCAGATGAGGGATTGCTGTGCCAATATCCCTCCGTTACAATCGACCAGATGTTCTGCGCCGTTACCGCGCGAATGCGAGGGTCCTCGAACAGCACCGGGGCGTTGTCGAACACAAAGGCGCCTTGAAAGGAGTTGGAATACGCCGCCAGAGCGAGGGCCCAAAGCAGCAGCAAGCGTCGGCCGTGCTGCCTCCAGACGAGGCCTGGAGCCGGACTCGCGACGTCTCGCTTTGCCGCGGGCGGCGTCGTCTCGCGCGATCTTCGGGGCTTTTGAATCTTCTTCACTTCACGAGCAGTATAGCGGACCTGCTATACTGTTTCTTCATGCATTCCGCCCATCACCACCATCATCGGCATCCCTGGCGATCGGCGGCATTCTAACGAATTTCTGAAGTGAACAAGCGCCCGCCGATCTTCTGGCGGGCTTTTTTATTGGTATAGACACATGAATACGGATCTCGGCAAACTCGACTTCAGTAAGCTTAATGGTCTGATCACGGCCGTCATACAGGATTACGCAACGGGCCGCGTCCTGATGGTCGGCTTCATGGACGAAGAGGCCTTTCGTAGGACCGTGGAAACCGGTTACGCGACCTTCTTCAGCCGCTCGCGCAACAAGCTTTGGCTCAAGGGCGAATCGTCCGGCCACAAGCTGGTGGTGAAGAATATCGCGACCGATTGCGATATGGACGCCCTGCTCATCCAAGTGGAAGCGCTTGGCCCGGGCGTGTGCCACGAAGGCTACCAGAGTTGCTTCTTTCGCCAATTGGACGGCGGCGAATGGAAGGAATCTGAACCGCGCGCTTACGATCCGGCGGCTGTATACGGGAGCAAGTCGTGAAGCTCAAGCTCGGCATTCCCAAGGGCAGCCTGGAAAACGCGACCATCGATTTGTTCCGCCGTGCGGGCTTCAACATCACCACCAGTTCGCGATCCTACTTCCCGGCCATCGATGACCCGGAGATCGAATGCATGATGATCCGCGCTCAAGAGATGGCCCGCTACGTCGAAGATGGCGTTTTGGATGCTGGACTCACTGGCCGCGACTGGATCGAGGAAAGTGAAGCGCAAGTTCACGCCGTGGCCGACTTGATCTACGCCAAGCAGAGCTTCGGCAAGGTCCGCTGGGTGCTGGCGGTGCCGGAGACATCTCCGTTCCAGAGCGTGAAAGATCTCGAGGGCAAGATCATTGCGACCGAACTGGTGGCCACCACGCGGCGCTATCTTGCCAAGAACGGAGTGACGGCCAAGGTGGAGTTTAGTTGGGGCGCCACCGAAGTGAAACCGCCCGTGCTGGCCGACGCCATCGTGGAAGTGACTGAGACCGGGTCGTCCCTGCGCGCCAACAAGCTGCGAATTGTCGAGACGGTGCTCGAATCGAACACGCAGCTCATCGCCAATATCGACGCGTGGAAGGATGCCGGGAAACGCCGCAAGATGGAAGATATTCGCCTGCTGCTGGATGGCGCCATCAATGCGCTTGGCCGGGTGGGCTTAATGCTCAACGTGCGCAAAGAGTGCTTGCCCGCGATTCTGGGCATTCTTCCGGCGCTGAAGAAACCGACCATTTCCAATCTGAGCGACGACGAGTGGGTGGCGGTTCACACCATTCTCGAAGAAATCACCGTGCGTAATATCATTCCGCGGCTGAAAGAAGCCGGCGGGCAGGGAATCGTCGAGTATCCATTGAACAAGATCGTGATGTAACAGATAACATGCTCCGCATTCTGCCATTGCACGAGGCTCGAAGCTTCATCACGCGCAAGACGGTCCGGTTGGCCGAGGCCGAGCAGGTGGTCGCGCCCATTTTGGAAGCTGTGCGAAAGCGCGGGGATGAGGCGGTGCTCGAATACGCGCGCAAGTTCGACGGCCTGGAGGGCGACAGCTTGACGGTGTCCACTGCGGAGTCGCGCGTGTCGCCCGAGTTTCAGGCCGCGATCGAGACCGCTGCCAGGAACATCCGCGAGTATGCTGAACTGCAACTCCCGCGCGAAATATGGGTCGAATATCCGGATGGCCGCCGTTTGGGATGCATCGTGCGTCCGCTCGAATCGATGGGCGCGTACATTCCGGCGGGCCGTTATCCGCTGCCATCGACGTTGCTGATGACCGTGATTCCCGCGCAGGTCGCGGGCGTTCAGACCATTTGCGTTACGTCGCCGCATCCCGGCGCCGAGATCCTCGCGGTAGCGCAATCTCTCGGGATCGAAAATGTGTTCAGGGTCGGCGGCGCCCAGGCGATTGCGGCGTTGGCGTTCGGCACCGCGACCATTCCTAAAGTAGATCGCATTGTAGGCCCTGGAAACATTTACGTCGCGGCTGCCAAGAAGCTGCTCGCGGGAGAAGCGGGAATCGATTTTGTCGCCGGGCCCACCGAGATCGTTATCATTGCCGACGATGCCGACCCGCGCTGCATCGCCGCCGACATGCTCGCGCAGGCCGAGCACGACGTGGAAGCCTCCGCGATTTTCCTCACCACCTCGCGTAGCTTAGCCGAGCGCGTGGCTCTCGAAGTATCGCGCCAACTTGAATTACTGCCAACTGCCGCGGTAGCGTGCGAGTCGATTCGCAACAACAGCGCCGCGATCTTATGCCCGTCGCTCGATTCCGCCCTGGAAGCATCGAACCAACTCGCGCCTGAGCATCTCGCGATCTATGACGCCAGTCTCCTGCCAAAGATTCAGCACGCGGGCAGCGTGTTCGTTGGCGAGAGCAGTCCCGAAGCCGCGGGCGATTACGCCACTGGCCCCAATCATGTGCTTCCCACTTCCGGCGCTGCTCGGATTCGGGGCGGTCTTTCTACCGCCGATTTTGTAAAGGTGATTTCGGTGCAACAACTGACCTTCAACGGCCTGCGGCAGCTCGCGCCCGCCATCACCACGCTGGCTCGCGCCGAAGGGCTGGAAGCGCACGCACGATCCATCGAGGTGCGTCTAGGTGCCGAGGTGCGGCTTGGCAAATAAGAAAATCGACCTGCCTCCCGGCGTATTGCAGCCGCGCGAAGCGGTGCTCAGGATGGCGCCGTATTCGCCGCCCACTGGCGGCCGTGCCGGCAAATTGCGCCTGGATTTCAACGAAAACACCGTCGGCGCATCCCCGAAGGTGGTCGAATATCTTCGCGAACATTTGAGCGCGGACGGGCTTGCCGTGTATCCCGAGTACGGCGAGATCAAGCAGGAACTGGCTGAGTTCTTCGGCGTCGAGCCGGACGATTTCATCCTCACAAACGGAACGGACGAGGCGATTCAGGTGCTGGTCAATACTTATATTGACGACGGCGGCGAGGTGCTATTACTCCGGCCATCCTACGCCATGTATCAGTTTTATTCCGAAGTCGCGGGAGCGAGCATTCGCGATATTCCTTACCGCGCGCAGAAACTGGCGTTCCCGCTCGAAGAACTGCTGGATGCGATTCGGCCATCCACGCGCGCCATCCTGATCGCGAATCCGAATAATCCAACGGGCACCGGAACGTCGCGCGCGGGCGTCGAGCGGATTCTCGAAAAGGCCACTAACGCTGCTGTTTTGATCGATGAAGCGTATTACGAATTCTCGGGCGTCACCGCGTTGCCTTTGCTCAACGATTATCCGAATCTGTTCGTCAGCCGCACTTTTTCGAAAGTCTACGGAATGGCGGCCATGCGGCTGGGCTGCCTGTTCTCGCAGTCCGGCAATGTCGAGTTTCTTCACAAGGCGCAATCGCCCTACAGCGTCAACACGCTCGCGACGCTGGCGGCGCATGCTGCCGTCCAGGACAAGACGTATATCGAAAGGTACGTTACCGAAGTGCTGGCCGCGCGCGAGCTGCTCTACGTTGGCCTGGAAAAGCTCGGCATCCCGTACTACGAGAGCAAGGCGAACTTCGTGCTTTTCGAAGCCGGCAAGCGCGCCATCGCGCTGCGCGACGAGCTGCGCCGGCGCGGTGTGCTGGTCCGCGATCGCAGCTACGAGATCCCAGGCTGCGTCCGCGTCACGGTCGGGACGCGCGATCAAATTCGGCGATTCCTGGCCGAATTGGAGCAAATCTGGTGAGTCCGCAGATGCTGGTCTTCGACATGGACGGCGTGCTGGTGGACGTCACCGAATCGTATCGCGAGACCATTGTGCTCACTGTGGAACATTTCACTCATCAAACGATTTCGCGCGATTCAATTCAGGATTACAAGAACCAGGGTGGCTGGAATAACGACTGGCTCCTCTCGCAAAAGATCTGTAGTGACCTTGGCTTTGAGATTCCCTACGCCACCATCGTCGAGTACTTCAATTACTTGTTTCTCGATCAAGGGATGATCCATCGCGAGCGCTGGCTACCGCGCGATGGGCTGCTGGATCGCCTGGCCGAGAAATTCGAGTTCGCCATCTTCACCGGGCGCACCACCGAAGAAGCCGAGATCACGCTAAATCGAGAGGGTGTACGCGACCGCTTCCTGCTGGTTTCGGCCAATGATGTCGAGCGCGAGAAACCCGCGCCGGACGGCCTGCTGAAGATTGCCGCGCTGCGGCCGTCCAAGACGCTGCTGTACATTGGCGATACGGTGGACGACGCGCGTTGCGCCAAGGCCGCAAACGTTCCGTTCATTGGCATCGCCGCGCGCCACAGTCCGCGCCGCGATGAACTGGTCGAGCTGCTGCATCTGGAAGGCGCCATCCAGGTGATCGAGGATATTAATGAGATCGGCTAGGGTCGAGCGCGTCACAAAGGAAACGCAGATTCGGGGCTCGTTGAAAATCGAAGGCCAGGGCCGTTATGAAATCTCAACCGGCATTCGATTTTTCGACCATATGCTGGAGCTTTTTGCCAAGCATGGCGGTTTTGATCTCAAGTTGCACGCTGTCGGCGATCTGGATGTCGATCAGCATCACACGGTGGAGGACGTCGGCATCGTGCTCGGCCAATTGGTCTCCAAAGCCCTCGGCGATCGCAAGGGCATCAATCGCGCGGGCTACTTCGTGATGACCATGGACGAGACGCTGGCGGTGCTTGCGCTCGACCTCGGCGGCCGGCCGGCACTGGTTTACAACGACAAGGTCAAAGTTCGCCTGGTGGGCGATCTTCAAAGCGAGCTGGTGGAAGACTTCTTCGGCGGCTTCGTCAATCACGCGGGCGCGAATCTGCATGCGAAAGTTCTGTACGGGCGTTCGAACCACCACAAGATCGAAGCCATTTTCAAATGCTTCGCGCGCGCGCTGCGTTACGCCTGCTCGAAGGACGCAAGCTTGAAGGAGCAATTGCCATCCACCAAAGGCCTGCTATGATCACGATCCTCGACTACGGCGCCGGGAATCTTCGCTCGGTTCAAAATACGTTGGGCGAAATCGGCGCCGAATATGAACTGGTTCGCGACGCCGCGGCGCTCAGCCTCGCCACGAAAATCATTCTCCCCGGCGTCGGCCATTTCGGCCAGATGATGCGCGCCCTCGATCAAATGCAAGTCCGCGACGCCCTGATCGAGCGGATTCACGCTGGCGTTCCGTTTCTGGGGATTTGCCTGGGCCTCCAGGCGTTGTTCGAATCGAGCGAAGAAGCGCCCGGGGAGCGAGGCCTGGGGGTGTTCAAAGGCGAGATCCAGCGCTTCTCCGCGAGCGCGCGCGTCCCGCATATGGGCTGGAACGAAGTCGAACCGAGCGCTTTGAGAGAACCAGGCGCCAGGCTGCTAGCCAATCTCGCGCCGCATCCGTATCTCTACTTCGCGCACAGCTACTATGCGCCCGTCACCGACGCCACGGCTGCGACTTGCAACTACACGGTTCCGTATACGGCCGTTCTCGAGTCGGACAATATTTATGGCGTGCAGTTTCACCCCGAGAAGTCTGGGCCCGTAGGCTTACGGATCGTCAAGAATTTCGTCGATGCTTGCTAAACGAATTATTCCTTGTCTGGACGTCACCGGCGGACGCGTGGTCAAGGGTGTGAATTTTGTCGGGCTGCGCGACGCAGGCGATCCAGTGGAACTGGCTGAGCGCTACAACGGCCAAGGCGCCGATGAATTGGTGTTTCTCGATATCACCGCATCGAGCGACGCCCGCGACATCATGGCCGATGTCGTCGCGCGCACCGCGCGCAAGGTTTTCATCCCACTTACGGTCGGCGGCGGCATTCGATCCGTGGCCGATGCGCGCAAGATCCTGATGTCGGGCGCCGATAAAGTAAGCGTCAACACCGCAGCTGTCCGCCGCCCCAAGCTCATCACCGAGCTGAGCGAAGAATTCGGCGCGCAAGCCGTGGTCCTCGCGATTGATGCTCGTAGAGGCGCCGCGCCGCGCAATACAAATGGCAGCTGGAATGTTTTTACACGCGGAGGCCGGGACGACGAGGGTATCGACGCCGTCGAATGGGCGCTCGAAGGGGAGATGCTGGGCGCGGGCGAAATCCTGCTCACCTCCATGGATACCGACGGCGTGCAGACCGGCTTCGATTGCGAGCTTACGCGCGCTGTTTCGGAGACAACGCATATTCCGGTGATCGCTTCCGGCGGGGCGGGGAAGCCCGAGGATTTTGAGCGCGTACTCACCGAAGGCTCGGCCGACGCGGCGCTCGCGGCCTCCATTTTCCATTACGGAACTTACACCGTGAAGGACCTGAAGGATTACTTGCACGGGCGCGACATTCCCGTGAGGCCGGGTTCATGAGAATAGAGACGTGATCATCCCTTGCATCGATCTGATGGATGGCAAAGTCGTGCAACTGATCCAAGGCCGCGAGAAGGCGCTTGAAGCCGGCTCGCCGCTCGAGATGTTGGAGAGGTTCCGGGCATTCCCGCAGATTCAAGTGATCGATCTCGACGCGGCGATGAGTCGGGGTTCCAACGACGCATTGCTCGATCTGGTGGCTTCGCGCGCCGTTGCACGCGTGGGAGGCGGAGTTCGTTCTCCCGAGCGGGCCCGCGCGCTGATCCAACAAGGGGCGTTCCGCGTGATTGTGGGAACCGCGGCTTTCGATCGGGAGAAGCTCACCGAAATCGCCGACGCCTCTGGTCCCGAACGGCTCATCATCGCGCTCGATTCGAAGGCCGGCAAAGTGGTCACACACGGCTGGCAAGAGGCCACCGAGTTCTCAGCCGAAGAAGTGATCCACCATCTGGAACCTTACTGCTCCGGTTTTCTTTGCACCTATGTGGATAAAGAAGGAATGCTCGAAGGCACCGATCTGGACTGGTTCCGGCGTCTCCGCGCGGCCACCCGGCACGAACTCACGGCCGCCGGCGGCATCACCACCATCGAAGAAATCCAGGAGCTGCACGCGCTCGGCATCCATGCGGCGCTGGGGATGGCGATTTACACGGGCCGGCTGAATCTGGATGAACTTGCGCGGCTCATTACATAACTCAGACGCGTAGCTCGCTCGGATGCTCCACCCAATAATCGGGCTCCCATCGCGCCATATCCTCGCGGCGGCCATAGCCCCACAGCACCGCGCACGTTTTCACGCCGGCGCGCCGTCCGGCTTCCATGTCGGTTGGCGAATCGCCCACGAAGAGGCAATCCTGCGGCTTCATGCCGAAAATCTTGAGCGACGCCAGGATCACGTCGGGCTCCGGCTTGGCGGGGAATCCGTCGGTGCCTTGGACGTGGTCGAAGTAGGGAAGCAGTCCAAACATTTCGAGTACCGCGCGTGTGGTGGGTGTTCCCTTGGTGGTCGCGGTGGATTTCCGGCCTGGCAGCTTCGACAATGCTTCCGCCACGCCCGGGAAAGCCCGGGTAGCAGCGTGGCTTCGCGCGAGATACCGCGTGCGATAATCCGCAATCATCTCATCCATCTGCGCACGAGTTCGATCCGGAAAGAGATCCTGGAAAAGATCGTAGAGATGACGCCCGATATACAGCCGCAGGAAATCGTCAGTGACGTCGCACCGGGGAGTGCTTGCGAGAACGCCCTGGATGGCGCCGCAGATGTCGGCCGCGGAGTCGAGCAGGGTCCCATCCACATCGAAGATGTAGACGGGAAACTTCTTAAGCAGGCTGCGGCCGCTCGCCGCCCAACAATCCAGTTACCGGGGGCTTGCCGCCTTCCGGACGAATTACCTGTTGTTTTTCGCCGTCGGCGGGTGGCATTGTTCTTGGCCGTGACGAAGCCGGAAGCGTTTCACCGGCGATCAGCAGCTTTACTTCGGCGCCGTCCAGCACTTCGCGCTCGAGCAACGCTTCGGCGATGCGCGCCAGCGCCTCGGACCGCTCCTCGATAATCTTGCGGGCGCGGTCATAGCCCTGATCCACCATCTTGCGAACCTGCTCGTCGATCAGGATAGCCGTGGCTTCGCTATAGTCGCGATGCTGGGCGATCTCGCGGCCCAGGAAGATCTGCTCTTCCTTCTTGCCGAAGCTCATCGGCCCCAGTTCGCTCATGCCCCACTCGCAGACCATCTTGCGGGCCATGTCGGTGGCGCGTTCGATGTCGTTGCCCGCGCCGGTGGTGATGTGATGCATGAAGATCTCTTCGGCGATCCGGCCGGCCATCAGGATCGCGAGCTGCGCCTCGAGATAGCCCTTGTTGTAGGAATGCTTGTCATCTAGCGGCAACTGCATGGTGAGACCCAGCGCCATCCCGCGCGGGATGATGGTCACCTTGTGGAGCGGGTCGGCCTCCGGAATCATGGCCGCCACCAGCGCGTGGCCGGCTTCGTGATAGGCCGTGTTGCGCTTTTCCTCGTCGCTGATGATGAGCGACTTGCGTTCCACGCCCATCATGACCTTGTCCTTGGCCAGCTCGAAATCGAATTGCGTGACCACCTTGCGATTCTGCCGTGCCGCCACCAGCGCGGCTTCGTTCACCAGGTTGGCCAGGTCCGCGCCCGCGAACCCCGGCGTGCCGCGCGCGACCACAGACAAATCCACGTCGTCGGCCAGCGGCGACTTCTTGGTATGAACGCGGAGAATCATCTCGCGGCCCTTGACGTCCGGACGGCCCACCACCACGCGCCGGTCGAAACGGCCCGGCCGCAGCAGCGCGGGATCCAAAACGTCGGGGCGGTTGGTGGCCGCCACCAGGATCACGCCTTCGTTGGATTCAAAACCATCCATCTCCACCAGCAATTGATTGAGGGTCTGCTCGCGTTCATCGTGCCCGCCGCCGAGACCCGCGCCGCGATGCCGTCCCACGGCGTCGATTTCGTCGATAAAGACGATGCACGGGGCGTTCTTCTTGCCCTGTTCGAACAAATCGCGCACGCGGCTCGCGCCCACGCCCACGAACATTTCCACGAAATCCGAGCCCGAAATCGAGAAGAAAGGAACGTTGGCCTCGCCCGCGATGGCGCGCGCCAGCAGCGTCTTGCCGGTTCCGGGAGGGCCGATCAGCAGCACGCCTTTCGGAATGCGCCCGCCGAGCTTTTGAAATTTCTGCGGCTCACGCAGGAACTCGATGATCTCCTGCAGCTCTTCCTTGGCTTCTTCCACGCCCGCCACGTCTTTGAACGTTACTTTCTTCTGCTGGGACGAATGCAGCCGCGCGCGGCTCTTGCCGAAACTCAGCGCCTTATTCCCGCCGCTCTGCATCTGCCGCATCATGAATATCCAGAACGCCAGCAAAAGAACGAACGGAATCGCGTTGATCAAAATGGAAACCCATCCGCCGCCGGCTTCCTTGTTGTATTTAATGTCTACGCCCTTGGCCAACATGGCGTCGTCCAGGCTCTGATGGACGTTGGGGATGACCGCGTGCAACTCCTGATTGTCATCTTTATAGGTGCCGTGCAGATCGTTGCCGCTGATTTGCACCGCCTTGATCTTGCCCGCGTTCACATCGTTCATCAACTGCGTGTATGAGAGCTGGGCGTCCGGGCGGGTCTTGGTGTTGTGGACCACGGTCCAAAACAGCACCACCACCATAATGATGACCACCCAAAACACGGCGGTCTTAATATTGGAATTATTCATGCCTTCTCCCTACACGTGGGGCGATAAACGGCCTCGATTGATTGGACGTTGCGGCTGGTCAAATCGATTCTAAAGTTACGACCCGGTTTCAGCCACCTGAAGAACGGAGCGGGTCTGGGGCCCAGTCGCAAATTCGGCGGCTGCTCCGAAACGCCTGGCCCACACAATTTTCCCGTCATAGGTGATAATCGGCCAGTCCCGGCGCTCCCACAAGGGTACCCGAGCTTCCTGGAAGAAAAACTTGACCTTTTCCGGTTTGGTTTGCCCCGCTCTTCGGTACTGGTCACCAGGTCTCCAGTTACGCAACTCAAGAATCGGCGCGCCTTCGCCCCTGTAAAAACGCTGCCAATCCAACTCGTCTACTACTTTAGCACAGGGCATTCCGGCCGAGGGTTGCGCGGAGGCATCTTTCTCCAGCACCTGCAATACAATACGAGCGCTTGAGCCAGGCAGTTCCACCGATCCTGGAATTTCGAGGGGAACCGAGAAGTCCCCGGGGCCTCGCGGCTCAGAGCCCGACCGCGCGATTCTGATCCAATCGAACGACCGGCAAATGTCCAATTCGGGCGCCTGCATCCGGCGGTGGCCTTCCGGCGAACTCGCGATCTCCAGCGCTCGTTCCACGTGTGCGAAATCGATCCCGTGGAGATCCCCTTTGACGATTTCCATCGCCCGGCGGACCAGGCGGCGGGCGAGCGCGGGGGGCGCAGCGGTGAGTTGGGAGGTGGGGAGGACTAGTGGGTGGTGGCTGGTTGCTGGTGGCAAGTGGCGGGCGAGTTCGGATTCCCAGTAATCTTCCTCATCGTGGGCGAGCGTTGCCAAGTTCGCGAGGGCTTGGTCGAGTTGCGGGTTGAAACCGTCGCGTAACAGTGGGAGAACTTCGTGGCGGAGGCGGTTTCGGGCGAAGGCGCGATCCTGGTTGGTCTCGTCTTCGCGCCAGGCGATGCCGCGTTCGCGCAGCCAAGCTTCGATTTCGTTGCGATCGATCTCCAGCAGCGGCCGAACCAGTCCTTCATCCGTGACCGGCAGAATCCCCGAGAGGCCGGTGAGCCCGGAGCCGCGCAGGATGCGGTACAGCACCGTTTCGGCCTGGTCGGTACGGGTGTGGCCAGTGGCCACGCGGTCGACCGCTCCGGACGCGATCAACTCCGCATAGAACGCTTGCCGGACATTGCGGGCGGCTTGTTCCAGGTTGCCCTCGATGGCGGGAACGTCGGCGTGGTGAAGATGGAACGGAAGCCCGAGAGTGGATGCCAATTGCGCGACGAACTCGGCGTCCGCCACCGACGCCGCGCCGCGAATCCCGTGCTCGATGTGGATCACGCTGAGCCGATAGCCTAGCTCGCGCAGGGCATGCAACAGGAACACGGAATCGGCGCCGCCGGATACAGCCACGCCCACGCGCTCCCCTGGTTCAAGCATGCCATATCGCGCGATAAATTCGGCTACGCGGTCGAGCATTCCGTTCGCATGATACCGCAGCCAACGCTTGGCACCGCACGCCAGACCTCGCTACCATGGCTCATGCAAAGTCTCTCTTATGCAACCTAGCCCAGGGGCGCTGGTCCTGTTCTTCGCTATCCTCGGCGGCCTTTCCGCCCCGGCCCCTAGCCTGGCCGCCAATCGGTCGAAGGACCCGCCGATCCCGATTAAAGTCGTGGTCGTGACCATGTTCGAAGCCGGCGCTGACACGGGTGACCGCCCTGGCGAGCTGCAGTATTGGGTGGAACGCAATCATCTCGACCAGATCCTTCCGTTTCCCCAGGCCTACCACGACCTGCGAACCAATGGCGACGGAGTCCTCGCCGTGCTCACCGGCATGGGGACAGCCAAGGCCGCCGGCAGCATCATGGCGCTTGGGCTCGACCCGCGCTTCGATCTGCGGAAGGCCTACTGGATTGTCGCGGGCATCGCCGGCGTGGATCCCGCGGATGCATCGCTGGGTTCAGCCGCGTGGGCCGAATGGGTGGTGGACGGCGACCTGGCTTACGAAATCGACGGCCGCGAGATTCCCGCCGATTGGCCCACCGGCTTCGTGCCGCTCGGCAAGTCCAAGCCCTATGAACCCCCGCGCAATGAAGACTGGGGTGAGATGTATCATCTGAATGCCAAGCTCACCGATTGGGCTTTCCATCTGACCGAGCACGTGGCCCTCGGCGACACCCCTGAAATGCAGAAGGACCGCGCCGCGTACGCTTCCGCCAACGCCCGCCGTCCTCCCTTCGTGCTGAAAGGCGACACGATCTCCTCCAGCACATTTTTCACAGGCGTCAAGATGAGCCAATGGGCCAACCAGTGGGTTAAGTATCACACCGGAGGCAAAGGCAACTACGTCACCACCGGGATGGAGGACACCGGCACGCTCTCTTCGCTCCAGATGCTGGCCAAAGCCGGCCGCGTGGATTGGAATCGCATCATGGTGCTGCGTACCGCCAGCGACTTCGATCAACCCCCGCCCGGCGTGACCGCCGCGGAGAATCTCGCCCGCAACACCGGACGACAATACGCCGGCTACCTGCCCGCGCTCGAATCCGCCTGGCGCGTCGGCAACACCGTGGTCCAGGAAATCACGACGCATTGGAACAAATACAAGTGACCTCTTTATGAACTACCTTTCGATGAACACGTTGGGCGCGCTGGAAATATCGCCCAAGGTCATCCAGTTCGGAATTTTTCTGCCCGGAGTCGATTCGGGCTCAGGATACGCTGTTTCCGTCAAAATCATTCACGAAACGGACCAATATCTTCAGGCAGCGCAGCCGGCGCTGGTGGCGCAGGCTCACACCGTCGATCCTATTTACGGCGATTACTGGTCCGGCCAGATCAATTTAAACACTGCGGCACCCCCGCCGGGATCGTCCGCGTTCGGGCAACCCGGACGTTACGTCTATCGCTATGTCATCCACAGCCCCACGCAGGGCGACATCGACTTCATCATCGATCCGTTCTCGCGCAAAGTCGGTGTCGGCCGCCTGTCGGCGATTACGGTGGGAAGCGCGCCCTACAATTTTTCCGCCAATGAAACGAAATGGAAAACGCCGCCCCTTAAGAATGCCATCATCTATGAATTGATGATCAGCGAGTTTCGAGACGACCTCGGCCGCACCATCCGGCAGCTTCCTTACCTGGCGGATTTGGGAATCAACTGCATCGAAGTGATGCCGGTCTCAAACGTCCTGAGCGCCATCGATTGGGGATACGACCCAATCGGCTATTTCTGCGTTGCCGAGCGTTTTGGTAAAACATCCGATTTTCAGAATTTTGTGGATCTCTGTCATCAGAATGGAATCGCCGTGGTAGTGGATTCGGTCTACGGCCATACCGGTGGCGACTTCGCGTACACGCAGCTTTATAGCGCCCTGCAGAACGACCTTCCCAACCCGTTCAACGGCGGCAGCGGATCGTTCGGCACATTGAGCGATTTCACCAAGCGGCTCACGCAGGATTATTACTACTCCGTGAATCAGTTTTGGCTCGACACGTTTCACGTGGATGGATTTCGGTTCGACGATGTGCCGGAATATTGGGACGGTCCCACTGGCGTGGCCTATGCCAACCTGGTTTATTCCACTTACCAGTACATTAAATCCAAGGCCGGGGCTACGGATCATTATCAGCGATTCTTTGACGCAGCCGGGAATATTAATCTGATTCAAATTGCCGAATATCTTCCAAATCCTCCGGATATTCTTTACGGAAGCTACACCACCGGCACGTGGCAGGACGGCACCCTGGGGGCAGCCGCCAATTGTGCCGCCGGCGCTCCTGGCGCCATCGAGCCACTGGGGCTACAACTCGGCCTAAGCGGATATCCGGCGTCGGTCACGGTAAACGGCGACACGCTGCCCAAGACTGGCCTGCAATACATTGAGAATCATGATCATCAGCGTTTTATTTGCAACTTCGGTACAATCGCGGTCGACAACGATCCGAACGATGTGTTGCTGCAGCAAGGGAATCGGGACGGCTATTGGCCCAAGGTTCAGCCGTATCTGATCGCGCTGCTGACCGCCAAGGGAACGCCGCTACTGTCGGAAGGGCAGGAATTCTGCGAGAATTACTGGATTCCTCAGAGCGGCTACGGGCGCGTGATGCTCTATCGGCCGGTGCGCTGGAACTATTTCTATGACAACGATGGCCAGCCGATCATCCGCCTGGTTCGAAAACTGACGAAAATTCGCCGTGGCGGAACGCAGTTCACCGATGGCCAGCATTATTTCTACAACGACTACAACAATTTCAACTCCAAGGGTTTGCTGGCGTTCTCACGGCAGCTTGGAACCACCTTCAGCCTGGTTGTCGTCAATTTTACGGATTACCCGCAGGTGACGAGCTTTTCTTTCCCTACAAGCGGTAGTTATGCCGAGCAGATCGAGGGCACGCAGAATCTGGCGGGAGTTGTGGCAGGGGCGGCGCAGCCGCTAAGTGTTCCGAGCAACTATGGGTGCATCTGGACCATTTAGCTGAAGCGCGCGCTACGCGCCGCTTTTGGCTGCGGTAGGTTCGGCGGCTGCGGCCCCGTAATTCGATGGACTGCCGAAACACGTCAACGCAGTTGGTAGATGACGAAGCCGGGGTTCCGGAATACTTCCCGATAGGCCGCTGCTAGCGTCGTGTTCACGTGCTTGTAGACCTCCGGGTCTCGCGTCTTCGCAAGGTCCAGCCATTCGCCGTACCAGACGTCGCGCACAAAGAATTCAGGTTTCTTCCCCGTGAAATAGCCCAACCTCACATCGTCTATGAGCCGCCCGTCGTAGCCGAAGTCGAAAGCGAATTGCCCGCTTGCCATGATGAGCGAACCGGGATGGCCGTGCTCCTTCATGTACGCCGCTACCGGCAGGTGCTCGTTGTGATATTGATTGATCCACACCCCAAAGCCAATCCCCAGAAGTTGGATTCCCAGAATTGCCGCTATAACGGAAGCCCGCACGAATCGCCGCCCTTCGGTCCAGTTCCAAATCCACAATGCCCCGAGGCCCGCGAACAACGGCAGAGTGTGAACCATGTAGACCCTCAACTTCAACCCTTCCAAGAGCCACATGATGACGAAGTAGATGCCGGCCAGCGGAACAAGCAAGCGCGCTGCTTTCTGGCTGCGAATGCGCCGGTCGATCAGTGCGACGATGGCCGCGCCCCAGTAAAGCGACAAGATCAGAAGCTGTGTTCGGTACGGATTCCTCCATGAGTCGCCGTTGAACGCGCTCATGTAGCGGTCCAGCAGCTCGCGGTGCAGAGCGATGAGGGGATGCGCTAAACCATCGAATCGTGTCGAACCGGTGGCTTCGCCAGCCACACCAGATACATTGCCCGTGAGCTGGCGGAGGTAGGATGGCCAATCTTGAAGCGCGTAGGCGCCGTAAGCGGCCAACCCCACGGCGCAAGGCGCCATCGCCAGTGCGAGAGAGCTCCAGTTCAGGCGCTCGCGATCAAAACGGAAAGCTAGAAAAACCAGCCCGCACACGGCGAGAATCCCGCAGGGGTGCGTCAGGCAGCCTGCCACCGCGAGCGTGGAGCTTGCCAGTATGGCCGCGCGCAAGGAACGCTCGCGAAGCATCATGTACGCAGCCAGGGCGCTGTACCCCAACGCCGCGCACATCATATCCATACGACCGGTCCCGCCCCCGACCAGGAAATGAAAATCCACCGCGAGGAGCAGGGTGGCCAGCAACGCGATCCTGCGGCCTGCTTGTGAAAGCATCAAGAAGTAAAATGCCGATAGTGCTATGAGGTCCCAGAAAACCGACAAAGCCCGCATCGTGTATAGACTGAATCCAAAGCTCCGGAATAATGGGGCCAGGGCCAGCGGGTACAGGGGGAGTATCCAGTAGGTGTGCCGATCCACGCCTTCCAGCCACGTGCCGGTAGTTGCCAGGATCGTTGTGCCAAAAATCCCACGCGTCGCTAGATGGAAGGCGGGATCGGCGAACCATCCTTCGTTTGGCGCAACCAGGCGAGTGGCGGCCATGCCCACCGCAAGCACGAGGGCAAGGCCCAATACACCAACCAGCGGGAACAGCGTTCGCCTTTGGAGAGGTCGTGAAGCTTCTTGTTTTTCCGAAACGGGGAGCAATCTACCGTTTGCGGTTGCGGCGCCAAGCCGCGACGCCGATCCCCGCCAAACCGGCCGCCATAACAGCGACCATGCTGGGTTCAGGAGTTACGGCGGGCAAGCCGGAATCCACGGCAGCTGAAAATCCCAAGAAACAAAAGCCGAACAACACGGCTGTGACGCGCATCAATCTCATCGGTGCGATCCTCAGAACCGAGCATATATCGACTGAACTCAAAGGTACAAGAGAATTCTAATCGCTACCTCCAGGAAAGTACCGCCAGTACTGCCTGCGTGCAACAGATCGCACCTGCGCTAGGCGCCGCTCGTGGCTGTGCTGCTTTCACCAGCCGCCCGGCGCCGGCGTCCACTCATTAAATAGACAGCGGCGCGTAGATCGAGCAACGGATCGTCGGAAGGATCGATTCCATCCACGCGCGGGATCGGATCGAAGATGGTCCATTGCTGTTCGTGAGCGTCGTTGGCCACCGGCGCGGTCAGGGCAATCGCGCCGAGATCGAACAGGGTCCGATCCTCCGGCCAATGCTCGGTCGCGTCGTTCACAATGTCTCCTTCGTTCGCCAGTTGAGCCACGATGCGGAACGTGATCGGCCCCTTCGCGATTCTCTCGGCGAGTTCATCGAACAGAAAGTTTGCGCTTTTGGCGGCCACGGCGGCATCGGCCAGATGATCCACGCCGGCTTCCGGGACGATCCGGTAGCGCCCATGGCGGCTGGCGCCATCCTTGTTGGTGAAGCGCATGGCCGTGATGCCGAAGTAGGCTTCTCTGGCGAAGCTGGATGGAGCCGGCTTGGGTGCCTGCACGAATGCGAGCGCCTTGGGATGGGCGGCGAGGAATGCCTCGAGCGGAGATCCCGAAAGCTTGGACGGATCGCTGGAAGCGAGCGAGCGCAAGAATTCCAAAAACTCTTGGCCTGTTCTGACGGGAAATCCATCCGTCGAATGCCCGATGATGTCGGTGTGAACGCGATCGGCCAGATGAAAGCGAATCGCGCATCCGTGGGGGTTGGATTTGGGATCGGTGTCGGGTATCAGCGGAACTCCGGTGGAATCCGAGAAGCGAACCGTGACCGGCGTGGACGCCCGATTCATGTGCGGCGCGCGCGTAAGGGAAGCTGCGCCGGGCGAAGGCGTAAACGTGCCCGCCAGCATCGCGCCTTTGGCATGGGCTGGCCGAAAGCCAGGATGCAAACCGAAGATGGTATCTAATTGCTGAATCAGATCCTGGCTCAGCGCGATAAGTTTTTTGTCCGTGGGCAGCGGCAAGATCCCACTATTGTCCCACCAGTGTTCGCAAACGAACATCGCATTCCGGCGCCGGGCTGTCAAGTAGCTGAATCCGCGCACCGTGCAAATGCGCTCAGGCTGGCAGGGCGATTGCACTACCATGGGAAGAGCCCGTCCAACGATGACCCTGGAAGCAATTGCAAAGCAGACCGGTTTACAAAAAGTGCTGGTCGTGGATGATCAGCCCGACGTTCGAGAAGCGCTGCGATTGTTGTTGAAAGGCGCGGGTTACGCCATCGAAACGGTTGCTTCGCCCGACGATGCGCTGGCGGCGGCCGCGGACCGCGATCACGATCTGATTGTCGTTGACATGAACTTCACGCGGGACACCACGTCAGGCGAAGAAGGCTTACGGCTGGTGGATCGTTTGCACGCGCAACGCCGCGAGGTGCCCATAATTGCCATGACAGGTTGGAGCACGATCGAGCTCGCGGTGGAGGCGATGCATCGCGGAGCTTGCGATTTCGTTCCGAAGCCTTGGGACAATAACCACTTCCTAGCGGTGATTCAGAAGCATTTGAACGCCGCGCCGGATCCATTGGCCGTGGAGCTTGCGATCGCGCGAAAGGTTCAAAGAAAATTATTGCCGCAACCGCATTTCAGCGCGTACGGGCTGGACTGCGAATGCGCATCGCTGGCGGCTGGAGAGATCGGCGGAGATTTGTACGATTTCTTCGAGATCGATGAAGGGTCGATGGCATTTCTGCTGGGCGATGTCAGCGGGAAGGGAATCGGGGCGGCGCTGCTGATGGCAAGTCTGCAGGCTACCATTCGCGGACAGCAGGACCTGGCGCGGTATCCGTCAAAATTGATGCAGCGGGTGAACGACCTGTTTTTCCAATCCACCCGGCCTGAGCATTTCGCCACGCTGTTCTATGGCGTCTACGAAGCGGACACGCGCACCATCCGGTACGTGAACTGCGGACATCCTTCCGCGGTGCTGGTGCGGTCCAATGGTGATTTCGAACTGTTGGACGCAACGGCGACGGTGCTGGGAGCTTTCAAGGACCGCGGGTTTGAGGAGCGCTCCGTGGCGCTCGGCGCCTGCGACCGCCTGGTACTGTTTTCGGACGGTTTCTCCGAGGCCCGCATGGAATCGCTGGCGGAGGAAGCGAGCGACGCTTGGGCGGTGGAGACCATCCGAGCGCTCGCGAAATCGCATGAAAGCGGCTTGGCAGGCGCGCTTGCGTCGGCTGCGGCTTCCGGCGGACCGCAGGCGGACGACATCACGGTGATGGACCTGCGGGTGCTCTGAGCCGCGCTAAGAAATAACGCCCTTTCTCACCGCGTAGAGAATCAGCTCCGCGACGCTGTGCAGGTTGAGCTTTTCCTGCAAGTTTCTGCGATGGGTCTCAACCGTATACAGGCTGAGATTGAGAAGCTGCGCGATCTCCTTGTTCGATTTCAGTTCAGCCAAGAGCTGAAGGATTTCCCGTTCGCGCGAAGTCAGCAGGTCATAGCTGTCTTCCGCGCCGCGAGTTCGGATTTCGCGCACGTAGTCTTCCATCAGCATCCGGGTGATTTCAGGACTGAAGAAAGTCTTGCCCTCGTGGACGGATTTGATCGCGTCGATGAGATCCCCCTCCGCGGAGTCCTTCAATAGGTAGCCCTTTGCACCGGCCTTCAGCGCTCGCAGAACATAGCCTTCGTCCGAGTGCATGCTCAGAATCACGATCGCGATGTGCGGCAAGGCCACGTTGATGCGTTTCGCGGCTTCGATCCCGCTCAAGTTAGGCATGGCGACATCGAGCACCGCGACGTCGGGCTCGGTGGCTTCCGCTTGTTCCACGGCCTGCCTGCCGTCCGACGCTTCCGCGACCACCCCGAATTCAGGACGGCTTTCCAGCAGAAGCCGGAGCCCTCGACGCATCACGGTGTGATCGTCAGCCAACAGGATGCGAATCTGTTTCACGGACGCTCGCGCTCTGATTTTCTTCCCGATTGTCCTTGGGGTCGTCCTGAGTGAAGGGCAACTCCACCGACAATGTGGTCCCGTGTCCTGGCTGAGAGCTGACGCGGCATGTTCCGTGGAGCCGGGTGACGCGCTCCTGGATCCCGAGCAGCCCCAATCCCTTCGTATGGCGAACATCGAAGCCCTGGCCATCGTCTTGAATGGTCAACAGCAGGCGATCCCCCTCCTGTTCCACGCGGATACGGACCGTGGCCGCGCGGGAATGCCGGGCGCAGTTACGCAGCGCTTCCTGGACCACGCGATAGATGCAAGTCTTGTACTCATCGGGCAGCTCATCGGAGGCGAGCTCCGCTCCGACGCTCACGTCCACAGTCACATTCATCGAGGTGCTCTTGGAGGACTCGCGCGCTTGCCACTTCAGAGCGGGAATCAAACCCAAGTCGTCCAGCATCGACGGCCGCAGCAAAAGCGCCATGTTGCGCACCACGCCTACCGCGCTTTCCACCAAACCTTTGATCGTTTCAACATGCCGGCGCAACTGTTCCTCGCTCCGGACCGCTAGCCCCGCCGAAAGATTGTGCAGTTCAACCAGCACCGCCGACAAAGCCTGACCCACTTCGTCATGCAGTTCGCGCGAGAGGGACCGCCGTTCTTCTTCCTGCGCCTGGACCAAACGCGCCGACAGCTCCTTAAGCTGGGTACGCGCTTCCGCCATCTCCGCGTATTGCAATCGGGCCTGGCCTTCCAACTTGTAGATCTTGCTCAAGGTGAACAACGCCAGACCCAGGCCCAGCGCAAGCGCTGCCAGCAGCGTCAGCAGCAGCCTGGTTTGAAAGCTCAGCAACAGAGAACCTACCTGATGGTTTCCGGCATCCAACTGCTGTTCGTTGAGGGCGTCGATGCGGGCCGCCAGCGCGAGCATATTCTGCCGGCGCGGGAAGACTTCATCGCGCAGAAAAGAGTATCCGGAGCGGCGCCTCTCGGCCGCGTCCCATTGGAAAATCGGAGCCAAAATCGCCCAATAATCGGTCAATTCGGCCCGCAGCGTTCTATAATGCTGGACTTCCGCTGGAGCTACCTGGCGTCCGTAGGAATCCAGAGCCGACTGCATGTGCTTGCGAACCTGTTCCAGGCTGGCGCGGTAGGCCTCGGCCCTGGGTGGTTCGGGTTCCAGCAGGTAGTCCCGGACGTAAGTACCCGAAACGTAAACGTCGGAGCGGATGTCGTTTAATACGTGATTTTCCGCAAGATAGCGGCGCCTGATTTGATCGTCGCTGCGGCGGAACTGTTGGAGCACGCGCAGAGCATCGATTCCGGCTAGCCCCATGATCGATAGGAGCCCGCCAAACCCCAACGCGAGTGCGACACGGGAGCGAAAAAACACACTATCTGACCGAGCTTGTTCCGAACCCATGTTATCAGAAGCGAATCCACGCATCCGCCCTCATGCTAAAGCCATCGGGAATCCGCCGAACCGAACTACCAGTGCTTTTGTTGAAAAATACCAGCCGCTTGGTATGGGACCCAACCGCCAGCCCATCGTAATGTTATGGCGTGGGCATCGAGCGCTTCAACGTGCGTCCGCGCAACCACGCATCTGTGTTTGGCCTGATCGCTGTCACGGCGGCCGCCTTAACGTCTTGTAGCCGGGCGGACAAAGTCCAGGCCAAAGATCCCGGGGGATCAGCCTCGGGCGAGGTCTCGGTCGGCGTCGTAAAAGTCCAGCGAAAATCCCTGGGCCGGACGTTGACGCTCTCTTCCGAGCTGGTTCCGTTCCAGGAGATCGACGTGTACGCCAAGGAATCCGGCTTCGTAAAGGAGCTGAACGTCGACTATGGAACGCGCGTCCAGAAGGATCAAGTCCTGGCGACTCTGGAAATTCCCGAGCTGCAATTGCAGGTGAAAGAGGACGAGGCCGCCATCAAGAATGCCACGGCCCAAATCCCGCACGCCCAGGACGAGTTGAATCGCACGGAGGCGCAGCACAAGGTGCTCCAGCTCCAGTATCAAAGGCTGGACACGGTCGCGAAGTCCAAGCCCGGTCTTGTGGCGCAGCAGGAAGTGGACGATTCCCAGGGCAGGGCTTTGGCCTCGGCGGCGCAAGTGGAAGCAGCGAAGTCGAATCTGCAATCCGCCCAGAGCCAGCTGGAAGCCGCTCAGGCCAAACGGGACCGTGATCAGGTGCTGTTCGATTATTCCAAGATCACCGCGCCGTTTGCGGGCGTGGTTACGCAGCGCTTCGCCAATCTCGGCATGCTGATGCAAGCCGGAACCAACTCCAGCACGCAGGCCACGCCGCTGGTCCGGCTTTCACAGGACGATCTTTTCCGGCTGGTGATTCCCGTGCCGGAATCCTACGTTCATTTCATCCATCTCGGCGATCCGGTCAGCGTGATGGTTCCGTCGTTGAATCGAACGTTCCCCGGCAAGGTGGCCCGCTTCTCCGTGGACGTTCGCGAGGACACTCGCACCATGCACACCGAAGTGGACGTGCCGAATCCGGGCCGGATCTTGCTTCCGGGCCTTTACGCGGAAGCCACCATCACGCTGGAAAAAAAAGACGACGCCATCGCGGCGCCCCTGCAAGCAGTGGATCAGGCCGACGGACAGACCACCGTTGACATTGTAGACGCGTCCGGCAAAATCGAAAGCCGTAAAGTTGCGCTGGGCATTCAGACGGCGACTGACGCCGAAGTCATTTCCGGATTGCAGGAGGGCGACATGGTAGTCGTCGGCGATCGTAGCGGCCTGAAAGCGGGCCAATCAGTCCAACCAAAGGTGATCGGCTTGATGCAATATCGGAGCACTGAAGAACAGCGCTAGCGCGCGGGAGCCGGCCCCATGGCAAGTTTTTCCATTCGCAACCCGTATTTCATTGTGGTCGTTTGCCTGGCGCTGGCTGTCATCGGCGTGAATGCTCTTCTCCGCATGCCAGTGGACCTGTTTCCGCCCATCAATCTGCCGGAAGTAGTGGTGGCGACCTTTTACAACGGCATGCCTCCGCAGGACATCGAAGTGGACATCACCAATCCACTCGAGCGTTTCTTCACCCAGGCCAGCGGTATCGATCACATGGAGTCGCGCTCGCTGCTCGGCGTCAGCATCATCAAAGCCTATTTTCAACCGGGGACCAACGCCGATTCCGACGTAACGCAGTTGTCGAATCTCGCACTCGCCGATCTTAAGCGCCTGCCGCCCGGAACGCTGCCGCCGCTGGTGCTGAAGTTCGATGCATCGAGCCTTCCAGTGTGCCTGGTTACGGTCAAGGGCCAAGGTCTGAATGAGACCCAGCTTCACGATCTCGCGCAATTTCAGATCCGCAATCAAATCGCGGTGGTGAAAGGCGCGGAAATCCCGGCGGTATTTGGTGGCAAGTACCGGCAGGCCATGATCTACGTTGACCCCTACAAGCTGCTCTCGCGGCAGTTGAGCGTGATGGACGTGGTGGATGCGGTGAACGACAGCAATCTTATCCTGCCGGCGGGGGACGTCAAGATCGGACCCAGCGATTACTACGTGTATTCCAATAGCCTGGTAGAACACATCGCGGACTTAGATAGCGTGCCGATAAAAACGGTCGGGACGCGTTGGGTTTCGGTAGGAGATGTCGGAGAAGCCAAGGACGCCAGTCAGTTGCAATACAACATCGTGCGCATCGACGGCCAGAAGTCAGCTTACATTCCGATCATGAAGTCGGGTGGTGACAGCAATACCATTCAAGTGGTCGACGATATCCGCGGATTAGTTCAGCATTTGTTCGATCTTCCGAAACAAGTAGTTACCAATATCGTCTTCGATCAATCTGTCTTCGTTAAACAGGCCTTAAACACGGTTCTGCATGAAGGTCTGATTGGGCTGGTGCTGACCAGCCTCATGATTCTGCTGTTTCTTGGCAGCATGCGGGCCACCGGCGCAGTCTTGTTGTCGATTCCGATTTCCGCCCTAGCGACCTTCGTGATCCTCTACACGCTCGGCAGCACCATCAATACGATGATCCTGGGGGGCCTGGCGCTGGCCTTCTCGCGCGTCATCGATAACTCGGTGATCTCGCTCGAAAACATTTACCGGCATTTGGAAATGGGAACAGCGGCGGCAATTGCGGCCGAACGGGGCGGCGCCGAAGTGAGCCTGGCGGTGCTGGCGGCAACGCTGGTGGATGTGGTCGACTTTTTTCCGGTCGTGTTCCTGTTCGGCGTCAGCAAGTTTCTGTTTTCCGCGCTCGCTCTGGCGTTCTCTTTGGCGCTGTTGGCTTCGTTCGTGGTGGCCATGACCGTAATTCCGCTGTTCTGCTCCCGTTTTCTCAAAGCGGTGCCCGGCGGTCACGTGAACGGGGAAGAGGGCGAAGGGACCGAGGACCACCCCTGGGGCGGCCGTTTCAATGCATGGTTCAATCGCGGATTCAATCGCCTGCTCGATTTTTATGAACGCTGGGTCCGCCGCGCTCTGAAGCGTCCCACACTGACGCTGGCTTTGCTCCTGGGAATCTTTGTGGCGAGTCTTGCGATCTATCCTTTGCTGGGGCTGGCGTTCTTCCCCAGGACCGATGCGGGGCAGTTCACCGTGAACGTGAAGGTTCCCACCGGCAGCCGTATTGAAGTCACCAACGACTACGTGGCGAAGATCGAAGACCTGATTCGGCAAGTCGTGGATCCGAAGGATTTCAAGTTGGTGCTCTCGAATATTGGAGTGGTAAACGATATCTCCGCCCTGTATACGACCAACGCTGGAATGTATACCGCCACCATTCAGGTGGCCTTAAATGAAGGGCACAAGGTCAGCAGCTTCGACTATATGGATCGAGTCAAAGCCGAGATGGCTGCGAAATTCCCGGATGTGCGCACATTCTTCCAGAGCGGGTCCCTGCAGGACGCAATTCTCAATCAGGGACAGCCCGCGCCGATCGATGTCCAGGTAAATACCCGCGATCTCAACTTAACTTACGCCACCGCGCAGGATTTAGCCGAGCGTATTCGTCAACTTTCCGGTGTCGGCCAGATCTACATTCCACAGGATATGAACTATCCGTCCATTCGCATGGACATCGATCGAGTGCACGCCGGCGAGCTGGGGCTTTCGCAGAAAGACGTCGTCGACAACGTGATCACGGCGCTGAATTCAAATATCATGATTGCGCCTAATTACTGGGTGGATTATGAAACCGGCAACGACTATTTCCTGAGCGTTCAATATGCCGAGCATGGCAAGCCCGCCATCCACAACCTGGTTGACTTGAAGCAGATTCCTTTGCGGGCGCCCAATATGAAAAGCCCCACCACTCTCGATTCGGTTGTGAAACTGGTAAATCTTCAATCCCCAACCGAAATCGACCATTATCAGATTCAGCGCGTCGTCGACGTTTACGTCACTCCCGCGGGCGAGGATTTGGGCAAGCTCCGCACCGGAATTCTCCACACCATCGCGGATGCGAAGCTACCTTCCAATATCCGCGTCACGCTTCGGGGCATGGTCAATAGCATGGATGAGTCCTTCAAGAGCTTCGGGATCGGCTTCATCCTTTCCTTCATGCTTCTGTTTCTCATTCTGGTGGCGCAGTTCAAGTCGTTCATCGATCCTTTGCTGATCATGCTGGCCATCCCGATGGGATTCATCGGAGTGCTGACTATCTTGCCGCTCACTCATACAACCCTGAATGTCATGTCGCTGATGGGCGTGCTGATGCTCATCGGCATCGCGGACTCCAACAGCATCCTGATCGTGGATTTCGCGCACAAGCTCGAAGTGCAAGGGTTGTCCGTCGCCGACGCGATAGTAACGGCCTGCCGGGTACGCTTGCGGCCCATTCTGATGACCTCGCTCGCAACCATCATCGGAATGATCCCGATGGCCATGAAGCTGGGCGAGGGCGGTGAACAGTACACGCCCATGGCGCGCGCCATCATCGGCGGCCTGACTTCTTCCGTGCTTTTCACCGTGTTCATCGTTCCGGCCGCATATCTGCTGGTTTATGGGAGGAAGCCAAGAAATGTTCCCCAGAATTAGTCGAGCGGCCCTGTTTGTCGCGGTTTCCGTAACGGCGAAAGCTCAACCCCCGCCCGCGCTGACGCTCCCGCAAGCCCAAGAACTGGCTGTCAAGAACCATCCGCAGGTTCAGGCGGCGCGGAACGAAGTCAACTACGCGAATCAGCAGATTGTGATCAACCGCTCCGCTTACTATCCGGACGTGAGCGCCGATCTCACCGGATCGCAAGGCAACGATCTCTCCAGAATCGGCGCCGGAGATCTGGCGGCGTCGCGCCTGTTTGATCGCGAGGCCCAAGGCGTGATCGTCCGCCAGTTGATTACGGACTCCGGCCGGACTCCCAGCTTGGTCGCCAGCGCGCGCCTGCAAGCCCAGGCGGCGGCGCAGAACTCGCAAGCTACCCGCTATACGGTATTGCTCGACGTTAATCGTGCCTATTTCGACGTGCTGCACACGCAGGCTCTAGTAAAGGTCGCGGAACAGACCGTGGCCGCACGCCAGCTTCTAGACGATCAGGTGACCGAGTTGGCCAGAAACAAGCTCCGTTCGCAGGTGGATGTCAGCTTTGCCGACGTAAATGTTTCGGAAGCGAAGCTCCTGCTGCTGCGCTCGCAGGACGCCGTGCAGGGAGCGCTCGCGGGGTTGGGCCGGGCGCTGGGCTCCGATCAGCCCGCGAATTATCAGCTCTCCGACCAGCCTCTGCCGCCCGCGCCGCCCGCTACCGCCGATGCATTGGTTGCGCAGGCGATCGACAACCGGCCGGAACTAGCAGCGCTGCGCGCGTCCCGGGATGCGGCCCGCAAATTCGCGGATGCCGAGAGAGACTTGTCGCGTCCAACCGTCAGCGCGATTGCCGTGGGAGGCTACATGCCCTACATCAATACGGCGTCGATTCCTTCCGAATATGAAGGCCTGGCTGCCAACGTGAGCATCCCCATCTTCAATGGCCACCTGTTCTCGGCCCGCCGCGAGGCCGCCGATCAGCGCGCTCTGGAAGCCGATCAGCGGCTCAGGGATCAGTTACAGCAGATCAGCCGGGATGTTCGCGTAGCTTGGGCCAGTGCGAACGATGCCTACCAGCGCATCGATGTCACCGCGCAGTTTTTGCGCCAAGCCACGCTGGCTCTGCAACTGGCGCAGGGGCGCTACGATCTGAGCTTGGCTTCGATCGTGGAGCTGACCCAGGCGCAGTTGAATGTCACCGAAGCCGCGATCGAAAATCTCAGCGCCAAGTACGATTACCAAACCCAGTACTCGGCGCTCCAATACGCCATTGGCCTTCTTCGATAGCGTGAGGTGCGCGATATTTGGTGAAGGAGGCCATCCACCATGAACAGTTCATTGCCACGCCGCGCCGCCGCGAATCCCACGCAGTACAACATTGACGCCATCGCCAAGCTGGAGCACGATGCCCTTGGCCGCCGCTCCCTCACGGAGCGAGTTAGCGACGTAATTACAAAACTGGTGGGCAATCTGGGATTCCTGCTGGCGCAGTTGATTCTCATCTCCGGCTGGACCCTGCTAAATCTCCACGTGATCCCAGGATTCAAAACCTTCGATCCGTTTCCTTTCGGCGTCCTGGCCCTGGCGGTCTCTTCGGAAGGCGTGTTTTTGACCATCTTCGTGCTGATCAGTCAGGGCCGAATGGCGCGCCAGTCTGAACGGCGCTCGCATCTGGATCTTCAAGTCAGCATGCTTTCCGAGCAGGAACTGACAACCATCCTTCAAATGTTGCAGAAGCTTTGTCAACACGTGGGCGCCAACGTGGACTCCTCCAAGCAAGAGGTTCAGTCATTCAGCAAAACAACGGACGTGAGCAAGCTGGCCAGTGAACTCGAAGACAAGCTCCCGGGGGAATAGCGCCATTCACACCCCAAACTGCCGCAAGTGATGATCCACGTGCCGGTAGCCCCATGTGAGCCAATCGCGCCGGCTCATCTTCCCCAACTCGGGATGGACGCCGAACGTCTGGCGTTCCGCGAATGCATCCATCAACTCGATCAGTTGCGCGCGATCGCGCTCCCACTCCGCGGGCGGCGTCCCTCCGCGGCCTTGCTCTATCTCCGGCCGCGTGGGCACTCCATGCGGCCACTGCAACGGCGCGCGCAACGCGATCCATTTCAACAATGTTCGCTGCAGCAGATTGGTCGCGGGGCTGGCATATTTTTCCCCCATACCCACGCGGAACGAATCGTTGAGGTGGCACACCATTTGGCGCGCCGTCATGCGCCCCCATTTCGGGCTGGCAGCGGGATCCAGGCGCAGGATGCGGTCACGGCAGGCGGCGCGGACGTTCGGATCGGCGAGCGTGCTCATTCGTTGTTATTTTCACTCGACTGTTGTGATAGCATCTCAGTCGAATCTAAACCGGAGGTTTCCATGCGTGTAATCGTGATCAGCTTAGTTTTGACAATGGCCGCCAGCGCGGTCTGGGCCCAGCAACCGGCCCCGCCCACGAAGACTTACTCCTCTGCCGCCGACGTCACCGCGCTCCTCGCCAAGGCGAAGGCCGACCACAAGGACGGCCAGCCTACCGTGGTCGAGAATATTTTGCACCTCGCCCCGTATAACGCGAATCTCGAATATCGAACCTCAGTGGGCCCGGCCGCCGTTCATGAGCGTGAAGCCGAGATGTTCTACGTCCTGGATGGCTCCGCGACGCTGGTCACGGGCGGCAAGCTGGCGGGCGAAAAGCGAACCAATGCCGAAAACCTTTCTGGCACGGGCATCGAAGGCGGGACCGCCCAAGCCGTCGCCAAGGGCGATGTCATCATCGTTCCCGAAAATACGCCGCACTGGTTCAGCGCGATCAACGGCACCGTCGTGCTGATGTCGCTGCACGTGCCGCGAACAGCAGCCGCCGGGACCCACTGAGCATTCATCGCTAGAATCGCTCGCCGTTCCTCGCGCGGACCGTGGGTTACCATGGAGAACATGTCCGCGGTAGCCGAAATCGCAGCTAACATTCGCATGCTTCTCATGGATGTCGACGGCGTCCTCACCGACGGCAAGGTATTTGGCGTGCCCGATCCATCGGGCGTCATCGTCGAAACGAAGGGATTCGATACGCAGGATGGCATCGCGCTCCAGTGGCTCTCGTGGAAGGGCCTGGTTACCGGCGTCATCAGCGGCCGGGTTTCTCCCGCCACCGAACTCCGGGCCAAGCAGTGCAATATGACCTACGTCTATCAGGGGCACATCGAAAAGATTCCCATCGTCGAGGAAATTCTGGCGCGTTCCGGTATCGCTGCATCGCAGGTCGCCTACATCGGCGATGATTTAACCGACGTGGTGGTGATGAATCGCGTGGGTCTGAGCATCGCGCCGGCCAACGCGCGGCCCGAGGTCAAGCGCTCGGTCCAGCACGTCACCGCAAGCGCCGGCGGGCAAGGCGCGGTCCGAGAAGTGTGCGAGTTGCTGCTCAAGGCGCAGGGGCACTGGGACGACCTACTTAAGAAGTACGAAATCCAAGCGCCTGCGGCGGTCGAAATACAGAAATGAGCGCGCCAATTGGAATTGTGGTCGTGGCTCGGTCGGGCCCCGGGGTTCTTCACGAGCTGACCGGCGTGATCGCGGGTCACAACGGAGATATCGCGTCGGTCTCCATCATCCAGGAGCAGCCTGAATCGCGCGTCTATTTCGAGATCAACCTTCCAGAAGCGCCCGAGACTTTACAAGCTGCTCTTCAAACGCTGCCCATCGTACGCGAGGTCAGTATCGTCAAAACGCTGCAAACCGTCTACGGCAAGCGGATCATCATCGTCGGAGGCGGCGCCCAAGTCGGCCAGGTCGCGATTGGCGCCATCTCGGAGGCCGACCGTCACAACATCCGCGGCGAACACATCTCGGTGGACACCATTCCGCTGGTCGGCGAGCAGGTGTTGGCCGACGCCGTCCGCGCCGTTGGAAGATTGTCGCGCGCCCGCGCCTTGGTTTTGGCCGGAGCGCTGATGGGCGGCGACATCGAGAAGGCCGTCCGCGAAGTGCGCGCGCAGGGCTTGCTGGTCATCAGCCTGAACATGGCCGGAAGCGTTCCCGACGCCGCCGACCTGGTGGTCTCAGATCCGGTGCAAGCGGGAGTGATGGCCGTGATGGCAATTGCCGACACCGCCAAGTTCACCATCGCGCGCCTGCACCGCAGAGTTTTCTAG